>Ga0116166_1001366_pt1 | contig 22151 bp, 13 predicted proteins | sample AD_JPNMR2_MetaG_FD_89884 | JGI IMG/M metagenome (GOLD analysis project Ga0116166, IMG submission 89884) | Active sludge microbial communities of municipal wastewater-treating anaerobic digesters from Japan - AD_JPNMR2_MetaG | ecosystem: Engineered > Bioreactor > Anaerobic > Digestate | place...
CGGCGACCTCACCCCGGACGATCCGACCCAGAACGGCGACGATGAACTCGAGGCCGTCTGGACGTTCAACATCACCGGGCGCACGAACCTGGCCCTCTCGGTCCAGATGGCGGCCATGGGCGACTTCGAGGCGATCACCTGCTCGGGCGCGCCCAACTGTGTGGTCGATCGGTACACCTTCGCCGTTTCGATCGACGGCGGACCGTTCACCGACATCTTCGCGGCACGCGCCGACGAGTCGCTCGATCACTCCTACACGCTCGCCAACGGCGCGGTGATCTCCGCCGTGCCCGATCCCCTCGTGGTCGACGGCGAGGTCCTCGACAACGTCTTCACGACGTTCTCGAAGAACTTCAGCGGCATGGGCGACGTGCTGACCGTCCGCCTTCGGGCCCAGACCGACGGCAGCACCGAGGCGTTCGCGTTCGACAACCTCGAGGTCCTCGGCGACACGGGTTCGACGCAGACGCCGTGCCGGAAGGCCGCTTCGTACGCCGGAGACCTGAACCTGGTCGAGGTCGGTGATCTCTTCAACTTCCTCGACCTGTGGTTCCTGGACTTCCCGAACGGTGCTTCGACCGTGGCTCAGCCCAACGGCGACTTCGACGGCGACAGCGACGTCGATGTCTCGGACCTGTTCCAGTTCCTCGATGAGTGGTTCGCCGCGTTCGGCAACGGCGGAAACTGCAACTAACGCGAGGACGACGTCACACAATCGGATAGCTGCAGGCGGCCCGGAGAGAGATCTCCGGGCCGCTCTCGTTCTGTGAGAATGCGGCATGTGCCGCGCGTCGATCGCGGTGAACGCGTCGCGCCCCCACTACTCGGCACCCTCCGCGCCCTCCACGCTCATGCCAGCCGATCTACAAACCAGTACAGAGCGATCGCCGCGATCACGACCGAGAGCGGCATGGCGATTCTCGGCCTGAACCAAGGACGATTCCGCCACCAGCCAAGCGTCGCGTACGCCAGCGCCAGGATCGTCAGGTGACCCCCTTCCACGCCGACATTGAACGCGATGATCGCGGCGGCCAACTGCGACCCGGGCAGGCCGATCTCCCGCAGCCCCGCGGCGAAACCCATCCCGTGGACCAGCCCGAAGACAAACGCCACGGCGGTGCGCCACGAGTGCACGCGCCGGGTCAGCAGGTTCTCGATCGCGATGAACGCGATGGACGCGGCGATCACCGGTTCGACGAGCGCCGGCGGCGCCGCGACCAGGCCGAGCGTCGCGAGCGTCAGCGTGCAGGTGTGGGCGACCGTGAACGCCGTGGTCTGCCAGAAGACGTCCCGGAGCCGCGTGTTCAGCAGGAACAACCCGAGGATGAAGAGCTCATGGTCGTGACCCTCGGGGATGATGTGGCGATAGCCAAGAGACACGTAGCGCCATGCGACGGCCCAGAAACCGAGCGTATCCGGCGGACGCTGCGTGCCCAGCCGCGACACGTCGAACCCCGGCGATTCCACGCCGGGACCGAGCGGCAGGTACGCGGGCTCATGGCCCGGGAGCGTGATACTCAGCATGACGTTGTCCAGCACTTCCGGCGCTCGCACACGCATGGACGTCGCGCCCGGGGGCAGCGTCGCGCGTACAACAAAGTCCATCTTGCATGGAAGGGGCTTCGTCGGAGCCATGCGCAGCCAATCGTCGATCCGATCAACGGTCGGCGACTCGATGAGTTGCAGCGGCAGCGCCTTCCCGTCCGCCAGGATCCTGAACCCCGCGACGAATCGCTCGCGTCCGTCCTGCAAGGCCGCGGCCAGCTCCTCGCGCGGACCGTCGAGCAGTGCGTACATCTGGGGATCGGTCACGCGCGTGGAGGTGTCGTTGAGGGCGTAGGCGAGCGCATCGTGTGTAACGACCGCCTCCACCAATGGACCGTTGGCCGATGACACGAGCCGCACGTTGACGACGGTCGCAAGCGCCGGGTGTGCCGCCGCCTTTGCCGCCCCGACCATGACGGCCAGAGCCGCGACCAGCATCCGCGTGCACCCGTTCACTTCGGCCCCGCATCCAAGAGTGCCTTGAGGGACTCGGCATCGAGCGCCGTGTTCCAGACCGTGAGCCCGGCGAGATCACCCTTGAACTGGTACCGCTGGTCCCACGGATCGATCGGCGCGATCTGCACGACGTTCGCGTCGTCGGCCAGGCTCGCCGGGCGCTCGCCGACGAGCCGGGCGTCCTTGTACACGCGTATCGTCGCGCCGTCAAAGGTCGCTGTCACCATCTGCCACCGGTGAAGGTCGTACTGCTCGCTTCCGCGAACGTCCTGGTTGTGCGCCCAGAAGTGCACGCCGTCCGCAAACTTGCAGAGATACCGCCCCTGCCCTTGCTCGGAGCCGCAGTTGCCAAAGCCCGCCAGGATCGTGTGATTGGTCGGCTGCTTGTCCATCCTCGCGAAGATGTTGATCGTCCAGGCGTCGCCGGCCCGGGTCGGCAGACCCGGCACATCCTTGATGGCCGTTCCGAACCTGGATCGCTCGATCGAGTCCATCGCGAACACCGGGCCGGCGACCGTGAAGGACTGCCGGACATTCGCCGTTGTGTTCTGGTTGGGTGATTGATCCCGAAACTGAGCCAGCGTCAGTGTGTACGACTTTCCGACCTTCGGCGGCGAACTCAGCCGCAGCGTCGCGGTACGGCCGAGACGGTCCATCTCGACGCTCTCGACAGTGACCGGGGGATCCAGACGCACGCTCGCCGCGTCGATCGCGGCGACGGGTTCGGAGAACTCGAGAGTCAACTTCGATGACTGGTACCCGGGGCGGACCGCGGTCAATCGCGGCGGCGTGCGATCATCCACGTCGACGACTCGGGAGACGACCCAGCCCAGCGATCCATCCGGGTTCGTTGCCACGGCGCGGACCGTCGTCGTCTTGTTCAAGGTGATCGGCCCCGAATAGGCCGGGGATTGCTCGCCGGGCGTGCCGCCATCCGTGGTGTAACGCACCTCGTCCTGGCGTCCGTACAGGCCCGGCACGATCCGCACCGTCACCGCGTCGCTCCAGACCCGGCGTTCCGGCCCTGTCCCGTCGCCCACGACGATCCGCGGCTGTTCGACCGTTCGATCGTTCAGCGTATCGAAGAGCGGCGCCGCGGCGACGGTGGTCGCGTCCGGCTCGTTCGCCGCCGCGATCGCGAGCACTTTGACACGGGGGTCATTCGGAAGCGTGAGGGTCCGGGGCAGCGCGAGGACTCCGGACTGTCCGATGGTCCAGACAGGGATCTTGAACAAGTAGCAGTAGCGGTAGATCGCGTCGAAGCCCTCGGCGTCGCGACGGCCGTCGCTCACCACGCCCGTGAGTTCCTCGGTCGTGTGAAAGTGCGACACGAACCACGCGATCTCGGCGGGCTTGACAAACCCGGGCGTCAGACCGAGCGGCTCGCGGCTGTCCCATGCGTACCGAGGATCGAAGACATCGCCGGGCCATTCACGCCGGTCCCACTGACCGACGTAGCCGGTCCACGAGGGCACGGTCACGGGAGCGATCTGCCCGTCCAATCGGAACTCCGCCCGAACGTCGCCCTCGCTTGAGGCCGCAATCACGTACAGGCGATTGAAACTCCCGCCGGTCAGATCCACGGACTGACCCCTCGCGGCAACCGCATTGGGTTCTCCATCGCTCTCACCGCCTCCGAGTTCGAACTGCACACCGCCGATCCGGAGCGAGCCGGGCATCTGCTCCGCCGGGTACGCCGCAGCGGAAGTCATCGCCCCATCGCCGCGCCGGGCGTTGGTGCTCATGACGTCGGTGTCGAACTTCAGCGCGATGCACCTGGATGTCGGCGGAGCGATGCGCGATTCGGGCCGGCTCAGCCGAAGCGCAAAGGCCCGGAGGCCATAGCCACGAACATCGGTCACGAGTTCGCCGTCGCGAACGGTCGCTTCACCCAGAGCACGCTCCTGACCGTCAACCTCCCGCGCGGCGGTGATGCCGCGACCGAAGGACACGCGGACGCCCTTCGCATCAAGCCCGGAGTGTTCGCGCAGACGGACGATCACCTCGTCGCTGTCTCCGGCCTTCTTGAGGGCCTGCACGCTGACGTTCGGGTCGCTCACGCCCAAAAGCGAGAACGACTTGCCCAACGCGCCTTCATGAACCGGCGCGAGGAAGGGAATCAGCGGCTGATTGAACCCGGCGGCACTCAGGAACGTACGTGCGGCGCGCCAATCCCCCGCGTGACCGGCGATCGCGTACGAGATGCGGTGGCGTCCGAGATCCTGCGAGGCCTGGTCGGGATAGCCGCCGCGCACTCCGGGCGTGTACAGCAGCGTCAATCGAACCGTGTTGTCGCTGGGCTTGTCCGAGGCGTACTTGCTGTCGCACATGACCGTCGCGCCGAAGGACAGGTCGGCGTTGGTCAGGTCAAACCACTGGTGGAACGGGTACTCGTACTGCGTCTCGTGCGAGTTGGGACGTTCGATCGCGCCGGCCTGGATGTCGAAAGTGGCGATCGGGTTCGACGCGGTGAGCGGGAACTGCACGCGCGCGCTGCGCTGGCGTGATGTCCAATCGACAGTGAGGTCGAACTCGACGCGGTCACCGCCGGCGGTGAGCGCGACACGCTGCGTGAAGGTCGATCCCTCGGCCTCGCGCCGGACCTCGACCGCGACACGCGCGGGGCCGCTCTCGACCACGCGAATGGTCACCGGGCCGTCGTCACCGACGAATGACGTCGCGGGCTTCACGCGGTCGGACCAATCCTGGTTCCACGCCGGCCACTGGCTCGGGTTCTCGTAGAAGAGTCCGATGCGGGCCGGCGCGCTGAGCAACTCCTTGTCCAGCGACCTGTCGTAGATCGACGCGACGTCGCCGCGATCGTCGATCTTCACGATGTACCGCTCGCTCTCGAGTCGGCGCCCGTCATCCGTCACCCGCAGGGCCGTCTCGTTCGGGTCGGGCTTGGAAGGGTCGTGCCGGATCGTGTAAACCGCGAACCCGACAGAAGGCGCGGCCGCGACGAAGGCAACGCGCGAGCCGCCGGCCCCGCCGCCGAGCACCTGGGCCGGCACCGGCCGCCCGTCCGGCCCCTCAACGACAATTCTGCCCGGCTCTTTTCCGGCGCCCGGAAAGTCCGCCACCACCAAGTCCCTCCGGGCATGGCCGAGCGGGTTGAAGACGACCATCGGCGTCCCGTCGCCGCGCGTGTCCATTCCGGCGATCACCGCGCGAGCGCCATCGGTCAGCATCGCGCCGAACTGGTTCGCCGCGATGACCTCGTCGTTCCAGGACAGGTCGTAGGCGACCGGAACGCTGGTCCCCGGAAGGATGTCGTGCATCTGCGAACCGAGCACCAGGCCCCAGGCGCGTTCCAGCCGGTCCGCCGGGTAGTCCGGGCCGCCCAGCCACCACGCCGCGACCGACGCCTTCTCCGCGGAGTCGGCGAGCAGTTCGTTCTTGCGGTTCCACCGCTTCATGTACGCCTGCGACGAGACGGAGCCCGCCGAGTGCTGCGTGAGTTCGAGTTCGCCCTTGTACCGCGGCAGTTTCTCGCGCTGCGATTCCGAGAGGGCTTTGAACATCTCGTCGGCGCGGCTGGAAATAACGCGGATCGGAGCGCCCGCGGCCGCGCCGTTGATCACGCTCTGCTCGACCATCGCCACCGACGGCTCCTTCGGCGCGCCGCCCTGGTCGCCCGTGCCGAAGTAGTGATAGTCAACGAACACGCCGCTCTTCTGGCCGTTGGCGTTGATGCGTTGCAGCCAACTGTCGGACTTGGACAGGTCTTCGCGCACCTCGCCGACATACGCCCCGGGGTCGAGCGCGGCGACGACCGACGAACCATCCGGCCCTTCCCACACACCGACCTTGAAGGGGATGGGCACCACCGCGTTCCACGTGAGTTTCTGCGTGGAAAAGCCCTTCACGCCGCAGTGCGCGAGGACGGTCGGCAGGCTCGCGGGGAAACCGAAGCAGTCCGGGAGCATGAACTCGTCGCTGGCGACACCCAAGTTGGCGCGGAAGAACCGGTTGCCGTAAAGCACGTGACGGACCTGGCTCTCGCCCGAGGGCACGTTGGCGTCGGCCTCATCGACGCTCGACCCGCACGGGAACCAGCGCCCGGAATCAATGTAACCCTTGAGTTTCGCGTACTCGTCCGGGTAGTACTCGCGCATCATCTCGTAGCGGCGCGAGCCGCTGAAGTTGAAGACGTAGCGCGGGTACTTCTCGAACAGCGCGTAGTTCCGCGACATCGTCTCGGGGATGAACTCGCGGATCGTGTCGAGGTACGACCATCGCCACTGGGTGTCGAGGTGCGCGTAGCCGACGACGTAGAGCGTGGGCCTGGAGAAGTCCGGCGGCGCCGCCTCGGGCTGGCCGCCGGCCGGCGTCGCCGGTCCGGGCGCGCTTGCACTCTGGGCCTGCGCCTCCGGCTTCGGGTCGGGCGCAATCGAGCCCCCGTGCGCCGCCACGCAGGGCAGGCTGACGCCGAAGGCGGCCAATCCACAAACGGCTCGGAGTGCGCGGTTCATCAAGGACCCCATGTGCGCCAAGGCCGCCCGCCGGCCGGTCGAACCGATCGACGCCTGGGCGGAGCGGACTTGGCGATGGTACACGAACGCGGCGGCGGCGATCGCCGGTGATCGGGTCTGGCGGGCCGACGAAACCCGGGTTCCTGCACTTCCTAACCGGTCGGGGTCTCCACGACGCCGGTCCTTTCCAGTATCATCGCGGGCTCCATCGTCCCGCGTTGTTCCGCCCCGCGGGTCGCAAGGACCGCGTCTTCATGGAATCACTCAAGAAACTCCGGCAGCACCTGCTCACAGGCGTCTCCTTCGCCATCCCGTTCATCGCCTGCGGCGGCATCCTCATCGCTCTCTCGCTGGCATTTGCCCCCAAGATCGACGGAATCGCGCTCGACCAAAGCCTCAAGCAACTCGAGCCCGAGTGGGCGAGGCACTTTCTGGTCACGACGCTCGCCATCGGCGGCGCCGCCTTCACCCTCATGCTCCCGGTGCTCGGCGGATACATCGCGTACTCGATCGCGGGCAAGCCGGGGCTGGTGGCGGGGATGGTCGGCGGGTGGTTCAGCGGGCACCTGCGCGTCCCGTGGAGCAACGACCCGGAGGTGAGCGCGGGCTTCCTCGGCGCCCTGGCGGCTGGACTGGCCGCGGGCTATCTCGTGCATTTCATCAAGCAGATTCCGACGCACAAGTTCATCAAGCCGATCATGCCGATCCTGGTCATCCCAGTGGTCTCGGCGGTGGTGATCGGTGCGCTGATGCTGCTGGTAATCGGCCCGCCGATCGCCGCGGCCATGACGGGCCTGAACCACGCGCTGGCGGACCTTCAGACGGGAAGCGCGGTGGTGCTGGCGCTCGTGCTGGGGGCGATGATCGCCTTCGACATGGGCGGGCCGGTGAACAAGGCGGCGTTCTTTTTCGCCGCGGGACTCATCACCGCGCCAACGCCGAACTACACGGTCATGGGCGCCGTGGCGGCGGCCATCTGCACGCCGCCCCTGGGGATGGGGCTGGCGACGCTTATCTCCAGGCCGCTGTGGCGGCAGGAGGAGCGGGAATCCGGGCTGGCCGCGCTGGGCATGGGCATGATCGGCATCACGGAGGGAGCGATCCCGTTCGCCGCGGCCGACCCTGTGCGTGTGATCCCCTGCATCATGCTCGGTTCGATGACCGCGAGCACGATCGCGATGCTCTCGGGTGTGGGCGATCACGCGCCGCACGGCGGACCGATCGTCATGTTTGTCGTGGACAACAAACTCATGTACGCGGTGGCGATCATCGCCGGTACAGCGGTGACGGCCCTGAGCGTGAACCTGGTGAAGAAGCTCACGCCCGGGCGCGCCGCCGCGACGGCCGCAGGAGACCGTGGATGAAGATCGTCGCCGTGACCGCCTGCCCGACGGGGATCGCGCACACCTACATGGCCGCGGAGCAGTTGGAGAAGACCGCGCGCGGCCTCGGGCATCAGTTGCGCGTGGAGACCCAGGGATCGATGGGAATCGAGAACGAACTGAGCCCGGAGGAGATCGCCGAGGCGGAAGTCGCGATCCTCGCGGTGGACATCGAGGTCGAGGGCCTTGAGCGGTTCGACCGCAAGAAGATCGTGCGTGTTTCAGTGACCGAGGCGATCAAGAATCCGCGGGGGGTTCTCGCCAAGGCCGGCGCGTAGTCGGGCGCGGGAGCGGTCGATGCGGATCGAGCACGAGTTTGTCTGCACGCTGGCCAACGGCCTGCACGCGCGCCCGGCGAGCCTCATCGCCGAGCAGGCCTCCCGGTTCGCGGCCCGCATCCTTCTCGTCCGGCGCGTGACGCCCGAGCCGCCGCCCGCGGATGCCAGGAGCGTGCTCTCGGTGATCGGGCTGGACGTGCGCCAAGGCGACCGGTGCACGATCCGAGCCGAGGGCGACGACGCCCGTCCCGCGATCGAAGCGCTGCGGGAAGTGATCGAACTGCGCCTCGACGAGGCCGAACAGGCCGCCGAGATTGAATCGGCACGTCTGGCCCGCGCGTCGACGCGGGTTCCCATGGTCGTCCGAGCGCTGGGCGCCCGCACGATTGCGGGCGAAGCGCTCTGCTCGGGGTTCGGCTTCGGCGAGGTGGTCCTGGCAGCCGGGCTCCCACACCCGGCTTCGGTCGCGAGCGCCCCCGCGGGCGCGCCGGAGTCCGAGCACACGCGGGCACGCCACGCCATCGAGTCGGTGCGCGACGAACTGCTGGCCCGTTCGCGAACCGCAGCGGCGCCGCCGGAGTCGGCGCTGCTCGCGGCCCACTCGCAGATGGTGCAGGACCCGACGCTGTGGGAGAGCATCTCGGCGGCACTGGCCCACGGCGCAAACGCGCCGCAGGCCGTCGTGCAGGCGGCCGCGACGCTCGGCGACAAACTGCGATCATCGTCGAACGCCTACATCCGGGAGCGCGCCCTCGATGTGCAGGACATCGCGTTGCAGATCCTGGAGCGGCTGCTGCCGCGGGGCTTCTCATCGGTCCCGGAGTTGGTGCGGGACAGCATCGTCTTCGCCGACGCCCTGACGCCGAACCAGCTCCTGCGCCTGAACCGAGCGTTCCTGAAGGGACTGGTGCTGGGTCCGGTCGGGCGCACTTCGCACACCGCGATTCTCGCGCGTGGCTTTGCGATTCCCTGCATCATCAACGTGGCCCGCCCGTCGACCATCGCCTCCCCGGGGCACGTCGCCGTGGTCGACGCGGAGGGCGGGTTTGTCATCGCACCGGCCCAGCCCGATGTTCAGGCTTACTACGCCCGACTGCAGAACGCGGCGGAGCGGCGGGCCGCACGCCTCGGCGCTTCCGGCGCCGAGACCGCATGCACCCGGGACGGGCAGCGCCTGGAGATCGCCGTGAACGCCTCGACCGCGGCGGAGGTGGAGGCCGGCGTCGCACGCGGCGCCGACGGCGTCGGCCTGTTCCGGACCGAGTTTCTGTTCCTCGAGCGCGACCACGCGCCGGACGAGGATGAGCAGTTCACCGCTTACTCGGAAGCGATCCACGCCGCCGCGGGCCGCCCCATCATCTTCCGCACGTTCGACATCGGCGGTGACAAGCCCGCACCGTACCTGCGCATGGCGCACGAAGAGAACCCCTTCCTCGGCTGCCGGGGCGTGCGGCTGCACATGCGCCACCCCGCGATGCTCGACGTGCAACTGCGGGCGTTGCTCCGGGCCGCGGCGGGAGCGCCCGCGGGTTCGGTACGGATCATGGCGCCGATGGTCGCCACCCCCGACGAGGCGTCGTGGTTCCGGTCTCGCGTCACGGAAGCATCGCGACAGGTTCGAGAGGCCGGTCGGCCGGCGCCCGGGCAGGTCCCCGTCGGTGTGATGATCGAAGTGCCGGCGGCGGTTCACAGCCTCGACCTCTTCGCACCGCACGTCGACTTCTTCAGCATCGGCACCAACGACCTCTGCCAGTACTGGATGGCCGCGGACCGGGGGAACCCCTCTGTTGCCACGCTCAACAACCCGCACCACCCGACGTTCCTCCGCGCCCTGCGCTATGTCGTGACACAAGCCCGCCGGACGGGCAAGTGGCTGGGCGTCTGCGGCGAGATGGGCGGGCGTCCGCAGGACCTGCCGTTGATGATCGCGCTGGGCGTGGACGAGATCAGCGCCTCGGGGTCGCAAGTGCTCGCGCTCAAGCATCTCGTGCGGACGGCGGACTCACAGCGATGCCGCGATCTGCTCGACCGCGCCTGCGCCAGTTCGGGCCCCGGGGCCGTTGAAGAACGGCTCGCGAGCGGGTCGTGGCGAGCCGAACCCGCCCCGCTGCCGGTCATCGATCCCGCGTGCATCGACGCGGCGAGCGGCGCGACGAGCAAGGAAGACGCGATCGCCCGTGCGATCGAACTGCTCTGGATCGCTGGGCGGACCGACCGGCCCCGCGACGTCGAGGCCGCCGTGTGGGCTCGTGAGCAGACGTACTCCACCGGCCTGGGATACGGCTTCGCCATCCCGCACTGCAAGTGCGACGCGGTCGACGCGGCCTCGCTGGTCGTGCTCAAACTCCGGGGCGAGGTCGACTGGGGCTCGACGGACGGCCAACCCGTGCGGATGGTCCTGCTGCTCGCGGCGCCCATCGCCGGAACAGGAAGCCAGCAGCACATGAGGATCTTCGCCACGCTGGCGCGCCGGTTGATGCACGAGGAGTTCCGCCGCACGCTCGCGTCGCTCACCGAGACCTCGCAGATCGAAGCGGTCCTGCGGTCCGAGTTGCAGTTGAACTGAGCCCCACGAAGCGCGGTTGCGGCACTTACTTCGAGTTTCTCGTCGGCGTCGTGCTGTCGGCCTTGCCGGGCGCTGTGCTCGGCTGGGGCGACGGTGCTGATGACTCGGGCGCGAGGTTGGGGGACCAATCGGGCCACTCCTTCTCCGCCTCGGGGAAGAGTTCGAAGAACGAACCGCTCGCCACGGGCGCCCCGGGCCGGTCCGGCGTGGCGAAGGCGACGCCGCCCTGCACCAGGCTCTCGAGCGACGCCGTCTTGAGCGTGAGCCCGCCGACAAGGCCGAACTCAAGGCCGAAGCCGGAGACGTTCCACCACTTCGAGTTCGTACGCACCAGGTGCCGCCACCGATGGTCGACGACGGCGTGCACGAGCGCCGATTGCGCACCGGGCCCCAGTTCCTTCCCGGTGACCTCGCCGACCTTGATGCCGCGGTACAGCACCGGCGCTCCGGCGCTGAGGCTCTTGGCCGAAGGCGTGCGGAGCGTGAGGCGCAGGTCGCCCTCTCCGATGGTGCGCCCATCGCTCCACGTCTCGCCCGTTGGCGGCGCGTCGAGCCCGCCGAACGTTCCTGAGGCGGGTAGTTCCGCGCGGTCCGCGACCGACTTCGTGCCCGCCGGCGACATGTCCGCCTGCAGGTACCGCGGCCCGACGATGGTCTCCAGCCCGCTCACCCGCGTGAGGGAGACTTCCGGGTGCACGATCCAGTACCGGGCGCCCTCGCGCGAAAGCGCTGCCGCGGCGCGCACAAGCCGAGCCTCGACGACAACGCCCGAGAGATCGGGCTTCACGCGGACGTCGGTCACCTCGCCGACACGCGCGCCGCGCCAGATCACCGGGTCGCCGGCACGCAGACCGCTCGCCCCGGCGAACTGAACGCGGACGAGCGGCCCGCGGCTCTGCCACGCCTTTCCCAGTAGCACGAGGCTCAGAGTAAGTGCTGCAACCGGCAGCAGCCACGCCGCTCGCCTCGCCCACAGCGTTTCGGATCGGCGGCGACCGTCTTCGACGCGGGCGACCGGGAGTCGGGCCGACACGACCCGCGGCGTGCCTCCATCCACCGGACCGGACGCCTCGTTCGGTGGCGATGACGTTTCGCCCGTCTGTTCCGTGCTGGTCTCGGGCGCTCCACTCATCAGGCCGCCTCCGTCTCGGTTTCGGTCGTCCACAGGTCGCGCGGCTCGAAGACCGCCGACGCAAGCAGGCTCAGCACGACCATCGCGCCGAACGCCGCAACCCCCGGTCCCGCCCTCACCGTCATCAGGTCGCCGAGCTTGATCGCCGCGACCAGGACCGCCACCAACAGCACGTCGAGCATGCCCCAGCGCCCGAGGAACTCCACCGCGGCGTGCGTCAGCCGGTGCGGCGCGCCGGGGCGTGCGTCCCGACCGGAATCGCTCCGCGACGTGGCGGCAGAGAGCCACAGCATCGCGACCAGTTTGCTCAACGGAATGACGATCGAGCACAGCAGCACGATCATCCCGATGACCGCGTGTCCGTCTTCGATCAGAGACACCACGCCGCCCCAGACCGTGGTCTCCTTGGCGTAACCCAGCCGCTCGATGCGCATCACGGGGAGCATCATGGCCGCGGGATAAAGCACGAGGGCGGCGACGGCGAGCGAGACCACCCAGGCGCGGCGGACAGACGCGCCACGCCGATCGACCGCGCGGAAGCGCTCGTCACATCGCGCACAGCGGCACACCTCACCGGGCCGGCTTTCCGGAATCCACTGGACCAGGCCGCACACGACGCAGGCGCCCGGCGCGCCGGTCCGCGCACGCGCAGCGGAGGCGGGAGTCGGATCGAGCGTGGAAGAAGCGTCCGAAGGCATGATTGGAGGATGCTACGAAACGGAAGCCGGCGACTCATCCCTCGCACGCCAGCCGGGTTCTTGATTCATCCCTTCATCCGGATGAATGGATATACTCAGCCTGGCATCGGTTTCGCCGATGTACACCTGATCGTCAATTCCCACGGACCCCGCGCCCCCATGCACGTCGCCGACATCTTCGAATCCCAGCGGACGACGTTCTCGTTCGAGTTCTTCCCTCCCAAGACGCCGGAGGCGGCCGAGCAGCTCTTTGCCGCGATGACCGAGCTCGAAGCGCTCAAGCCGACCTTTGTCTCGATCACGTACGGCGCGGGCGGTTCGACGCGTGAACTGACCAATGACCTGGTCGTACGCATCAAGAAGGCGGGGCACATCGAGCCCTACCCGCACCTGACCTGCGTCTGCCACAGCGAGGCCGAACTCCGCGGGATTCTCGAACGCTACGCCCAGGCGGGCATCCGCAACATCATCGCCCTCGGTGGGGATGTCCCCGTCGCGCTCCAGGGGCACGACCGCTCGAAGGATCGGTGCCGGTTCGCGGCGGACCTCGTCGCTTTCATCAAGAAGTTCGACGAACAGCGCGGCGCCTCGGGTCGTCGCGGTTTCGGAATCGGCGTTGCCGGCTATCCGGAGGGCCACCCTGCGACCCCGAACCGGGTGAAGGAGATGGACTACCTCAAGGCGAAAGTCGACGCCGGGGCCGACTACATCGTCACCCAGTTGTTCTTCGACAACCACGATTTCTACGACTTCCGTGACCGGTGCGCACTGGCCGGGATCAGTGTGCCGATTGTCGCGGGCATCATGCCGGTGACCTCGATCTCGGGCATGAACCGCATGGCGGAGATGGCGCTGGGGGCACGCTTCCCCGCGCCGCTCCAGCGGGCGCTGAACCGGACCAACGGCGACCCGGACTCGGTGCGGCGTGTCGGCATCCACTGGGCGACCGAGCAATGCCGCGACCTGCTGGACCACCGCGTGCGCGGGATTCACTTCTACACGCTCAACCGCTCGACGGCGACGCGCGAGGTGTTCCTGAACCTGGGCGTCAAGGATGCGCAGGGCCTGTTGGTTTGAGCCGCCGGGGCGATCGCCGGTCCCGACGATCTTCATCAGAATCAGAATCGCGGCCCCCTCAGGATTTCGACTGAAAATCAGGAGTGGCCGCTTCCCTTGCTGCTCGCGGGCCGGTAGACGTACCGATCGCAGGACGATGCCGCTCCTCACCCGACGGATCGGCGCCACGCTCAAGGGGAGAACCACCGTGCGAACCATTACCCGTTTGCGCCACCGCGCCGCTCGGCGCGCTTTCACGCTCATCGAACTCCTCGTCGTCATCGCCGTCATCGCGCTGCTCATCGGCCTGCTCTTGCCGGCGCTCTCCAAGGCCCGGGACGCGGCCCGGCAGACGCAGTGCCTGGCCTCGCACAAGTCGCTGCTCGCGGCGTTCGCGGTCTATGCCAATGACCATGACGAATTCCTGCCGCCGGTGAACTGGGGTGTCGACACCGGCTCGCGCGGGCCGGGTTGGCTCTACGAGGGCAATCCGAGCACGGTCGTCGACGCGGGTCTCGGGGTTTCGACGGGCACTGTCTGGCCGTACCTCGACGGCGATCCAGGACAACTCAACCTCAAACTCGCGAGCGTGTTCCGGTGCCCTTCTCACAAGGGCCCATACCGCGGCACGGGGCGGCTGACCTCCTACCTCGCCAGCGGCGCAGTGCAGGGTTGGGGGCGCTCACCCTTCGGAATGCGTTCTTCGAGATTCCTGCCGTCGTCGGTCGTGCTTTGGGAGGCCGACGAGGACGGCGTGAACGACGCGAACTGGAACGACGGGGCCTCGTTTCCCTTCGAGGGTGTCGGGAGGAACCACGCGGGCGGGCGCGGCTCGACCGTGGGCCTCGTCGACGGCGCGGCGTACTGGCTCACGCGCACCGAGTTCGACTCGGAGATCAATCGGTTCCCGGGAAAACTCTGGTGCGCGCCCGACCGGCAGGACGGTCGCTGAATCCGCGAGGATCGCCCGCGTGGACGCGGATTGCGCGGTTCAATCCCCCCGCCGGCGCTTGTCCGTGCGCGACGGCTGGTTCATCGCGTCCTGGATGGCGCCCTTGATCTGGCGGCGCATGTCGCTGATTTCCTTGACGCTCATGCCGCTCTGCCGGACATCGCAGCGGATCGCCGTGAACCAGTATTCGTTGACGGGCTCGAAGCCGAGTTCGCGGATGCGACCTTCGAGTTCGTTCATGTGCCCGGCGCCGTAGATGATCGCGATGTTCCGGACCTCTGGCTCGTTCTCGAGCGCGTGCCGCAGGTCCGCCGCCACGACGGCGTTACGGTCCTTGATGATGATGTCCATCAACTGACCCATCTCGGCCATCGGGCCCGAGTCGGCGCCCTTGCCCGCGGCGCCCAGCAGATCGTCGGCCTGGGAGAGCATGTCGATCATCGCGACCTTGACGACGGTCGAGATCGTCTTGCTCATCGAGACCAGGTCGAGCAGGACGCCGGCAACCTTTGCGGAGAACGAACTGCCCGAGAGCATCTCGAAAAGGGCCGAGGGCTCGCCCTTGCCGTCGCCGCCGCCCATGCGGGCCTCGATCTGGTCGATCGACAGGTCGCTCGATCGCCAGTTGGGCTTGCCGTGCTTCATCACGTCCAACTGGAACGAAAGCCCGAGGGCGTGAGCGAGTTTGCTCTGGATCCCCTGCTCCTTGCCGGTCGGCACTTCGTCCGGTCCCAAAGGGTCGAGGTCGGTTGAGCGGAGATCGGCGTCGACACCCTCCCCGCCGGTGCGGCCGTCGGCCCCGAGCGACACGAACTCGATCCGGCCGTGGTCGGGGGTCGGCGGCACAATCTCGATCGGCCGATCCCACGCATCCACGCCGCAGTCCTCGATGAATCGGCCCAGGCGATCGCCCACCGCCTTGTCGAGTTCGGCGACCGTTGCAGGAGTCGGAGCGTTCTTCCGCTTGGCGAGTTCGGCGCCGATCATGAGGAAACGAAGCCGCTTCTTGGTGATCGCCGCGCGGTCGGCGTCCGTCAGTTCGCCGTTCTCGTACTGCAGGCGCCCGGCGCCCGGCGGACGCACACCCTCGTACAGCACGAGATCCTTGGTGTCGAGCGATTCCTGGAGTGCCTCGTAGAAGCCTTTGTCGCCGATGTGCACCGCGCCGACCAGGAAGAGTTTCTTGCCCCGAAGACTCGGCCCGGCGTCCTTGCCGGGGTGGAACTCTCGCACGGCGGTCTGCAGTTTGACGATCGCGCCGCCCTGCTCTTCTTCGACGCGGATGTACGAGAACTGGTCCTTTTCCGGGCCGCGCCCGGTCGCGGGGCTCGCGCCCAGCACGACGACACTCATCACCGCCGCGAGCGCAGCGATGCCCCACGAAGCCCGGGGTTGTGCGAGTTTCTGCGAGTGACCCATATTGCACGTGCTCCATGCCGCGGGCCGGCAATGCCGTTCGATCCTCTGTCCGCCCCAAGCCACTGCGGCGGTGATCCAATGTACCGCCACCATCGCGTTCGGCTGATCAATCCCAGCCTTTCTCGTTCGCGGCGTCGGGCTTCGACGTCCGCCATCCGAGCCGCACCGCCGCCTCCAGCCGGGTCAGGACCGTGCGGGCCCTGGACTCCAGCCGCACGCGCGATGCGTGCTCCAGGCGTGCCCGGCCGGGGAGCGTCAACAGGCGCTGAACGCCGGGCGCGAGCGTGTTGAACGCGTCGTTGGCGGGCACGGCTCCGGAATCGACCACGGCCCCCACGGCCCACAATCCGGCGACCAGTTCTTGTTCCGAATGCTCCGGCGCAAGTAGTTCGTGCAGATCCCGGAGCGCCGCGGTGCGGTACGCAAGGACACTTCCGGGCAACGAGAACGCCAGGAGCGCGGCGGTACTGCGCGGACGATGGTGTGGGTCCTGCTTGAGTCGGTTAACCGCCTGCCTCGCTTCGGGTGTTCCGACGTGCACGCTCCCGGGCGAGGCCAGACCTTCCAGTGCGTTGCTGCGGACGCGGGCGTCCGGATCGGTCAGCCGGGCTTGCAGCGCCCCCAGACTGATTGGTCCGGGCACACGTCCGAGCACTCGGCAAGCCATCGCCCGGAGACGTTGGTCGGCTGCCGCTATTTCGCTGCCATCGGCGGCCAAACGGATCAGATCCGACTGGAATCGATCTGCCAAGCCAAGTGTGGCGATCCATCGGATGGCGGTTGCTGCTGTTTCATTCGGGCCGCACAGCGCTTTCCGCAGTTCCAATACGCACGCCGCCGGGTCGCGTCTCAGCCGTCGCTGCGCTTGCCAACGCCCAAACGGGTCCGCCGGGTCGGTCTGGAAGATCCGATCGCCGGATACCGGCTCGCGCGCCAGATTGGCGAGCACACGCACGCCCGTATGCGGCGACGCCTTGAGCAGCCGCGCCAACCGGCCTGACTCGCGGCCGTCGACGCCGAACATCGAGCCGAACACGACCGCTCGCAGCGCGGCGGCCCGGGCGACGGCGGGGTGGGTGTCAAATGCGAGGTCGACCAACACCTCCGGTGAGCAACTTTGCGCCCGGGACTGCTGGGAGCCACCCGCGGATCCACCAGCGATGGCTCTCAGCTTCCGGTCAGGCGGGGTGGTGGGGTCGAGGAGCCAATAGACTTCCGAATGTGCTGCCAGATCGTGGCCAAGATTGGCCGCATTTCCAATAGAAGCGGAAGGCGGTGGATTTGAACGATTGGCGAACAACAGCGAGGCCTCCGGTGTTCAACCCCAACAAATAGGGGCTATTGCCCTGTCGATTACTACGGATTGTAGCCTGTCGTTTGCATTTTCGGCTTGCGTCGGGAGCCGGTCATTGACAAGATGAGTGTGCTGAGAACGGGCCTCACGAATTCCCTCACGCAATCCGTCCGCTGAGCGACTGGGTGTCACCGATTACAGGCTGGACACAGACATCGCCGGAGGGGACCTCAGACCCAAACAGAGGAACTCCGGCGAGGTGGGTAGCACGGCGGGGCGCGAGTTCGGGCTGGACAACGGACGATGAACAACCCAGGCTATTCAAACAGTCTACAAACGTACCAATGCGTCCTGTACCGCCGCCCGCTGCACCCGGAGCTCTTCTCGCTCAAGGGGCGCCGTCTCATCAAGCACAATGCCTATGAACTCGAAGCGTGGCTGCTCCCCGGCGGGCACGTTCTGCGGTTCAAGTTTGGCTCCTTTGTCTGCTCGGAACTGGTCATCGATCAGGACGGCAAACTCCCGACGGATGGGGCCGTGACGGCCTTCCCGTGCGCGGGCGACCACGAGTTCGAGCACGCGTTTTCTCCCGAGAAGACTAACTACATCACGAGCGTGCAGACCGAAACGCTCAGCGAAAACCTGTACAACGCGACGTACGACGAGATGCGCCAGTTCGCCAAGGACGCCGACGCGTTGACCCATGCCTGGGACGACACCAGTTCCGGATTCCACGGTGTGGCCCCAACACCCTACAACCACCACGCCTCGGTCAACGGCTTCGCGTCCGATGGGTACGCAGCCGGCGGGCTTGCAACTGCGTCGCCGCGGCGGAATCTGTCGCTCCTGGACATCCAACGCCTCAGCCGCGAAATCCACGTCCAGTCGTACCACCTCATCGCCGCTCAGGGGTTGGTTCTGCGAACGCAGACCATCTTCGAGCACAAGTGATCCGGCACGCGAGCGACCTTTGCAAACCAGTTGGCGGCGGCCGGCGATCAAGTTGACGCCGGAGCGCGACGATCTACCCTTGAACTCCGTCGGGCGCTCCACCCGGCCCGGGAACGAGCCACGCATGCCGACCGAACAGGTCATCTCGATTCGAATTACCAGGCCCCGCTGAGGCTTGGTGCGATTTCGGCCGCGTCCGTCGCCCGCAACACACAAGCCTTTCCGGGGCCATGCCCGACTCGATCGACGCCGCAGCGTCGACGCGCCGTCTCCTCGCCGCTCCGCTTCCGGGCGGCTTGGCACCCGTCGAAATAGACTCTGATCCCTGTTTCCATCGAACCTGAGACCCTGTTCGTCACGCCGCGCCGCGGCGATTCACCCATGAACACGCCGCAACCAACTCCCCAGACCTCCCCCACTCCTGCCGCCGGCGCCGATGTCGCCAAACGCTACAAGGACACACTCAACCTGCCCAAGACGGCCTTCTCGATGAAGGCCAACCTCGTGCAGAGCGAGCCCGAGAGTTTGAAGCGTTGGGCCAGGATCGAGAATGGGCGGGGTCTCTACGCCGCGCTGCAGGAGCGCCGGCGGAACGCCGGCAAGGGTCGCTTCGTGTTCCACGACGGTCCGCCCTACGCCAACGGCTCGATCCACCTCGGGCACCTCATGAACAAGACGCTCAAGGACTTCGTGGTGCGATCGAAGTCGATGAGCGGTCTGCACTGCCCGTACGTGCCGGGATGGGACTGCCACGGGCTGCCGATCGAGCACAAGGTCATGACCGAACTCAAGGACGCGGGCAAACTCGACAAACTCATGGGGCTCGAAGAAGGCACGCGCAAGATGGCGGTGCGCCGCGAGTGCCAGAAGTACGCCGAGAAGTTTGTCAACCTGCACAAGACGCAGATGTCGCGTCTGCTGACGCTGGCGGACTATGAGCATCCGTACCTGACGATGGCGCCGGCCTATGAAGGGGCGACGCTGGAGGTTCTGGCGGCGCTCGTCGAGCAGGGGCTGGTCTACCGCGCGCTCAAGCCTGTGCACTGGAGCGTGGACAATCAGACGGCGCTGGCGGAAGCGGAACTGGAATACCAGGACCGCGAGGACCTGAGCGTGTACGTGGATTTCGAAGCCGCGGACGCCGAGCAGGTCTATGACGCGTTCGGGCTTCCGAAGGAAGCAGCCACGGATGGGCGAAGCGGCGAAGGTGAGTCAGAGGCCGAGGAAGAGACGGACGGCGAAGAAGACTGGGGTCCGCGCCCGACGCAGCGCCCCAGTTTCATGATCTGGACAACCACGCCGTGGACGCTCCCGGCGAACCTGGCCATCGCGGTCAATCCGCGCATGGAGTACGCGCTGGTCAAGGTCGACGGCAACGTGACCGTGTTGGCCCTCGCGGCGGTGGAGCGCGTCACTAAGGGCGCGAAGGCCGAGGAGGTACACGTCCTGGCGACCACGACCGGCGACAGACTCGTCGGCCTGCAATATCGTCACCCGTTCGTGGACTTGAGCAGGGGTGAGGGTGCGGCGAAAGCCCAGGCCTCGAAGGACCAAGCCTCCGGCCCGCAAGGCCCCGAATCGAAGGGCGGAGCGGAGGCGCTACAGCGCGTGTTCTCGGTGGTCGCCGCGGAATACGTCACGCTCGAGGACGGCACGGGGCTCGTGCACACCGCGCCCGGGCACGGCGTGGAGGACTACCAGACCGGCCTGCGCGAGAAACTGCCGCTCTACTGCCCGGTGCTCGCCGACGGCACGTACGACGACTCAGCCCCGGCGTGGCTGAGAGGCAAGTCGATCTGGAAGGCCAACGCCGAGGTCGTCGAGCACCTGCGCGATTCGGGGCACCTGTTCCACGACCACAAGTTCATGCACAGTTACCCGCACGACTGGCGGAGCAAAGGGCCGGTGATCTTCCGCTTGACAGAACAGTGGTTCGTGAGCGTGGATGGACGCAGCGACGGAGCGACCAAGCGACAAAGCGGCGAAGGGACAGGAGCCAACCGCGATCTCCGTGCGATGGCGTTGCACGCGATCAACGCGGAGACCCCGGGGGCTGTGCAGTTCGTGCCGGAATGGGGCCGCAACCGCATGCGGGGCATGCTTGAAGCAAGGCCCGACTGGTGCATCTCGCGCCAGCGCGCGTGGGGACTGCCGATCCCGGCCTTCTTCGCGCCGCCCTCCCCCGAACACCCGCGAGGTCTCTGCCTGATGACCGCGGCGTCGGTCCGCGCCGTCGCCAAGGTCTTCCGCGAGAAGGGGTCCGATGCCTGGTTCACGCTCGGGCCGGCGGAACTGCTCAAGCATTACGACCCGGGCACCGACGCCGCGCTCCCGCCCTCCGTCGCTTCGTGGCTTCGCGGCTCTCTCCCTGCTCTCACGAAGGGCGGCGACATCCTCGACGTCTGGTTCGAGTCCGGCTCGAGTTGGAACGCCGTCATGCGCGAACGCGGCATGGCGCACGAGGACAAGCCGTACTTCGTCGATCTGTACCTCGAAGGCTCGGACCAGCACCGCGGCTGGTTCCAGTTGTCGCTCCTGCCGTGCCTGGGCGCGACGGGCAAGACGCCTTTCAAGACCCTGCTCACGCACGGGTTCATGGTCGATAAGGACGGGCGCAAACTCAGCAAGAGCAAGGGCGACAGCGTCGACGATCTCTTCCAGAAGTTCGGATCGGACGTGCTGCGCTGGTGGGTCTGCTCGCTGTCGTACGACAACGACGTGAAGGTCGACAACGAGTTCTTCGAACTCGCGGGCGAGAGTTACCGCAAGGTCCGCAACACGCTGCGCTTCATGCTCAGCAACCTCGACGACTTCACGCCCTCGTGCCCCGGCGGCAGCGACGGTGCGAACACCGGGCACTGCGTCGCGCTCCAGGACTTCCCGCCGACTTCCCTCGACGCCTGGGTGCTCGGCGAGTTCGACAAACTCCGCGCGGCGGTCACTGCGGCGTACGACGCGTACGACTTCGCGGGCGTGCACGCGAAACTCTACGACTTCTGCAACACGACGCTCAGCGCCGTGTACCTCGCCGCGATCAAGGACCGGCTCTACTGCGATCGCAAGGACTCGCCGCGTCGCCGCCGAACACAGACGACGCTGTGGGACCTGACGGACGGCCTGTGCCGCCTGCTCGCGCCGGTGCTTGTGCACACGGCGGACGAGGCGTATCGGGCGCTCTGGAAGACGCCCGCGGGCGACACGCAGCGCTGCGTGCACCTCGAGGAGTTTCCAAAGGCCTTCGGCATTGCGCCCGATAAGGCCTGGGACGCCGCGATGAAGGCCATCGACGCCGCGGGCCCGGCGGTGGAACGCGGACGAACCGGGCTGGGTGTCGAGAACCCGCTGGACGCAGGTGTGGTCCTGCCCGATCCCGACGGCTCACTCTCCCGCCTGGACACGCGCGACCTGGCCGACCTGCTCGGGGTCAGCCGCGTGACGCTCGATGCGGGCGCGAAGGAAGCGCGGGTGATCGACCTGCGGAGCGAGCCGCGCTGCGATCGCAGTTGGAAGCGCGACGGCACGGTGAAGCGTCGCTCGGACGGCGGGATGCTCTCCGACCGGGACGCCGAGGCCGTGGGAGTAATCGCTCAGTGAGGGAACGGAGACTTGACTTCACGCTCGCGCCGAGCGGCGCGGGGAAGCGTGCGGCATTCGGGGACACCTGCCCGAGGACGTGAATCGTCTGTGTGCGGAACTGGGGATTGCCCTCAATCCGATGGACCGGTTGAAGTTCCGACAGGTACGGCGTTCCTTGTTGAAACAAGAATGGAACGTCTGATCAATCCCACACCCATCGGTCCATGCTGACTCGGCACGGTTGACCACCTCGGTGTTCGAAGCGGCATCCCTTGGCCGCTCAGGCCGCTTGCAGGCTCAGGCTTCTCTTGATGTTGCACGCGGCGAGGATCAGGGCGAAGTCGAACTCGTTTCTCTCTCGTCCCCGGTAC
>Ga0116166_1001377_pt1 | contig 22021 bp, 16 predicted proteins | sample AD_JPNMR2_MetaG_FD_89884 | JGI IMG/M metagenome (GOLD analysis project Ga0116166, IMG submission 89884) | Active sludge microbial communities of municipal wastewater-treating anaerobic digesters from Japan - AD_JPNMR2_MetaG | ecosystem: Engineered > Bioreactor > Anaerobic > Digestate | place...
AGGGTGGGTACAGGCTCGCGAGGCCCGCCTCCCGGATCACCTTGAAGGAGATCGTGGAGGTGCTCGAGAAGGGTGTGTGCATCGTGGAGTGCGTCGGCGACCCGTCCACGTGCAGCCGTTCGGGACATTGCCCGAGCCGCGACCTCTGGGCCGAGATCACTGATCGTATCGCCTCGACGCTCGCCTCGGTCACCCTCGAGGACCTCGCGCGAAAAGGCAGGGAGAAGGCGTACGCGGCCTGCATGTACGTGATCTGAGGAGAGGGTGAAAGACGCGTGGGTATCGTCGAGGACATCTTGAGGCTCAAGAAAAAACGGCGGGCTGTGATCCTGGCCCACAATTACCAGAGGCCCGAGGTGCAGGACTTAGCGGATTTCGTGGGTGACTCCCTGGGGTTGAGCATACAGGCCTCCGGGACCGCCGCAGGAGTGATCGTGTTCTGCGGGGTAAGGTTCATGGCCGAGACCGCGAAGATCGTCTCGCCCGGAAAGACCGTCCTCCTGCCTGACATGGACGCTCTCTGCCCGCTGGCGGACATGATCACGGCCGAGGACATAACCGCCTTGAGGCGTGAGCACGAGGGAGCCAAGATCCTCTGCTACGTGAACACGTCCGCCCAGGTGAAGGCCGGCTGTGACATGTGCTGCACCTCGGCGAACGCCGCGAGCGTCGTGAAAGAACTGGCAAGGGACGGCTCCCGACTTGTGTTCGTGCCTGACGGCAACCTCGCGGAATACGCCTCGGAGCAGGCTGGCGCGGACGTGGTGTCGTGGGGCGGCTTCTGCCCGACGCACACGGCGATAACGGACGAATGCATCGTGGAGGCGAAGAACAGGCATCCCGATGCTGTGGTCTATGCGCACCCGGAATGCACCAGTGAGGTGAGGAGGCTTGCGGATCGCATCCTGTCCACCGAGGGGATGTGCTGGTATGCCAGGGAGGAGAAGGGTCGCGAAGTGATCGTGGCGACCGAGACCGGTATCCTTCACCGGCTCAGGCGCGAGAACCCGGGAAAGCGTTTTTTCGCGGCGACGGAGGAGGCCTTCTGCCCCAACATGAAGCGCGTCACCCTCGAGAAGATCCTGCAGGCCTTGGAACGGATGGAACCCGAGATCGTCCTGCCCCGCGAGGTGATCCACGGCGCGAGGAGGTGCCTCAGGGGGCTCTTCATGCACAGATCGTGACGAGGGAGGGGCGATGCATGTCTCGAGGTGTCTCCCCTGGCCTTGGAGGTGGGAGCCGCCCTGAAGGTGCGTCGGCCTCTTCAGCGCACGATGGGTGGAGCGGGCAAATCAATGAGAGATGGAGGTCACGATGAAGACGGAGACGATGCTGATCCACGGCGGGCACACGCCCGACGCCCAGAGCTTGGCCAGGGCCGTGCCCATCTACCAGACCACCTCCTACCTGTTCAGGGACACGGACCACGCCGCCAGGCTCTTCTCCCTCGAGGAACAGGGGAACATCTACACGAGGATCATGAACCCCACCACCGATGTCCTCGAGAGGCGCCTGGCCATGATGGACGGGGGCGTGGGGGCGCTCGGGGTCTCCAGCGGGCAGTCGGCGATCGCCCTCGCCCTCCTGAACATCGCCGGGCCTGGAGACGAGATCGTGGCGCTCGACAACCTCTACGGGGGGACCTACAACCTCTTCCGTCACACGTTGAGCCGCCTGGGCTTAAACGTGAAGTTCGTCCCCTCCGAAGACCCGGGCGCGCTCGAAAAAGCCATAGGACCGAGGACGAAGGCGGTCTACGCCGAGTCCATAGGGAACCCCAAGCTCGACGTGACCGACCTCGAGCTCGTTTCCCTGATCGCGCACGGCTTTGGAGTCCCCTTCGTGCTCGACAACACGGTGACCCCGTACCTGTTGAGGCCATTCGATCACGGCGTGGACATCGTGGTGTATTCCGCGACCAAGTTCATCGGCGGCCACGGCACCTCGATGGGGGGTGTCATCGTGGATTCGGGGAGGTTCGACTGGTCCCGGGGGGACTTCCCGCTCATCACCGAAGCTGACCCCGGCTACCATGGGACGGTCTTCCCCGAGACCTTCGGGAACATGGCGTACATCGTGAAGGCGCGGGTCGATCTCCTGAGGGACCTCGGCTGCGCGATGAGCCCGTTCAATGCCTTCCTCTTTATCCAGGGCCTCGAAACCCTACACCTGCGCATGATCAGGCACTCGGAGAACGCCCTTGAAGTCGCGAGGTACCTCGAGCGGCACCCGTCGGTGGCCTGGGTGAATTACCCCGGGCTCGAGTCGAGCCCGCAGAACGAAAAGGCGAAGAGATACCTGCCCATGGGCGCGGGGGCCATCGTGGGGTTCGGCATCCGGGGGGGGATGGAAGCGGGCCGGAGATTCATCGATGCGCTGAAGCTCATATCCCATGTCGCGAACATAGGGGATGTGAGGACACTGGCCATCCACCCGGCAAGCACCACCCACCAGCAGCTCACGAGAGAGGAGAGGGCCTCGACCGGGGTCACTGACGACTTCATAAGGCTTTCCGTGGGGATCGAGCACATAGACGATATCCTTGCGGACATAGAGCAGGCATTGGCCTCGGCCGGGTCGGCATGACCCATGCCGGTCCCCTCTCCCTGAACTCCGGGTCCGCGGGGACGGGCGATCCCCGCAGGGAAACCGGGGGAGAGCTGTGCCCGGTCCGCGAAAAGGGGGCTTGGCGGCCGACGACAAGCCCGTGCCCCCTGACGCATGCATGGACGTCGCCCGGTGCGTCACACGCCCGCCCTCGGCCCGCGACCCCTCGTGCGGTGCCCGTTCGGCGCCGTGAAGAGCAACGAGCCCTCCCCGTGTCCCCGACCCTCGAGGTGCCGTGGTGAGCCCCCGGCGCGTTGAGAGACGGCCCACCAGCTGGCGGGCACCGAGGCCCGGTGGGCGGGGGGCGAGGATCGCGCCCCCCAAGGCAGGACAGGGTGTCTTTGGGTACCGTGCCCTGTCAGTAGTTCCACCCGAACACGCCGAAGGCCAGGATGTTCATGACCGCGGGTACGCTGTAGAACAGCACCAGGAGGGCGATCTTGGCCTTCATGGTCTTTCGCGTGATGACCCATATCGCGGCGCAGAAGAAGTGGAAGTAGCCTATGAGGAAGATGAGGGGCACGCCCTTGAGGGAGAGGTTCCAGAAGGGGTATTCCCACACCAGGTGACCGCCGATGTTGAGGAGGCACTCGACGAACACGCAGAAGGCCGAGTAAGCGATCGCCCAGAACCACATCTCCGGGAGTCCCAGGATCTTCACCTTCCTGCCCTCGGTGAGGGTGTGGTAGAAGATGATGCCCACGAGGGAGAACATGAACATGATCTCTATGTTCCAGCCCACCATGGTGCGGAGCGCCGTGTCGCCAGGCGTTGTCCAGAAGGCGCTTCTCTGCGTGAAGTGGAGCACCCACCCGTTCCAGGTCTCGTTGAAGAAGTCCACGCCGAAGATCGTGGCGCCCGCGAAGACCGCATTCCAGTCGCCGCTTTGCTTGGCGGCCTTGATCTCTTTCGTGTAGATGTAGAACACGATCGCAAGCAGCGGGATGATGTACCACTTGACCATGGTCAGGTCCCTGAGCCCGTTCAAAGCCTGAATGGTGGCCTCTGTCATCGTTACGATCCCCCTTTGTAATGAGATTCCATCCATCTGTGCACGGTCGCGAGATTCACGAACAATCGAACAAAAGAATCGATAATTCAATAAATCAGATCCCTCCTTTTGTCAACCGGCCAGGTGAAAGAGGTGTGTCATGACGGGAAAGGGGGGCCCGTGCGTTGTACTTTCTCTTAACACCCACCCTTCTTGCCTGTGGAACGCGGTGGAAAGGCATGTGCGCGCATGGGACGACATCACGGGACGGTCCCAGGTCAACGCGGCGCATGGAAGACAGGGCGAGAATGCTCGTCTCTCGAGCTTGGAGGATCGGCCTTCTCGTAAGGGCCTCCCACGCCCCGTTGGGGCCTGCGGGGGAAGTGCCTCGGGTCTTCAGGTCGGGCTGCGGAATCGACAAGGCCATGCTCGATCGTCCTTGTCGAGATGGAGCACGCGAGGAAGACCGGCCCCGAGGGTAGGGTCGGCCTCGACGGTCCGCGTTCGCTGGTGCTCGACGGTGCCGAAGGCCTGCGCACGCACGGCAGTCGCGATCCTGGCGGCGCTGGCAGACCTACAGAAGCCGAAGGCCCGCGCACGCACGGCCGTCGCGCGACCAGTCCCAACTATCCAGCCGCATCAGGCCGAAGGCCCGGGCACGCACGGCCGTCGCCGCCGGGCTCACGCTGGGCGGTCCGGGCTCGTTTTTGTGCCTTGGCCTGCGGGCCTCTGGATGTATTGTCAGAAGGCCCTGAGGACCCAGGACAGCCCACCGGCCGCGAGCAGGGCGACCGTGGTGTTCAGCAGGATTGACGAGAGCACGATCTTGATGCCCCCTTCCTTCCAGAGGGTGGTCAGGGTGGCCACGCACGGTATGTAGAGCATCGAGAAGACGGTCAGGACGAGTATCTGCCCGCTCGAGAGCACGGATGCGAGATCCATGGCGCCGAGCGCCTGGTTCAACATCGCGAGCGTGAGCTCCTTGCGGAAGATCCCGAAGAACAGGGTGACGCCGGTGGCTTCGGGCAGCGCCAACAGGCCAGATGTGACAGGGGACAGGGCCCGGTTGACGATGCCGTCTATGCCCACCTTTTCGAGGAAGGCCAGCGCCACGCTCGAGACGATGATGACGGGCCAGGCGAAGACGAGGAACTCGCGCAATCTCCACCAGACCTTGTTCGCCACGATCCTCGGATACGGCCTCCTCAGCGGCGGGACGTCCATGATGATGCCAGGGAAGGCTTGCGTGCTCATCCGGGAGAGGAAGAACGCAACCATGAGGGTGACGAGGATGTTGGCCGCGTAGACGGCGGTCGTCACGCCGGCGCCCAGGTACTTCCCGGCGAGCGCGAGGATCACGACACTCCTTGCGGAACAGGCGATGAAGGGCACGGTGAGCATGGTCACGATCCGGTCCCGCTCGTACTCCATGTTGCGGGCGGCCATGACCGCGGGCACGCTGCAGCCGTATCCCAGGATGAGGGGGATGGCCGCCTTCCCGTGCATGCCGAAGCGGTGCAGGATGCCGTCCACCATGAAGGCGATCCTCGGCAGGAGGCCGGAGTCTTCCAACATCGCCATGACCGCCAGAAGTGGCAGGAGGTAGGGCAGCACGATCCCCATCCCGGAGACCACCCCGTCGATGAGCCCGGAAACCACGGCCTGCAAGGCCCCCTCGGGGAGCCCTGCCGCCAGTTCATCCAGCATCCCGAGCGGTTGTTCCAATAAGCCCGAGATGATGTCCCCGAGCGTGAACGATGCGAGAAACATGAGGAACAGGATGGCGAGCACCGTCGCGATACCGCCCGCCGGGTTGGTGATGAAGCGGTCCATGTGTTCTCTCAGGGTGACCTTCTGTTTGGCCGAGACCTTTGCCACTGCCTCGAAGAGGTCGAACACGTAGGCGTGCCTGTGGGAGGAGAACACCCCCGCCTCCGGCCAGTTGTGCAGCTCTGCGAGCGCCTTTCTCTCCTTGATGACGTGGGAGAGGAAGTCCGCGTCCTCCCTCCAGACGATCCTCTCGAACTCCTCGTCCATCTCGAGGAGCCGGATGACCACGAAGCGGCTGTCCAGGGGCAGCTTGCTTCTCAGCCGCTCGGGGTATGCGGACAGGATCCTGGCGATGCACTCCTCGACGTCCCTGTCGTATACCGGTTTGACAGGCTTGAAGTCGCTTCTCGCCACCCGGACGGCGGCCTCGAAGAGGACCCGGACGCCCTTGCCCTCGACGGCGACCACCGGGTACGCCTCGACGCCGGTGAGTTCCCGCAGTTTCTCCACATCGATGTCGATACCCTTGTCCAGGGCCTCGTCGTGCATGTTCAGGGCCATGACCATGGGCACGTTCATCTCCATGAGCTGCACCGTGAGCTCGAGAGACCGGCCGAGGATGGACGAGTCGAGCACGTTGATCACCACGTCCGCGCTGCCGGACAGGAGGAAGTCCCTCGCCACCTTCTCCGCCGGGTCCACGGACGATATGGAGTACGTGCCCGGGAGGTCTATGAGCCTCACGGTCTCGTTCGCGAGGAAGACCGTGGTCTCGGTGTACGATACGGTGGTGCCGGGGAAGTTCCCCGTGTTCACCTTGAAGCCGGCGACCGCGTTGAAGATCGTGGACTTGCCGCAGTTGGGCTGGCCAGCGAGTGCAATGACGATCTCACCCTGCCTTGGGGTCATGGCGTACCTCGATGGAACTGGCCATGCCGCGGCCGATCATCACCCTCGCCCCGCTCATGAGATCCTCGACGAGGAGGGGGCCGGAAAAGGGCGCCGCCCTCAAGAGGCGGATGCGCGAACCTTCATGGAGCCCGAGACCCGCAAGGCGCGCCCTCATGTGCTTGCCGCCCATGATGCGCACGATGAGGGCGCTCGAGCCTTCGCTCATGCCTGCGAGCACGCTCGGCTGTGCGGGTGGGGTGTCCTCCGTGCATGGCCCATCGTGAGTGGTCTGGGCGCTCGTGCTCTTCCCGCCTGTTCCTCCATCCCCCGGGATGGACGGGCGTGCCGGTCGTTCCCCGTGTTTCTTTGTCATGTCTTGCCGACCCCACCGGTGATGTTTTCCCTGCATCTGGCGCATATTCCTTTCAGTTCCAGCGAATGTCCCTCGAGGACGAACCCGTGCTCCCTGGCCACCGCCTCCTGCAGGACCTCGATGGCTGGGTACGAGAACTCGATGACCGCCCCGCAGTGCGTGCACACGAGGTGGTCATGGTGCTCCCGACGCCAGGTGTGCTCGTACCAGGAGCCGGCCGAGTCCGGATCGTCGGAGGCGCCCACCCTGGTCACGATGCCGGCCTGGGCGAGCAAGGAGAGGGTCCGGTACACGGTCGCCAGCGATAGGCCGTACCCCTGGCTCCTCATGGCCTCGAGGACGTGGGCGGGCTGGAAGTGGCCCTTCATATTGCAAACCGTTTTCAATAGTGATAGGCGTTCTTTCGTCAGCCTTCCCCCCCTCGAGGCAAGGATATCCTTGAAATTATCGAAACATGTGCCCTTGGGGGAGCAGTGTGAACAGCTGTCATACTGATCAATATTTTGCATATTGTTGTCAATAGTAAACGGGTGAACGCATGTCAAGCGATATCGTGTTCCTGCGAAGAGGATCCCAGGGGGGTGTACGAGGTACCGGGGGCGGCGCGCGATGGTTTCGCCGTCTCTTCGCGAGGTGTTCCAGGAACAGGTCTCCGGCGTAAGGGCCCCGGAAGGCATACCTGGCTCACCCAATCGGTACGCGTCGCGTGCCGCCGGCGCCTTGAGATGGTGACGGAGCACCCGGTCGGCCGAATGGCCTCGAGCTCTGTCATGACGGCCTTGGACTGGGCCCTTGCCTGCAAGGGGCTCAGGGGGTTGTCGAGAACAGGGGTCTGAGGCGCTCCAGGGAGTCTTCCACGGCAAAGGGCAGCGCCTTTGCGAAGGAATCGAGGATCACCATGGCGTTCACCGCGGCATCCAGCCTCGCGCCCGAGCGGATCCTCTCGGACATGCCGGTGTTCACTTCTTCCAGTGCCTTGTATTTCCTGACGAGGGGATCGAGGGACACATTCATGGCGAGGGCATTCGAGGTGGAGTTGTTGACCATGAAGTACCTGGAGAGGAGGTACGTGGAGACAGCCCGGTACACGGTCTCTTCCTGCGTGGCCAACGGCAGGTGGAAGCGGGCCATGGGCCTCAGGAAGCGGGTCGCCGGACACCCGGAGACAGCGCAGAGCAGGCCCATGAGGGAACTGAGGGCCTTCTGGGCGCTCGTGACCTTGAGGGTGGTCCTCTCCGCCGTCTCCACCTCCAGGCTCACCTCCTCGTACGATCTGACGTCCTTGAACCTGTCCACGATCGGAACGAGCCTCACTGCGATCGGGCAGAAGGGGTGGGCCGAGGGCGTGAGGGTGCACACGCGGCATCTCTTGAAGGTGAGCCTGGTCCACTCCGGGAAGGGGCCCCCGCCTTGGGGCCTGAGCTCTATGCTCACTGGGTCTATCTCGAGCCTGAAAGACGCCCTGTCCCCGCGAGCCATGGTGAACGTGTACGTGATGACGAGACAGTCCATCTCCCCTGCATCTCCGGTATGGATGTCATGGTTCTCTACGGCATGAAGGCGCTGTTTCTTGAGGGTTTCCTTGCGCGTGCCGCACATGGGGACCCCTTTCCTGCGTTCTGAAGAGACGACATCGCCGGTGTGTCCCGAGCCGTTCGAGCGGAGGGAAGCAGTACCATGGGCCTTGGGGGTGCGGCGGCTCCTTGGGGTGCGGGATGCAAGACGGCAGGCGCCTGCGCGAAGGCCCATGGCGTGCCTCGTGACGGGAGTGAGTGCGGGGAAGGAGGGCATCGATGAAGAGCGCGTCTCGACCGGGAGAGACCTCCCACTCCGCGTGCCATCCGGGAAACCGGGATATGTACGCTGTCGCGTATCCTGGCCAAGGGGGGTCGAGTACGGTGCATTCCATGAGGTGCCCGAACCCGGAGGAAACCCGCTTGATGCACGGATCGAGGGAAAGCCATGCGCTTTCTTCCCACCAGGTGTCTCCCGGCGCCTCCCCTCGCACATACGGGTCCCGGGCCGTGGATGCCTCAAGGTGAAGGGCCTCCCCCGTCGCTGTGGTGCGGGGCCGACACCCCGGAGGCCGGGGCATGACAAGGCGGGGGTGGTGTCACTCCCTGCCCCGGTGTGATGTCGGGTAAGCGCCCCAGCAAGCCCTCCCATGACGCGACGGGTGAAAGCCTGCCTCGCATGCGCATGGTGTCGACCCCGTGCGGACGACCCATAAAGTTTCACGACCCCTCTCCGATAATCACGGGAAGCAACCATGCAACGACAGGTCTCACACAGACCGGAGAGGGGGGAATCCATGGCGCTCTTCCAGTGGGACGACTCCTACAGTGTCGGCATAGCGGTGATAGACGAACAGCACAGGAAGCTCGTGGGCATGATCAACACTCTCGACGACGCGATGCGGCAGGGCAGGGGCAAGTCCGTCCTGTCCGGGATACTCTCGGAGATGGTCCGGTACACCGCGATGCACTTCTCGACCGAGGAGGAGTACTTCAAGAGGTATGAGTACCCGGGGGCCGGGCCGCACCTCGAGGAACACGAGAAGTTCACGTCGAAGGTCAGTGAGTTCCAGAAGGGCTTCGACGCCGGCAGGATAGGCCTGTCCACGGATGTCATGAACTTCCTCACCGACAGGCTCAAGAAACATATTCTGGGTTCTGACAAGAGGTACGGCCAGTTCCTCGTTGAGAGGGGGGTTTCCTGACGAGACCCGGGGCCAGCCTCCAGGGATGATCCACGGTTGCACGTCGGCCCAATGTGTCGGGATTCCCGCGCTCGCGAGCCGTCGTTGCATTTCGTTGAGGAGTGTGCAATACCAGACCGAAGCCCGAAGGGGGGACGACGAGTGAGGGCGCATGCCACATCGACCGCGAAAGGACAGGACTGCATCTCTCTCAAGATCCTGAGCTACAACACCCACGTAGGCATACGCGCCTCCCGTTCGTCGGAGAGGCTGAAGAACCTGTGGAAGCACGTGCTCCCCTCGCGGTGCAAGCTCGACAACCTCGGGAAGATGGCGGGCTTTCTATCCGGGTTTGACCTCGTCGGGCTCCAGGAGTCGGACGGGGGGAGCCTGAGGTCCTCTTTCACGAACCACACGAGCCTGCTCGCTTCCCTGGCGGGTTTCGAGAGCTGGGCCGAGCAGATAAACCGTGACCTGTTCGTCGCCCGCCACAGCATCGGGCTGCTCTCCAGGTTCCCCATAACGAAGGTCGTACGCCACAGGCTTCCCGGGAAGATCCCGGGGCGCGGTCTCTTGGTCGTGCACATCGAGGCGAAAGGCATACCCATAGCCGTCGCCGTGGGCCACCTGTCGCTGGGGTCGAAAGACCGCGCGAGGCAGATGATCCGTATCGGGGAGATCCTCGGCGGGATCGCCGAGAGGACGATCTTCATGGGGGACTTCAACTGCACCCAGGAGAGCGAGGAGATGCGTTTCTTGGCCTCGATGACAGGGCTCAGAAGCGCCCTCGATCATGCCCCGACCTACCCGAGCTGGAGGCCCATGCGCGATATCGACCACGTCATGGTCTCGGCGGGGATCACCATCCGGCGGGCATGCACGCTCAGCATCCCGCTGTCCGACCATCTCCCCGTGGCCGTCGAGGCGGTGATCGAGGGGGTTGACGGCCGCCTCGCAGGCAGGACGCACCTGGCTGCTTGAGGCCTGCAACCCGGGATCGTCACCCGATGTGGTCCAAGGCGATCCTGAGCATCCTGCGTATGGGCTCCGCCGCACCCCAGAGTAGCTGATCCCCCACGGTGAAGCACGCAAGGAAACGTTCGCCCAAGGTCATCTTCCGTATGCGCCCCACCGCGACCTTGAGGGTGCCGGTGACGGCGGCGGGGGTGAGGTTCTTGAGCGTCTCCTCCTTGGTGTTCGGTACAACGGTGACCCAGTCGTTCGCGGCGGCGATGATGTCGTTGATCTCCCCGAGGGGGACGTCCTTCGCCAGCTTGACGGTCAAGCCTTGGGAGTGGCAGCGCATGGCGCCCACGCGAACGCAGATGCCGTCTATGGGGATGGGCTTCTCGGTGCCCAGGATCTTGTTGGTCTCCACCATGCCCTTCCACTCCTCCCTGCTCTGTCCGTTCTCCATCTCGGTGTCGATCCAGGGCAGCACGTTGGCTGCGAGGGGATACCCGAAGACCTTCTTGGGGAACGACCGGTCCCCGATCGCCTCCATGACCTTCCGGTCGAGCTCGAGAGCGGCCGTTGCAGGACGTTCGAGCAGGGACCTGGAGGCGTCGCCGACGAAGGCCATCTGCTCCACGAGTTCCCGCATGTTGTTCGCGCCCGCACCCGAAGCGGCCTGGTAGGTCATCGACGACACCCACTCGACGAGGTTTGACTTGAACAGACCGCCTATCGCCATGAGCATGAGGCTCACCGTGCAATTGCCGCCGATGAAGTCCTTGACGCCCCTGTGCAACCCCCTGTCGATCACGTCGCGGTTCACGGGGTCGAGGATGATGATGCTGTCGTCCTTCATGCGAAGGGCGGACGACGCGTCGATCCAGTAACCCTTCCAGCCGTCGTTGCGGAGCCTGGGGTAAACCTCCTTGGTGTGGTCGCTTCCCTGGCAGGTGACGATGATGTCCGCCTTCTTGAGTTCGCGGATGTCGTACGCGTCCTTGAGCGGCGGGATGTCCAGGCCCACGTCCGGACCCTCGAGCCCCACCTGGGAGGTGGAGGAGAAGACGGCGTCGAAGCCCTTGAAATCGCCCTCGGCGATCATCCTGTCCATGAGCACGGAACCCACCATGCCGCGCCACCCGATAAACGCCACCATCGACATCCGTGATCCCCCTTCTCTGTGTGTCCCTTCTTCCCGGCCCTTCACGTCGAGAGATCCCTCCGGCCGGGGAATATCTATCTATCGCGCGCGGTGTACCCCAGTCAACAACGTCGATCTCGCGGCCGGTCCTGCTCCTGGATACGCGAGGTGCACAAGGGCAGAGCGTCGATCGGGTGAGCGGCGGCGCCTTCGCACGGACGATGCGCATTCCAGCCGGGCACCCCGGCCTCAGGGCGCACAACCTCCCGCATGCTAAGGCCTGGGAAGATGTAAACCCGGTTATCCTCCTCACCGATAAGGATGCATATGGCAGGAAGGACACTTCTGCGTTCACCCTGACCGTGGACGGAGAGCTTGGAGATGCTCACACCCGGGTACATGTTCGCCATACCCCAGCTGCTGACGGTCCTCACCGGTGCATCGATGCTCGTGCTCGTACTGGGGACTGGCGCGATGGATGCACACAAGAGGATCATGGCGATCGTGAGCCTCTTGTGCGTGGTGGATGCAGGCGCCTCGGTGGCGTCGAAGACGGCCTCGATGATCGGCGTCCCCTTCTCTCTGCCGGGGGTCGTCACCCTCGTGAAGCTCTTCATCCCGCCTCTTTCCGTTTGCCTCCTCCAGGCCGCAGGGAGAGGGCGGGCCATGTGCACGTGGCAGGCCGTCCTCGTCGCGGCCACTGCCGTTTTCATCTCGCTGTCCGCAGGGAACGCGCTCAACCCGGCGGACACAGCGCCATGGTTCGCCGTGGTGATCCTCGCGGGTTCCGTGGCCCCGGTCGTCCCGGGATACCTGAGGGGCGGTGGCGGCCCTGAGAAAGGCCTTGGGCCTGTGCGTATCGTCACCGTCGCCGGGGTCGTGTCGCTTGCAGCCCTTTCCGCCCTGGATTTCTTCGTGGAATGGCCGATTCCCCCCATGGGATTCGCCTTCGTTGGACTCATCATGGCGGCTGTCGGCCTCCTCCTCGAGGGGGTCAACGAGGAAGAGAGGGTCGCGAACCAGGTGCGACTCGTGACCGCGCTTTTGGTGGCATCGTTCTTTCTTGCGGTGTCGGCCGTCCTCTTGTTGGCCCTCACCACCCCCGTGACCACGGGTCTCTCAGATACGCCTGTGCACCTCCTCTGGTTCGCCGCCTCCAGCGTGGCGTCGTTCTTCCTGTGCGGCGCGTGCGCCGCGATCATCGCAAAGGCCAGCAAACGCAGTCTCGTCGACGCGGCGCTGTTGTCCGCGGGGGCGCTCATGGGCGCCATCCTGAATCTCAGGGACATCATGGGGGTGTTTTACCAGGGAAATCTCAGGGAGATCTACCTCTTGAACGACTTGCTCCTCGCCCTGTCGCCGGGCGTGGTGCTCCACCTGGCCGAAAGGTTCACGAGGAAGACCCCGGGCAGGGAAGTGATCGCCTTCTACGCGGCGGGTGCGGTGTCGGCCGCGGTTATCATGGCCGAGTCGACGACCTCTCTCGGGCCGGTCGTGTTCGGGAGGGGAATCGGTCAATACCTGTTCCTCGGCTCCTTGACGGCCGCGCTCTCCCGCTCCCTGTGGATCGTGGGCGCCTTCGCAAAGGCTCGGGAGGTCGGCGCCGAGAAGGTCAATGCACGGTACTTCCTGGGGGGATACGCCGCCCTCGGCCTCATCGTGCTCGTCAGCATGATCACCGAGGTTCGCTTCGGGCTCTCTGCATACTTCCTCGCGTGGGTTCCGCTGGGTGTGGTCTCATGGTCGGTCCTGGCCGGGGCCGAGAGGGGCCTCGGCTTCTCCATGGGCCGCCACATCCCTGCCCTCGCCATACGTGCAGCTGTCTCCACCATATACGTAGCGGCAGTGGCCGCTTCGTATGCCCTTCTGAAAGGGTATCCCGCGGAATTCATCCTCGAGAGGCTGGTCCCCTACGGTGTACCGCCGCTGCTGTCGTTCCTCTGTGCGGCTTTTCTGTCCCTCTACGTGCTCGTGCTCGAGAGGAACAGGCCCGAGTCGGTCCCGTTCAGCCTCATCTGTTTCTGTTATGCGATGCTCAACCTGGATATCACGCTCGTGGGTATCGTGCCTGACAGAGAGGTCGCGCTCGAGATATCGCGTGTGGATCACTTCTTCCTCGTGCTCGTAATGCTCGGGGCGAACTTCCACCTCATGTTCAAGGTGATCGGCAGGAAAAAGGGATGGTACCTCGTGTGGGGGGCGTACGTCTTCGGCGCCTGCATGGCCCCCCTCACCCAGACGAACTGGTACTTCGACGGGATGCATGCGTACTACTGGGGCTACTTCGCAAAGAAGGCAGTGCTCTACGACTTCATGAGCGCGCTGTGGCTCGTGGGCACGCTCTACGCCGCGTACGTCATGTTCGTGAAGTTCAGGGGACAGAAGGCGGCGGGGAGAAGGACCATGAGGAACGTGATTTCCGCCTTCATCTTCCTCGCGTTCATGAGCCTGACCAATACCCCGGCGATCTACGGCTACGAGATCTACCCGCTGGGCACGTTCGTGTTCGTCCCGCTCGTCTGCCTTGCCTACAGCCTGTTCAAGTACAACCTGTCCATGGCCCTTCAGCACCTCAGGAGTGTGCTGTTCTTCACAGGGACAACGGTCGTGCTCGCGGGCATCGCCATGGCGCCCGTCGTCGCCCTCGGTCTCAGCCGGTCGTCACTCGTGGCAGGCGTCGTTCTGGCGAGCCTGCTCAATGCACCCGTGAGGAAGGGCCTGGACGAGGTCCTCTCGCTCTTCATCCCCAAGGCCTCCGACAGGATTCACGAACGGTACAGGCTGCTCACGTCCAACCTCACGAGGGTGCTCAGGCTCGAAGACCTGAACCGACACGTGGCATCGTGGATGTTCGAGACGTTCAGGACCACGTTCGTGACCTCGGTGTTCCCCGGGGAGGGCACCGATGTCGGGGCCGCCTGGACGATCACCAACAATGAAGGCATGCACAGGGGGCTCTTCGGGTATACCGAAGAAGACCCGTTCAGCGGGTGCCTCGGGTCACCGGCGGCGGACGAACGTCTCCTTGCGCTCTGCTCAGAGGGGAGGGGGGTGTTCTCGAGAGACGATCTCGCAGGCGATGCTCGCTCTGCAGCCGGGGGCTTCACCGACAACAGGACCATCCGGGAGGTGGAGATCTTCATGCCCGTGCACTCGCACGGGAGGCTCACGGCCGTGTTCCTCCTCGGCCCCAAGGTCGACGGCTCGAGGTACTCGAGGCTCGAGAGGGAGGTCCTTACGGACCTGGCGGTCTCGCTCGGCCCGCAGGTCGAGAACGCGAGGCTCCTGGAGAACCTGGAACAGGAGGTGGAGAAGAGGACGGGCGAGCTGAATGAAGCCCTCGTAGAGGCGATGATAAAGGAGCGGGAAGTAGCCGAGAGGAACGCCCTCATCGAACGCCAGAACAGGATATCGGAGGTCCTTCTCGAGACGAGCACCCGGATGCACCAAGCAAAAAGCCTCGACGACCTCTTCGGGTTCACGCTGATGCAGCTCAAGAGCCTGTTCGAGGATCTCAAGGGCGGGATCGTCATGGTGGAGAAAGGCAGCGGTATCATCGATGCGAGCGCTTTCGTCGGGCTCACCGAGAGAGAGCAGAAGCTCGTCATGGAGAGCGTTTCCGCTCAGGGAGGCCCAGGGTTCGAAGGCATCCTGGCGGGGAAGGCGGAAAGGGACGTCGAGGGTGCGGACAAAGACGCGCACAGTCAGTGGAAGGTCTTCCCCCTGAACCGTCCCGGGGACAGGGTCATGGGGTACCTGATCCTCGAGGGGAAGGACATTCACGGTCCGTCGGAGAGGACGGTGTCCCTCTTCGTCTCGCTGCTTTCCGCGGTCGTGCAGAACAGGCTGCTCATGGCCGACCTGGAGAAGATGGCGTCCACGGACGGGCTCACGGGAGTCTACAACAGGGCCTTCTTGGACAGGGAGCTCGAGAAGTCGGTGAAGCACGCGAAGAGATTCAAGGACATGTGGTTCTCGGTCTTGATCGTCGACGTCAACGGCCTCAAGCAGATCAACGACACCTACGGTCATGCCGCAGGTGACAAGCTCATCGTGGAGGTGGCCTCCATGCTCAAGTCCGTGTGCAGGGAGACAGACGTGGTGGCCCGAATAGGCGGCGACGAGTTCGCCGTTCTCATGCCCTCGACCAACAGGGTGCAGGCGCAGATACTGTTGAAGAGAATCAGGGAGGCTCAGGCGGACCTGAACGTGGTCGTGTCGCCGTCCGTGGGAGTGCATTTATCCATACCGGTACGGATCAGCATAGGGCTCGCGAGCTCCGACGAGGACGATCCCGAGCTCGTCATGAAGATCGCCGACGACCTCATGTACGCTGACAAGCAGCGCTTCTACGCCGAGGCGGGGGTTGCGGCGAGAATCGCCCGCTGAGCGGGAGCATGCAAGTCTCGCGGGCGGCGGACCCCGCCTGGAGATGCAGGCACCCCGATCCGCCGAGTTCGTTCTCACCTGAGGCAATCATTGTCAAAGAAGCTCCCGGCAGGGCATCGAGGCATCCCGTGCCCTGCCGGGGTTCGTTTGTGCCTGCGTGTGAAGGGGCGCGTGAGGGGGGCAGGGCGCCTGTCAAGGACCGCACAGGCGGCAAGGACGCGACCGGGTGAGAGGAGACCCGGAAAGCGTACGCCCTGGGCGCGTCCGTGACGAATCGACGTGAACCCGTCTCTCCCCGAGCGGGCAATGCACCCGCGACGTGGGGGTTCCCACCTGGGAAGAACTCTGTGTCGCCGCGGCGGTCTCGCACGATCGTGGATGCATGCGCAGGTATTACGCCCCTGAGCGGATTCGCCTGCATCACGCACCTGGGTCGAACGAGGAAAGCGTGGAGGTATCCATGCTTGTTGAGGTTCATGGGGCAAGGATGCCGGCTGGGCCTTTCGCTCATCGTGTCGTCGTGTTCTTCCGAAAAGGAATACATGGGCTCGAGATCGCTCCCTGGCATCCAGGGTGGATGCAGAGAAAAAAACAGGAGTCCGTGCGTCGCTGGAGAGGGAGAGAAACACGGGGAGCAGGAGGATGGATGCCCCTCCACCCGTATGGGTTGAGGTGAAGGGTTACCCATAACGAGGCCCATGAGGTGAACATGGCTGGAACCGTGGACTTCTTCTCATCGTCGCCCGAGGTGGGGCAGGCCACGCGGGACACGAGGGAACTCGAGGCCGTACGTGCATTCTTTGCCGCTCTGCTCCTGGCTAGGAAGAACTGCTCGTTGTACCCCAAGGGCCACATGGTGAGCAGGACCTCTCTCGAGCACTGCCATGCACTGATCGAGGGCTATACGAGGGTCCATGGATCCCTGCGCGTGGAGGTCGGAAAAGACAGGCTCATGTCCAAGGGGGATGTCGTCCTGGAAGACGGCCAGGGTGACCTCTCTCTCCCCTTTGTTCTCTTTCGGGACGGCATCCGGTGGATCGAGTTTCGAGAGGGGATAGGGCTCGGCGAGCTCGAGGACTTCGTGGAGACGGTCAACAGGTACTCGCTGCTCACGGACGAGTCGGACGGCGACATCGTGACCGAGCTCTGGGAGAGGAAGTTGGAACACATAGGCTATGAGGTCACCGAGGCGTTCTGGGCGGAAGAGACATGCCTCGAGGACCACGCGGAATCGGTGGAGTTCGACCACGAGGGGCACTCGGAACATGCGATGCAGGTGATCGCGGCGGAGGAACCGGACGACCCCGTGGTCGACGTGTCGAGCCTCGGGCTCACCCGCCAAGAGGAGGACATCCACAGGGAGATGGTCCGTCTCGAGGAGGAAGGAGATCACACGGCATACCTGGATGCGCTCTTCGACAGCCTGCTCCAGTTGAGGTCGATGGAGAACTACGATCTCATTTTCGAGGTATTGAAGGAAGAGTTCTCCCTGTCGATCGCCGGGGCGGACCTCGACCTCGCATGCAAGATCCTTCAGCGTATCCGGTACGTCCGGGACACATGCGGGATCGACGAGCCCTGGGTTGCATCCGCTGCAGACGAGTTCGTCCGCGAGGTCTCGCATGAGCGGGTGCTGGCCGGTCTCGTGGGCGTCTGGACGAGCCTGTCCGACAGCCAGGTCGAAAGGGCCCGGGATATCCTCGAGATGCTCCACCCCGATGCCCTGCCCGCACTGTGCACCCTCCTCGTGCTGCCGCAGGCGGCTTCGCACAGGAAGGTGGCCGAGGACGTGATCGCGGCCTTGGCCTGCCGAGACCCCGGGATCCTCGAGCGTGTCATGGCGTCGTCAGACCCGAAGGTCACGGAGCGTCTCGTGCCGGTTCTGGCCAGGATGGACAGGGACGTAGCCGGCGGTTTCCTGTTGAAACTCCTTCGACACCCCTTTGGCAAGGTTCGTCTGGAGGTGGTGAGACAGGTTGTTCGCATGGGATTGCATGCGAAGGAGATCTTCAGGTTGATCGACGACGAGGACGAGAACGTCAGCAGGATGGTCGTCGGCGTACTGGGCGCCTCCAGGAGCAGGGAGGCGGAGAGGCTGCTCATGGAGTACCTGAAGCGGCGAACCTTCGGGCGCACCGAGGACGCTCATGGGTTGTCCTGCTACGAGGCGCTCGGCAAGTGCGGTTCGTCGGAATGCATTTCTTTCCTGAGGGGGCGATTGATGGAAAAGCCGTGGATGCCGCCTTTCTGGAAGAGGACCGAGCGGTTGGGAGCTGCGCTCGCGCTGGCCAGGTTGGGCAGTGCGGAGTCGAGGAAGGTCCTCGAGAAGGCGTCCAGGAGTCTGTGGCCGTCTCTCAGGTATATCGTCCGCAAGGCTATGGAGGCGAAGCGGTGATCGGTGAGGGAGAACGAAGGGGCGGCTCTTCGCAGGTGGAAGACAAGCGGATGACCTTCCTCCTCGGTGAGCGACTGATCGTGGGCCTGTACCGGCTCATCCAGGCGACGAGGATCCACCATGACAACAACCAGGTCGTCGTCGAAGCCCTCGGCCGATGCACGGCGGCGCTCGATGCCCTCCTGGGCGGGGGCGAGGTACCCGTCCAGGTGTGGCGCGACCGGTTGTACGTGTGCGGTGAGAGGTTGCCTTTCCGGAAGGACGTAGCCGGCGTCATGACCGACCTCGTGGAGTTCATGAACGCCCGCTCACTCGGCGGTATCGTCTTCAGCCGCGTCGCCGGGGAGGACCTCGCGGGCTGCCTCCTTGCTTTCGTGAGGCTTCTCAACACGGCGCACGGTCACCAGGACCCCGTGGGGTGGCTCGAAGACGCTCTCAGGGAGAAAGGGATTTCGTGTATCGAGGTTCGAGAGATACAGGACGAGGAGGCCGGCACCCCGGAGAGGAACGTGCGCAAACGGGCCGTCGACATGTATTTCAACGCCCTCAAGGTGGTCAAGGGCGTCGCCTCGAAGATGGACAGGGGGGTCGCGGGCGTCAGGAAGGCCAGGCGTGTCGCACAGGAGGTGGTCGATCTCATCAACGAGGACCCCTCCATCATGCTCGCCCTTGCAACCATCAGGAATTACGATGATTACACGTACATGCACTCGGTCAACGTGGCCATCCTCGCCGTATCCCTCGGCAGGTACGTGGGCCTCTCGAGGGTCAGCCTGGAGCACCTGGCCGTTTGCGGGCTCTTCCACGACCTCGGAAAGATCGAGATCCCCAAGGGGATACTCAAGAAGCAAGGCGCTCTGGACAAAGACGAGCTGGACACCATGCGCGCGCACCCGCTCTTGGGGGTGAAGAAGATCATCAGGCTGAATGCGCCCAGGGTCCTGAGGTCGAGGATCATCCTCGGGCCCTTCGAGCACCACCTGAACCCTGACATGACCGGCTACCCCAGGACCCACTTCATGAAGGGCGTCAGCGTCATGGGCAAGATCCTCAAGATCGTGGACGTGTACGACGCCCTTACCTCTGAGAGGGTGTACCGAAAACGCGCCTTCACCCCGGAAGAGGCGCTGAGGAAGATGTGGGCCCAGGCGGGCAAGAGCTTCGACCCCATCCTGCTCAAGTGTTTCGTGTCCATGATGGGAATATACCCGGTCGGTTCCGTCGTCGAGCTCAGGGGAGGCGCCTTGGGCATCGTCAGCATGTACTCCCCCGGCGCCCTGAGGGACAGGCCGGTGGTCATGGTCCTCGAGCACGACGGGTCCGGGGGGTACGTCTGCGCGGGCGAGATCGACCTGGCCAAGGAACCTCTCGAGGATGGCGACGCAGGACAGGCCATTGCAAGGGGGATACCCGCGCCGATGCTCGGTATCAACCCGTCCGCCTTTCTCCTCCCCGGCCTGAGCCCCGCCTGAGGAGTCATCCAGTCGGGCCGTGCAGCCGCGCGCGGCCGCCCCATGCGCACATGAGGGGTGGGATCGAGTCTGGACACGTGCTGGACCGCGCCGCAGCGATCATCTCGAAAGCATGGGGAAACAGGCCCATCTCTAGGCGCCACGCACCCTCCACACCCGTCACGAGCGTTTGGGGCCCCTTGGCGGATGCGGCTGGCAGGCAGGGCTGGTGGACCATGACCGCACGTGTCACCGGGGGCCGCGCCCGCACGGCACGTCGAGAGCGACTCTATCCGCAGTTGCGTTCTCCCCGAACGTGTCGCAGAGGGGGCCTTTCCACGGAGATGCGGTGAGGTGTATCCGGGCCTCGGCCCCGTCCCGCGACGGGAAGACACGAGGGCGAGCCAGCCGAGAAGATGACCCGGCCGTTGCCTTTTCCCGGCGCCACGAGACCCCCGGGCGCCATCACGACGTCTCTTCCCATCGGCCACTTCCGTGCTTGACACACTCCTTCCCCCGTCTCGTTCCCGATGCCCGTCCCGCCCGTCGCCCCTGCCCCGGGGACGTCGCAGCCCCTGATCGACGGTTACCTTGAGTGGTGACCCCGAAGTGGCGCCCTAGTGACGAAGGCCCCGCAACCTTCCCCTTGCGCAGGGGGTGGATCCGGGGTATATTGTCAGCTGGACATACCACCAGCCGGAAAGGACGCGACATATTGGACATCCTCAAGCCACTGAAAGCGGAGAGCCTGGTCGAGGTCTTCGTGAGCAGGTTCGAGGAACTCATCCTCACGGGAAAGCTGGCCATCGGCCAAAGGCTGCCTTCCGAGCGCGAGCTCGCGCTCATGCTCGGAGTGAGCAGGCCGGTGGTGCACGAGGGGCTTGTCGACCTCGAGGCAAAGGGACTCGTGACGATGAGGCCCCGGGTGGGCACGGTCGTGAACGATTACCGCAAGGAGGGGTCTCTTGCCATCCTGAACTCCATCATCAACTTCCACAAGGGCGCACTTGACGAGTCCGTGCTGTCGGGGCTTCTCGCCGTCAGGGAGCTGGTGGAGTCTGAGACGGCGCGGCTTGCCGCCGTCCACCGGACCCAGGCCCAGCTCGAAGAGCTCGAGGAGATCGTGCAGAAGGAGAGGGCCGCGGACCCGAAAGACGTGGAGAGCGTGACCAGGCTGGACTTCGCCTTCCACCACACCATCGCCATGTGCTCGGGAAACATCATCTACCCGCTGCTCATCAACTCTTTCAAGACGGTCTACATGAACTTCACGGGCATGTTCTTCTCGGACGAGTCGATGAAGCCCGCTATCGTCGGGTTCCACGAGCTGATCGTGGATGCGGTGGCGGCGAAAGACCCGGAAAGGGCCGCTTCCATCATGCGTGACATGCTCGCCCACGGCGAGCTGAACCTGCGCAGGATGCTGAAACAGGGGGAAGGGAGGCGCCCATGAGCACGGCACAGGCTTGCGTGGCTCAGAAGAGGCTGAAACAACCCAAGAACCTCTCGCCCCGCATCGAGTGGCTGAGGCGGTATTATCTCGAGGGTGCGGCAAGGAGGTGGAACAACGAGTTCACGGCGTGGACCACCGGCACGCCTTGGGACGAGGTCTTCGACGAGACGACCTTCTACATCGTCCCCGAGACCTACCCCTTCTTCCAGACCTTCAGGTCGTCGTTCAGGCAGGCGGCCCGCAAGGTGGACCTCCATCCCGACTTCTGGACCTGGAGCATAGCCGAGAGGAGGGCCTGGTTCGTCAAGGAGGTCATGGTGAACCGGCTCCCCCAGGAGATCCTCCCCGGTGACCTTCTCTGCGGGGCGAGGTTCAACATCCAGACCTCGCTCTGCCTCGATGAAAGGGAGACGAAGCGGAGGAACAGGCTCATGTTCGGGAAAAGCGGCGTAAGGAGGGCTGTGAAGTGGTTCCACGATCACGGCTACGGGAACTCGGGGGCAACGAGCGGCCACCTCATACCCGGGTATGAGCGCATCCTGAAGGAGGGGTTCAAGGCCGTCCACGACGATCTCGAGGCCCGCTTGCAGGCCCTGGACCCGCGTGAGCACAACGGAGAGAAAGGCGCACAGCTGAGGGCCATGAAGATTGCATCGACCATGCCCAGGGAGCTTGCATCCCGCTACGCCGAACTCTGCGAGCGGACCGCCGCCGGGGAGCCCGACCCCGTGCGCAAGGCGGAGCTCGAGCAGATGGGGAGGAACCTGAGGCGCGTCCCCTGGGAACCGGCCGGGACCTTCTGGGAGGCGGTCCAGGCCCTGTGGCTCACGCACATGCTCGTCATGAGCGATGAGAACTACCCCGGCCCCGGCGTTTCCTTCGGGCGCATAGACCAGTACCTCCTCCCC
>Ga0116166_1001380_pt1 | contig 21992 bp, 18 predicted proteins | sample AD_JPNMR2_MetaG_FD_89884 | JGI IMG/M metagenome (GOLD analysis project Ga0116166, IMG submission 89884) | Active sludge microbial communities of municipal wastewater-treating anaerobic digesters from Japan - AD_JPNMR2_MetaG | ecosystem: Engineered > Bioreactor > Anaerobic > Digestate | place...
ACAACTAGAAAACTCAAGAAAGGTAATAGACAGACAACTAAATCAATCAGTAGAGATAAACGAAAGTGCAAAAGAGTTGAGTGAATTATCTTCTGAACTAGAGGCTTTAGTTAAGAGATTTAAAATATAATAACAAAAAATACAATTTGGGAGTGATGCCTTTGAAATTTGGATTTGACCATTTTGCGATAACTGTTTCAAATTTACAACAATCAATACGGTTTTATAGGGATGTTTTAGGTTTTAAAGTTTTGGGTCAGTTAATTCAAGATAATGGAAATTTTATAATTGTCTATCTAGATATGGGAAATGGTAAAATACTTGAATTATTTCAATTTACCGAGAAAGGCGAACCAATAACATCGTACAATGACAAAAATATTGGTATGAAGCATTTTGCTTTCAAGGTTGATAATGTTGACGAAGCCTATGAGTATTTAAAAAAGAAAGGTGTTGAATTTACTATGGAACCTACTAATGCAGAAGGCGGAGTGAGAATAGCATTCTTTAAAGATCCAGATGGTATCCTTATTGAAATAATTCAAGGAGAGCTCAAATTAAAACCTTTTGAAAATTAACTTTAAAAATGGGTGATAGATAATGGCTACAATTAGAGATGTTGCGAGGGTTTCTGGATATTCTATAGCGACAGTATCAAGAGTTTTAAATGGATATGATAACGTTTCACCAGAAACCAGGAAAAAAGTATTAAAGGTTGTAAAAGAGTTAAACTATAAAAGAAGCGATAGTATGAAAGGCAGTTCGTATAAGGTTGTTGGGGTGCTTGTGCCAGATTTATTTGGATACTATTATGGAATAATCGCAGAAAGTATTAAAGAGGTATTAATAAAAAGTCATATAGAAATGTTTCTTTCAACATTTAGAAATTCAATTGAAAAAGAAAAAGAGGCGTTAGAGGAATTTTTTGGTCGGAAGGTAGATGGAATTATTGTATGTACAACGTATGATGATGAAGATAGTTTAGATAAATTTGTGACAACAGGTATACCTGTCGTGGCATTAGATAGGGATCAATCTGAGCTAAAGATAGACATTATAACTATAGAAAATTATAATTCAACCTTAAAGATAGCCCAATATTTGTATAATATGGGTCACAAAAGGGTTGTCCATGTAGAAGGTCCTTTAAGGATTTATTCTGCTAGGGAAAGAAAAAAGGCTTTTCAGGATTTTGCTCAAAAAAACAAAGACTTTGAAGTAATTTTCATTCCAGGAGGATTTGATGCTCAATCAGGATACACATCAATAAAACAATATCTTAAAAAGAATGGAAAAGACTTTACCGCTGCCTTTTTCGTAAACGACTGGGTTGCTTTAGGTGGTCTTAAGGCTTTGAGGGAAGCTGGATATTCATGCCCAGAGGATGTTTCTGTTGTAGGTTTTGATGATGCCCCTTTTGCTAAATATTTACATCCATCATTGACAACTATATGTCAACCGATGTATGAAATGGGGTTAAATGCCGGTAAACTTATAGTGGAAAAACTTGAAGGGAAAAAAGAAAGTCGAGTCAAAAGGAGAATTATTCTTCCAACGGAAATTGTTGTCAGAGATTCTGTTAAGAAGATTTGAAATAACAATTATTTAATTATAATATTGTTTAGCAAATACAGTAAAAAAGAGGCTTTTCAGCCTCTTTTTTATTCCTTGGGTTTTACAAGAAATTTGATTGCAGTTCTCTCTTCTCCTTCAATTTCTACGTCCGCGAAAGCAGGTACACATACTAGATCAATGCCACTTGGTGCAACATATCCTCTTGCTATAGCTATAGCCTTCACTGCTTGATTAACCGCACCAGCACCAATGGCTTGCAATTCGGCGACTCCCTTCTCCCTGATAATAGCAGCTAGAGCCCCTGCAACTGCAACAGGTTTTGAATTTGCTGCTACCTTAAGTACTTCTATCTCTGCCATGAACGATACCTCCTTGTAATGTTTTGATTTTAACTTTGACTTGTTTAGGACTGAATGGCGCGTCTGGTGGGATTCGAACCCACAAGCCTTCGGATCCGAAGTCCGACGCTCTATCCAATTGAGCTACAGACGCTATACTTATTATTAATTATACCTTAAACTAACCATATAAATCAAGAGAGAAAATAAAGTTAATCATGGTATAATTTATAACATGGAGGGAAGCAATATGTTAGAAATTCAGAATAATGTTTTTTTAGCGTTTGATTTAGAAACAACAGGATTAAGTCCAGAGTATGGAGACAGAATTATAGAAATAGCTGCCATACCTATTTTTAACAAAAAAATTAAATTTAAATATTCATTTCATACGTTGGTAAATCCAATGATTTTTATACCAGGAGAAGTTTCAAGGTTTCATAAGTTAAACAATGAAGATGTATCTCAAGCACCTTTATTGATAGACGTTTTTCCTAGATTTAAGGAATATATTGATGATTCAATATTAGTATCTCATAACGCTAAAATGGACCTAAGATTTTTAGATATAGCTGCAAAAGAAAGTGGAATGTTTTCAATTGATAATTATTATATAGATACTTTGGAGGTGTCAAAGTATTTTTTAGAAAGTGGTCCATATAATCTTGAACATCTTTCAAATAAATTTAATCTTGGTATAAATAAATTTCATAGGGCTTGGGATGATGCTTTAGCTACAGCTCGATTATTTCAAAAGTATATAAATCTTTTTTCTCTAAAAGCATTAGAAAATTTTATTCGAAAATGGGGTGATTAGTCTTGGTTAAAAATTATATATTGGATACAAATGTATTAATACATGACCCAAATTGTATATTTAAATTTGAAGATAATAATTTAATTATACCTTTTCCAGTTATAGAAGAAATTGATAAGCTCAAAACAAGAAGTGATAAAGTTGCTAAATCTGCAAGAGATGTAGCCCGTATTTTGGATAGTCTACGAGATGGAATGCCTCTTCAAAAAGGTGTTAAGTTACAAAATGGAGGAACATTGAAAATATTGGCTATAGAAAAGAATGATCCTAAATACAAAATGCCAAGCTATTTAGGAGAATCAAAAGATAATTTTATATTGTATTATGCATTATATTTAAAAGAAGTAGATAAAAATTTCAAAACAATAATTGTAAGTAAAGATTTGAATTTAAGAATTAAAGCTGATGCGCTTGGTATAGAAAGTCAAGATTATTTAAGTGACAAGATTGATATTGAGCTTTTACCAGATGGATACATAATAATAGATAATCCAACTAAACATTTAGAAATCAAAGACACATATACTTATAGCGAATTAGGACTTAACGAAGAGCCATATCCTAATACCTATTTAAAATATGGTGAGAAGTTATTAAGATATAATAAAAAGAAACAGGCATTTGAAAAAATACAAATGACTTTTAATAGTGTAATTTTTGGTATTACCCCGAGAAGTGCGGAACAAGTATTTGCGTTGGATGCTTTGTTGGATCCTGACATCCCTTTTGTAACTCTGGTAGGTATTGCTGGAACAGGTAAGACTTTATTAGCACTTGCAGCGGGTCTATATAATATTTTAGAAAACAAAGTATATGATAGATTGTTAGTATCGAAACCAGTAATTCCTATGGGAAAAGATATTGGATACATACCTGGAGGCATAGAGGAAAAAATGAGGCCCTGGTTACAATCTATATATGATAATTTAGATTTCTTATTTAAAGGCAAAGGGAAAAAACCTGATGAGTATTTAACAAAAAGAGACTTGCTAGAAATAGAAGTTTTATCTTATATACGAGGTAGGACAATACCAAATCAGTATATGATAGTGGATGAAGCTCAAAATCTAACTCCAAGTGAAGTAAAAACTATTTTAACAAGAGCAGGTGAAGGAACCAAGATCGTCTTTACTGGAGATCCATATCAAATAGATAATCTTTATTTAGACAGTTCTTCGAATGGACTCGTCTATGCGGCTTCAAAGTTTAAAGGAATAGATTTAGCTGCAAACATAACTATGAAGAAGGGTGAAAGATCTGAATTAGCAACCATTTCTGCAGAAATATTATAACTTGTGTAGCAATTAAAATGAAAGTTGGAAAAACAGGAGGGCGAACTAATAAATGCCGTATGATAACAGCATCCCGGAGTTTGATATCTTCATAGATATTGCAGAAGAAGATATTCATCTATTGATTTATTTGATAGAAGCGGAAGCACACATAATGAATGTTAGGAAAAGACAAAAGAATGGATATTTTAAAATAATTGTTCCAGCAGGTTTTTTAGATGAATCACTCATTTTACTCAATTCATTGAAAAAATCAGACATCAAATTGGAGGTTATAAGTGTTGAACCGCATGACGGGATTATTTAAATATATTCCTATTCCCCAAGAACATAGTCCAGATATATACTCAGTAGATTATGAGAATCTAAAAAAACTAGGGTTTACAACTATTCTTATGGATTATGACTTTACTGTTACAGGTTGGAGAGATGACAACATAACTGACAAAACTTTAAAGCTTTTTGATAAATTGATAGAAGAAGGTTTTAAAGTAGCTATTGTTACAAATGCAAAAAGAGAAAAGGTGAAAATAATTGAAGAATTAACTAATGGCAAAGTGAAAGTCTATACAAGTATGAAAAAGCCTAATACAAAAAAATTAAAAGAAGTTTTGCAAGAAATGGATTCAAAAGAATCAGAAACAGTAATAATAGGAGACTTGTTTATTACAGACATTAGTGTAGGAAACAAGCTAGGATTGTACACAATATTGATAAACCCGTACACACATGGTCTAGAAAGCAAGTTTAAAAAATTTGTTGCAGGTTTTTCAAAGTTTGCATATAATGTCTTTTTTTATACTATTGGTTGGTTTTTTAGATTTATCGACTTAGCAGCGCCTAATGAGTTTAGAGAAAATATTTTTGACATAGATTATATTCAGTTAAAAGAAAAAGGGTACAAGATGATTATATTTGATTTTGATAACACATTAAATGAATACCATAAGGATTTCTTAACCCCAGAAGCTACGGATTTGATTATAAGGCTTAAAGAAATGGGGTTCTATTTATTAATAGCTAGTAATGGAAGAAAGAGTCGTTTTAAATCTTTAGAAATGGATTTAGATGAATTAGGAGTAGATCTTTTAACTGCAGCTAGGAAACCTCTTAAATTTAAAATAAGGAAAAAAATAAAGTACTTAGGTTATAAGCCAAGTGAGATAGTTATGATAGGTGATCAGCTTTTTACTGACGTAGTATGTGGTAATGCCTTTAAATTTTACACCATAAAAGTTGAACCACTAACAACAAATGAAGGGATTTGGACAAGAATGATCCGTTTTTTTGAACAAATAGCTTTGAAAGGGATAAGGGAAAAGCCAACACTTAGTAATAATGAAGAAAAAAAGATAGGAAAGGATTCTTCAATTACTAAAAATAAATTAACTAAATAATTATTAATTTTAAAAATGTTTAAAAATTAAGAAAAATAAAGAAAAATTAAAATAAACACGAATATTTAGGTCTGATTGTGAATAACTAGCGCTAATCAGACTTTTTTTTGAAGAAGAAAAATAATATAATAAATGTAATCGATTACATTTATTACCTCAAATGAATTATAAAATATTTTTATTACGCTTCACAGAGAATTATAAACTTATGCTGTTAACTGTCCTAAACTCACTTTTTAATAGCAAATATAAAAAAACGTTTGATTATTCTAAACAACTCTTTTTATGTAATCGATTACATAAAAAGAGTAATTACAAAATAAAATCTTAGATTGTAATGTGTTAATGAGACAAATTTATCTAAATATGGCCAAGATTAAAAATATGAAAGAGATAATATTTTAATTGAAAGTACAGTTTTTTATATTAGTCAAATATTAAGGCATTTTTAGGGACTTTAGAAATGATAATTATAAAAAAATAAGCATTTGAATTTATAATGGGGTTGGGGAGCGTAGCCCTCAAAGGTTAAAGAAATTAAGAGTTAGTTAAGATTAGAAAAAAATTTTGGAATTTATGAAGTGGGTAAAAGACGTTTGTTGAAGGAGGATTACCTTTTATGAGTATAAAAATCAAAGATATTGCAGAAAAAGCTAATGTTTCTGTTGCAACTGTATCAAGAGTATTAAATGGTTCAGATAAAGTAAGTCTTGAAACCAGGCAAAAAGTAATGAAAGTAATAGAAAAGTATAATTATAAACCAGATAAAATAGCAACTTCTTTAAGAAGAAAAAAAACTGGTATATATGGAATTATATTCTCTGTAAAAGGAGGAAGGGTTCTTGAAGACACTTATTCAACAAAATTTTTGAAAGGGGTCTTAAATTATCTTTCTCAAAAAGGACTCAAACTAATTGTTGACATACATGAATCTTCTGATATTGTTGAATATTACAACAGTGTTATTCAAAGTAAAATAATTGATGGATTCATTCTATTAGATTTAAGAAAAAATGATGAAAGAGTTCAATTTTTAAATCAAGAAAAGTTTCCTTTTGTTGTTATTGGTAGAAATGACGAAAATGATTTTATCTATGTTGATAGTGACAACGTTTCAGGTTCGTATATGGCGATTAAACATTTGAAAGAGATAAAGTGTAAAAAAATTCTATATATAAGCGGAAATAGAGGGATTCCAGTGTCTGAACAGAGATTAAGAGGTGTAGAAAGTGCATCGAAAGATTTAAATGTACAAGTAGATGTAGTCTTTGGAGATTTTGATGAAGAAAAGACTGTTGAAATATTGAAAGCATTATTAAAAAAAGGTTTTGACTATGACGGCATTTTTTGTGCTTCAGATACAATGGCTTATGCAGCTATAAAATTTTTAAAAAGGTTTGGAATAGAGGTTCCTATAATTGGCTACGACAATATACCTCTTTCTGAAGTTATTGGATTGACAACTGTAGATCAGAATATTATTAAAATAGGTTATAGTGCAGCTGAGTCTTTGGATAAGTTAGTTAATGGTGAGGAGGTTGTTTCATTAGTAGTACCTTCAAAATTGGTTAAAAGGTCGAGTACCCTTAATTTTAGTAAAAAATATTTTAAATAGAAATTTATAATGAATTTTTTAAATAATAAAACATTCACCATTAGCTGTTGGTAGTTTAGAAATTAAAATTACAGGTTTTATTACAGTACAAAATATTGTGATTATAGAATTGTAATTTGATGAGATTGAGAAATACATAATCTATATTATTCATTTAATAAATCGTTGTTTGAAGATGTTTTAATTACACAAATACACATTTTTACAACAAAAACTAAAATTTAGTTTCAAAAAATACTAAAGTGGGTAAAACACATCTTAATGAGGAGGCGAAGTAACATGAAAAAATTGGTATTGTCAGTTTTAATGATTTTATTGGTAGTGTCATCTTTTTCAGTTGTAACCATAACCATTACGGGTTGGCCTGGTAATCCAGCAGAAGAAGCAGCAATTAATGAAATTGTTCAAAAATTTAACGCTTCACGTCAAGATATTCAAGTTAGATGGGATCCAATTGCTGGAGATTACAAACAAACGTTGATGACCAGATTATCAGGAGGTCAAGGTCCGGACTTGTTTTACGTTGACATCTATGTTTTTGAAGAATTAGCAAGGGCAAATGTATTACAACCGTTAGATCTTTATATTTCAAGAGATAAGTTTGATATGGATGATTTTTATCCAAATTTGGTTGAAGCTTTCACGTTCGACGATAGAATTTATGGAATTGCAAAGGATTTTTCTACACTAGCTCTTTTTTATAACAAAGAAATATTCGACAAATATAAAGTTGCATATCCAACAAATGATGATACCTGGTTTGACTTATTGCACAAAGTTACTTTACTCAAAGAAAGAGGATATGAAACACCTATGTCTCTTGCTGCAGATTTTAACAGATTGATACCTGTAATTCATACTTTTGGTGGAAGATTGGTAAAAGATGATTTATCTACTGCTTTAACAGAGAAAGAAGCAGTTGCAGCTTTAAAATTCTATGTTGACCTAACTTCAAAATATAAAGTGGCTTTATTACCTACAACATTAGGTGCAGGTTGGTTAGGTGATGCATATGCAAAAGAATTAACAGCTATTGTCATGGAAGGTCCGTGGGCATTAGGTTATATAAGAGAACAATTTCCAAATGTTGAATCTAAAACAGGAATTGTAGAGATACCAGGGTTAGTAGAAAAGTCTTCAATGATATATACAGTTGCCTGGAGTATGAATAGACAATCACCTCATAAGAATGAAGCATGGGAAGTGTTGAAATTCTTGGTCACAGAAGGTCAAGAAATATTTGTTCAAAAAGCTGGAGTTCTTGGTTCAAGACAAAGTATAGCTGCAAAAGATAAAGACCCAATGAAACAGGTATTCTATGACTCAGTAACTTTTGGTTATCCATGGAGGGTTCCAACTCCTACTGGTATATTTGCGAAAGCTGATGATTACTTGAATTCATTATTAAATGACCTTTTTGCAGGAAGAATTACCATTGAAAAAGCGGTTGATACAATTGAAAAAAATTATGATTCATGGGTAAAGCAATAGAAGAATAAAAGCTTGTAGTCTTGATTCATCAAGTATAGAAGAAACAGAATAATGATGAGGGCTCATATCCCTCATCATTATTTAAAAAGAGGTGAAAAGATGAAAACTAAGACACGAGAAGCAATATTTGGGTACATATTTGCATCGCCAGTGATAATTATAGTACTATTATTTACCATTTATCCAATTATAATGGTATTTTATTATAGTTTTACTAATTATAATCCTTTAGAAACACAGAAATTTAAATATCCTATTAATCCTCAAGAGTTACTTGAATTTCACGTAGGGATGTTTCAAGATGAGGTCGAATCGGTGGATAAAATAATAGATTATTTTGATCCTTTTTCATTTATTCAGTATGATGTTGGGTTAAACTTAAATGAAGAACAAAAAAAAGCAGTTGCGGAATATTTTGAAGTGGACAAACTTTTAGAAGATTTTGTAGAAGGAAAATTAAATGAAACAATGACAACATCTGAGTTTATGACAAAATATATGGCTAAACAAAAAAATCTTTTTAAAAGATATACACCAGAAATAGTAGGTTTTGATAATTTTAAAAGGTTGTTTAAAGATGAATATGTAAGGATTTCTTTAGTGAATACTTTGCTTTATACAGTAATAGTCGTACCTGTTCAAACTTTTTTAGCAGTTCTTCTTGCAGTTGCTGCAAATTTAAAAGTAAAAGGTGTTAAATTGTATAAAGTAGTTTTTTTTCTTCCTGCAATAACATCTTCCGCGGCAATTTCTATGATATTTTGGTTAATTTATTCAAAACCGGGAATTTTAAACAGAATTCTTGTTACACTTTTAGGAGGTTTTGGTTTTCAACCAATAGATTGGCTTAATAACCCCAACACCGCATTATTTGCGATAATGTTAATGAATATTTGGTCTACGGCAGGATATTTTATGGTTACTTTTTTGGCGGGATTACAAGATATACCCTTATCTTTATATGAAGCTGCAGAGATTGATGGTGCCTCAAGCGTTCAGAAATTTTGGAAAATTACTTTGCCTTTGTTAAGACCACAAATATTATTTGTCATAGTTATGGGCACAATAGGTTGTATGCAAGTATTTGATCAGATATATTTTTTGATAAACAATATGAGAAACATTACCCTGTCTTTTTACATATATAAAAATGCGTTTGAATATGGGAATATGGGATACGCCTCTTCTTTGGCAATTATTCTTTTTGGGATTATCATGCTTATTACCTTTTTGCAAAGAAGATATATTCCCGAAGAATATTGAGGTGAGAATTAATGACTATAAGCAGGTGGAAAATTGCTAGAATTGTTTCATACATTATTTTGATTGCGTATACTTTATTGTCTTTATTTCCTTTTTTGTGGGCAGCTTTAGTATCTTTTGTCCCACTTACTTATACTGATGAAAATGGAGTTACAAAGGGAACTGATGTAATGAGTTGGCCACCAAACATTAGATTATTTGAAATACCTCCTAAGGCATTTGACGCTCCATTAACTTTAGAAAACTATGTCAAGGTTTTTGAAGTTGTTCCATTATATTCAAGATGGTTTTTAAATACACTCATTTACGCTAGTTTAGTAACAATTGGCAATATATTGATAGGAACGCTAGGTGGGTATGCTTTTGCTAGATTAAGGTTTCCACTTAAAGAATTTTGGTTTATGCTTTTTTTAGGAACGATGATGATTCCATCACAAGTTACTATGATACCTCAATACACTTTGATGGCTAATTGGGATCTAGTTAACACCTATTCAGGTATGGTTTTCCCAAAATTAGCAAATATATTTGGTCTCTTTTTAATGAGGCAATTTTTTATGAATTTTCCCAAAGAGATGGAAGAAGCAGCCAGGATCGATGGATCAGGTTTTTTTGGGACATTCTTTAAGATAGTTTTGCCTAATGCAAGACCGGCAATAGGGGCATTGGCAATCTATACTTTTTTGGGTGCTTGGAATGATTTTCAATGGCCTTTGATTATTACTTCACGTCAGGAAATGTATACATTAACGTTAGGGTTGAATTTTTTTAAAACTTCATATTATACTTTTTGGCCATATATGATGGCTGCAACAATAATCATGACAATTCCTATGATCATTATTTTTCTTTCTTTTCAAAATCAATTTGTTGAAACAGGAAGAGCTGCTGCAGTTAAAGGATAGCATAGAAATATAGTAAGTTACCTCCTGTTTTAAGGTAATCTTTAAAGCTTAAAGAAAATCAAATAGAAAATTTAAAAATAAAGATTTTCTAAAAAAGTAAGCAATTGAATTTATAACGGGTTCAGGGCGGAGCCCTCTCCATCTTTCGGTACAACTACCGAAAACCTAAAAAGTTAAAAATTAAAATAGGGTCTTTAAAAATAAAGATTTTCTAAAAAAGTAAGCAATTGAATTTATAGCGGGTTCAGGGCGGAGCCCTCTCCATCTTTCGGTACAACTACCGAAAACCTAAAAAGTTAAAAAATTAATAATTAGTGATGATTAGAAGTTTGAAGGTATTTTGTAAAAAATCAAATACGAAACATATATAGTACAGATTTTGGAAGTTCTAAACTGAGTAAAAAATTTGTTAGTAAGGAGGTTCCGTCATTGGTAAAAGCATGTATATTTGATCTAGATGGTGTAATAGTCGATACTGCAAAATATCATTATCTCGCTTGGAAAAAATTAGCAGATGAACTTGGGATTAATTTTACTGAAAAAGATAATGAAAGATTAAAAGGTGTAAGTAGGAAGCAAAGTTTGGAAATAATTCTTGAATTAGGAAATTTAAAGCTTGATGAAAAAGAAAAAGAGCGGTTAGCTGAAAAAAAGAATAATTGGTATGTTGAATATATTAGTAGGATGGAAAAAAGTGAAATTCTGCCTGGTGTAGAGGAGTTTGTTAATAAGTTAAGAGAGAATAATATAAAAATCGCGATAGCTTCTGCAAGCAAAAATACAAGAACTATTCTAGAAAGACTAGGTTTAGAGAAAAAATTTGATGTTATAATCGATGGAACGATGATAGATAAAGCTAAACCCAACCCCGAAATTTTTTTGAAGGCTGCAGAATGTTTGAAAGTTCAACCAGGTGAATGTATTGTTTTTGAAGATGCAGTTGCTGGCATAGAATCAGCCAAAAGAGCAGGGATGAAAGTAATTGGTGTTGGAGATCCCAGCATCTTAATCGATGCAGACGCAGTGATTCAAAATTTTGAAGGACTAGATTTACATTTTATATGTACTCTATAAATATTTTATGAAAAAAGAATGGTTTGAAAACTAAATTAACGAGAAATCAGATAGTTTCCTGTTATATAATTCTTTTAATTACAAAATTCCAGATGTTTCTATGATTAATCATTGAATATAATCGTTACTTTAGAAATGAAAATTTTCTAAAAAAGTAAGCATTTGAATTTATAATGGGTTCAGGGCGGAGCCCTCCCCCTCCTTCGGTATAAGTACCGAAAACCTAAAAAGTAAAAAATTTAGTTAGGGTTTTTAAAAATAAAGATTTTCTAAAAAAGTAAGCATTTGAATTTATAATGGGTTCAGGGCGGAGCCCTCTCCCCTTCCTTGGTACAACTACCGAAAACCTAAAAAGTTAAAAAATTAATAATTAGTGATGATTAGAAGTTTGAAGGTATTTTTTAATAAATTTAAAACAAAAAGATTAGCAAAACTTAGATTTTGGGATTTCTAAATTAATTATTGAAAATATAAATAGGAGGGAGAAAAATTTGAATCTTTGGAAAATTATACAAAACAACTATAATCCAAAAGAAAATCGAAAAAATGAAACCATTTTTACTTTAGCAAATGGCTATAGAGGTTTAAGAGGGTATAATGAATTTTCAAATTATGGATGGAAAGGAAATTTTATTGCAGGAATTTATGATAAATCAGAAGCTCAGATTCAAGAAATTGTGAATAATCCAGATCCATTGGCTATTAATTTTTATATTAACGGGGAAAAGATTAATTTAGATGATGGAAAGATTTTAAAGTATGAAAGAACCTTAAATATGAAAAATGCAACATTGAACACAAACTTCGAATTGGAACTTGGTTCTGGTAAAATAGTTGAAGTTTTTTCCGAAAGATTTGTTAGTAAAAACAATTTACATAGGTGGGGAGCAAAATATCAGATAGTACCGAAAAATTTTTCTGGGAAGCTTGTTATTGAAAGTATTATTGACGGAACGGTAACTAACTCAGCAAACGATCCGTATAATGAAGTAAAACATTATTGTGTGAAAAAAATCAAGGATTTAAGGCCGGGAATCTTGTTGAACTCACAAACCAGGGATAAAAAAATATCTGTGGTTGAGTCAACAACAATCAGATGTTTTAAAGAAAGTGAAAATTTATTAACTAATAGAAAGTTTATTGTTTTGGGAGAACAAGTTAAGGAATTATATGAATTAAATATAAAAGAAAATCAAGCTTATATTATCTATAAGTTTGGTGTTACTTATACTTCTCGAGACAACATTCCTAACTTAGATGAATTTTCTGAAAAAGAATTAAATAATTTTACCTTTGGAGGATATGAAGATGAACTTGAAAAACATATTAACATATGGAATAAGATTTGGGAAGATATTGACATTGAAATAAGAGGTGATGAAAAGGCTCAATTAGGCATTAGATTTAATGTATTCCATTTAGTATCTTGTGCAAATAAAGATGATCCAAGGGTTAGTATTCCCGCAAAAGGATTGCATGGAGAGGGTTATAAAGGCCACATTTTTTGGGATACTGAGATATATATGTTACCTTTTTTTATATATACCCAACCAGAAACCGCAAAATCTCTTCTTTTATACAGATATAATACATTAAGTGGTGCTAGAATGAATGCTATGCTAAATGGATACAAAGGTGCTCAGTTTGCTTGGGAGTCTACAGATGATGGATTAGAAACTACACCTAAATGGGGAAAAGACTATTTGGGTAATCCAGTAAGAATATGGACTGGTGATGAAGAAATTCATATAACTGCCGATGTTGCATTTGCATATTGGGAATACTATAGAACTACAAATGATGAGCAATTTATGATTGATTATGGTGCAGAGATCTTTTTTGATACAGCAAAGTTTTGGGAATCAAGAGTAGAATACAACTACCAAAAAGATAGATATGAAATAAATAGTGTAATAGGTCCAGATGAATTTCATGAACATGTAAATAATAATGCCTATACAAATTATATGGCAAAGTGGAATCTAGCCAAGGCTAATGAAATCTCAAATTGGTTAAAAGAAAAGGATCCTATTAAATACGAAAGATTGTGTGTTGATTTGGGTTTATCAGAAAAAGATTTTACTAAATGGACCAATATTTCAGAGAAAATATATATACCGAAGTACAACGGGACAAAGTTGATAGAACAATTTGAAGGTTATTTTAATCTTAAAGACTGTGTAATAACAGAATGGGACAAAAATAAAATGCCAATATGGCCAAAAGGTGTAGAATTAGACAAATTAAATAAAACTCAACTAGTTAAGCAAGCTGATGTAGTAATGTTACTTCTTTTGTTAGAAGACGAGTTTGATGAGGAAACCATGGAAATAAATTATAAATATTATGAAAAACGAACTATGCATAAATCTTCATTGAGTCCTTCCATGTATTCAATCATGGGTTTAAAAGTTGGAGATACACATAATGCATATGAATACTTCTTTAAAACTGTTATGACAGACTTACAAGATAATCAAGGTAATACAGAGTTTGGTCTACATGCAGCTTCTACTGGTGGTTCTTGGCAATGTGCTATATTTGGATTTGGGGGGTTAAGCGTTGATCAAGAAGGCGTATTGAATTTTAAGCCTTGGCTGCCTGAACAATGGAAAGAACTATCTTTTAAATTGAGATGGAGAGATGCTAAATTAAAAGTTGACATTCTACAAGACAAGATTGTCTTTTTGTCTGATCAGACATTGAAAATCAGGGTCTTTTCGAAGGATTATATCTTGGAACAAAATAAACCATTTACATGCCAAAGATAAAACATTTATAAATCTAAAAAAACGGGCTTAAAGCCCGTTTTTTATTAAGCTCCATATTTTTCAAGTTTTCCTGCATGAGCTAAAGCTAAAGGCAATAGATCTAATGCAGATATAGTACCTAACACTCCTCTAGCACATTCAAATTCGTCAAACACATTTGATAAACCTTTTCTAACAAATTTAGAATTAATGAGTACAGGTACTGGATGCCAACTATGTGATTTCATAGGTGCTGGGGTTGAATGATCCCCAGTAATGATTAAAACATCTGGCTTCAATGCTAAAATATCTTTTAGTACCCTATCGGTATTTTCTATAACTTTAACTTTTTCATTAAAATTACCGTCTTCTCCATAAGAATCGGTCTTTTTGACATGAACGAAGAAAAAGTCATATTTATTCCAATTCGCCTTTAAGGTTTCAATTTCATCTTCAATAGTTTCTCCAGTTTTGATAATTTGCATTCCTACTAATTTAGCTAAGCCTCTGTACATTGGATAAGTTGCAATCGCTGCTGCATCTAACTTATAAATTTCTTTAAAAGTTGGAAGCTTTGGATGTTTAGAAAATCCTCTTAGTAAAGCAAAATTCATTTTTGGTTGATCTTTAAGTACTTCACCAATTTCTTTTAGTAATTTATTGGCTATCTTTGCCATTTTTTCTGAATCGGGATTTAGAGACTTTGCCCATTCCATAGGGTGTCCTTCTTTTTGTGGGTCAGCATCAGATACTTCGTCAAACAAGCCTTCTCCTGAAAATTTTACTACGAATCGGTGTTCTTTTCCAGGATAAAAAGTTATTTTAACATCATCAATTTGTTTAATTTTTTCAGATAATAGTTCGACAATTTTTTTCGATTCTTCAGAAGCAGGTCTTCCTGCTCTTCTATCAATGATTACTCCATTTTTTATAGTTGCAAAGTTTGCTCTTGCAACAACATCTTTTGGGCCTACTTCGACGTCCAAGCCAAGAGCTTCTAAGATACCTCTACCAATTTGATATTTCAAGGGGTCATATCCAAAAAGCGATAAATGGCCTGGGCCACTTCCAGGGGTTATACCTTGAAATACCGCAATACTCTGGCCTAATTCGCTTTCTTTTGCCAATGAATCCATAATAGGTTTATTAGCTGCTTTTAAAGGAGTTTTTCCTTCTTCGTTAGGTAGATCACCAACACCGTCCATAACCAAAAGAACTATTTTTGAATCTGTCTTAATTGATAAATCTTTAATGATATTTTGTCTATCAAATGAAATCAAAAATGACACCTCCTGATTTTAAAGTTTTTACTCACTTTAGAAATTTTAAAAAATATGCGAGAATAGCCTCAACGTCGAACCCTTTTAAATTCAGGGTCTTATTATATTTCTATTTATCGGAACATAATACTTACACATCTAATTCTGTAATAAGAATGTTTAGATTATCTTGAAATAGGAAATTTCAAAGTTAATTCATAGCAAATTTTTTGATGAACACGGTAATTTCTTTGGTTTGTAACTAAGTTTGTGTTCCTCAAATTAAACACTGAGTGACAAATTTAACTTTTACAATTATACCATAAAATATATTCTTTAAATTTTAAATCGGCTGGTTTCTTCTTTCAAATTATGTGCGATTTTGTTTAAAATTTCTACTTGTTCGAGTAAAGAGTTAATTGCATCACTATCAGCTTTTATTCCTTCTTCTACTATATTTAGTTTAGAAATAGTTGTGTTTGTTTGAGATTCTATTCCTTGTATTTCATTTTTAAACTCTTCAATAGTTTGATTTTGTTCTCTTACAGATTGAGTAAGGTCATTTACAACACTTGTTAATGATTTTGAAGAATTTTCAAGATTGTTGAAACCTTCTTCAAAAACCTTTATGGTGTTTCCGAGGTCATTAGTTTTTTTGTTTGTTTCCTGGATTCCTTGAGCTAGAGTTTTTAAACTGTTCAATATATTTATCATTTTATCTGAAATACCCATTGCTGTCATTGACGTTTCTTCCGATAAATTACGAATTTCTTCTGCAACCACTGCGAATCCTTTTCCGGCTTCTCCGGCTCTTGCTGCTTCTATAGAAGCATTTAAAGCTAATAAATTTGTTTGCTTTGCTATATCAGAAATATTTTTTACAAATTCATTAATCTTTTCAACTTCTTTAGAAAAATTATCTACACTGACACTTGAGTTTTTGACAAGTTCTTCAACGGAATTTGAAACGTTTAAAACTGAGCCTACAAATTTTTTTCCTTCATTTGCAAAAGTTATTGTTTCATTTGAAATTTTTGATATATTTTCCGTAGCATTTTTTACCTTTCTTGAGTTTGAAATTAACTCATCAATTTTTTCTGAAAACCTTGAAGAAATTTTAGAGACAGTGTCTCCAAGATCTTTAATCTGTTCTAGTAAGGAGTTTAAATTTTGTTGGGTATTTTTCAATAGTTTAGATTTTTCATCTACATTTTTAGATGAAACAATTATTTGTTCAGAGTCTTCTAAAAGATTTTTGATCATCATTTTAAGCGAAGAAATTGTTTTGTTTAATTCCTTATTCATTTGATCAAATTCATCTTTTATTTGAGTTACATGAGATATTTCTACTGTCAAATCACCTTCTGATAATCTCTGTAGGTTTTTCGTAAAGTTTCTAATTTGTGTTCCAAATCTACGACTCAATAGATAAGATACAAAAATAATTATTAAAATCAAAATAATTAAAATAATAATAGTGTTTCGTATAATTTTATTTAAGCCTAAGTCTATTTCAAAGGTGACCTCTTTGGCTGTGAGTGTTGGAAGATCAAAAGATGTTTCAAGGGGGATGTTAATTGATGCATCAAAATCTTGGTAGTCCTTAGATATTTGTATATACAACCCATCGAATTCTTCTGTTTGAAAGTAATAACTTCTCTTGGGCTTGTTTAGTATTTCTTCTGTAACAAATTTGGCATTTAATTTATTTTCATCTATATAAATTTCGTCTTTAGGAAAATTGGAATAAATGAAATTATAGTTTTTATCATAAAGAGTTACTGAGGCATCGAGTAATTTTGAAATTTCAAGCAATTTTTGATTTTCAAATTCTTCAATAATAACTAAAAAACCATTGACAGTGTTGGTTGCTATTGGGTCAACAATTGGAAATACACCAATAAAATACGGAATTGAGTTAAAAGACTTTGTTTTAACAACGGGGGTTAAATATCCAATTTCTAGAATATTCGTAAATATTTCTTTGAGGAAATCATCTAAATTCAATTGTTTTGTGTATTCATAGCCTTTTGAATAGGTTTCAGCCTTTTTTTGAAGTTTATAGGTTTGATTTTTGGAGGTTACTTCTACTCCAGTTCCAGCAGTGTTCGGAGGATAAAGTATCCAAAGTTGCATACCATTATATTCTTGAGTTGTAACAAATGGTTCTAAGATGCTGTATCTTTCCATTAAGGATATAGACTTTGAAGCAGTTTTTTCCTTAAGTATAGTATCAGATGCTATTAATTTTCCAGTTTTTTCAAGCGTTCTTTTTTCCGAGTCGAGAAAGTTTGAGAATATTGTTCCTAAAGTTTTTAGTGAATTGTCAAAGGATTGAGTGTACATTTCTTTCATTTGTTTGGATACTTCTTCTTCGATTAGTGTGATTTGACTTTTTAAATAGTTATTGTACGAGTTTAGCTGTTCTTGTACAGCGTCGTTATACTCATTTATTTGTTTTAGATATTCGTTGTTCAAATCTTCCACTACATATGAGATGTTAGCTTCGTTCTCTAAGGTTTTATTTTGAATAGACAGTGTTATATAAATTACTAAGAAGATACATGGCAGTAAGCCAAGGACCAAAAGTATAATACTAATTTTGTTGCTAAATTTGTTAAACCATTTTATGTTCATGTTCTCTCTGTCTCTTGGTTTCATTTTGATTCCTCCCATGAAAGCGTTTTCTAAATCATTTATATTATATAACAAAAAATGATTATATATAGTAATTAAATATTCCAAAATAGTAAGAATAACAAAATAAAAAGAGGAAAAACCCTCTTTTTATTTATTTGAACGTATTAATTCTATTAAACTATGCAAGACATTCGAAGCATGATCTTTAACTTTTACATTCTCCCATATTTTTCTTACGAATCCATCTGGATCAACTAATATGGTTGTTCTAATAACGCCCCAATGTTCCCTACCGTACATTTTCTTTAACTGCCATACACCTAACTTTTCTAGAACAACATGATCAGGGTCACTAAGAAGAAGAATTTTTAAATCATTTTTTTCTATAAATTTTTTATGAGATTCTTCAGAGTCAGGACTAATTCCTATAATTTCACAGTTATATTTTTTAAATTCAGAAAGCTTATTAGAAAAATCAAGTGCTTCCAATAAGCAACCTTTAGAGCCATCTTTTGGATAGAAATATATTACAAGCCATTTGCCTAAGAAATCATTGATATTTATTAATTCACCGTTTGCATCTTTCAAGGAAAATGTTGGTAGTCTATCTCCTTCCTCTAACCTAAAATATTTCATCCATATCAATCCTCCAGGTTTCTATATCTAGAAAGCGAATCCACCACCACCAATTTTAATTGTTATGTATGGACCGGTTGGACCAAATTTAGGAACATTAGAAACAGAAGTGTCAGACAATTTCCATCCGCCAATTGGATCAAATGGTGCAAACACATACCCTGCTGAAATTCCAATTGCAAATCCTCCTGTTGATGAAGAAGCTTTAAAAGTTAATATATAATCTGCTCCAAAACCAATTTTAAAAATAGGAATAGGTCCTGAGATAAATAAATTTTCATGATAATCGCTAAGAAGATCTTCAAATTTTTTAGAATCTGGAAATTCTGATACTTTAAATGTCATTCCTCCAAACCCAACTCCGCCCATTCCATAGACTCTTAAGGATTGTTTTGCATAGATTAAATATCCAATGTCGAAAAGGCCATAACCAACATCTAACTCAACGGTGTAATCATCGGCTTTTTCTGACAAGGTAATTCCATAGCCTTCTCCTCCATATAATGTTTTTCCTATCAGAGCATATCCACCGCCACCTGTATAAAAAGCTGGATTTGAAAATGTTGGTAGATTGTTATCATTCAACGTTTTGTTTAACTCACCAAGATCCATCCACTTTGCTCCAAAATCTCCTCCACCCAATCCACCAAATTCTCCACCAGAAAATCCTTGGGAAAATGACAAACTTGCAACGATTATGACAATTAAACTTACTAAGGTTCTTGACAGGTTTTTCATTGTTTGTTACCTCCTTCGTTGCTATTAGATTTTGGTTACTTTAAAAATGCTGAGAGGTACATTTTATAAATTTTTGGATTAAATTATCCTTTTTGCCTGTATGAAGAAAGATATTTTTCTCTTAATTTTTTGGCATCTTGTGGTGACAGTTCTGAAATTTCTCCTATTTTCAATGCTTCTATATAAATTTGGGCAGTCTTTTCTGCAATGATTGAAGTAGTTAAAGCCTCAATTTCATTTTCTCCTATTGTGACTAGTCCATGGTTTTTTAATATAACTGCATAATTCATCTCTAGCGCTTCAACTGCTTTAAGCGCCAAATCTTTTGTTCCAGGTTCGCCATACTTTGCAACATTAATTCTTTCTCCACATATCATTACCCCATCTTCTATCAAGGGAGGGATGTATTCTTTTACAAGAGAAACTACCGAAGAATATATGGGGTGAGAATGTATTATGGCATTAACGTCTTTTCTGTTTTTATATATTTCTAAATGGAGTTGATATTCTGAAGAAGGCTTTCTAAATCCTTCTAAAATATTTCCATCAATGTCAATAACCATGACATCATCTTCGTTCATTTTATCATAAGGATATCCTGAAGGTGTGATGAATATTTTATCTCCATCTTTTATTGAAGCATTTCCCCAGGTACCTTTGACAAGACCATTTTTTTCCATTGAAAGACAAATATTAATTAGTCGCTGTTTTTCATTCATATTATATATTCTTTCTAACAAAACTTAGAAAGAAGGTCAGCCTCCTTTAATTGATATTTTTGCTGTCTTTAGAAATTTTAAAATCTGCATTATAAACATGCTTCGTATTTGATTTTTACGAAATACCTCCTTAATTCTAATCGCTATTAACTCTTAATCTCTTTAACTTTTCGGTACTTGTACCGAGAAAGGGGAGAGGGCTCCGCCCTGAACCCGTTATAAATTCAAAAAAATGTTATTCGAAAATTCTAATTTATAAACACATATTATAATATAGTTTAAAAATTATAAAAAAATGTTAATTTAAAATCATTCAATAATAAATCTATTTATATTGTCAATTTTACCAGATAATATAAAAATATTTTTAAAAAGTTCAAAAAAACTTATTGTTTCAGATAAATTTTAGGAGAAACAAGAATACCTATTGGTTTAAGTCTATATTCGTACGACCATCGGCTTCCTGTGGTTCTCCAAGCATCTGGTCCAAACCAAAAGTATGTATCGTCACAATTATGAACAGTTCCAAAGGCGTTTATTCTGTTGCCATATGCTGTTATGTCGATATCATGTTTTCCTTTATTTACTTTACCTAATTCTAATGTGTATGGAGCAAATGCTATCTTTCCTTTTTCTTGACCATCCACACTGATAGATAATAATGGGTTTCTGAATTGAGGAACTTCAATAGTTAGGTTTCCTTCATTGCATTCAATTGTGCAATAATAAGTAACATTGCCTGCATAAAAAGGAAGACCTTGGTTAACCCAATTTCCGAAAGTGAATTCTTTTTGGGGTTCAACAATCTTTTTGTGTTTACCGCTAACCTTCACACCAAAATCTCCAAGAAGGTAGCACCATTCTACGTTAGTTTTTGAATTAAACGGAATTTCTAAAATTATCTCTGAAGTTCCTGGGCGAAGGTTTGGGATCTTGACTTTCTTAATACTTTTATCTACAAACCAACCTACAACTTCTGGTTCTACATGTTTCTTATTCACAAATATTTTTGTGTTTTCAACGTTTTCTAAGGCTAAACACAGATTTTTCAAATCTATATCCGATTCTATACTAAACTTAAGCTTCAATGCATGTTCAAAAGGTTCCTCTTTTTTAATTGTCCAAGGTTGAGCTAATTTGTTCATACGTAATGGGTAATTTAAGAGTTCTCTAAACTTATTATCTATTCGAAGTATTTCGTCTACCTGTTGCCAGCCTCTACCATCAAATGAATATTCTGCCATATCAAGTAATAGAACATTTGGTTCTGAAAGAGAATAATTTACTGGATCTTCTAATCTTATTTCTTTTGTTTGTTTCTCTACAATCGATAGGTTTTCTTTCTTCTTTTCACTTTCTGTAAAATTACTTGATTCAAGTTTTAATAGCAAACTATCATGGGGATAAAATTCATAATCAACAATAGTTTCACCGTTTATTATTTTTGCTTCAGTTTCTTTAATACTTCCATTAATTGTGTCGT
>Ga0116166_1001387_pt1 | contig 21893 bp, 20 predicted proteins | sample AD_JPNMR2_MetaG_FD_89884 | JGI IMG/M metagenome (GOLD analysis project Ga0116166, IMG submission 89884) | Active sludge microbial communities of municipal wastewater-treating anaerobic digesters from Japan - AD_JPNMR2_MetaG | ecosystem: Engineered > Bioreactor > Anaerobic > Digestate | place...
GTCTTGTCTTGTCTTGTCTTGTCTTGGTTCATGTAGTCAACAAATAGTTTTAATGCAAAGTTCTAGTACTACAGATTCATTAGCAAACCGTATGCGATCGTTACAGGTGTATGGTTATTTCCCGTCTGTTAATAAAAAGGCACGGAGTATATCGGTAGACGCTGTTCCAGAAGAAATTGATAGTTCTAAAATGGAAGTTATAGCAACCCAACCAGAGTACGTTCTGTCTGAAATACAAAAAGAACAAAAAGGAGAAGAACAACTTGCTCTGATTGATGCTATGCTTTCTGAAAATTCTACTGCCCAAAATGTGGCAGACAAAATGCGGGCATTAGATCCTGCTTTAGCTGAAGATTATGAAAATAACTTAATTTCTTTTATAGAAAATTTGCCAGTGACAGAAAAAAGTCGGATAATTATTCAAAATAAAAAGGATCTGCTAAGAGATATAAAATTGCGTCAAGAGCCTTTTCCGAGATCTAGGGCTATTCTTAGTTCTGATATTGAATGGAATACGGTTTGGTGGTATGTAGGATATTGTGCTACTACTATGGCAGGATTAGCTGTTTATAAATGGTCTCCAGAATTCATTGGTTGGTTTTGGACAGGATGGCTTCGTTGGGTGGGATTAGGAACAGCCGCAGGTGGTGCATCTCTAATGACTTCTCAGTTGATTATTTGGGGAACTCAAAACCCTGAAATAAAAGATCTGGTGGGAATAGCTCAGAATCTGTATACCGCTTATAATGCTATTCAGCAGCAAAGTACTCCTGAAGGTGCTGTTTCTGCTATGAAAGCTGTTTTGACTGATCTTATACAGAGTAATAAATTATATTCAAAAACAGTAAAAGAGATATTGTTGACAATTGCAAGTGAATATTTTAAACCTCACTATACTTTTTTGGCCTTTGTTAATAAGTTTACAGAAGAATATATAGCAAGGACGGACATGCGTAATAAGTTACTAACAATCGGGAGTAGTACTCTTGGACCAGTTGGCTTTTGTTATTTCTTTACTCGAGAAGTATTCGAATGGCTGGTTGGTGGTACTATAAAGGGATGGAATGGTTTATGTAATATGGCGAACACTATTATCCCGGATACTAATATTACTATAATGGGAGTACCGCTTAAACCTATAAAATTTTAGCCATAGAGGATAAAAGGGGACGGCATATGTATGCCGTCCCTCTTTACAATATGGTGGGGTAGAAAAAATGAAAAAGACTGTTATTGGTGTATTCCTTTTGTTTGTATCTATTGGGGTGTTTGCATCGGATCTGAAAGTTGTGTGGTATGGGCCGTCACTTTTTGGATTTCCCTCAGGGGCCAATGATATGGGTGTATATTTCGGGAATATTCCTGAGGTGGGAACCAAAATTCAATTGGAGCTTCAAAAACCCTTGTTTTCCTTTGAAAGAGAATATGGCTCCTTCCTTGCTTCTGGCCGTGACACGGTGGTTTTTTCTGTCAATGGAGGATTTTCATTTTTCTGGCCAAGCCAGTCGAATTTTCGGATTGATTTTTTTACGCTGGGGAGTAGTGTATATTTAAGCAAGGTTGGTAGTGAATTGTGCGGTTTTTTTGTTTCTCTGTATCCTATATACGAACTTTCGTATGCCCACCAATATTTTTATTGGCAATCTGCGGCGGACCTGGCGGGTTTTTCGATTCGACTGAAAGAGGTTCCTCTCCATTGGGGTGGCTATTTTAGATATATCTTTCAATATAATCTCAGTAACTTTATGGTCTTTTTTGATATAGGATTAACCGGTGGTATCTATCTGCCTTAAGAGAATATTCCTTCTCTGAGTACGCGCTCTGATCGCGCTAGAGCGTACCCGTCTCCTGACTGCGCCGGAGTGCGTAATTGCTTCTTTTGCCTTGGCGGAGCTTTACCGTTCCATGACAGGCGGGGGTGGAAATAGCCCTATCGGCTCTTTGACTACTGGGGCAGGATGATCACGTTTAACCGTACCTCCAGGTGCTGGGCCTTGCTTTCTACCATCTCCTGGGTGATTTTGCCCCGGGGACGGGGATGAGGTGGGGCGTCTCCAATTAGAATGATCATCCGTTCTTCGGCGCTCCAGGGAAACTGGGTAAGGCCGTCATAGAGGGCTTCGTACACCGCTTCGGGTATATCCCGGCCGCCCCCGACCCGAATGGCGTTCAGGTTTCTCTGAAAAAGGGCAAAGTCACTGGTAAAAGGTATAACCTTCGTAAGGTAATCTTCAAAATAGTCTTTATACAGCACCATGCCGATGCGGAAACCCTTAAAACGACTGAGGATTTCCTGCAGCATAGGAATAAGCATGCGGCGTACCGCATCAATATCATTCTGCATGCTGGCGGTGGTGTCCAGGGCTATCACAAGATCCAGGCTTTCCCCCTGGGCGCTTTCAAGGATTTTCCGTATCACCGGAACGATGTCCTCTCCTCCTGTGGAAAAACGCACTTCCCCTTTCCCAGCCGCGGCAATGGAAGAGAAACTTTCCACGGTGTCCTTCATGTAGTTCCCTTCGGGGGGGCCTTCCAGGGGCTTTTGGACTACCCTGACCACAAAGGGATTGTCTTTGAATGGACCGGTATAGTCCCCATAGGGTTTTGCGAAGGCCCGAATGTTAAGGTAGGTTCCATCTACGACATACACTTCTCCCTGGCGGGTCCAGGGATATCCATATACAAGGATGTAGGGAATGTAGATGTGGAAGGCCTCCCTGAATTGGCTATCCGCCTCGGGGGTAGAGTCAATGAGGGAGTAAATCTTGCTTTCGGGGGGAATGGGCTTCCCATCTAGATAGCGGATTTCATCCCCGTTAATCGGGTTCCAGTCCTTTGCCCGATACGCGTAGTTATCCGCCCGTCCGCTCGGATCCCGGGTAGATTCGGTAAGCAGAACCGATCCAATATCCGGCTTTTTCCGGATAAAAAGATGGTAACCCCCATCGACCCGCTGTTCAATTCGGAGATCCTCGGGGCCGATGCTAAGATCGATGGCCCAGAGGAAGAAGCCCACCTGGAAGAAGCACCAGACGAAACTGGCCTTGCGGAAAAGGTGGAGCCAGGTCTTTTTTCTCGGCCGCCGCTGGTATTCCATAGGGCCCTCTTAAAGTCGTTTCTTATCGCCGGGCGGGACGGAAGAACCCAAAAAGGCTGCCACAAAAGCCCCCGACGATGTGGGCAAATTCGGAGATGTTATTCGAGGTAAAAGAATTAAAAATTTCCCGCCCCAGATAGAGGATAAGGATCAGGATGAACGTCAAAGGGATTTCTCCCTTATTAAAATTAGTAAAAGAAGCCAGAAGAACCATCATGAAGACCACCCCACTTCCCCCCAGGAGCGCGGTAGGGAGGAGCAGCGCATTCAACAGACCCGTCACAAAGGCAGTTACCAGAATCATGAAGAACAGGGAAAGGGACCCGTAGGCTTCTTCCAGAATGGGCCCAATCAAGAGAATAAAGGCAAAATTGGAGATAAGATGATTCCAGTTTGCGTGGCCGATGACGTGGGTAAAGATGGTAATCCAGTGACGAATCAGGTGGGCACTAAATACCCGTCGGCCGGGGACGGTAAACCATGCTTCGGTAAGCCCCGGCAAAATTGTCTGGGTAAGGATCAGGACGATGGCGCTGATCAGGGCATAGGTGAGCACCGTGGGAGCATTGTACTTTACTTTCATAATTTTCCCTCCTCCAATTCTATTTCGATGGGACAGTGATCGGATCCCCCTATTTCTGATCGGATCCGGGAATCCCGTACCTGAGGGGCAAAGGCGGTGTTGACACAATGATAATCGATACGCCAGCCGATGTTCCGTTCCCGGGCCCGGGTTCGGTAGGACCACCAGGTATAATGGCCCCCCTCGCCGGGATGCCGGACCCGAAAGGTATCTACATACCCCGCTGCAAGAAAGCGGGTCATCCAGGCCCGTTCCTCGGGTAGGTAGCCGGGGTTTTGTTCGTTTTCTTCCGGGCGAGCCAGGTCTATGGGTTCGTGGGCTATGTTATAATCCCCACACAGGAGGATATGGCGACCTTCCTGGACCAGGCGATTACAGGAGCTCAGAACCGCATCGCAGAAGGCAAGTTTGTAATCGAGGCGGGCCCCCCCTTCTTGCGAATTAGGGAAATAGGCTGAAAGAAGGATAAACCCCTCGTAGTCGGCGATGATGATGCGCCCCTCATCGTCAAATTCAGGTATACCCAGCGTACGTATCTCCCGGGGCTTGCGGAGAGTGTAGAGCCCCACCCCTGAGTACCCTCGTTTTTTGGCGCTGGCCCAATAGGAATGGTATTCCCGCCCTTTGCTATCTACCGGGTGGAGCAGGGCCTCTGAGAGCTGTTCTGGATGGGCCTTGGTTTCCTGAATACAGATGATGTCCGCTTCTTCCCGATGGATCCATTCCAGAAAGCCCTTTTTTTCTACGGCCCGCAGGCCATTTACATTCCACGAAATGATGCGCATACTATTGGCAGTATAGGAGATGGAAGGGCTAAACGCAAGGTCAGGCCCTTGCTTTTAATTGCTTTTAGAAACCCCGGGGGCACCAGGTCTGGGGCATCTATGAAGGATTGTTCCTGAAAGAAGGAGGAGCCCCTCTTTTTATCGTTGCCAGCGGCAGAGCTGCGGGGCCACCGATGTGCCCATCCAGGCGTGGGGACCTCTCCCGGGGGAACCGGCAAGAAGAAAAGCCCGGTTCCCGGGTAAAAGCTTTGTAATTTCCGCGGTGATAAATTGTTAAATTCAAAGAAATTGGCTATGTTTATAGTAAGGGTACGGGTATGGCAGAACGAGGGGGATTTACTCCCGATACGGAACTTCTGGATGATATAGAGCTTAAGGAACCGGAACTGTATCGGGTGGTTCTTTTGAATGATGATTTTACCACCATGGATTTTGTGGTGGCCGTATTGGTCCATGTGTTTCACAAGAGCCCACAGGAGGCCCAGAAAATAATGCTCGATGTTCACCGGAAAGGCCGGGGCGTTGTGGGTATGTATCCCTGGGATATTGCCGTTACCAAGGCCGAACAGGTGCATCGGCTTGCCCGACAGGAGGAATTTCCCCTTCGCTGTGTGGTGGAAGAGGCCTAGGGCCGGAGGAGTACGAGAGGAATAGCTATGAAAATTAGCCGGCAGGTACAGGCTATCATTAATAACGCCTATACCGAAGCAAAAAACCATAACCATGAATATCTTACGCCGGAACATCTATTGTATGCGGCCCTTAAGCTTGAGGATGTACAACGGATTATTTTTAATTGTCATGGGGATTATGACTCTATTTTAAATGGGGTAAAGAATTTCCTTGCCGAGAAGGTTCCGGTGGTGCTGGGCAGTGAACCAACCCAGACAGTGGGGTTCCAGAATGTGATAGAACGGGCCCTGCTCCATTGTCAATCGGCCCAAAAAGAAGAATTGGATCTGGCTTCTATTATCGTGGCCCTCTATGATGAAGATAAGAACTACTGCTCCTATTTTATGAAGCGAGGGGGCATTCGCCGGCTCGATCTTCTGGAAGTGCTGGCCCATGGTACTACCGAAGATGAGATGCTTTCGTCGGATGGGGCTGAGAGCCTGGAAGAAGACCAGGATAGCCTGTTTAATGATGAAAGTATGGATCTGGAAGATGAAGAGCCCCCAGAGGCGGCTTCTTCACCGGCGAAAGATCAGGAAGAGCTATTTTCCCGAAAGCGCCCCCTTCCCCGGACCGCCCTCGATCGATTTGCCATCAATCTTACCGAACTGGCCCGGCAGCATAAACTGGAACCGGTTATTGGTCGGGATGCAGAGATAGAGCGGACCATTCAGGTGTTGTGTCGCCGGAAAAAAAACAACCCTATCCATGTGGGAGATCCCGGCGTGGGGAAAACCGCCATTACCGAGGGGCTTGCCCAGCGAATTGTCCAGGGCTTGGTGCCCCCACCGATTCAAAACGCAGAGATCTATTCCCTTGATATGGGGGCCCTCGTGGCAGGAACAAAGTATCGGGGAGACTTTGAAGAACGGATCAAAAAGGTTGTTGAGGAATTACTCGCCCGAAAAAAGGTGATCCTCTTTATCGATGAAATTCACACCCTGGTAGGGGCGGGGGCCAGTTCGGGAAACACCCTGGATGCTTCGAATCTGTTAAAGCCCGTTCTTTCTTCCGGTAAGCTGCGGTGTATTGGGTCTACGACCTTTGAAGAATACACCAAGTATTTTGAAAAAGATCGGGCCCTTTCTCGTCGCTTCCAGAAGATTGATATCGGGGAACCCAGCGAAGAGGATACCCTGAAGATTCTTCAGGGCTTAAAGGATAAGTACGAACGGTACCACCGGGTTCGGTATAGCGAGGCAGCCCTGGAGGCGGCGGTGCGCCTTTCGGTTCAGTACCTTCCTGAACGGCGGTTGCCTGATAAGGCTATCGATATTATCGATGAGGCGGGGGCCCTGACCCGTCTTGAACGGTTTAAACAAAGTTCCCCCGGTCAGGGGCCCGCGGTGCTTCCCGCCGCCGCAGAAGACTGGGTGGACCCTGAAGAAAATGAAAAGTCTGAGGGGAAGCTGTCCGCCGAGGAAACCGCATCCTATGAACTGATAGAGGTTCCGTTGATAGAACGGGTAGTCGCCCGGATAGCCCGTATCCCTGAGCGTACCGTAGGAGAAAGCGAGCGGGATAAACTGCGGGATCTGGAGAAGCGTCTTAAGGAACGGATTTTTGGACAGGATGCGGCGGTGGAAGCGGTGGTTCGGGCGGTGAAGCGTTCCCGGGCAGGGTTCCGCAGCCCCGGTAAACCCATCGCCAATTTCCTCTTCGTGGGTCCCACGGGAGTGGGAAAAACCGAGCTTGCCCGAAGTCTGGCCGAAATCCTGGGGATTGCGCTCCATCGCTTTGACATGAGCGAATACCAGGAAAAACATACGGTGAGCCGGCTTATCGGGTCTCCTCCGGGATATGTGGGGTACGAAGAAGGGGGGCTCTTAACCGATGCGATCCGTAAGCAACCCCACGCGGTACTGCTCCTGGACGAAATTGAAAAGGCCCACCCGGATATTTACAATGTGCTCCTTCAGATCATGGATTACGCCACCCTGACGGATAATAATGGTCGAAAGGCGGATTTCCGCAACGTAATCCTCATCATGACCAGCAACGCCGGGGCCCGGGACATTGGGAAAAGCCTCATTGGCTTTGGAGAACGGATTGTGGACGATGGGGTGGTCCACGATGCGGTGGAAAAAACCTTTACCCCCGAGTTCCGGAACCGGCTTGATGCGGTCGTTCGTTTTGGACACCTTAGCCGTGAGATGATGCGTTCGATTGTGCAGAAAGAATTGGCTCAGTTTAAAGCCCAACTGGCAGAGAAAAAGGTAGCCCTGGAGGTGACCCCCGCCTGTGTAGAACAGCTTGCCATAGAAGGGTATAGCCGGGAGTTTGGGGCCCGCAATGTAGCCCGGGTAATAGAAGAACGGGTTAAAAGCTTCTTTGTGGATGAGGTGCTCTTCGGTCGTTTGCAAGAAGGTGGGGCCGCTCGGGTGGATTGGCAGGACGGCCAGTATCGTATTGAGGTGTTTCCCGGGCAAGATTCATCTTCCTCCGAAGGAGGCCTTGAAAAGAGGTGAGGAGAGATGCTCTTGCGGGGCCCGATCCTGACTTTCCTTATTTGACGGAAGATGAGCGGGTTACATTCCCCGATCCGGCAAAGAAATCGAGCTGGATTATCGCCATAGGGGGCAACCTCTCCCCCGGCATGCTCCTTTCTGCTTATGAACAGGGGATTTTCCCCTGGTATGGGCCGGATGATCCCATTATCTGGCAGTCCCCGGACCCTCGCCTTGTTATCTATCCCCATACGCTCCATGTTTCTGAATCGATGCGGAAAATTCTCAGGCGCCAGGTTTTTACCATCACCTTTGATAAGGATTTCGAAGGGGTTATTCGGGGTTGCGCAGAAATTGAACGGCCCGGTCAGGATGGTACCTGGATATCGGAGGATATCATCAAGGCCTACACGGAACTTCATCGATTGGGGTATGCCCACTCGGCAGAGGCCTGGCAGGATGGAAAACTCGTAGGGGGCTGTTATGGCCTTATTATAGGGCGGGTCTTCTGTGGGGAATCTATGTTTGCCCGGGTCTCAAATGCTTCAAAGGCGGCCTTTCTTTCCTGGGCCCAGTACCTCTTTTCCCGGGGCTGTGCCTTTATCGATTGCCAGGTTACGACGGAACATCTGGTAAGTCTTGGAGGGGTAGAAATAAGCCGCGAGGAATTTCTTGCTCAACTTGCGGTGGCTCGAAAGGGGAAACTGGATATTTAATTCCCTTTATTGCTAAAGATACCTCTATGTATACGTGCCCGCCTCAGTAGTATACTTTTGAAAAGGTCATTCTTGAATTGTATCTCAGTGGGATGGGCGGGATTCTGAGGTATCCCTTTCCATTTCTTATGGGCTGTTAAAATTATGGTGTAGCCCTGGAATTAAAACAATATTGCAATCTTTGCATCTATTGTCATTTGTTTCTCTATTGCGCAATCATATCGGATTGAATTAGAATGAAAAAAGAGGTTTATCATGAATAAGAGAAAATGGCTATTATTCCTTGTATTCCTTAGCATCGGTGGACTCCTTTTTGCAAATACGGAAGGCGAATCAGGGCTGACTGCACAAATGACATCCCTCGTACTAGAACTAGGGGTAGTGATTTTTGCGGTCCGGGCAGGAGGCGCCTTAGCTAAAAAGATAGGTCTTCCTCCTGTTATTGGAGAACTCCTTACGGGGGTTATCATTGGTCCCTATGCGTTGGGGGCGCTTCCCTTACCCGGCATGCCCAATGGGCTCTTTCAGGTGTATGAAGGGGTTGGGGTAAGCCCCTTGTTGTATTCCTTTGCGACGGTGGCTTCCATCATTCTTCTTTTTACTTCCGGCCTCGAAACGGATATTGATATGTTTCTAAGCTATTCCGTGGCAGGAGGTCTTGTTGGGCTGGGGGGAGCTATTGCTTCTTATCTCTTAGGAGCGGGACTCGCAACAATTTATATGGGGCAGAGCTTTTTTTCTCCCTCTGCCATGTTCATGGGAATAATGAGTACCGCCACCAGTGTAGGTATTACGGCTCGTATCCTCTCGGATAGAAAGAAAATGGACAGTCCCGAAGGGGTTACCATCCTGGCCGCTGCCGTCTTTGATGATGTGCTTGGCATTGTACTTTTAGCTATTGTGATGGGGGTTGTGGCGGTCGTTACCGGTCATCAGGCAGGGGGCCTTTCTGTATGGGGTATAGGTTCTATCGCTCTCAAAGCTTTTGGCCTCTGGCTTGGATTTACCGTGTTGGGGCTCCTTTTTGGTAAATACCTGGGTAATGGTCTTAAGAAAATGGGTGGAGAATCCCATTATCCTGTGCTAGCCCTGGGGCTTGCCCTGATTCTGGCAGGTTTCTTTGAAATGCAGGGCCTTGCCATGATTATTGGGGCCTACATTGTGGGTATCAGCTTTTCTAAAACCGACATTGCCTACCTTATACTTGATAAAACAAAACCCCTTTATGATTTCTTTGTCCCCGTTTTCTTTGCAGTAATGGGGATGATGGTGGATATTCGGCAATTGGTAAGTCCGCCGGTACTTCTTTTTGGGGGTATTTACACCCTCGTGGCAATTATCGCAAAAATTCTGGGAGCGGGACTTCCTTCTCTTTTTCTGGGCTTTAACCTTCGGGGGGCAGTCCGTATTGGAATGGGAATGGTTCCCCGGGGAGAGGTGGCCCTTATTATTGCGGGGATTGGACTGGCGGCAAAAATTCTAGACCCTTCGGTTTTCGGGGTGGCTATCCTTATGACCATGGTCACGAGTATTGTGGCGCCACCCTTGCTTAATTTAGTTATTTCCCAGGGTGGACCGGGGACCCGGAAAGAGGTAAAGGGAAGTGTAAGTGAAAGCATCGAAATAACCCTGCCGACCCACGAACTCGCAGAACTGGTTGCCACTACCTTCCTTCGGGAACTGGAACGGGAAGGATTCTTTGTGCAACTTATGAGTATCCGGGATGAAATCAGCCACATCCGAAAGGGAGACATATCTATCTCCCTTATTACTGAGGGGAATAAAATCCGTATAGAGACGGCGCCAGAGGATATTCCTTTCGTGAGGGCTACTATTCATGAAGTGATGGTACGGCTGGATGCCAACTTTGATGCCCTTAAAGAGAGCTTTGATCCAGAGAAGCTTCGTTCTGAATTGCGGGTTCACACGGGAAGAAAGGACCTCACATTCCGGAAAATCCTTGATAAGTCTTGTATCACCACCACGCTTCAGGGAATGAGCAAGTTTGAGGTTATCGAAGAATTGGTGGATGTTTTAGAGAAGGCCGGAAAAGTAGCGAATAGGGAACAGCTCCTGCGGGATGTGATGGATCGGGAAGAGCGAATGAGTACCGGGATGGAACACGGCATAGCCCTTCCTCATGCCCGTACGGCAGGGGTGGCGACCCAAACCCTGGCGATTGGTATTCATCGACGGGGTATTGATTTCCAGACCATCGACGGGAGCCAGGTGCATATCATCGCCATGATTTTGACCCCCGCCGGTGATGAGGCCCCCCATATGCAGGTGCTGGCAAGTTTGGGCGCCGTTCTTGGAGATGATGTCACCCGCCAGCGGCTAAGTAAGGCCGCATCCCCCGAGGATGTCTATGAAATTCTTATGGGGGCATGACAATCAAATCATAATTTAGTCGGCTTCTCCTCCGTTTGAGTGAATACCTGTCTTAAATAGGAAGGCCCCTCTCGTGCAGTGATGGCTGGAGGGGCCTTTTTGTAGAAAAGAGGAGATTAATCTTTCACCTATGGGCTCTTTTTCTTAGGAAAGGGCCGAGATCTTTCTTTCCGTAGGGTCCCTGGTTACACATCAGTATGTTTATCTTCTTTCAGGCTGGAAATAAAAAAGGGCTTGTCATGTAAAGGCTAAATCCAAGAAGCAAGAAATAAGAAACCAGTTCTAAACCATGGGAAACAACATCAAGGAGGACCCCCTTTTTTTTAAGCCCCATAAAAAGTCCCGTATTGCCAAAATAGGCCAGGTATCCCGCAACGGAAATGATAAGCCCCATCCCTATGGACATGGCGATGACCCCCAGAATGCCAAGCCATATCAGGTCTCCGTACAGGGAAAATAAAAGGAGCATCATGGCTCCAGGACAGGGTACAAGACTGGTAATAAAAAGAAGGAGATACACTTCCCTGGTGAGAACCTGTTTACTGGATGTCCCTGTGCCGGGAAGGGAATCCCCTTCGGGGAAGGTCGTTTCCTGAGGTTTGTTTTTCCCAAAGAGCTCTTTAAAAAGGCTCCACCCCCGGTAACAAATGAGAAGAATTGCGATAAAACCAAGGAGCAAGAAGGTCCCCAAATCCAGGTATTCCCGAAGTTGTTCCGCATCTCCCAGGGAAATAATGGTTCCCCGAATTATGGAAAGACCAAGTACAATGAGAATTCCCGTCCCCGCATGGACCATGCTGGATACGAAGCCCGCAATAAGGGGTTCCCAGGGCTTTGCGGGCTTTCCTAAAAAAAGGGAGAAGACCACCGTTTTTCGGTGTCCCGGTCCCGCGGCGTGGAGTATACCGTAGATAAAGGCCGCCCCTATAATGGCGAGTACCGTGGAAAGGTGGGGCTGTTCATGAAAAGCATTGAGGGCAGCCGCAATCTGCTCCCGGAGGCTAAGCTGGGTATTCACCAGGGGGCCACTCCCCTGGGCTGAACGAACGAGGGGCGCCCTATCCTGGGGAGATGACACAAAGGGATTAGCCAGGAGTGCGGAAGGGCCGACAAAAAATAGCATGCAGGCAAGGAACGTCAATGTTCCGCGTGTTCTTCGTTGGAATGGAAACTTCGAGTTTCCCTGGGAAGAGTGAAAAGCTTGCATAGATACTTCCTTTCCCTATTTTATTTAACTATTCCCAGCGGATGGTTATTTCTTCGGGATAGGCCGTTTCAAGGCCCTTTTCCCATTTCTGGTATACCCGAAAATCATTTGCCGCCCCCCGGGGATTATAGTAGATAGGGTATTTTTTGTTCACCGCCCGTTGGGTGCTGGGGCCCTCTGGTGCGGGGGGCAACACATTCCCCGCCTTATCAATACAGCGGATTCCACCTTCCGCATACTGGACGGCGCAGTAAAAGGTACTGTCGAAGACGGAAAGGCTGAAGTCGGTTCCGAGGTCTAAAGACGAAAGGGGTACAAAGAAACGGTATGCTAAGCGCCCCTGCCTCTGAAGGGCCTGGAATTGTTCCACCCCTTTAGGGTTGGAGCGGATATCCCCTTTTCGTATATAGATGAAGTAGCCGTAATTCTTAAGATTACTAAAGGCTCCCTGAAAGACCCGACTGTTTTCTCGAGCATCAAAGCGACCATCCCGGTTTGTGTCATATTCACCAATGATGGCGACACTGAACATGGAATCAAAGGTCCAATCCATCCATACGCCGATACATTGTTTTCCCTCGAATACGAAATCGAGCCGGGCTTCTAAGGCCATGTGGGGATGGGCCATGGCAACGGATGGTTGGAAAAGGCGATAAAAGAAAAAACACCACAGGAGTAGGTATCCCTTTCGAAGGGGCTGTATTCTTTTCATAGTTTTGGTATACCCTATCGACACCTTGATAAACAAGCCGGTCCTGGAGAAGTAACAGAGCGGGTAAAATAAAAGCAAAGACGAGAGAGGGGCCGGCGCTTCTAAAAATTAAAAAGGACAGTACTAAGAAGGAGGAATCTACTATGACGGAAAGCGGAAAAGAGATAATTGTGCCAAAACAGGGGGCCCGTCCTATTGGGCCCTATTCGCCGGCGGTGCGTGTCCCGGGGGGCTTAGTCTTTTTTTCTGGCCAGATTACTATCGACCCTGAAACGGGGGACCTTGTGGGGCCTGATATCCAGAGCCAGACGCGGCGGTGCCTCGAAAACCTGCAGATTCTTCTTGAGGCAGCGGACTTGAATTGTACCCATGTGGTAAAAACCACGGTGTACCTTGTGGATATGACGGATTTTTCAGCTATGAATGAGGTATATGCTGCCTTCTTTCCCCAGGATCCACCGGCCCGAACCACCGTGGCCGTAGCGGCTCTTCCCCGGGGGGCCCGCATCGAGATAGAGGCTATCGCCATGGGATAGCCTAAAAGAACCGATTATCCCAGCGGGTTCCTTAGCTTAAAATGGGGGACCTTTGTAAAACGATAGAAGTCTACATCGTTTGAATAGAGGGTTGCTTTATGCTCTATGGTGAGGGCCGCTATATGAATGTCTGTAAGAAGCCGATGATTTGCTCCGGATACTTCGAAGAGCTGCGCCATAAGAGCGGGATGGTTCCGGCCTGGTCCAATAAGCCTGCAAACGGGCAAGGAAAGCCATTCCTGGACTATGCCAAGAAGTCGCCTGGGATCTGCGGGAACCGGCACTACCCGGGGGCTGGAAAGAAGCCGTACAAAACCCATCAGTACTACCCAGGGAAGCCCCACCTCTTCATCGCCGTTTAAAACCGTTTCGAACCATTGGCGAGCCTGCGGGTGAAAGGAACAGCCGCTATTATAGGCATATACGAGGAGATTTACATCTGGGACGATCAAAGGTCTGTCTCCAATTCATCTACGAGATGGTTTAGCTTGTTGAGATCAAGCCCTTCTTGAAAACCCTCTACCACCGGTTCTACCTGGTAGGATCCCTTCGGTGGATTTTCTGCCAGGAGTTCTACACCACGCCGTAATGCCTCGTTGACCACTTCCTTGTAACTCTTATGTTGTTGGGTCGCAATATGGCGCAACATCTTGTCCAGCCCATCGTCGAGGGTAAGGGTCGTTCGCATATTGTATCTCCACTGTCATCATAGCATATTATATAAAGATGTCAAGTCATCAAATAAGAGAGAAGGGGCCCTTTCTTGCCCCTTCCTTCGTGCTAACGCTGCATGGTCCTAGAACTGTCCGCCCCCAAGACTCGCCTTTATACTCAACGTAATGGCAGGCCCACCGGGGAACACCACGTATTCTCCTTTCTTGCCACTTCCCCAGAGATAGTCGGTACACCAGTAGAAGGTAGGCTGTAGGCTGAGCGTAATATAGGTCATCAAGGTATAGGAAAGGCTGGGCATCACAAAACCAGAGAGGTCCGACAGGTTTGCGAGCACCAGGATGCTCGCATTCCAATTCTTGATAAATAGATCCTGCTTGCTGAGGGAAAGGGCCCCATAGTGTTGGCCCGATTGATACAGCAAAGGTGCGAGATAGGCCGAGGAGGCAGTGTTCCCCAACAAAGAGAGGAGCGCATCTGCTTCTTCGAGCAGTCTTTCCCGTTCCGAGGTGGTATAGCCTTCTCCGTTGTAGTAATACTGACCGATGAGCGTAAGCTTCTCCAGGCTGTTCGTGTACATAAAACCCGTTGTCCCTGAGATAAAGAGCCGGTCCTTGTAGGTGGTAGTAGTAAAAGGTGCGGCAGGGTTTGCCGTGATGGCGGTGACAAATTTCTTGTCACTCCCCCAACTTCCCACAAGTTCTCCAAAGAGGGCCACCTTCCCAATGGAGCCAGTGGCGGTCATCATAAGGCGGGGAGAGCTGTCTTTCTGGTAGTAGCCTCCCAGTCCCACCTCCCAGGCTCCCAGGACCTGTTCGTATTTTGCCGCCATGGCCAGATCCTGGGGCTGCAGGGTATCGGCGGAGAGGTCTGCGGGAATAAGGGCATAGAGCCACAGGTTGTTACTGGTCTGGGGAATGGGGATGTGGAGCCTGAGACTCACGGGGCCTTCCCGCTGGGCAGTGGGATTCAGCACATCGATAGGGCTCAGGTTGATGATATCCGCGGGACTAAAGAAGTATCCCACCCCCCATTTTACCGTATGTTTCCCAAAACGGAAGAAAAATTGATCCTGATAGGAAAAATCGGTGAAAAGTTCAAAGACCCGCACATTGGGGGTGGTGATGGTGGTGGAAGTGGTGGTAACTGTCTGTACGGGGCTTGATTGATAGCTAGCGGCGGTGAGGACCTGCTGGCTTTGTTCAAAGGGCCAGTTTACTTTAAAGGATCCATAGATGCGGAGGTCCTCCTGGGGCCGGCCATCAAAGAAGATTCGGGCCGAAAGGTCCGGACTTAATGCGGAGGTTTCTGGTTTTCCCAGGCTGGAAGAGCTGTCCCACAGGTTTTTCCAGGTCCAGCTTGCCGTAAGGGTGGGGCTAAAGGAGCCACCAAGACGGGTATTCTCGGTTTTTAGGAAAAATTGGACTCCCGTAGTTTGCGAATCCTGAACTTTTTCGATGCCCGTATTGGGAACTAGTTCGTCGCCACTTTCCCCAAAGAGGGCGCTCTCATCAGTAACGATGGGGTTTTCCTGAGCATGGGAAGAAAAGAGGGGCCCGAACAAAAAAACTATTCCAACAAGCAATGGCAAAAGGGACCCGCCGTGCCGATGGCTCCAAGAAGGGTATCGTTTAGGAACCTGAGTCTGGGGCCTCCGGTGTTGAAGAAGCGTGCCAGGTGATTCTCTTTGTGTAAGAGAATGCACAATCTTTTGGTTTTTATATTTCATGTTAGTTCACCTGTTCGAGGAATGCTTTGGTAAAGACCTTGTCCGGTAAAGGGGCAAGGGACATTTCGGTCATGGTAAGCTGGCTTTTTTCGCCCTTGTTCACTTCATCGACAATCAGCATCTGGGAGGGGAAGAATTTTCCTTTTCCGAGATCCGCCCATTTAGGATACAGGCTTGTTCTCATAAGGCGGCCATTTACCGAAAGGTCTTCCTGTTTAAGAAGAAGAATAGGGTCCTTACGAACATAGAGGCGCACCATATCGTAACTTACGTTGTTGTGCTTAGCTTTGAGTTCGATGATCCACACCGGGAACTTCCCGAGCATGCCTTCGCTCGTTTTTTGAATGTTGTAATCGTCCAGAATAGAACGCTGGGTAAAGTCGGAGTTTCGGGCCTCCGAATCACCTATCACATCTTTAAGACTCGAAAAACTGAATTTACGACTTACGGGGTCGTAGAACCAGAAGTTATCCCCCTCCTGCAGGTACCCCTGTCCTTTTTGGGCTTCCGGCAGTTGGATAAGCAGGGTGAACTGTTTTTTGGCATCCCGGCGGAACATGCGCACCTGGGTTACCGATTGTTTTTCGTTTGGTTTTTCAGTGACGATAGTAAAGACCGCCGTAAAATCCTGGCCGGAAAAATCGCTGATTGTATCAAGCTGCCGAAGGATCGCTTCAAAATTCACTCCTTCAACTTGAGCCCATACCGTGGTTCCCAAGCCTAGGATGCTCGCGGTTATGATTATTAAAGATACGAATCGTTTCATTGGTTTACTCCTCTGCAAAAAATGATGACCCCTTTTCTAAGTGCCGAAAAGGGCCGCTGGGCCCGAAGATACCTCTTTGACGGGCAAGGGGCCCGGCCCTTTGGTGAGAGGGTGTCCCTCTGAGGGGCCCCTCTGTTAATTCATTGCTCCCCATGACGCACTATCTCATTTGGTGGTTCGCAGTGCCCGGGCTGGTTCTAATTTTGAGGCTTTGCGGGCAGGAAAGTACACCGAGAGCAGCGTCAGCAGGGCAATGAGCATATAGTGCAGGAACATTTCTCCCCAGGGCACCACGAATGATATGTGGCCATTTTTCAGAAAGAGGGAGAAGACCGTATCGGTACCAAAGGAAAAAAGGGAAAGGATATTCAGAATGACAAAGGCCGCTACCCATCCCCCGATGGTTCCAAAGGCGGAAAGGAACAGGGCTTCCAGGAGAAAGAGGTTCCGAATCCCCCTTCGCTGTATTCCCAGGGCTCGCATGGTACCAATTTCCCGGATTCGTTCGTACATGATCATCCGGAAAGTATTGGTGAGCCCCACCATGATGATAAAGAAGAGCACCAGGAGAATACCGAGGCTGACACTTTTAAGGATTGACACAATCTGGTCAATCTGGGAAATGATGTCATTAATGGTAAAGACCCTGAATTTTGTGCCCTCCCAGGTTTCGGTCTTTGCAAGTTGTTTAATCTTTGCATAACGGGACATGAATGGCTGCGTAGTTTGTTGCACGGAGGTTGTGTCGGTATTGGTAGCTTCTGGTGCGGAAGCCCCCTCCTGAGGAGTGGTATTTGGTGATGCCTGAATACGCTCGGTTGTTTGTTGGGGGAGTTCAAAGACGGGGGCATGCTGCTTCAGGGCGTTCTGTAAGCGCTGGGCGATTGTTTCTGTTCTACTGATATCAGAAACAAAATAGCCAAAGAGCTGATACTCATTGGGTTTAATATTGAGGAGTTCGTTGAGGTACCTTCGATGGGTGTAGGCCAGCATGGAACTGAAAAGCCCCATATCCTGCATGATGCCGGCCACCACAAATTCGCCTACGTTGTTTTGCCCCGTAACGGTTTTTAGCTGGGCCAGGAGGCGGTCCCCGACTTCTACCTTGAGTTTCTTGGCTATCCCTTCACTTAAGATAAGGGCGTTGGGGGCCTGGAGGTTTTCCTTAGACCCCTGTTTAAAGACAAGCCGCTCTTGGAGCAGCACCTCTTCTTCAAAATTTACCCCATACACACTCTGGGTGGTGCGGGTGCCCTCGAAGATAAGGGTGACCGCAGCGGCGGACCGCCGGGTGATGTTCCGGCTATCAAGACCCGCATCTTTAATAGCCGCAAGGATTGCCGAATCATCCCGGATAATTTCCGCTGTTTTGCCCCGTTCGTTTTTTTCAACCCCCTCCACAAACACATGGCCGGAAAAAAACTGGGCCAGGTTTGCGCTCACGTTGGTTTGAAAAGAACCGGCAATACTGTTGATAATGGTGACAATCATGATGCCAAAGCCAATGGCAAGGCCAAATAGAATGCTTCGTTTCTTTTGCCTGCTTAAATTTCGCAGGGCGATACGGATAAGGGTTTCCATAGGGTGCTCCTATTCATCTTTCATGGCGGCAACAGGTGGAATCCGAAGAGCCACCGAAACGGGATACAGATGGGCCAGGTAGCCGATACCAAAGATCATGATGAGGGTAGAAATAAAGGAAGAAAGGCGGGGCTGCAGGAAGAGATGGTCCCCTCCGAAGAGCACATACACAAAGTCGTTGGGTGCAGGAATATGCAGGAGATTCAGAATAATCGTAATCAGAAGGGCAAAGGCCGACCCAATGGCCCCAAAGAAAAGGGAAAGGGTAAGGGTCTCTGCCAGAAAGAGCCGGCGGATAAACCCTTTTTCGGCGCCCAGGGCCCGCATGGTGCCGATTTCACCGGTCCGTTCTATCACCGAAATCACCAGGGTATTCATCATGATGATGATGGCCACCACTGCCACAATGATAAGGGCAATAGTAAATATGGTTCGCAGGATGTCCGCAAAACGGCCCGCCGAGCCAGCGGCCCCCTTCCAATCGGTGATGTTCGCCTGCACACCTGCACTGGCAAACCATTGGGAATAATCGGTCATAACTGCTTGGGCCTGGCTCGAATCTCGAAGCCGAATAAGGATAAAGTTCCATGCCCCCGTATCGGCCGTATTGGCCAGGTCCCGGGCGCTGGTGTCTTTAAAGATTTTCTGGACCTGTTCCAGGGAAAAGCTGTTCTTCTGAACCGTTTCCTGCTGAACGATGTCGGCATCCCCAAAGAGATCTTCCTCTGAAGTGGTGGAAAGGAGGGCGGTCTCCCGGCTACCGAGTTGAATCCGCTCGTCTACCCCGAGGGTAAGACCTGCCAGCACCCGCACCACATCAATGTCGGCATACATAAAGGGAGCTTCACCAGTTCGGTCATTCCGTTCGAAAAGGCCGGTAATGGTGAGTTCCCGGATCTTGAAGCCACTTGAGGAATAGCCCGTCACTAAGAGTGTATCCCCCACGGCGAAGTCCTTTTTGTATTTCTTGCGAAGTTTTTCTAGTTGTTGGGGACTGAGAAGGAGACCCCCGCTCCCGCGCTCGGGAGCCTGGCCTTCGATAATCTTAATAGAGGGAAACATAGAAAAGTAGGTTTTTGCATCGATGCCAAAGAGGATGCCAAAGATGGTGTTCTCAGAGTCCTCTTCAATATTTTCTGCCTCTTCCAGGTCCGCCGCAAGGATGCCATAACTAACGGCCATGCTGGTATATGAAGCGACCCGGGAATCTTCTGCAAGGTGGGCGATGATCTTTTCATACTGCGGAATGGATGGAACCCTGGTTTCCGCATCCAGCGAAAAGGATTCTATTCCAAAAATAGAAACCGCGTCTTTTGAGGGTCCATGGATCATGAGGTCCCCCGTAAAATTTTCGATGTAACTCTTTCGGATACCCTTTTCGGCCGCATCCATCATGGCATTTCCGATGACGATGATGATGACCCCCAGGGCGATGAGAATGCCAATGATAAAGCTTTTGGCCTTATGCTGCCAGATATTCCGAAAGGCAATACGGAGCAAAACCGCCATACCTTACCTCCCCATCCCCTGAGTCGTAGGGGAACCCAGCGCCTCCTCTTTACCTTTATTCACCTTCGAGGCTTCGCTGGGCTGCGAAGCGGAGACCAATTCTTTTTCTCCATTCTTTCGATAATTTTCTATTACCATCCCATCCCGTAGTCGAATCACGTGGTCGGCGATTTCCACAATTTTTTGATCATGGGTAGAAAAAATAAAGGTGGTTTGCAATTCCCGGTTTATTTTTTTCATCAGTTCGATGATCTGTTCGCCCGTGGCGGAATCCAAATTCGCCGTTGGCTCATCGGCCAGGACGATGGCGGGTTTACAAACGAGGGCCCGGGCAATGGCTACCCGCTGTCGTTGTCCACCGGATAATTCATTGGATTTGTGGTGCCGCCATTGTTCGAGACCGACTTCTTTGATAAGGAAGTCGATCCATTCTTTTTTTTCGTTTTTTGACATGCTTTGCTTGCCTAAAAGGAGGGGAAATTCGATGTTTTCATACACGTTCAATACGGGGATTAAATTGAAGGACTGAAAAATAAACCCAATCATATCGTGGCGAAGTCGGGTTAGTTCCCGGTCCTTAAGGCCTGATACGGGTTTCCCTTCGATGTATACTTCCCCTGCCGTGGGTGTGTCGATGAGCCCAATCATATTCAGGATGGTGCTTTTCCCTGAACCGCTCGGACCGGCAATGGAGATAAAATCTCCCTTTTCAATCTTAAAACTGACCCCTTTTACCGCTTCTACCTCCACTTTCCCCAGGGGGTAGACCTTCCGCACGTTTTCAAGTTCTACGATGGTCATACATGCTCCTTGCATGATGGTGTAACCGGGCCCATACGGCGCCCGGGGGTAAACCTCTATAGGTGAATATACTGATAAAAATCCTCCATATCAAAAGGATTCATAAAAAAGAAGGGGGCTTTTCCTAAGGTTCCTCTGTTTCGCTCTTTTGTTGTTCCCCTTGAGAAATTTCATCCTTTTCTGGGAGCCGGGGGAAGTTCTTTTTCCGTCGCTGCCGGACGCATTCGGTAAGGAGGTACTCAATCTGCCCATTGATAGAACGGAACTCGTCTTCCGCCCAGGCGGCTAGTTCTTCCCACAGGGCAGGGGAGATGCGGAGGATAATCTGTTTCTTTTTGTCGTCCCTTTCTGCCATAGCTTCCTGCCCTTTATGCTTCAATCGTATCTCAGCCTCTCTGGCGAGCCCGGTTTTGTCTTTAACGAAACCGCCGCAAAGGTGTTCTTACCATGCCCCCTGGCGTGCTATCCAACCACCATCACCGTGCCCAAATCCCTGGCGTTTTTTCCTAAGGGGGCTGATATCCCTTTCCCCCAGGGCCTGGCCAATGATTTGAGCATCCCCTCGTACCGGGTACCCTAGTACAGGGTTCCCGTGTTGACTACCGGCTGGGCTTCCCGGTTGGCACAGAGCACTACCAGGAGGTTACTTACCATGGCGGCCTTCCGTTCTTCATCCAGATTGATGATTTGTCGCTGGCTTAGCTTTTCTAGGGCCATTTCTACCATGCCCACCGCTCCTTCCACAATAAGCTGGCGGGCGGCAACCACCGCGGTAGCCTGTTGTTTCTGGAGCATCGCCGTGGCGATTTCTGGAGCATAGGAAAGGTGGGTAATCCGGGCTTCGATAATCTCCAGGCCTGCGATGTCTACCTTTTGTTGTATTTCTGCTTTAAGGCGTTCTGCGATTTCCTGACTGCTGCCCCGCAGGGATTTTTCGTTCTCCTCATCGGGGGAATCATAGGGATACAGCCGGACGATATTCCGCAGGGCCGAATCGCACTGAATGGAAAGGTACTCTACGTAGTTATCCACGTTAAAGACCGCCTTTGCCGTGTCTATGACCCGCCAGACCACCACAATCCCGATAATGATAGGATTACCGAGGGCGTCGTTGATTTTTTGTTTTTCGTTATCCAGGGTAAGGACCTTAAGGGATATTCTTTTGTTTACCCCTTCTCCCCGGCCGGGGGTAGTTTTTTCGAGGGGCACCTGGGCGGTAGAGGGTTTTACAGGGACAGGGGCCACGGCTTGCACAAAGGGGGTAACCCAGAAAAAGCCCGGCCCCTTAAGGGTCCCGTAATACTTTCCAAACAGGGTAAGAACGAGGGCTTCGTTGGGTTTAAGAATCCGAAGCCCCGTAAACACCAGGGGCCCCAGGATAAAACCGTAGAGGCCGCCGAGGCTCATCATCAGAATAGCCTGTAGAGTAAGCTGTTTATCGGCCTGTATGGAACCATAAATGAAAAGCGCCACGGTGCCGGCGGTAAGGATAATGTTTCCGATGAGCATGGGCATTCCCGCCCAATAGGGGGCAGGGCGTTCCTCGTTCTGACCTGACGTACGCATGGGTTCCTCCTTCTTTCCCCATGGGGGATTCTGATTAAGATAGTAATGTGATATCATTCTGATATCACTAAGATATATAATAAGGCAACCGTTGATTTTGTCAAGGGGAAAAGTGGAAGTATA
>Ga0116166_1001388_pt1 | contig 21890 bp, 23 predicted proteins | sample AD_JPNMR2_MetaG_FD_89884 | JGI IMG/M metagenome (GOLD analysis project Ga0116166, IMG submission 89884) | Active sludge microbial communities of municipal wastewater-treating anaerobic digesters from Japan - AD_JPNMR2_MetaG | ecosystem: Engineered > Bioreactor > Anaerobic > Digestate | place...
ACTCAAGGTGCGCCGCGTTGGTATTACCCCCTGCAACTCCTGCAGGAGATAACAATGACGGGCTATTTCCCAAAGGGATGTATTGGCTATCTCGTAAGTCTTTATTATACTGTCCCTGATTTGCTCAATCACCACTGTAGTTACCCCCGCTAATGACCTCTCCCCACGCACACAGTTCTTCTATCTCGGAATCACTCAACTCTTTAAGCGACTCCTTTCCGAACTTCACTATTGTGAAAGCGTGTATTAGCCAGTCCGCAGTGTCTTTATCTAAGAAACTGGTAAATATGGCCCATACCCTTCTTATCTGCCTATTATCCGCCATAGCTATTCTTTGCGGTGTATAAGGATCCGCTCTCGTCAGAGTGTCACGCGTCATCTCCTCGCGTAACGCTATTGATTATGTTGGGAGACCCCAGAGCAAACCTATGCAAATCATAGAACCTGCTCTGCACTTTGTCTATTTCGCCTTCAAGCCACTGGCTGGGCACGTACCCAGCCAGAAACAATCCCAGCGGCTTAGGATACCCCAGGGCCGCAGCAATCGCTGCAGCCATAGGGGGAGATGGGATACGCCTGCCATTCTCTACGTTACTAATGAATGACGTAGAGACGCCCCCAGACGGCAGATACTTCTCCACCAGTTCAGTTAGGGCCTCCTGCGTAATAGCCTTCTTATTCCTTACCTTAAAACACCACTCAGAAAACCTTGAAAACCTCATACCAATGCCTCCTTGACAGCAGCAATAAACTCGTCCACGTTGCCTATTTTGCAATAAGATGACACCGCACTATTACATGAGCAGTCAAATGGCACCGCACTACTCATGTCACCACTCTCCAGACATTGTTGGCACGTCAACACTTTCACCATAGCCTTATCCCAAACCTTGTCGTCCCTGTGCACTTCCCTAACAACCCAAGAGCCACTTTTCCCGCCAGCCCTATCAACAATAATGACGTGTCCCACTTCCACGTCAGCCATCCGCATGTAGGCTTCAATCTGACAATCCCACCACCCATTCTTGCCTTCTTTCAGCTTTCTAAAGTTCCACGGGTTCGAGGTCTTTACGTCTATTATCCCACCTTCCCATAAGATGTCTATGCTGCCACAAAGTACATCCGTCTCAACGTAATACTCGCGCTTAGGATTCAACCCGAGCGCCAGCATTTCCCTTTCAATCCATTCGCACACACTATCATGAACCGCACTTATCATGTGAATCTCCAGCCCGTGCGGCTCACTAATCCCGTGGTAATCTAACAGCATCATTGGCACGCACTTATCTAAGCTACTAGCGTGCCACTTTCCTTGCTTCCTGCTGTTGGAACCGCTAACAACTGATGCCATTATATCATTCAACAAACTTTTTAACTGTTGACTCATACTTGTCTCCAGCTAACACTTTTATTAGTTTGCTAAAACATCCCCACTGTTCCGACTTTCTCGCCGCCGTCAATACCCTTTCGAGCTCTTCTTCTGACACTAAACCACTTACGTATAGATGAATAACATGCAGGGCATCTTTGATCTCCCCTTCAGGCTTGTACCTCTTCTTCATCTTACATGACCTTCCTTGGCTAATATAGAAAGCCATTCAACAAACAACCAAGAAGGTATTACATAAAAGCTCTCCTCGTTGACAAACGTAACCCTAAGGATGCCGTTCCTCCCTTGATAATGCGCCTGCTGCTCTATCTTCTTCAGCATGTCTATAGATACACTAAAGCTCTTCTTGTTGGTGCTCTTCTGCTCCAACAAGAGGTCCCCGCTCTTTATATCGCCTTTACGTATCGGACCAGATCCGCTGCCTGGCACCAGATAAGCCCTCAGCCCCGCAGCACAGAGCTCATCTAACGCGTCTTTCTCCGCTTGCTTCCAGTATTTAGATGGCACCTATCGCGCCCCCAAAGCCTGCCTGATTATCGGTATTAACTCATCAGCTGCTTCCATGACCATATCCATGGCTGCAGCCTCTCCTTGCACCTTCTTTTCCTTGTCGGACCCCTCCCACAATATATACCAACTACCCCTTACCTTCACCACCCCCACCAACCTACAAAGACGCAACAGCTCGGGAGAATCGTCCATAGTGCCAACTTTAGGGGCATTCTCATCCACTGACTGCCTAATATAAAGCCTCCAAAGCCCATTGACCCCATCTGGAGACACTTTGGAGTGATCAACCTTCCAGCGCAAGACAAACGCTATTATCCGCTTGTCTTCATCGCTGTTTCCTTCTCCCGTAACCGTTTCATATATGGTTTTCACGCGACTACACTGAATGTGTAGCGAGTTCAGATACTGTTGCCCCCATCCCCCCGACAAGACATAAGACCCCCCATATCTAGCTGCAGACGGATCTTGATACAGGTGTTGTATCAAGATCACCGACGTCCTCGGATTGATCCTCGTGCGCGCTATTACCCTCCTACACAGGGCATTGTTCAACACAGCTCTCTCTGCTAAGGCTCCGTTCTCATCAGCGTCACGCGCCATTTCCCCGCGTGACGCCATTGATGCTGCGGAGTCAATGATTATATAGTCCAACTCGTATTCTTTTAGGCACTCGTCAACCAACGAATACGCCTCATCCATGTCTTTTGGCCTGGCAACGATCAGGTTGTCGTCGCTCAAGCCAAACAGAGCCCCCCACTCTGGAGTGGATCCCCCCTCAGCGTCTATCAATAGCGACGCTGAGGCCATTCCAGCTACCTTATAACAGAAAGTGCTCTTGCCTGTAGCTGGAAGCCCAGAAATCAATATAAGTCTCCCAACCGGAATGCCGCCAACCTGGGCGTCAAAAGACGATAGCCCAGACGGGCGAAACTGCACGCTGGGAACCATGCTGGCAGGAACAACAACCTTCCTGCCAAACTTCTTGTTTACCTTCTGCATGATGTCATTCATGATTCATTTAGCGCCCCCGTAAGCCTAGAAATAACCTCCAGATCCCAGTTCTCCATAGGTTCGGTAGGCGGAACACCCTTTATCTTTTGATAGGCCCGATTGAGCCTGTCAATAGCTTCATCGCCAAACCTATCTCTTGCTTTCTGAACCATCCTCTCCACAGCAACTAGTCGTGCTTGCCGCACGGTCTCAGCGAAATCCTCTTCCCCTTCTTCCTCATCTTCCCCCTGCTGCTGATGTGACACACGACGGCCTTCGGCCGTCATCCACTCTTCTAAGGATGCCACGCCACCAGGGATCAGCCCGAACCCCCAAAACGCCAACGCCCTCCCCATGGCGGATGTTATAGCATTCTCCAGGGGGGCAACCTTGTCTACCTTGCCCCCTGATTCCGATATATCCGCAGTAGCGTGGCCCACAACGTCCCCCAGCAGAGGAGACGACAACTCTACGCGAGCAACGAAAAACCGCTTGTCATTAGGTGATTCGGCAAACGATCCAGTAATACTCTTGATGGTAAACTGATTCTGTTGTCCCTGCTTAGAATGCCATGCACGCGCCATCATCAGGCGTGTAGCAACATCAAAGTAAAGGGACTTGACGACCTTATATTCGCCGGTCTTGGGGTCGCGTACTGAACGCTCAATGACATTGACATAATCAGCCCACTCCGAAATGTCGAAGTCCGGCAGCACCTGGGGAATGGACTTCAAGTACTCCCTTATTTGATCCCTATCCATTGTCTCCTCCCTCACTGTTCTCGTAATCATTACCCCTCACTACAAAATACCTCTTCTCATATACAAAGCGATTGACGGTATCATCATCTATCTTGCCCATATCAACGGCCTTAAATATTTCAGCCGGCTTGGGTTGCATTGACATGCAATGCCACAACCCGCGCCGCATTAGCTCGGCACAGATATCCTTGTTGAACTGCTTTTTGACGACATACTGGACGCCACCTATTCTAATGCTCTCATTAACCCCCTCCAGCATCTTCCCCAACGCGCTTTCTATAGCCTTCTCCTCCCTCTCTATCTCACGTTTCTGCCTCCTCAAACTAACTAACAAGTTAGCCAGCTCCACCATCTCGCTAGTAATCATAGTCTCCCACCACCGTGTTATTGGGTTGACTTCACCCTATAGTATACCACACTACACTGAAAAGTAAACCTCACAGAGCAGATTTTTTCTAGTATTCTTCGCCCTCGAAGGGATCTCCTTCGCAGGCGACGCCCATAGGAACCACGGGGACATCAACGAGTTGCACGTCTTCTTGGCCGACAGAAGACACGGGGACAGTGGTGGACCCTTCACTCAAGAGGACAGTGCTGTCAATGAATGCGTAATCCTCCTGATGATACAGGGAAAACTTTCCTGGCCTCCCGCTCTTGTTCTTTATGAGACTCATCCTTACTTCTACAGCAGAGGCCGACTTGTCTCCTCGCCACATGGTCAACAGGTAGTCGCTCATATCCTCAACAGAGCTACTACCCTTACCGGCATCCAGTCCAAGCTCTTCATCACCCCTGCGCGACCCAGAACGCGCTGTGTGGTGCAGGAATATCCAGAAGGCCGAACTGTTCTTGGCGTGAGCCTTCAGCATCTCCATCCTCGCTAAGGTCATATCGTGGAGAGACTCGCTCCTTATGCCAATAGGAATGAGGTTCAGGTAGTCCAATATGACTAACTGAACCGGTTCCCCTAGTAGCAGCCCATATTGGTGCACCAAGTCGCCCAAATCACTGGCAGCCGGATCTGTCTCGCAAAACTGCACGTGAGAGTATTCTTGTTCCAAAACATCCCTCATCCACTTCCATTCATTGGTGTTGTTCACTATATGAGTGTATATATCCTGGTATCTTATTGGCCTCCCCATCTCTACTGCAGTGCAAAGACAGAGTTTGATGGCCATTTCATATGCTGCCTGCTCATAACTGATTACAATGGTAGGCAGCTTCAAAGAGCGCATCTTGCGGATCATGTTGATAATGAAAGTGGTCTTCCCAACGGTCGGCCTGGCTACGACCCCCATTAGCTTTCCTGGCAGCGGATGCGGTATCAGGCCGCGCAGCGGCGTGAACCCCAGATGCCACTTCCGCTCAAGCATAGCCGCCACCTGCTCTTCGGCTACGCTTAGAGCCGCCCTGACACTACTAAGGTCAACCGCTACTTCCTCTTTGTCTCCTTCAAAGTACTTCCTTACAGTCTCCTCGTTCTTGCCCCACTCCGCAGCGAAGTAACGCACTAAGTCCTCGCGCACTAAAGTATCAGCGGTACTCTGCCAAAGCTTGCGCCCAGCCCTATACTGAGCTTCAGGGCACGCCCCGCTCATTATTATGCGCTCAGCGCGCACGATAGAAGCCGGACGCGGGTTCCTCGCCCACTCTGTTTCGCCCCTTCGAAGGGCGTCATTCGCGTCCCCACTTGATGGGAAGGTAACATAATAAGACCTGTCCGGATCAATCTCTATCAGCTTCTTGTATACGCGCTCAAACAGTTCCCAGTCATTATCCGACTTGGCATCAGGAACTATCACCAGATCTCCTGAGAAGTACTTGTTTATCTGCTCAATCTGACCCTGAGTTGGGCACCCGCATACGTATGCCACACACTTGCGGATCCCCATCTGCCAAAGGCTCATGCAGTCTATTTGCCCCTCTGTTATATACAGAGGGCCTTGGTCGTTGCTCTTTATCGCAACGCTCAAGCCCCATACATTATTGCGTAGCTCGAATATCTCATTGTTATAACTCTTATAACGCACCTTGGCGTCATCAGCAATAAACCTCTTGGTTATCCCCACAGGCCTTCCACTCAAATCATAGAACGGGAATACCACCGCATTGTCTTTTGCATCGTACCCCACATTCGCCAACCTAATAATGTCATCCGTCAAACCCCTGTTCCTCAGATACTCGTATGCCGGTTCTACATTCTTTTGAAAGGAGCTAATGTAGTTTTCTACGTCCCGACGCTTCTCTTTGATATGAGTAAGCGTCCTCAATGTTGCCTCGCTAAGCACTACGCCGTGTTCTGCGGCCAAATACATGACCGCATCGCGGAACCCAAACCCACGGGTCTTTTCCAACCAGGTAAAAACATCACCGTGCTCTCCACACGCAAAGCAATAGAAGTGGTCTGGCTCTACCATCAGGCTGGGGGTTCGCTCATTACCTCCAGCATGAAAAGGGCACTTGCGAAAAAATCTGGACCCTCTGCGCTCTAGGTTGTCAACGACCCTGCGTAGATCAACTAGCTCTTTTACACGCTTTATGTCACTCATGGTGTCACCGCACCAGACTTGTTTACCCACTATATACTGCGTCACTGTTAATGAAAGCACGAGCAAAGGCAAAGGCGTCAGGAACCTCGCCATACATCAACAGCTCTATATTGGTCTCCGTTGCCAACACTTGGCAGTCTTCCCAGGTGATCTCTCCCTTCTCCAGGATCGCCTTCTTCCGCTCAATAATGCTTCGCTCCTCAGCATTTATATCCCCCTGCAGCAACACATCATAATACTGCGGGTAGAAAGGAGTGCACGGTAGCACCTGCACCTCATTGAGCTGCTCGCCAGGCGATAGGTCGAGATTGAAGTCGACATCCTTGCTCACCCTGCTGTTCTGGGCGAACATTAGCTTGGTCTCTCTCCTTGCCTCTTCCTCTTCTGCGCCGTTCTCCACCAAGAACGCAACATAATGTTCAAACGCCTCGGCTCGCAACTCCTCTATGTTCCCCGTGATTCCCAAGTAACCCAATACCTTTTCCGACAGCCCCCACCCGCGGCACGTTATCGCGGACAACGCCCGCAGAACCACAGAACGGATCTCGGGGTGCTCCATTGGCTTGTCCATGATCTTGTTGAGAATCATGATAGTCCTCAGTGTAACCTCCTCTTCCTCTGTCCGCGTAAACTCATTCTCCTTCTTGTCCTTCGCAACCAACCACCTGGCCAACTGGTTGGCTACAGCCAGCTCGCGGGTCGGGCTGTCATATGAGCCAGCGATCTCTGCTAGCTCGTCCCCGCCCATATAAACCCACACGGATATTCTCCTCCAATCAATGGGTTCAACTATTCCACGGGAAACCGCATACCTGGCTACCATAGCCCAGAAGGTTTCCCACACGCCGTCGTTGTTTATTATCCACTCTAGCCCCCTTCGCCACCTGACAAACCTGTTGTCTGCTGTCTCATCAAAGGGGAGCTCGTACGGGTCGTACTCTTCCCCAGCAGTGAAGGCATCCACCCAGGCGTCACACAGCCAGCCCACCTTCATGCTACGCACTATCTCGTTGTCTTCGCTGTTGACGGAGTAGTCTGGGATACGCGACTGGAACGCCTTCAAAAGCGTCCGCAGTTTTGCTGTCCCTACGCGATACAAAGTCTTATACTGGCTATTGGCCTGAGAAGGCATGGTAGAAACCACGTGGGTGCTCTTCTTCATTAGCTTGACCGCGAACTCACCATCATTGCCCGCCATCCCTATCATCCTCCTGATTTTGGCCGCAGCTTGAGGGTGGGGCATAATAGCCCCACTGTTCCTATTTTCCCAGGGCTTAGAAGGCAACTCCCCAAACGGATCTATCATCCGGTAAGACCAGAGAAGGCGCCACAAAGTCTCGTCCAACTCTTTCTCCAGCTTCCACCTATCATCCAATGCGCTCCCACTCTTTTTCTCTCCTCCCTTAACGATACTTATACCTTTATTGGTTGATTGAGTCGTTAAGTTATTATTATTATTATATATATCCTTAGAAGGGGGGGTGTGGGGGGGATTGGAATCAGGTTTATTCACATACGCTCTGACGTTTCTAAGCCACCGGACAAACTCTTCTGGTAGTTCTTGGGCATTGGCGGTACTGGCGATACGCTTAGCCCAGGTTGGGTTGCAATAGTAGTCGTAGTCGCTGGTATATGGCCGCAGTGGTTGCAGCAAAACGCCGTTCCACGTTTTGCCTATCTTTCTAAACGTTATTACTTTGTCTTTTTGTAGTTTTTTTATGACAAATAGTAACGTTCTTTCATCAATCTTTGTAACTTTGGCAAATCTGTGAAGATTTACCTCACCTGGGAAAAGTCTGGCATACCAATATACAACTTCATAGGCGTAAAAACGCACCAGCTTGGTAGTGGTGCGTTCTTTTGGCCTATACGGTTTTAGCAGTACTAGTTCTACGGTTTTGCTTCTTTGCGCTGGTTTAATCCTGCGGACAATCCCCTTCTCCGCCATTCTGTTTACGGCGTTAGTTATTGCGCTTGGCCTAACACCCCACATTTTGGCCAGTGCACATACGGGAAGTTCGCGAGGTATATTGCTGTAAGGGTTACTTCCGTGCTTTTCTAGGTATATACGTATCTTTTCTGATATGCCAATATTGGTGTCTTGAAACTTTACAGGAATCTTCACCGTATTGACTTTTCGTTTGCGCATATCAGGCACCCCAAAACAGGTGTTCCCTATAGTTCAACCACATCAATACGTATCGCAATCTTCGTCATCGTATTTTTCTTCTTCTATGGCCATCATAAGATACTTGATGTAATCGCGAGCATATTCAACCCTTCCGCATTTACGGCTCATCTCAACCAACGTGATGATCTCACTCTCAATCTTTTTCATCCTGTCCGTGACGAACTTTTCCATAATACGGGGGTTGGTGGTTACGAAGTAACCTTTTCTGTTACTAATGATGCCGTACCCTTTTCTCCGCGCCTCCTCCACCAATCTGCGGGCGGTACGATCCGAGCCAAACTCCTTGGCCAGAGACTTCCGAGACACGGGCATGTCCTTGTTTCCGGTTCGTATAAACTCTAGCGCGTCCCTCCAAGTTTTGCTGTTTAGGTGCTGCCGCACAGTCAACTGCCTCCTTATGATACGGTGTTGACTACAGGGCATTGAGGATAAGCGGGCACATTGTAATAAAGTACCTGCTTGTCGTCAACCCCTATTGTTGACCCAGTCTACAACCAACTTTACAACGCTGTCTGGTGGGGCTTGGCCGCAGTTTATGACTTCACAGCCATCTTCTATATAGATGGCTTTCCTTACTTTGCTGTGTTTGCTCATATAGTGACTGTCGTGGAAATCTATTATTGCGCCCTTACCCGTCCTCCCGAGCCTGCGCACCCTACCTATGCGTTGTTTGGTGCGCCCCTCCGCCATTCCACCGCCAGCCATTATTATAACATCAAGATCGGGCACATCTACCCCTTCATCAAAAACTGTTGTGGCTATGATTACCTGTGTTGTTCCCTTATCAAGTGCATGCTTTTTCTCATGCACCTTTTTATCACTGTCTATTGACGCTATCACCCAATCTACTTTAGGGTATAGGTCAACACACCTGGCAAAGAGGTTTTCCACATGCTCTCCCCAAGCGCACAATACCATAGCCCGCAATCCGGCCTTCACTATAGCACGGATGAGAGATTCAATATAGCTGTTGCGTTTATCAGAATAAACAAGGTTTCTCCTGTATTCATCAATGTAACTTCTTGCGCCAAACCAGTTGTCATTGTCCACGTTTACTATGAACGCCTTTATGGCCGCCAACCTATTCCCAAGTTGCTTTGCGCTCACTTTGCCCAACAGAGGTCCGATACACGCTTCTATGTGCAACAATCCCCAGTCGTCGTCTAAGGGCAAAGTAGCGCTCTGACCCAGGCGGTAGTATGATTTGATCTCCATGATCGTCTTGTACCAAGTCTTGGAGACCGCATGGTGGGCCTCATCTACTATGAGGAAGGGGATGTTCAGGTTGTCTAGGTAGGATAGGTGCCTATACAGTATCTGCTGGGTCGCTATATTTATTATACCCATTTCCCACGGCGGTGAACCCTTCCACACGGAAGATTTTATGCCCCCGTGCTCCAGAAACCTATCCGCGTATTGTGCCGCCAGCTCTCTGGTTGGTGTTATCACCAGCGTCTGAACCCCTAACTCGGCGGCAAGGACGACATTGACTATTGTCTTACCGAATGCCGTAGCAGCCTCAATACACCCGCGTTCCCCCCTCAAGAACGCATCGGCCAGTGCCCGCTGATCTTCTCTAAGCGTTACTTTGTGTTCCCACGGCTCTCCTACAGGCTTTATTCGGTGGTCTTCTACTACTACATCATTTATGCCGCAGTAGTTGCTCAATATTCTGATTACCCTATTGAGTAAGCCAGCAGGGAAACGGCCATTGCGGGACACAAAATGCTTCCTCAGGTCCCAGCCGCTGTTCCTGCACAGGACACACTTTTCATTGTATCTGAAGTGCCGCTCGTGCTGTTTTTGTATCCAAAAGGCATTGGGCACATACGGGCTTAGCTCATTGTCCAGCACTTGGATTATTTCCTTGCTGGCGTTGATATGTGCCCAGTTGTTGTTTACCTTTATTGTGATCATGGTTATACTATACAGCAAACCCAGAGAGGTGTCAAGACCCTTTTTGTTTGACTTTTAGGCAAGGCCTGATACAATGATGCTGTCCGCATGCATTCGGTTATGGTGATAATCATGAGTAATAAGCCAGGTGCTTTTGTGGCTCCGGTTCATACTGCTATTCCTCGTAAGCGTATATGCGGCGACAACAAAGAGGCAGATCAGCACGCCGACAAAGCTGACAGGAGTAGCACGGTACTGAACTCAGATGAGGGCTGGTGGGGATATCCTGGTCCAGCTCCGTATAAACCAGGAGATCCCATAAGGATAATAGTGCACACCTTCGCAGCTTGGGGCGAAGGCCAGGAAGCGTATTTTAGCTACTTAGCGGAAGGCATGTCAGAGGTGCACCCAGTAGAGTGGCTGTTTCTTGTTCCCAACCCCAGCAATATAAGACTGCACGGTAACATTGGCAAGGAGTTGTGCAAGTGGGGCGAGGTGCGTGTCATCAAGCAAGAAAGCAACCTGATGTTCTATGATGTATTGCGTGCGGTGATGGACTTTCGGCCGCACGTTGGACATACGAACTCGTGCCAAGGGGCTTACTTGCTTGAACGGTGTGGGATACCCACTGTTTACACTATTGATGGCATTGAAAGGATCAGTGCTCCTCCGCCAAGCAAACACGCCCACAAGATTATCTTTCAATCGCCCCAGGCGGGTGAGGGCACTGTTGTGCTCAACGGAATATCGCAGCTTTGGCCCAGTAGGCGCAGAAAAGGAGTGGTGTTATACGTCGGCAGACTGGACAAGGATAAAAACCCAGAGCTGCTGCTGGCCACTCTGAAGCTCATAGAGCACGGAGAGATAGAAGTGGTGGGAGATTCCCTTAGGGATTCTTATAACTTCCAGGAGAAGTTAGAGGAAGCGGGCATTGCGGAAAAGGTGAAGTGGTATGGGCAGCTTCCGATGAGCGAGGCCAAAAGATTGGCTGCTTCTGCTGATGTTATACTGCACCCATCCCGTGAGGGGTTCGGGTTAGCGTTAGCTGAGGCTGTGGCCGGAGGAGCTATAGCAGTAACAATAGATGAACCTGGGTACCAGGCTACCATGGCGAGGTTGGGTGGGGGATATATATGCGAGCCAAACCCTCGGTGTTTGGCAAACGCAGTTCATTCGGCGTTGCTGGAGAACAGGACAGAAGAAGAGCGGAGGCGCTATGCTGAGAACTTTATGAGTGTACACAGTTGCACAGATCAGGCCCAAAAGATGTTGGAGCACTATAAAGAGGTGATGTTACCCACCGTAGACATCATTGTATTGGCCCACGGGCAAGCAGAGCTGACAAAGCATTGCCTGCTAAGTATATTGAGCAATACGTGGTGCCCTTACAGATTGATAATGGTGGACAACGGCAGCCCCAACGATGATGTTATGAATGTATTCAAACACATAGCTGATCTGCACGAGGATTCCATAATAATAAGATCAAAGAAAAACCTCGGCTGCGCTGGTGGTCGAAGGAAAGCATTGAAGCAAGCTGTCAACGCCGACTTTGTAGTAACGATTGACAATGATATGCTGGTCTCCCCAGGTTGGCTGGGGAAACTGCTGAGGGTAATGTGGGACAACAAAGACGTTGGGGCTGTTGGGGCGTGGTGGAGCGCTTATATTTGTCCTGCTCCTCGGCGGGGTCCGTTCGAGAAAGTGTTTGGCTGTGCAGCAGCTCTCTTACGCAGAGAAGCTATTCCTAAGAACGCCTACACTGCGGTTGATAAACAGGTGGCCAACGACACAGAACTGCTTTGGGAGATGATAGAAAATGGTTGGAAGCTAATGGTCCATCCAGAAGCATACTGGTTCCATATCGGCGGGCCGCCACAAATGCTTGGGATGACCAGAAGGAATACAACTACAGAAGAGAGAAGGATAGAAGAGTTTAATGAGTTTAAGAGTCGTTGGGTGGCACCTGGAATAAGAAACAAAAAGGATGATGCAAGATGAAAGCGTTTTATGACGACCTATTCTTTGTTCGCTCCGATTTTCATTCCCCTATACACGTAGCAGTTATGCGTGAAGGCAAGCTAATAACTATGTGTAATCTTACCTTGTCTAACTATCCAGTCGGTGGTATTGGAAGGGCAATGCGTCAAGTCAAAGGGCGCTTTGAAGTTTGCGATATGTGCAAGAACTCCGTAACCAAGCTTAATAGGACTTTGCTCGGAGAAATCAGAGCAGACATTTAGCAGGTAATGGGGACCAGATAAAAGAGGGGGCCTGGGGGCAACCGGCGGGAGGGGTGCTCCTTCTTTTTATATTGGGCGCCGAAGGAGTCTTTGGGAGGAGGCTATCGGTTACCCCCAGGCGCAAGATGTGGTGTTTCTGCGGCCGTGAGTATAATACCACATAACAACAAAAATGTAAAGCGCAAAATGATTTTTTATTCCCTTGTAGTTGTTATTGAGCACTCGCTACCGACGACATTGATTGCAGTGTACAGTTCGCTATTCAAGTTTAGCGAATCAATCTTTATTGACGTTGCGTATGCCCGTGGGGCGTAAATATTTATCATGCTCTTGTTTTGTATGACTGTACAGCACAGGTCGCAAAAACTATTAGCCAAATGTAGCAGTCTGTCTTCTAGCCCACCGACCACAATACCTATGTTTACAGTAGGTTTCTCTGTGTCTACAAGCCTTCCGTTGAAATAACACTGCTTCCCCCAAATGTATTCTAGGACAATCACTTCTGGCATGACGTCTATACTGTTATTAGATGAAGTGCTGTTATCAAGCCGATAGATGGACATTATAGAATCCATCACTTCTGCACCCGATTGCTCGGTGTGTATATTATTCCATTCAATGTTTCCGTCGTCTATGATGCTTTTGTCTGGTATTGCAATACTAAAAGCTATTACGATTGGATCATTTTTTTGTATATGAACATCGAACTTTACAACTCTACAGTTCTTATGTACGATGTGTTCGGTTTTCCCAAATACCGCCAATGTTATGTAACATCTTTGATTGAAAATCATTTTTTGCCAATGTGGCGCATTGAGTATGTCGGTTGTGGTGCAAAACGTGATAATATTGTTATCAGTTGCTTGGTCCTTGCCAATGTACATAGTTGGGATTACATGGTTTACTATTGGGATACGGAACCCACTGGAAGGCACTACGTCAAAATCATCCTGAATGGCTATTCCGGCCATCATCCCCATCTCAATCCTGGGGCTGCTCATTGTGCATCACCCCCACAAACTCCCAGTTGCTAAGCGGTTTTCCCCTCTTGTCGTATCTTCTGTATATAAGTATCCCATCTTCTATTTTGTGGCGCCTTTTAATGCGTCTCTTTAGGCGAGCCAGGTTTGATACGTTATAGCTGCCCCGAGCTGTTATTAGCCCGTTTTTGTGTGACACTACCACCCATTTATACATTGGCACTCTCGGCGTTTATAGCAGCCACACCCAACATAATATCAGATACGTTATGGGTTTTAGTGCAAGGCCAGTCGTTGTTTATAATATCATCCTCGCACTTACGCATTCCATCAGAACAGCAACGACTAACACAAGGTAGGTCACTTTCCAGGGGGTAATATGGGCTGATCGTCTTGTGTATCCTCTTACGCGCCGCAACGTCACTGAATATCATGACAGTGGGCACCCGACATAGAACAGCCATGTACCCTATACCTGAGTCTACGCTTATTACCCCTCTCCTTGCTGATAATATTAGATCGAGCATGTGAGCTTGAGAAATGCCGGTAGCATTTATAACCTTGTTAGTGCCAATGCTCCGCTTAACCCAATCAACCACTGCTATCAACTTGCTTTCTCTGCTAAGCTGATCTATTAGCTGGGTTAGCGTTGCCGGCTTGATAGACCTCATTGGATACTCTTTGTGATTAGCTATAGGGGCTATAACGTAGTCTATGTTGAACTTGCGTGATGGCTTTATATCATGGGGTAGTGCGAAGTGGTCATATTCATGGTGTATCCGCACCCCAAACACTTCCCCAAGTTCATGTATCCTATCCTTGCTTTCCTTAAACTTGTAGCTATACAGATTGTAATACTCGTCTACATCGTAACTCTTGCCGATCTTGACTCCGTTTATGTTTAGCCTGTCTATAACGTCTACTTGATCTCTGTCTACATCTACAAAGACTTCTACTTTACTTGCTATCTTGCTGATCATAAATAACGTATGAACAAGGTAATCCCACCTTCGCGGTAATGAGACCATTATGGAGTTGCACTCATTCGCCTTCTTGCGTCTCTTGCTCAAACTCAAGCCTATAGCATACTCTCTTTTACCGTCGAACGTCACGCTGTCACAGAGAGATATTGCTATCTCCTTGGGCACTAAAGCTGTTTTTCCTGGCGGGATTGCCTGTCCGCAGTAAAGGATGCTATTAGTCTTATTGGTAAGTGGATACATTTTTTCACCTTGATTCATTTGCTTAGTCAGTTGTGCCTTGAATCGTTTTCTATTATACTATCAAGCAAAACAGAGGATGTAAAGTGTTTTGTTGTTTTATATCTTGAAACCGACAAGGAGAAATGGCAATGCTAGAGCTTCCACCGGACCTAAAAACGTATGAATGGAGGCCGCAGTCGCTTAGGATCAATCCCTTTGGTAAGGTGTTGGCAAGGCTGTATGCTTCACCTGCTTGGGGATATGCGGTGCTTGAGCATTACAAATGGAAAAGAGTGATGCGCGATGATACGTGTATTGGGTGGCACTGCGTGGGAAAAGAGATAGTGAAGTTCGCTTATGATGCTGTTAGCGATAGCAACGCCGTGAACATGGTGTTTAGTAGGCTTGAAGGATTGAACAGGATCAGCGGGGTTATTCGGGATAAAAGATTGGAGGAGGCTCCGTTTTAGGAACCTCCCCCCACACACAGCTCAGAAGCTTCGGCCATATGGGATTGGTACGCAGCCTTATTATACCCAATAACCTATATAAGTCAAACAATATTTTGGCCCCCTCTTGTTGTTAGAGGGGGCCTTGAATAACATCGCTGACCGCCCAAGATGCGTGTTATTCAGCTATATTATACCACACATTCGCACTGTTCAAACTGCGCATTATAAAAATCTTCGTTTTCGTTTACCAGCTCCATGATAACCCTATCACGCTTCCACCTACCACACACATTCTTGTACTTTGTCTTGCACAATACTTCCTTTGGAAAGTCACGGGAAAGCTCCAGGTAATCCAAAACCTTGTTCCACTCACGCACCGGATCTGTGGCCATGTTCTCAAATGATACGTAATGGATGTTATTGCCCCTGGTAAGGGCTAATTGCCTGATGCGTTCGTCTTGATATTTTATCTCTCGCATGGCTTTTATTGCCTTCTCTTGGGGGGACAGATTGCCGTTTTGTTCTTCTGCCCACCAGTCCCAGTTGATAAAACTGCTTACTCTATCAAGTAGGTTTCTGGTGGTTACAACCACCTTGCACTTAGGCAATATTGAAAAGATTACCTGGTTATGAGGCAGCAAGTAGGCATGGCGCTTATCGCCAAAAATGTTTAGGCCTGGAGGCCTAAATAGTTCTAATAGCCTACGAAAGAAGCTGCCTTTCCACATTCCATTGATGCCAAACTCTCCCGATGTCTGTGCCTCCTCAAGCGAGTGCAATATCCTCCCAGGCATTATTCTGGTAGTTAGGGGCTTATCTATCTGGCAAATGTTATAAAGCAGGGCATCGCAAATGCCCCACAACCACCCTTCGTTTAATATGACAGCGTCTGGGTGCTTAGATATTAGCTCGCAAAAACAGGAGGAGCCTGTTCGCGCTCCCCCGACTACTAAACACCAGTTGGTGGCATCGGGTATGTTTTCAAGATCAATGACGACACCCAGCCTACTTTCGTCCAAGGACGTATCCTCTAACGGCATTATCACCTACCTCCCAAGACGTCATTTCTTTGAACCCTGCTTTCTTCATTATCCCCTTGATTTCCCTTGGTTTGTGCGGAAAGGTGCTCCAGTTAGCACCTGGCACCCACTTGCTTGGGTCAATGCTGTTACCGCCTATCCTAATGTCTATGACACAATACCCGCCGTCTTTTAGCTTGTCCCAAGACCACTTTACAATGCTCTTTATTCTGTCTAGGGGGAGATGGATGGCGGTATTCCACATAAAAATGAGATCTGCCCCCTCGGAATGCTTATTGGCCTCTTCGGCGTCGAACACGGTGTGGAAGAAAAGCGCGTTCTTCCACTCCCTAAATCTCTCTTTAGCTATCCCAATGCAGAACTTTGATACATCAAGACCTATATATAACTCAGGAGCAGAGCGCAGGTGATATAACAGGGCATTGCCTACTCCGCAACCAACTTCCACCACTTTGCCTCGCACCGCATCGGCTGCGTCGCCAAGCGTCTGCTTGCACCATTCTACCCTTTCCTTTTCGCTTGTTGGCCCAACCCTGAAAGAAGACGGCGTTATATTCTTCATCCAATAATCCTTAGCCAGGTTCCATGTTGCTTGGTCCCACCTTACAAGCTCCGCTTCATCTACAGTTATCCCAAAGCAATCTTTCATTGATTTCACTCCTTTTGCACGCAGCTTCGCTTCTCCAGGTGCATTGGAGTACTAGCAGTTACGAGAACTGCGGCTTGAAGCTAATCCCATAACCAGTTACCATGAAAAAGGGCCACCAAAGATTGGTGGCCCTGATCAGCAAGTGGCCAAACACAGATCGTGTTACCACTCACCACTATACTTATTATACCAGCAAACTCCTTTTTTGTCAACCACGGATTGATTTCGCTCATTTCACACGTAGCTCCATTCTATCGGACACCTGCGCACTATATTTGAGGGAGCTGGTATACCTTTACTGAGGCAATCTATTAGTGTGTTATTATTATATATACCTGGCTCTACTGAATCACTTGGGCGATTATCTCGCCACTTTGGTAATACTACTGGAAAGCCAGATCTCCTATATTCCCTTATTAGGTACCATATATTTGATAATGGGATAGTACTATCATCTATAAAAGCTATAGTGTCTGTGGTATTAATCCTACTTATGGCATTAGCAAGATTATTACAATCACTTATATATAGAATATTATTACCAGAAAACTGAGATACGGCCTCTAGAAGCCTGCCGCCTTTTGTGTCTATGATAAAAATGTCAACCGGCCCGCTCAAAGATGAGATTATATTGCCAATAGTTAATCTTGTTTTTGTTATTGGGCCATTACAACAAACTATTGCACTCATTTTGTCATATTTTACAGATTTGTATACACGTAAATACTCATTACAAAATCTGGTGAGCGAAAACCTGCTTTTTACTTGCTCAATCATGTTACTTCTTTTTCTGTCTCGCTCTTTATCTTCGTAGAAGCTCTTTATGGCTTGCGCTATTCCCTCAGCGGTTTCTGTGGGGGAAACATACCCCCATTCTTTACCCACTTGGGCTTGAAAGCCAGGCCCATCTACCACTATTGGTAATGCCCCACCGCTCATTCCTTCAATCAACGCAAACCCAAAGCTGTGTTGACATAGCGATACAACGGCATCGCTAGAAGCAAGTATTGTTCGCGCTTCTTGTGCCGGTAAATGCCCCAGATATTTCACCCTGTCCCCAATCCCCCTGGCGTCTATTTCTGCTTGACAATCAAAGTCTCGCAGAGACGCCCTTCCCATTATTACCGCCTGGGCTTCTGGAACAAGTGCTAATGCATCAAGGAACAACTCTATATTGCTTCCTGCGTCAAGCCTTGCACCCCAAGCTATAACACCAACATTTCTCCTTTCCGGATGGGGTACCGGTCTGATACCGGAGAATATTGTGTAATCAGCGTCACAACACACATTGCTGGTTCTAATAGATATATCGGCGAACTCGCCTCCATAAAACTCTGAGGTGTGGGGATGCCTAATCCCATGAATAGTAACTACTACTGGTATCAAACACATTTGCCCCCACTGGGCCGCAAGCTTGTGGTGGGCGTGTATAATATGTGGAGAAAATGTGTACACAATACGTCTAAACTCTGCCCATGCTGCTTGTTCGTCATCCGGTAGAAACCACACCGGCCCCCACTGCTTCAGCATTTTACCTGATATTTCTGGACCCGAGTGCTTCCATATGGCGAAAGCCCAGTTTACGTCTGTTTTCCCTATACCTGAAGCCAAATAGTCACACCACGCCTCAATGCCTTCCTCTCTGGCCGCAAAGGGAGACACCAGTACCCTCAAAGGGCTGGGGATATCCGCTGGGGGCCCTGGCGCACCACACATTGTATCAAGGGGAACAGTAGATGGGCCAGGGACAATGATTTTGTCCGGCAGCAGGCCGCCAGATGGCCGGTTCTGAACTGTAGAATGAAATGACAAATGATATGTGCTATCAGCCTTTTTAGCGTGGTAAGGCCTATACAATACGCTTTTACCATCAACGCTGGTGGCCACTTTCTCTAATGGCTTATTCTTCTGCATAGGTCAGGCCATACCTCCAGTATTCGATTACTGCTGTTTCTGGGTACTCCTCTCCTTCTTTAATGGCTAATCTTATCCAAAATCCGGTTGGTGTGTCTTCCAGGGGTGGTGAATCTGGTGTATCGCTATTCTCATCGATAAATCCGCCATACAGATGGCTTACAGTAAAGCCATCCGTAACAGTGAGCTTTATTTTCCCTGGTATAACAAAAGATACCTGGGAAGAATGATCAACATAGAAATCTGAATAGCCGCTTTCCCCAGGTGCCGCCTCCTCAAACACTCCATGGGCAACGCGCAATACAATGGGGACAATACGTGGCGCTGCCTCAATATCATCCTCATAGATTTCGGTAACACTCGAATCATCAGAAGTATATCGACAGAGTAAAAACGATGCCTTCTCCGGTTCTTCCCCAGAAGTGTTAACTACGAAAGTGCCGTCTTGGCACATGAATACATATCCTGGGTTTGCATTGGGAAGAACTGCAATGTTCTGGGTATCTATACTGATCTCGTAACCGATAAGAGCTTTCCCTTCGCTCACGGATATATAGAGTCCAGACCCTGGAGAAACAGTAAGCCCATAAATTACTCCGGAACCGTGCAACGTATCATTACTATCTTCCAGGCTATTTTCTATAACCTGCAGTTCATTTTCTATGTCGTCCAGGTTTGCATTGTAGGTATTTAGTACTGTGGTTGGCCCACTTCCCATATACCACTTAGAAAAACTTGGTATTTCCTTGTGTGTCGGCAATGCCATGTTAGCTCACTTCCTCCCACGTTTTCCCAAGGTTATTGCTCTTATACAGATGCAATGTATCTCCGCGCAAGACAACCACGTATATTATACCCTGATTTCCAGGTCCGAGCTTGGTAAAACCGTCGGGGCAGGCACTATCATCCGCATCGTCGGTTACTACGTTTACCCCATTTATGAATGTAGCAAAGTTGTCGTAAGAACAGGCGTGCACAACCCGCCCGTCATCTGTAATGGCGACTATATGACTAATAGACAGCTGGTTGTCGTACCAAGTGCTTATGCCTTTTACATCATATCCCAGCTGTATGGCCATCTCATTGGTCCACCCTTTACCAACATTTTTAGATTCTACCCTATATGCTTGCCCATCCTTTACGTAGCACAGATGACAGATGTTATATCTGCTATCAAAATAGGGCGCAGGGAAAAACCCATCAAAATCTTCTTTAGGGTTATCATAAAAAGCGTTGTCTGTTCCACGCCAATACCCATCTTCGGGATTAGAATATATATGATGTATTAAACCAAGTTTTGTATAAAATGCCAACAAAATATGCAGGTTTTCTGAAAGCGCTAGGGCAATACGCTCTTCTTCTTCTGTTATCTCTGTGCCTACTAATAATGCCCAAACAAACTCTCTTGGGGGGATGATACCTACAGAAGTAACATCATGCTCTGATACCCCAAATCCGGTTATGTTCTGTTGACCGGTTACCATCGGCCACAGTAACAGCGGGGCATGCTCACTCATGTATGATTCCCCAAGCGTTTCCCACTCGGCTTCTTCGTCTGTTTTTTCATAAGTTTTTTCTGCTACCTCGGAAGCACTCAACGCCGGTTCGTTGCGGTCCACCCTGCGAGCAACCCCCCATACACCCCCTGCCAAATGCTTTGTGGCGTAAAGATCAAATCGCGTCAACCCTGGAGGCTGAACAGTTCGCACTCTTTGAGCGAACTGAATGCCAACCTCATTTTTCTCCACGCCGTAAAGAATCCTACCTGTATTGTCTCCGCCTTCTCTTATATCCGTAGCCGTTGGGATCCACAAAGCTTGATTGTTAGGATCGCCTAACTCATAAGTCATAGAATAGAAAGTGTCATAGTGAAGCTCGCATACGAACCCCTCTTGTTGATTGGCCATCGCCGCCCAGGATTCCCAACTTACAGGGGTCCCCAAGTCATATCCAGAGGTGGCACCGATTACTTCCAAATAATACGGTATTCCTTCTTCTATGCGCACCTTGTAGGGCAAAACCACTCTTCCCCCAGGCTTGCCATCAGTTATGATGGCTGTCCCTATATCAGGCCCAAAGCTGTCGTCATCGTCTTCCTCAGGAATGGTGTGATGTACGGAAAGCGCGTGCCCGCCCTGTTCAGTTTCTGTAGTCCATTCATCTTCCTCTGGGGGGCATGACAAATGCATCCCTATAAACACGGTAAGCCCAGCCATTTCTGCTGGAAACTCAAACTCTACCTGTCGGGCCCAACGAAGATCTGGGTACACGCGTTGTATTGAGCCGTGTATCTCTCCATATGCGATGCCATTAGGGAAAAGAAGGCATATAAACCTATTGCCATTAACATTTTGTGAAAAACCTGGGGTTTCGGGAATACTATATTCCAGCCACGATATTTCCCCCCAATCAACATCATACGGTTCGGGATCTTGAATACCGCCAATCCTTCGCGCATCGCCACTTAGAAAGTTATCGTATATGAATGGGATTAAATAACCAACACGCATAGTAATAGCTGTTGGATCCCATTCTTCGGCATCAGACGCTAAAACAAGTTTTACCCATGCCCAGTTATCCCAATCGCAGGCACTCTCTGGGGGTTCTTCTCCTGGTAGCCAACCGCCAGCCCTGCGAATGCGATGACAGTCAGGGATTGCAGGGGGATACCAGTTTTCGCCATATCCCTCTGGGATATAAAAATCTGGCCCTAACTTTGCCTGTTCTATTCTATCCGCCATGTTTGACCTAAGGTTTATTGTTACCTTCCCCCCAGAAAAGTTTTGGGGTATAGTAAACAACCAACCTGGGCCGTACTCTTCAAAACCAGAGTGCGAACGCGCCCATTCTCCGGTAATACCTGATACAGAGGTTGCTACAGCTGGGCATTCATCTGCGTCCAGTGGATTGAATATTTCGGTTTCTATATCATGTTTAAGTGTTATTAACTCTCGATAGGGTGATCCCTGGCAGGGCCAATCCAGCCCGCCGGCATCTATATGTATCAGTAGGTCATCTGGACTGTGCCCATGTTCTTCGGCCCAGTCCGCGTTTATCCGCGGCGCAATCAATGGCCCCGTGCACGTGCCCTCCAGGCCGCTGTTGTCCATCCAGCCCTGCCAG
>Ga0116166_1001400_pt1 | contig 21791 bp, 19 predicted proteins | sample AD_JPNMR2_MetaG_FD_89884 | JGI IMG/M metagenome (GOLD analysis project Ga0116166, IMG submission 89884) | Active sludge microbial communities of municipal wastewater-treating anaerobic digesters from Japan - AD_JPNMR2_MetaG | ecosystem: Engineered > Bioreactor > Anaerobic > Digestate | place...
CAGGAGCTTTTTCCTGATTCACGGCCCGACTGGATCCGGAAAAACCGCCATCTTGGACGCTATCTGTTTTGCTCTTTACGGCAAGACGAGCGGAGCCGAGCGCGACGGCAGCGATATGAGATCCCATTATGCCGATGATTCGACGCCGACTGTGGTCATCTTCGATTTCGCCGTGGGCCAGAAAAAATACCGGGTGCAGAGGAGCCCCTCATACGAGGTGGCCGGGAGGAAAACCCCGATAGGGCCCGATGCCACCCTTTGGGACAGGACAGGTATCGACAGTGAAGACGAGGTTGGTGATGAGGGACGGGTATTGGCCACAGGAGTAAAGTCAGTCACCCTCGAGGTCGAGGAGATCCTGGGCTTTAAGGCCGACCAATTTCGTCAGGTAGTCCTCTTGCCACAGGGCCAATTCAGGCAGGCGCTCACTGCTGATTCGGCTGAACGCAGGGGAATCATGGAGATACTTTTTGGGACCGAGCCTTACAGACAGATTGAGGCAGCACTGAAGGATGAAGCTAGGTCTCTTCAGGACAAGCTTGAACAGGCGAAGGATCGGCGCGATACTCTTCTGAAGCAGACGGACGCAGAGTCCGTGGACGAGCTGAAGGCGGCTTGCGAAGAGATGTGCGAGAAGTGCGCAATGGCCAAGCGGACTGAAGAGGAGATGAAGGGGAAGGCGGGCAAAGCCGCAGGGGCTCTGGAAAAGGGGCGGGCGGATGCCGGAAAGATCGAGGAGGCCTCTGCTGCAGCTGCGGCTGTCGCCGAGTTGAAGAAGAGGGAAGCGGAGATCGCCGCTATGCGGGACGAACGTGATGCGGCCAGGCGCGCGCTGGCATGCGCCAGCGCTGAAGGTTTGTACGCGGCAGCCGAAGAGACGGTGGAGGCTGGCATCAAAGCGGTCGAGGATGCCAACAGGAAGTTGGCCGAAGCAAAAGAGCTTGCCGAAAAAGCCCGAGAGAAGCTTGAAGAAGAGAAGTCGCCTAAAAGGGCCGAGGAACGCGAGAATGCTGGGAAGGTCGTCATGCGCCTCGAATCGCTGGGAGACAAGGTAGTTGCGATCGACGAGGCGAGGAGTGCAGCAGCAGAGGCGTCGCTGGCGGCGAGAAGCGCAGCTGGGCTGGCGAAAGAGGCAGGTAGAGACAAAGACAAGCTTAACAGCAAGCTCAAGGAGGCCAAGAGCCAGCTGAAGCGCGTGCAGAAGGAGGCACCTGAGGCTTTACGCTGGGAGACTGTTGCAAGGGAGACGAGGCAGACCCTCCAAAGGTTGCAGAGGAGGAGAGAGCTCGAGGCTGATCTCGAGAAAGCGAATGAGGAGGCGCTTGAGGCAGCTGACGCGGCAGAGAATGCTGAAAAGGCGTTGGCAATAGAGAAGAAGGACCTCGAGAGGCTGCAGGATTCCTGGATGGCGGGCCAGGCAGCTGCGCTGGCCATGTCTTTGAAACCGGGGATGCCTTGCCCTGTGTGCGGATCCCTCGAACATCCGAAGCCGGCTTGTGTTGCGATGGAAGGCCCAGACGGCGTAGGAAGTGCACAAGATGCAGAGGTTGTTTTGTCTCAGGACGCGATTGAGGCGGCCAGGGAGCGAGTTAGGTTAGCAGAGGAAGACTACCGTCGCCTCCAGAGGATCGCTGCAGATGCAGCCCAGGTCGTAGCGGAAGTGAAGGGCCGCCTCGGGGCTTGGGAAGTCGGCATTGAGCCGAAGGAGGGCGAGAGCCTCTCTCAGCAGGTGCAAAGGATCGGGGCCGAGTTGGCCGAGGCAGAGAAACGTGCCGAAGAGGCTGAAGCCGCTGCAAAAAGGGCGGATTCGCTGGATCAGCAAATCAACGATATGGAGGAGCAGCTTGTCCGCGCCGAAGAGGAGCTCGCTCAGGCCGAGAAGGCTCGATTGGAAGCGGAAGCGAGGTTGGCTGCCGCAAAGGCAAGGGTGGAGGAGAGGGAAGCCGATGTTCCTGTAGAACTGCGCGCCCCTGACGCGTTGGAACGGGCATTGGCTGAGGCCGAAACCGCTCGCAATCGCTTGCTCAAGGTGCTGGAAGAAGCCGAGAAGGCCTCGCAGGCGGCAGAGCAGGCATTGGCTGCCGCGAAGTCCGAGAAGGGCGCGGCCGACAGGGCCGTTGAAAAGGCGGTGACGGTAAAGAAGAGGCGTATGGGGGAGTTCGCGGCTATGGTAGCCGAGGCCGGATTTGCGGATATTTCGGCCTATAGAGCTTCCAAAAGGTCGGAGCAACAGCTTGATGCTTTGGAGAAGGCTATCGACGGTTTCGATCAGCAGATGCATGCAGCAACGGTGCGCCTAGCCAGAGCAGAAGAAGCTGCAGCCGGAATAGAGAGTCCCGATCTTGAGACCCTGGAGGCAGAGGCGAATCGCCTCGCGCAGGCATCCGATGATGCCGTGGCTGCCCGTGCCCAACTGGAGAGCGAAGCCGATGCCATGCAGAAGCTGGTTAAGGCTTTAGAGGCTTTGTCACAGGAGATGGCGGGCTTGGAAGAGGAATATGGGGTTGTTGTCCGCATAGCTTACGTAGCTGGCGGCAAGAAACCGAACAAGCTGGGGATGAACTTCGAGACTTTTATCCTCGCCTCCATGCTTGATAAGGTTGCAGATGCAGCTACCCGAAGACTTCAGGTCATGAGTAAGGGCAGATACAGTCTAAGGCGGACACTTGATCGAAAGACGGCTCGAAGCGCCGGAGGGCTTGAGCTGGAAGTGTTCGACATGTACACAGGACGGGAGCGTAGTGTGACGACGTTGTCTGGAGGCGAGGGGTTCATGGCTTCGCTCTCCCTAGCGTTGGGACTGGCCGATGTAGTCCAGGCCTATGCTGGAGGGATTCACCTGGACACGATGTTCATAGATGAAGGCTTTGGCGCTCTTGACCCTGAATCGCTCGATCTTGCTCTCGACACCCTGATCGATCTGCAGCGCGACAGCGGGAGGCTCGTAGGCGTGATCTCGCACGTTCCTGAGCTTGAGGAGAGGATAGACGCCAGACTCGAGGTGAGCATGACGGAGACTGGAAGCACGACAAGATTTGTGGTGGGGTGAAGTGCCTGTGACCTGATCCAATGAGGGTCATGAGCCGAGAAGATTCCTCTATTTTAGAATATCCATCGTAGCCAGATATAGGACTTTCCTCAGCGAGTTCTCGTCTGGAAACACGGCCTTGGTCTTGGTGACTTTCCTTAGTTGCCTGTGATAGGATTCTACGGCGTCAGTGGTGTAGATCAACCTCCTGACATCAGTTACGTCCGATATAGTGCTGTAACAAGGCCTCAGCCCTGTTGTAGTAGATGTGAATGGGTATGGAAAGGCCACTAGTTCTCTAGTAGAATTGGAGCATGGCAGCGCCTACTATCTACTAGGAGGAGAACCAATGGCTACATATCAGATTAGCATATCCGAAGAGCAATTGCATGGACTTTCTGATGGGGACCGTGGGATTGCGAACCTTCTTGAAGCAGTGCTTAACCAGGTGCTTGAAGCGCAGGCTACAGAGCAGCTTAAGGCACAGCCTTATCAGAGAACTGAGGAGCGGACCGGGCATCGCAATGGGTACAGACGTCGACCCTTGAATGCATAGAGTGTCATTATCAACAACCATCAAACTTCAATCCACCTGTACAGGCTCCGGGGCCTTCCGCCGGTAGAGTAATCGAGCCGCGCAGTGACTAGACCAGAGCCAACCAGGAAATCCAAATACCTAGAGACCGTCATCCGCGAGATTCCAAGCTCTGATGCAATCTGTTCAGTGGACAACTCGTCCACAGGGTATTGCCGCAGATATTCGCTGAGGGTATCAAGTGTGGATTTCTGTATCCCCTTGGGCAGCTTAGGTTCTTCCGTAGGTTGGGATCTTCGCACATGCCAGGCGCGGTCTATGTCGGCCTGGCAGATGCGCCCACGACTGCGGCTGCGGTGGGCATCTCGATAACTCTCCAGTGAAGCTCGGAGACGCTCAAATCGGAAAGGCTTGATAATATAATCGAAGGCTCCGAGTCGCCTCGATGTTACCACTGTAGATGAATCCTCTGCAGCGGTGACCATTATGACGTCAACTGGGGTGTCGAGACTCCGGATTTCCTTGAATACATCTATTCCGTCACGACCGGGCATGTAGACGTCGAGAATGATAATATCAGGCTTCAACTTAGGAATCATGTCCAAAGCTGCCCGCCCGTCACGGGCATGGCCTACCACTGTAAACCCAGGAACGGTGGACACGATGGTGTCATGTATCTCCAAAACCATGGGGTCATCCTCAACTAGCAAGACTTTGAGCATGGGTTGCCCGTCCCTGTTATAACTCTGATCAGCTCTGCTCATGTCCATCCTCCACCGGAAGGAATACGTAGAAGACTGTACCGCCTTCAACAGGTGGTTCAGTCTCGCTACTCGTCTCTCCGCTCGTAGTCTTCATATACTCCTTATCAATTCCAGAATCGTGTTCCAACTGAACCCTTTCGAACCAAATGCGGCCTCTGGCCGCCTCAACTCTATCCTTCACCAACGCAAGCCCTATTCCATGACCATCCGACTTCGTAGTAAAACCATGATCCCACATGCGCTGCGCCACGTCATCGGGTATAGCAGGCCCTGTGTTGGCTACCTCAATATGTGTCCCATCTTCAGCTTGGCGAAGTGTAACACGCACTTGACGCCTGCCCGCGCCCGATCCGGGATCGCAGGCGGCAGCCTCCATGGCATTGTCCAGAAGGTTGCCAACCACGGTAACAAGGTCATGCACATCTATGCATGTCGGAACTTCATCAAGCCTGCTGTCAGGTGAGATGCAAAAATCTACTCCCTGTTCACGCGCAGCGCCGGCCTTGGAAATCAGTAGAGCAGCCAGAGGCACAACCCGTATCCGGCTGGACGCGAAATTAACCAGCTTGTCACGGGACTCTGATACCTGTATGATGCAGTCCAGAGCATCATCGTATCGTCCCATCTGTATCATCCCTGCTACTGCATGGAGAGTATTCTTGAACTCGTGAGACTGGATACGGAGCGCCTCCACGTATTTCCTGACGCCGGTAAGCTCCTCTGCGAGCTTCTTAACTTCAACATTATCACGAAAGCTGGCTACTGCGCCGATTGCTTTGCCATTTACAACGACAGGAACTCGATTGGTGACAATGAGTGTACGTCCTAGAACCTGCTCCCGGTCATATTCAGGTTTGCCCGTAGCCAGTACCTCCGGAAGTCTTGTCGTCGGGATCGCCTCTGCTACAGGCATTCCTACTATATCCTCTTCTATGGACAGCATCCGCTTCGCCTCATCGTTGACCAACGTGATCTTGGCGTCTGCATTCACAGCTATGATTCCTTCTCTGACCGATGAAAGTATGGCGTCTTGCTGTTCCAACAATGAAGCGATTTCGAACGGCTCCATGCCAAACATGGCCTTCTTCACATTCTGCGCCAGCACACACGAACCGATCATGCCTACCACCAGCGACACAAAGAGCGCAGCATACATTTTCTTCAGTGTGGCGCGGACTTCACGACTCATGTCATCGACCAAATAGCCCACTACGGCCGCCCCTGCTTGCTTACCGGACGGATCATAGATGGGCACGAACGCGCGCATGGATGGGCCCATAGTTCCGCAGGCTCTCGAAACATATTCTTCACCTGCAAGAGATCGATCCTCATCTCCGCCCGCAACATGCTTGCCGATACGGTCAGGGATAGGGTGCGAGTATCGAATGCCCTCCATGTCAATTGTGACCACGAATTGGGCACCGGAAGCGCAGCTCACAGCCTCAGCCATAGGTTGGATTACAGATGCTCCGCCAGGTTTGCCAAGATTCTCGCGGACCGGCGTAGCCAGCGCGAAGGTCCTTGCTATTGAGACGGCGCACTCCGCTGAGCGGTTTTCCAATTCAGACTTCATTGTCCAGATCGACACGGCTCCGGCAGTAGCTATGGCAAAAACGATGACTACTATGGCAAATAGAAATACCCTGTCCTGAAGAAGCAGGAATCTTCCTAGCTTCATCTCCAACCCAGCCCTTCTTCGATGCATACCAGCAAGAAACAACCCTATTGTCTCACTCGCGCCTCTGATGTGGCAACTGCCACATCGCGGGATGAAGAAGCAATGCTGTCCATTCTTGGCATATCCCCTACAGCTCGAGCAGGATGATGCCTATATAACCCCACAATAAGCCTACTGGCACGATCGTGCGCTGCCAAGTTTCTGCAAGTATTTAAAGGCCTTTCGAAACTAATGAACACGGTTAGCAGGGCAGTCTGTGTGCTAGATTTGAACTGGTGGGTTGTCTATTCATGCAAGAAAACCTCACCTGTATTCAACACAGCTTCTACTATGTTACGGAGGTGTTCCAGTTGTCAAAACAGGAGATCAAAATCCTCTCTGCCACAGGCATCGTAGGATACGGATTCTCTGAAGACTCGCTCCGGCGGGGAATGGAACGAAAGCCAGACGTGCTGGCATCCGATGCAGGTTCAACAGACCCTGGGCCATTCTACCTGGGTTCTGGAACAGCATTTGTGTCGCGCGAGGCATGCAAACGAGATGCTTCGTTGCTCATAAATGCTGCACGCGACGCCAACATCCCGCTGATCATTGGAACGGCAGGCGGCGCCGGAGGAGACGAAAACCTCCAATGGTTCCTCGACATCGTAATGGAGATACTGCGTGAAAATGATCTCCATCTTAAACTGGCAGTAATCCATTCTGAACAGGACAAGTCCTACATCCGCTCCAAGATGAAAGAGGGAAAGGTCAAGTCCATGGGAGCCCTGCCAGAACTGACAGATGAGGAGATCGACGCAGCTGAGCATATCGTCGGCCTCATGGGCGCAGAACCATTCATCGCTGCAGTTGAGCTAGGCGCCGACATCGTGATCACAGGGCGGTCAAGTGACACATCGATCTTCGCTTCGATGCCCATCAAGCAAGGCTTCGACCCAGGTCTCGCATGGCACGCGGCCAAGCTTCTTGAGTGCGGAGCAATGTCTGCCGAGCCGGCAAATGCCGGAGATTGCATACTGGTCACCATGCGCCGTGATCACTTCCTAGTCGAACCGCTCAACCCGGCCCAGCGCCACACCACCGTCAGCACAGCTGCACACGCCCTATACGAGAATGCCAGCCCATATCACTTGTATGAAGCCGGCGGCATGCTCGACCTGAGTGATGCAAAGTACGAGCAGGTGGATGAGAGAACGGTCCGGGTGTCGGGCAGCAAGTTCATCCCTGACAAGACTTATCGCATCAAACTTGAAGCTGCAACCAAGATGGGCTACAGGACCATATCCATCATGGGAACGCGGGACCCGATTCTTATAGATCAGATCGACGACTATCTTGCGAACGTCAGAAACACGGTTCAAAGGCGCATCGACGACGCATTCAAGGGCGAAGTCAAGCAGTCTGACTACCGTCTTGGTTTCCGTGTGTATGGCAAGAACGCCATTATGGGCGAATGGGATCCGAACAAGAACACAACCCCCAACGAACTGGGAATAGTCATTGACGTAGTCGCGGATACGCCCGAGTTGTCGAAAGTAATACTTGCTTTCTCCCGAACATTCACCCTGCATCATGATTTCCCAGGCCGAAAGTGCATAGCCGGCAACATGGCCGTCGCATTCTCGCCCTCTGACATCCCAATGGGACCTGTATACAGATTCAGCATGGAGCATCTGATTGAGCCCAACGATCCTTATGAGATGTTCAGGACCGAAATATTCGATGTGTAACGAAGCTGAGGAGGCATAATGCAATGAAACTCAAAGACTTGGCAAAGGTCATCCGCAGCAAGAATGCTGGTCCTTTCTACGTGACACTCGACGTAATGTTCTCAGACGCCGAGACGTATCAGAAAGTCAAAGCAACTGGAACACTCAACGCAGACCTGATAGCGAGCCTTTACAATGTGGCGCCCGATAAGGTCAGATTCTTTGAATACGACCCAGCATATTCGTTCAAGGCGACCATTCCTCGGAGAATTGTCAGCGGAGATTTCGGCGATACCGACTCTTACGGTGCACAACAACACGCACCTCTGTTGGACGTTGACATTTCACTATAAGACAGAGCAATGTATGAAGCATTGGAGGCAATCAGCCATGTGTCAGAATCAGACTAGAATACTGGGCATGGAAATCAAGTACTATCTAGTTGCGTTGGCCATATGCATCATAGGAATGGCGTTTGATCTCGTCGGCAATGGCATGATTTTCGCGATACCCATGCTTTTGGTCCTAAGTCACGGGCTGACCAAGATCGGCGACAACATACCGATCTGGAAGGATTGGGTGGGTGGAGGGGTTACCCTCACGATGTTTGCCGGCGCCATATTGGTCAAGTTCATCCCTGAGACTGCTCTCGAGAGTATCAAGAATTTTTATGTCGTAGACGACTTCCTTGTTTTCACCATTGGCAACCTGCTCATCTGCAGTATCATGGGGATGGACAGGAAAGTGCTTACGCAGGCCGCAGTCGGTTTCCTTCCCACGGTGCTAGCAGGAGTAGCTTGTGCCTATCTTTGCGGAGGATTGATCGGCGCGCTGCTTGGGTATGGATTCTGGGATGCCATACTCTACATCTCACAGCCCATCATGGGAGGAGGCATGGGAGCCGGCGCAATACCGATATCCAAGATCTACGCCTCAGCCGGCCTCAAGGACGCAGACGCATATCTCTCCATGCTCGTCGCCGCAGTCGTTCTAGGAAACATCATATCGATTATCGTAGCGGCTGTCCTTAACAAGGTGGGTGAACTGCGACCCGAACTGACGGGCAACGGCCAGCTGGTCAAGTCGGCCAAATCGGCCACACAGAGCGAGTCAAAAGTTGCAGAAGCCCAATCCGTACATCTTACGCCCGAGTCCATAGGCATGATCATAGTGTGGATAGGGGTGTTCATAATTCTGGGCAATCTTGCGCGCAAGATTATCCCTGTGAACATCCACCCCTACGCATGGATGATCATCCTTGCATGCGCCGCAAAAATTCTGAACCTGTTCCCGGAGAAGTTTGCTCAGACTGCCAGGACGTATCTGCCCAAGTATGTGGCTCTGGCAATGCCACCTATCATGCTGGGAGTAGGACTCTTCTACACTGACCTCGAGCAGTTCGCAGCCAGCGTATCGAACCCGACATTCGTCTTGATCTGCCTGGCTACCGTTCTTGGAGCAGTGCTTGGCGCCGGACTCTTCGGTCGACTGTTCAAGTTCAACTTCGTAGAATCTTCCATGGCCGCAGGGCTGTGCATGGCTAACATGGGAGGATCTGGTGACCTTGCAGTCCTTTCGGCTGGCAAGAGAATGGGACTCATGCCATTTGCTCAGATATCCTCCAGGCTTGGTGGAGCCATAGTCATGATAATCGCCGGAGCAATGCTGTCGCTGCTAAGATAAACACCTAGCAACCATATTGGCTCTGGAAGTATTGGAGTGAACTGCGCGACTCCCTGTCCGCTAAGGTGGATAGGGAGTTTTATTTGTGTGCCCGGGGTGGATAGCGGCGATGACATCAGCGCTCCCACCCTTGTCTCCCATGTGGCATATTCCATATGGCCATTTGTGACAAGGTCAAGTGAGTGCTAAAGAAGTCGGCACATTTCCGTTGAGGACCAAAGGAAAATCGAGGATCGAGTAACGAGGGGCTACTTCCTGCCCTGGGCGGGCCGGGTGGCGGGGACTAGGGAAGGGGAGTCTTCGGGATTCCGGCAGGGTGTCTAGATTTTAGCCACTTTGGAAACAAAAGGGCTCAACTTTTAGGCGTGGCCTGTCTAAAAATTCATATGAAGGAGGCCGTCAAGCCCCAATTTCAATTTCGGCAGCGGTGCTACCGAAGACCCGGTTTACGTCGACGGTTGGCAGACTCATATCCGCGGGTTGGTTACCGCAACTAATACCACCGTCTGGAGCTCCATCATACTAGACTCGCACGTAATGCCTCTATGGGCATTGTGCGTAATTTTTTCGTGGATTCTCCCTACCGGCTTCCGGTTCTTCGGCCACCTTTCACCGAAACCTTGGCATCAATAGAAAACCAAGCATCTGTTCCCTTGGGGGGTATCCGTAGGGAACTACGTTGCCCTGAGGCAATACAGGTTTTATTAAATTGCCTTGGTGGTCAAGATTACCGTTTATGCCGCCCTGCGGCCAGTTGCCATTTCATTTGGGATTATGCACCTATGTATAGCTATAAGTTGCATGTAATTGCGTTGACATCCCGTTGATTCCCAGTGTATCCCGGGTCTGTAAATACTATTGTGCAAATGGTGTTTTCCTTTCTTGACGGGGAGATCACAAGTCAGTTCTCGTCATGTCTATGCGGTCACCAAAGATCAAAGCAAATTGGGACATGCAAAAGGCCCAGTCGTTCACTGGCACTTTCCATTTCTTTAGAATATCCATCGTAGCCAGATATAGGACTTTCCTCAGCGAGTTCTCGTCTGGAAACACGGACTTGGTCTTGGTGACTTTCCTTAGTTGCCTGTTATAGGACTCCACAGCGTTAGTGGTGTAGATCAACCTCCTGACATCCATGGGGTAGCGGAAGTAAGACGTAAGCTCTACCCAGTTCTTCTCCCACTGCCTTATCGGAATTGGGTACCCCTCGCCCCATTTTTGCTTGAGTGAGTCAAATGCAAGCTCAGCTTGTTTTATGGTAAGAGCCTGGTACACTTGCTTTAGGTCAATCATGAAAGCCTTCCGATTCTTGCTTGGCACGTATTTGAGTGAGTTGCGGATTTGATGAATTACGCACAGCTGCATATCTGTTTTTGGGAACACCGCTTTCACTGCCTCGGAGAAGCCGCTTAGTCCATCTCTGTAGACTATTAAGATGTCATCAACGCTTCTGGATTTGAGATCGTCGCATACTTCCAGCCAGAAGCTTGCGCTTTCCTCATCACCAATCCAAGTCCCTAAGATATCTTTGTACCCCGAGGAGTTTATCCCTAATGCTGTATATGCGGCCTTATTGACGATTCTACTGTCTTGGCGGACATTGAAGTAGATGGCGTCCAGAAAAACAATGAGGTAAACCCGATCCAATGGTCGTGACTGCCACTCCTTTATCATCGGCACGATTCTGTCCGTGGTGCTGCTGACAAGCCCAGACGAGACGTTGATGCCATACAGCTCCCTTATCTGATCTGCTATGTCCCTTGTAGACATATCTTTGGCATACATAGTGATTATCTGGTTTTCAAGCCTGTCAATGGCCATTTGAGAATCCCCTTTTTTGGCCATAAAAAATCCCCACGGGAAGAGCAACGGGTCTACGAGCAAGAGCCTCATGTCAGCGACTGCCTCATATATGCATTCTGTTTGGCAATCTAAAAGTTCATAGTTCGGCAATGAAAAAAGTGCATAAGTTGATCACCGTGCTCGAGGGCGGTACGGGGCCAGTGGGCTTTGGTAACTGTGTTCTGAATATATGAGCCGCCGCGTCTTAAGGAGTGGTGCAGATAGAGTCTGAGGTACGCAGGTTGAACTGCAGCCGTGAAATACTCACCGGGCTTTTGAGGAAAGCCCGGTGATATGGGAACCGAGAATTACCGCGCCGGAGAAATATCAAATCAGGAAAGGGCAGGGGGCGAAATTGCCTCCTCTTATTCTATTTTGCCTGCTATTGGCGCCCGGCGGGCTTTGCTATCCGCAGCTACTTGCCTGTTATAGAGCACCCCTCAATCTGGATGTAAGGCATTCTTGAGCCGCCAACATCGACGTATTCACGCGATACGTCCACGACCTGTCTGAGGAGGTCGTAGATGTTGCCTGAGATCATGACTTCTTTGACCGGACACACGATTTTGCCCGCTTCTATGTAATGCCCTCCCTTCACCAGGCCCGAGAAGTCACCGCTCACAGGGTCAACATTCCCTGAGAACCTGCTCACCAGCAGTCCCTTGGAACAGCCCGCTATCATCTCGTCCAGTGAGTGTTTGCCGGATGCAACGACGAAGTTCGTCGTGGAAATGCCCGGAACAGTATGGTCGCTGCCTGCTGCGCGCCCATTGGAGGCGACGCCATCTGTTTTAGCAGTATAGCAGTTATAGAGGTAATGGTTGAGCGTGCCTTCGCTTACGAGCTGCAAAGGAGCGGGCGGCACCCCTTCGCGGTCAAATGAGGTGGACCCTGCCGCTTTGGGAAGCTTGGGATCATCAGTCACTGAAATCACCGGCGACATTACCTCGGTGCCCAACATGCCCGCCCATTTGGATCTCCCGTTCTGCACATTCTGGGCATTGCATGAGAACGATATGGGTTCGGCTATTAGATCGTAGCCTGCGTAGGGAGTGATGATCACGTCCCCTTTGAAACTCGGCACGGTAGTGGCCCCGAGCGAAGCGACGACTTTCTCGGCCAGTTTGCGTCCTATGGCTGTAGGATCGATTTCGTCCTTCCTGCACGTGACCGCAACTTCCAAATCGAAAGATGACACTTCTTTTTCGTCCCTGGCAAACCCCATAGCTAGGCAGGTGAAGACAGAATCTTTTTCAACGAGCCTGATGCCCTTGGAGTTGACAATGGCTTTCTCAGTGATGTCCACCATATACTGCGCTGAATCCAAAGTAACTCTGGGATCGAAGGCACGAGCTGAGTTCACAAGCGCTAACCCCTGCTCTACTGCGTCTTCAAGGCTCATGGTTTCAGCAGATTCGTCGTATCGGCCGGGAACCGGCTCGATCGTGGACGGCTCAGGCATCCAGTGATTGGGATCATCAGGCGACGCATTCGCTATCGCTATCGCGGCCAGGAGCGTCTCCTCAAGCGAGTCGGGGGAGAGCATGTTCGTGGCGGCAAAGCCTTGTTTTGCTCCGCCCTTGCCGTAAAGGAGCACGCGTATGCCCAGGCCGTCATAGTCGTCGCCCTTGGGTACCTGCAGGTCGTTTTTTTCGAATACTGCCCCAAGTTGTCTGGACTTGATGTAGAACACTTCTGCATCGTCGGCACCCATCTTGCGCGCACGTTCTACCAGGCTGTCACAGAGCTCGAGTTCCTTCAATGTTTCGCTCCCTCCTCTACTCATGGCGTCCTCCGACGGTTACACGACAACGCAGATAAGGCCCTCCAGCGTCCACCTTGGCAGCTTGGAATTTGCCGCAGTGTCCTGCGCCCATCGCCATCTCAAAATCGGAGGATACTGCATCGACGCTCTCAAGAACATCAAATGCCTGGCCGGAGATGGTGATGCCCTTGACCATCTCTCCAACCTTCCCGTCCACTATTCGGTAGGCCTCGGCGACGCCGAACATGAACTCTGCCGTGGCGTCGGCCTGGCCGCCCTGACCAAGTTCCTTAAGAAAGAACCCGTCGTCTATCCCGGCAATCATCTCGTCTAAGTTGTCCTCGCCGGGTAGTATGAAAGTGTTAGTCATTCTGATTATGGGCTCATCGCGATAAGTGAAGGCCCGCGCATTGCCCTTTGGCTCCATTCCAAAGGCTGCTGCTGATTCGCGGGAATGCAGGTAATCTCTGAGGATGCCATGGTCGATGATGACCGTGCGCTTTCCGGCCACACCCTCATCATCCACCAAAACCATTCCGGCGGCGCCGGCTACAGTCCCGTCGTCCACCATGGTCACCAGCTCCGAGGCTACTTCCTTCCCGATCTTGCCATTGGCAACCGAACCGCTCATCACGAAATCGGCTTCTACGGTGTGGCCTATGGCCTCATGCGATAGGACTCCAACGAGCCCCGGGTCGAGTATGACTATGTACTGTCCGCCTTTGGCATACTCCGCATCGAGCTTCTTTACGGCCAGGTCCACAGCTTCATCCACAAGTGTGTTGAGGTCGCCCTTGCGCATCAAATCAGCCCAGGAGCCTGTAACGCCAGCGCTCTTGATCGCCGTTTCAAGCTGGCCATCGCGCCCGGCAGTGGCGAACACATGGAAGCTCGGCTTGTTATCGAGCACATGGACGGCGGACCCGTCTGAGGTGACTATGTACTTCTCGTCTTCATACTGTGTATACCTTGTAATGCTGCCTACAATGAGAGGAGATCGCTCGCGAAGGCGCTTTTCGGCCTCAAGGAGTGCGCGAATCTTCTCTGCGATGTCGGGCTCCTCGGTTGCATCGTAGTAGACGAGCTCTCCTTGGGCAGGTTCAACAGCAGCCAGTTGAGCTTTGTCTTTCCGGACTGCCGCTCCGGCCCGGGCTGCGGCTTGGGCTTCAGATAGAGCCTTTTTCAGCCCCGACTCGGTCACGTCGTTAGTGGAGACAAATCCCCATCCTCCGTCCGCTAAAACTCTGATACCCGCCCCCGCCAGGGTCCTATGCTCCACTTTTGTGAGCGCGCCATTTCGGGCTTCGATGATATCCTGAATGCGCTTGTGATATCTGATTTCTGCGTAGTCGTTGCAGCCTGAGATGACTGACTTTAACAAATCTAGCATTACATCACCCTCCTTGAATAAGTACTGTCTTCGGTTCGGGGCGCAATAGCTGGGTGAACAGGGTCGAACCGAAGATGCTGGGAAGTGCCGAGTGCTTTCAGAGATGCCCGAAAACCATGTCACATCGCCACACCACGACGTTGCCGCAAAATGGTCAGTGCAGGGAGGCGCGTTCACTGGGGAGGCTGCGCCTGCGCCGGTCTAGCCGGCGATACATCACCTGCCCGGTAAAGAGCGGGAGTTCTGCGGGTTTGACAATGCGTCCTCTAACTCAGTTAAGGTATGTATCATCGTGATTTCCGGTAATGTCAGGTTTTCATCTTTCCCTTTCAGCCAGATGCTGTCCGTGCCCGCCTCTATGCAAGGGAGTACATCTATTTTGATATTATCTCCTACATAGACGCAATCTCAAATATCAACATTAACTCTTCTCCGGCCTCTGTCCTTCGAGTTTTCGGAAAGAAGACTCACTTCATAATAACGTCTGTAGAGTCTCAATTGTTTGCCGGCTGAGATGGTTTTGACAACATGCCGGAACTGCTTGAGGAAAGCGAGCGCGCGCTCTTGAGCCTTTTTGCCCCCGACGAAGCATCCTACAGCGTCGCGCCTGCCCCTCCTGAGAAGAATCCCTGATGCTCTTCCTGCAATGGCCGGATGTACGGTAAGATGGTGTTGAAAGATGCACTTGGAATGAGGAGGGGCGGGTGAATGGCTGACAAGGCTGAAGTTTTAAACGATGTACTGGTAAAGCTGTTCAACAAGATATTGTCGATCGAGGAAGAGGCGATAACGAAGGCAGCCGCTTTAGGGGTTACGATGTCTGAAATCCATGTCATCGAGGCAATAGGTACGGATGAGCCCAAGTCGATGTCGGAAGTCGCCTCAACCTTAGGCGTAACAATGGGCACGCTAACTGCTTCTGTCAACAGATTGGTTCACAAAGGCCATGTTTCGCGGTTCCGTCCGGAGGAAGATCGGCGAGTTGTTCTTGTGACCCTCACCGAGGATGGTCGTCTTGCTCATTCAATCCATGAGAGGTTTCATAGGCGGATGATCAATGGGATATTGCAGGATCTTGATGAGGAGAGCCAAGATGCTATCATAGTGGCTGCTGAGAAGCTATACGAGTTTTTCGAACGGGTGAAGCCTGAAGACTTGCTGCTGGATAACGATTCCCGGCAGTGACCCCAATGTTCTGTCCCCAAGACATTTTGCCCCCATCAATTGCACTTGACAACGTCTTGCTTTGGCCTTAAACTTTGAATAACAAACAATTTGAAGCACAAAGTAAAGAACGCGGCATGCTGCTTTCTGGTCTTGGGCGAACCTCCAAGGCAGGAGCGGCAGGCCTCGGGGGCATGCAAGATGTACACAAAGATCCTGGGAACCGGAAGCGCACTTCCGAAACAACGCGTAACCAATGAGGATCTGGCTATGCTCGTCGATACGTCGAACGAGTGGATAACGTCACGCACCGGCATATCGGAGCGATGGATATCCACTGGAGAGAGCGCGTCATACCTGGCTGCAGAAGCGGCAGCCAAGGCTCTTGCAGACGCTGATGTGGAGCCTTCTCAAATAGACCTGGTGATTTCGGCCACAGTATCACCTGACAACTTCACTCCGACTGTGTCGTGTGAGGCGCAGAAGGCCTTGGGCCTTTCGCGGGCGACATGCTTTGACTTGTGGGCGGGATGCACCGGGTTTATCTTTTCTCTAATGACAGCCGATGCGCTGGTGAAATCGGGCCTCTTCTCGCATGCGCTCGTGATCGGCGTTGAAGTTCTTTCAAAACTGGTCGACTGGCAAGATCGTAGCACATGCGTCCTCTTCGGAGACGGGGCGGGAGCAGTGGTGTTAAGCTCTGCCAGCCAGCCAGGCCTTGTGACTCATGTATCCGGCTCTGATGGAACCCGAGGCGACGTTCTCACGATAGCCGGTATCCCACTGGCTAATCCGTGGATGGCTCAACATGTTGGGGAGTCGGAGACAGGCTCCCAGAGCGTGATCTGCATGAATGGCCAGGAAGTCTTCAAGTTTGCAGTCAAAACCATGGAATCGTCTATACGCCGCGTAGTGGAGCTGTCAGGCTCTAGCCTTCACGACATTTCCTACATCATTCCCCACCAGGCCAACAACAGAATCATAGAATCGGTTGCGGGCAGGATGAAAATCCCCCGCGAAAAATTCTTCACAAACCTCGATCACAGAGGGAATACGTCCTCCGCCAGCATTCCGATGGCCCTGGATGAGATGAATCGAGCGGGCCTGCTCTTGCCCGGAATGCATCTGGTGCTTGTGGGGTTTGGCGGAGGTCTGACGTGGGGCGCAAGTATGGTTCGATGGACGCGGTAATGATAAGGCTCCGTTGAAGGGGCGACAATACCTTGACCTAACGAGAAAGAAGAGAGAGCCGCAAGGCTGAGGAGGGTTACTATATGACATTGGATGAATTGAAGGCGATCATCTCCGATCAGCTGGAGGTATCCCCGGAAGAAATATCGACTGGAACCAGATTCGTTCAGGATCTAGGAGCCGACTCCCTCGACATGGTGGAACTGATCATGTCGATCGAGGAGAAGCTTGGGGTCCGCATAGAGCAGCAGGAAGTGAAGGACATGGTTACCGTGGGAGATGTGGTGTCGTACATCGAGGCGCACAAGCAGGCTGTGAAGTAGGCGGGCCGGATATGGTATGAGGCGGGTGATGTAAGGATGCCTGTGAGGCGCCTGGGAGAGAAGCTGACGCGTCTTTTTGGCATAGAGTATCCGGTGCTGCAGGGCGGAATGGCTTGGGTGGCCGATGCACGGCTGGCGGCTGCGGTGTCGAACGCCGGAGGACTTGGGATTATTGCATCGGCTCACTTGTCCCCCGATGAGCTTCGGGAAGAGATCGAATTGGCTAGAAGCTTCGCCGGCAGTCATCCTCTGGGAGTCAACATAATGCTGGCAAGCCCGAATGCTATGGATGTTGCGAGGGTGTGCCGTGAGAAAAAAGTTGAGGTCGTGACGACCGGTGCTGGCCATCCAGCCGAGTTGATAGGGGAAATGAAGGATGCGGGCATCCTGGTCATCCCGTTGGTGGCTTCAACGGCTCAGGCTAAAAGAGCAGTGGCTGCGGGCGCTGATGCCGTGATAGCAGAGGGCTACGAGGCCGGAGGGCATATAGGCGAGTTGACCACTATGGCTTTGACGCCTCAGGTAGTCGACTCGGTCGATGTGCCGGTGGTGGCTGCAGGAGGTATCGCCGATGGCCGTGGCATGGCTGCCGCCTTTTGCCTGGGCGCTTCAGGGGTCCAGGTAGGCACCGCATTTCTTGCGGCTCGCGAATGCACTGTCCATAGCAACTACAAGCGCAAGGTGCTGCAGGCCAAGGACTCAGACACTCAGGTTACAGGGCGCAGCCTGGGGCATCCTGTGCGCGTGCTGAAGAACCGATTCTCGCGCGAATTTGCCCGCATGGAGCGCGAAGGCGCAGATCCCGACGGAATAACGGCTTATGGCATGGGCAGACTTGCTGCCGCTGTCCGTGATGGAGACGTGGAATGGGGCTCGGTTATGGCCGGCCAGATCGCGGGGCTTGTAACTGCGGAACGGACGGCTGAGGAGATCGTGCGCGGTCTCGTGGAAGATGCCGCGCGTGTCCTGGAATCGTTGCGAGTATGCCAAAAAGGGGAGTGTTGCCCTTGAAGATAGCTTACGTCTTTCCCGGACAGGGAGCACAGTATCCGGGGATGGCCAAAGAAATCTACGATCAGTTCGCGTCGGCCCGTCAAGTCTTCAAGACTGCCAGCAGAACTCTGGGCTACAGCATGGAGCGCCTGTGCTTTGAGGAAGGCGACAGACTGAACCTGACTGAGTATACTCAGCCTGCACTGGTCACTGCGAGCTGTGCGGTTCTGGCGGCTATGCACGAGTCCCTGAATCTTTCGGCGGATACTGCAGCAGGGCTAAGCCTGGGTGAGTATTCTGCGCTCGTTTGTGCAGGGGCAGTTGATTTTGCCGACGCTGTGATGCTTGTCAGCAAGCGCGGGCGGTTCATGCAGGAAGCTTGTCCGGCCGGCGCCGGTACAATGGCCACAGTTCTCGGACTCGACCGCGACTGTGTGATAGACATATGCCTTGACGTACAGAAGGCAGGCGCAGGCATCGTTGAACCTGCAAATTTCAATTGCCCTGGGCAGATCGTCATCTCCGGCGAGACGGCAGCGGTGGAACGCGCGGCTGAGCTTGCTCAGTCGAGAGGCGCTCGCCGGGTGATAAGACTGAATGTATCAGGGCCTTTCCATTCGAGCCTGCTTTCTGCGGCGGGAACGCGCCTCAGCCGCGAACTTGCGCAGGTGGATATCACAAGCCCTACAATCCCAGTTTACTCCAATGTAGCCGCGAGACCTTCAATGGACCCGGATGAAATCCGGGAGTTGCTTGTGAGGCAGGTGGCCAGTCCCGTACTGTGGGAGCAGACTGTTGCCAACATGGCTGAAGCTGGAATAGACGTTTTCATCGAGGTTGGCCCGGGCAGAACGCTTACAGGCCTTGTGAAGAAGACTGTGCCCCATGCGGTGGCGATGAACGTGGAAGACTTGTCTTCCCTTGAGGCGCTCAGAGAGTTTTTGGCCGAGCATGCATCCGTGCATTTTCCCTCTCAGGTAGCGCAGGTTGCGGCTGCAGCACTTAAAACGGAGCCCGCGTCCTTGCGAAAGGTTTCGTACGCAACCCAACCCGAGCTCGTGTCTTCTTCGAAGAGGGCATATCGATGACTACGCCGAGACTGGACAACAGAGCAGCCCTTGTAACAGGAGGGGCCCGGGGGATAGGCCTTGCCATTGCCCAACGGCTTGCCGCTGATGGCGCTCGCGTTGCCATCAATTATTGTTCCTCAGACCCTCAAGTGGTTGAAAAGGCCGTCATGTCTATTGAAAGCGCAGCGGCCGGGGCCGGGCAGAAAGTGCGGGCCTATAGGGCAGATGTGTCCAAACATGAAGAGGTTGGGCACATGTTCGAGCAAGCAATGTCCGAGTTGGGCCGTCTCGATATCGTGGTAGCCAATTCGGGGATAACCCGCGACGACTTGGCTGTGCGGATGGAATCTCAGGCCTTCATGGACGTGATCGAGACGAATCTTCTCGGCGCTTTTCTCTGTGCCAAAGAGGCGGCCCGGGCCATGTTGCGGCAGCGATCAGGCAGGATCGTGCTGGTCTCGTCAATTGTCGGACTGGATGGAAATGCGGGACAGGCAAACTATGCTGCGAGTAAGGCCGGGCTTGTGGGGCTGGCAAAGTCGCTCGCTCGCGAACTCGGGTCCCGCGGGATCACCGTGAACGTAGTCGCCCCTGGGTTCATCGACACCGACATGACGAGGGCCCTTCCAGAGAAGATGCGCGATTCGTGCATCGCCCGGGCTGCTCTCCGCAGGATCGGGTCGCCTCAGGAAGTGGCCGATGCCGTAGCGTTCCTCGCTTCTGAAGAGGCCAGCTACATCACGGGCCAGGTTCTTCGAGTAGACGGAGGGCTCGTTTTGTAACTTGATATTTCTCGGGTGCCCAGTATGCGGGCGTAATTGAGGTGTTTGTTATGAGAAGACGAGTTGTGGTTACCGGAATGGGGGCAGTGACGCCCGTGGGATGCGGATGGCGTCCTTTCTGGGAGGCCATCAGTTCCGGACAATCAGGCATTCGTCGGATTGAGCGGTTCGATCCGAGCACGTGCCCTGCTAAGATTGCAGGGGAGGTGCGCGAGTTTGATCCAGACCGGTATCTTGACCGCAAGGATAGAAAGCGAATGGACAGGTTTGCGCAATATGCTGCAGTTGCTGCCAGTCAGGCCATGGAGGATGCGGGTTTTGCGGCAGGGGGAGCGCCAGCTCCTGAGCGGCTGGGTGTGGCCTTCAGTTCGGGCGTGGGAGGTATGGAGACATTCGAAGAGCAGCATAAAAGGCTCATCGAACGTGGACCAGAGTGGGTTAGCCCATTCTTCGTGCCTATGATGATCGCCAACATGGCGGCCGGCAATATTGCCATCATGTTTAACGCAAAAGGTCCAAGCGAATGTCAGACAACTGCCTGCGCGGCGTCGTCGCACAGCATTGCCGACGCCTACAGGCTCATAGCAGAGGGACGGGCTGATGCCATGATAGCAGGGGGCGCCGAAGCTGCGATCACTCCGCTTGCCATGGCTGGATTTGCCAACATGCAGGCCCTATCCCGAAGTGAGGATCCTCAAGCTGCGCCATGTCCTTTCGATCGGCGGCGCGACGGATTCGTGATGGGCGAAGGATCTGGCGCATTAATACTGGAGGAGCTTGACTCTGCATTGGCCCGAGGGGCTAGGATATATGCTGAGATCATAGGTTGCGGGTTTTCCACAGATGCGCACCATATTACCAGTCCTCCTCCTGGAGGGGAGGGAGCGGCTCGCGCCATGCAAGAGGCGCTTCATGACGCGTCATTGGCGCCCGGCGATATCGACTACATCAACGCCCACGGCACAGGGACGCCGTACAATGATCTTTATGAAACCCAAGCTATCAAGGCAGTCTTCGGAGACGATGCCTATCGGCTCGCGGTGAGCTCGACGAAGTCCATGACCGGGCACCTGTTGGGCGCGGCAGGCGCAGTGGAGGCTATTGCCTGTGTAGGCGCGATCACAGAAGGCTTTGTGCCGCCGACGGTCAACTACCTGGAGCCCGACCCCGAATGCGACCTCGATTACGTAGCAAACGAAGGACGAAAGATGGAAGTTCGCAGAGCCATGAGCAATTCCTTTGGCTTCGGCGGGCACAACTGCTGCATAGTTTTTACCCGATGGGAATAGGCAGAATCGGATGAATCGGACGGAGGCGAAGGAAATGGGTGAGACGGGCCAGTTGCGTTCGCTAGATGATGCGCTTGCATTACTCCCCCATAAAGACCCATTTGTATTTGTTGACGAGATCGTCTATTTGGAGCCCGGAGTCAAGGCTGTAGGGATCAAAAGGGTCAGGCCGGACGAATTTTGGGTGCCTGGGCATTTTCCAGATCGGCCGACCATGCCAGGGGTGTTGATAATAGAGGCCATGGCGCAGGTGGGTGCAGTGGCGCTGTTGGCTAAAGACGTAGACGGTGTTAGGAAGAACCCCAAAGAGAGCGCGAAGGGGCGGCGCCTGTTGCCCTTGTTTGCGGGAGTGGACAAAGTCAGGTTCCGCCGACCGGTCCGTCCGGGAGATTCACTCGCTCTGGAAACGGAATTGCTGGGCACATGGGGCAATTTCGGCCGTGCGCGTTCCATCGCACAGCTGACAGACGGCAGCCCTGTTGCAGAGGCAGAACTCATGTTTGCACTGGGAGATTTGGATGGAGGAGATCTATGAGGGTCCCGTGCTATTCTGCGTTCTGATGGATGTGCCATTTGGATTTTCGC
>Ga0116166_1001409_pt1 | contig 21718 bp, 16 predicted proteins | sample AD_JPNMR2_MetaG_FD_89884 | JGI IMG/M metagenome (GOLD analysis project Ga0116166, IMG submission 89884) | Active sludge microbial communities of municipal wastewater-treating anaerobic digesters from Japan - AD_JPNMR2_MetaG | ecosystem: Engineered > Bioreactor > Anaerobic > Digestate | place...
AATATGGCGATTGACCTGTATCCCGACACCACTTTTATGGAACATCTTTTCAAAAAAGCAATCTCCCTTGATTTTTCCTGGAATAAATCTGTTGAACAATATATTGCTCTTTACCAGAGGGCGTTTGAAAAACGATGACATATCTCAATATTCTCTGGCATTTTCATCAACCATTGTATTTGCCGCCTGACTCAAACAGAATGGACAATGCAACCATTGCGTTCAGGGTTCTTTATAATTATTATCCGATGGCACTGATGATAAAAAACTCGGGAATGCCACTGACCTGTAATTTTACTCCAAGTTTGATTCTGCAGATTAACAAAATCGTTGAACACCAGATTATTGATGGGTTTCAGGCATTGTTGCAGGATGAAAATGCAAATGACACTGAAAAAATTTCAGTTTTCCTTGACGATTTACCTGCCAGAACAAAAACCAGACATAATATTTTCAGAAAATTGATTGACAAATTTTATTCAAAAAACATTTCGGGTTCTGAAATTCAGGACTTGAAGATGTGGATGCACCTTGCCTGCATACACCCATTCCTGTTGGGGTATTTCCCTGAAATCGCTCAATTATACGAAAAAGCAGTTGGTTTCAACAATAAGGACAGACAAATCCTGATTGATTTTGAACAGAAAGTTTTTTCAGAAATACTGGCTCTGTACAGGAACCTTTATCAGTCAGGTCAGATTGAAATCAGCACCACCCCTGGCTATCATCCTATTATGCCTCTTGTATATGACCTTTCCACTGCCAGGAACACTTCAACACATCTTGAAATACCCTCCATAGAATTCAGTTACCCTGAAGATGTAAAGGCGCACATAGCAATGGGAATAGAAACTGCTAACAGCGTTTTTGGAAAAACAATCAATGGAATCTGGCCTGCAGAAGGATCTATCAGCAACGAAGTGCTTGATATTTTAATGGAATATGGCATACAGTGGCTGGGTGCAGACGAACAGATACTTCAATATTCTGGTTGCCAGGAAAAGGATATTTCTTCAACGCTGTACAGGTGGAAAAATACATTTAATATATTTTTCAGAAATCACCAGTTTTCAGATAGAATTGGATTTATCTATCATTCCTGGGAAGAAAGCGCTGCAGCAGAAGACCTGGTGAAAAAAATAAAGGAATTTTCCGAAGGCAGGGAAAAAATTCTTACCATCATCCTTGATGGAGAAAATCCTTGGGAGTGGTACAGGCAGGAAGGAAGTGTTTTTTTAACCCGTCTTTACGAAAGGGTACTTTCTGATGGTAATATCAAACCAGTTACATTCAGTCAGGCATGCAAACTGAATTTTAAAACAGTATCGCTTGATTCAATACCGGCTGGCTCCTGGATGGGTCTAAACTTTGACAACTGGGTTGGAAAACCAGATGCAAATAAACTGTGGCAAATTCTCGCAGATGCCAGAAAAACAGCAGAACAGCATGCCAGTAAACAGGGAATACAGGAACAATTAAACAATTTATCCCTGATGGCTGAGTCAAGCGATTTTTTCTGGTGGATGAGTGTTCCTGCAGAACAGTCAACAAAAATCAAGTTTTACTCTCTGTTTCAGTCCATTATTTCAAAAATTTACAGGACAGCCGGGTTATCCGTACCATTTGAAGTAACAAAAGCATTTGTTCCTGTAACAAACATCAAACAACCAGAAAACTATATCACTGCCGTCATAGATGGACGAATCACGAATTTCTTTGAGTGGTACGGCGCTTCTGAAATTGATATCATCCGGATCTGGACAACGTTTCAACCCTTTGATCTTCCAGTAAAAAAACTTTTTTATGGCTATGACAGAAACAATTTATACATCAGAATTGATATATCACAGAAAGTTTTCTCTTCTATTTCCATTGAAACAGAAGACAGGGGTATCATTTTTTCTTTTGATATCACAAAGGAAACTTTTATAGACGAAAATATCGCCCTTGATGAGTGCATCGAAATAAAAATCCCCTGGGAAAAAATTGGCACTGACCAGGTACATCTTTTAATAAGAATGAAAACGGCTGAAAGTGAAATCAGTATTCCACCTGCAGGTTACATTGTTTTTGAGAAACAAAGTTTTGACGACGAATGGGCCGCATAGGAGGAATTCATGATAAAATTTTCAAGTTCTTTTGAGTGTGGAAATGGAAAACATTTCTCACAAATCTCTGAGAATAGATACAGATGCGAGGTAACTGGCGATAAAAAGGTTTACTGCTATTACTTCTGCTTTGAACTTGAAAATAGTGGCACAGACACTTCGTTTGTGATTGAAGTGTGGCACGACCCGGTTATTAATGACCCTGAAGGTTTCATATCTCATTTTCCGACAACAATATGGATTAGCAATGATGATGGAAAACGATTCCATCCACTTGAACAATCCTGCTGTCAAACGATGGACAATCATATAGAAATTTCCCTTGCCCTGAAACAGGGGAAAAAACTTATAATAACAAACAACTGGCCATGCACATATTCTAACACCTGTGTTTTTTTGAAAAATCTTGTAGAACAACGAAAAAACTGTACACTTTTCAGTTTGGGAAAATCAGCAGGAAACAGAGAAATTTTCGGAATAAAATCTGGCAATCCCGCAGGTCCAAGAATTCTGTGTCTCGCAGGACAGCACCCGGTCGAATTTCCAGGAATATGGGCAGTAAGGGCGATTGCTGATTTTGTCACATCAGGCATTCCACAGGCAGAAACGCTCAGAGAGCACTTTCTTTTTGAAATCATACCCATTGTCAATCCAGACGGAAATGTTGCTGGCAGAAACTGTTTTACTGACGAGGGAGTTGACCTTTATCAGGTATTTAGCGATAATCCTGATATGGACAAGCCAGATTCCACTGAAGGAAAACTTTTGTGGAGGTGGGCAACAGAACAAAGAACCGATTTATGGATAAATTTTCACTGCTATTTAGGATGGAGAACCAACAGCGAATATCCATATGATGGATGGTATGAGGTCCCTTATGAATTATTCAAAGACAGTACAAAAAGAAAAATCTATCAGGCACTGTGCGATACGATGAGATTACTCACAGACGCACCTTCCACTTCCACTCAACCTGACACTCACTGGATTAATAGTTTTGAGCATCAATTTGCAAAACGATTCAGTATTCCCCATGTATTTTATGAAATCAATGGTGGCACAGCAGGACCATTTCAGTCAGCAAAAAGGGGTTTAACAGTGTTCAGAAATGCCATGACAACATTCCAGCATGTGATAAAAAATGGATGAGAGATTATTAAAACTTGTCAATGCCGAATACCATAATCCGCATGAGATTTTATCCTGGCAAAACGCTGACACAGGTTTTATCCTGCGCGCTTTTGTTCCTGACGCAAAAAATGTATCAGTGACTAACATTGATACGTCAGAAAAATATAACCTTATTTCAGTTGAAGGCGGAATTTTTGAAGGACACTTTGATGAGAAATTTCAATACAGAATAGAAGCAAAATTTCCTGATGGAACACAATATTGTTTTCTTGACCCTTATGCCTTCAACACAAGTATTTTCGGAGAAATGGACCTGTACCTGTTTAATGAAGGCAACCATTTTGAAATTTTCAAAAAAATGGGAGCGGTTCATAGAACAATTAATGGTATTTCTGGCTATAACTTCAGTGTCTGGGCACCTGATGCAAGAAGGGTAAGTGTGGTTGGCGATTTCAATAGGTGGGATGGAAGGAAACATCAGATGAGAGTCCTTGGAAATTCTGGTATCTGGGAAATTTTTATACCTGAATTCCAGCCAGGCAATCTTTATAAATATGAAATTCTCACCCGTGACCATTCCATTATATTAAAATCTGACCCCTATGGTGCATATTTTGAATGCAGGCCCAATACCGCATCAATAACATGGACAAGTCATTATCACTGGGAAGACGAAAAATTTCTAAATCAGCAAACCGATTTTTTAAACAAGCCATTAAGCATCTATGAAATACACCTGGGCTCATGGAAAAGGAAACAGGATGGTTCTTTTTATAATTACAGGGAACTTGCTCCGCAAATCGTTGATTATGTGAAATCTTTGAATTTCAATTGTATAGAACTGCTGCCTGTCGCCGAACATCCTCTTGATGCATCATGGGGATATCAGGCAACCGGTTTCTATGCGCCAACCTCAAGATATGGCAATCCTGATGATTTCAGGTTTTTCGTTGATTACTGTCATAAAAATAATATTCGTGTCATTCTTGACTGGACACCAGCACATTTCCCGAAAGACAGTCATGGACTTTACCGGTTTGATGGTACTCATCTTTATGAACACATGGACCAAAAAAAGGGTGAACATCCTGACTGGAAAAGCGCAATTTTCAATTACGGAAGATATGAGGTTTCAAATTTTCTCATCGGCAGTGGTTTAAACTGGATTGAAAACTTTCATATTGACGGATTACGGGTTGATGCTGTTGCTTCTATGCTTTATCTTGATTATTCAAGAAAAGAAGGCGAATGGATTCCAAATATTTATGGGGGCAGGGAAAATCTTGAAGCGATTGAATTTATAAAAAAATTGAATACAGCCATTTATGGTAGAAACAAACACTCCTTTACTGTAGCAGAGGAATCAACAGCATGGCCAGGAGTCACAAAACCCGTGTATCTTGGTGGCCTTGGTTTTGGATTCAAGTGGAATTTAGGGTGGATGCATGACACTCTGAGTTTTTTCTCAAAAGACCCGATTTATAGAAAACACCATTTCAACTCACTTACCTTCAGTTTGCTGTACGCATTTTCAGAAAACTACATTCTTCCGCTTTCTCACGATGAAGTGGTGCATGGAAAACGTGCGCTTGTTGAAAAAATGCCAGGCGATAACTGGCAGAAATTTGCAAACTTACGGCTTCTTTTTGGGTGGCAATTCGGTCATCCAGGGAAAAAACTATTATTTATGTCAGGAGAATTCGGCCAGTGGAATGAATGGGACCATGCGAAACAACTTGATTGGGAACTGCTGAACGATGAAAACCACAAGGGCATATTCAATCTTGTAAAAGACCTCAATACCCTTTATCTACAAAACCCCCAGATGCATGAAAACGAGCAGTCCCATGAGTGTTTTCAGTGGATTGATTTTTCTGATGTTGACAACAGTGTTGTTTCGTTTTTAAGATGGAATAGAAAAAAAGATAAATGCCTTGTGTTTGTTTTCAATTTCACACCTGTTCCAAGATATCAATACAGAATCGGGGTGCCGTTTTCTGGCGAATACAAAGAAATTCTCAATAGTGATTCTTTTTTGTACCGGGGTTCAAATACAGGAAATTTCGGGCTTGTGCAGGCAGAGAAACAAACGATGCATCATTTTGATTTTTCAATTGAAATAGTACTTCCGCCACTTGGTTTTGTTGTTTTTTCTCCTGCGCAAAGGAATTAATAATGGAACTGTCATTGAAAAAGAAATTGCTACTTTTTTTACTTCTCAACTGTTTTTACTTTTTCTCCTATTTTCACAGGGTTGCAATTCCTGGCACGATTTTCAATGAACTTCAGATAAATTTTCATCTTACTGCAAATCAGGTTGCAGGACTCGGGACTGTTGTTTTCTACATTTATGGATTGCTTCAGTTTTTTGTCGGTCCTTGCCTTGATCGCTTCGGCACAAACAGAATATTCGTTGGCGGTGGGTTTCTGCTCTGTTTCGGTTCAATACTGTTTGCCATTGCTCATTCAATTTTTCTTCTTTATTTATCAAGAATACTGGTTGGTATTGGCGCGAGCGTTGCCTATCTTGGACTCGTAAAGAAAACCGATGAACTCTTTGGTCGTGATTTTTTCTCCATAATGCTTGGCGTGGCGTTGTTTCTTGGTTATTCTGGCGGGTTATTCGCCACGCTTCCTTTTGAACGACTTGTACATCAATTTGGATGGAGAAACACCATCTTGGTAATGGGCGTCATCCTGTTTTTTGTGATGACAGTTATCCTGTCAACCATTGCAAAACAGCATCAGTTCAGTCAGCAAAAAAACTCATTTTCTCTGGATGATATTAAATCAGTTATTCTGAACAAAAAAATTCATCCTGTGCTCATTGTGGCTGCAATGAATTTCACAATTTACTTTGTTTTCCAGACCATCATCGGCAAAAAACTTATTCAGGATATTTGTGGATTATCATCAAAAATTGCTGCATCATTTACACTGATTATGATGGGAACAACCATGGTCGCTGCACTGTTGTGGGGACTGGTAGTACATCTGATAAAACAAAAAAAAGTCCTTGTCATCGCTGTATGCCTTGCTTCAATGATTTCCTGTATTTTTATGCTGACCAACCTTATTTTGTTCAAAATACCAGTGGTGTTTTTACTTTGCTTTTTTATTTTTGCCCTGACAGGTGGCAGTGGACCCCTCACAACAACCCTCATAAAAGAACTCGGTCCTTCCAGTGGTGTTGGAACAGCAGTGGGGTTTGTCAATGGAGCGTGTTATATTTCTGTTGCTATTGCAGGCAATATCGCAGGACTCATTATGGATAGATTTTCATCAAAAGCAATTGTAACTCCTGATGCTATTATTTATCCGGTCCCTGCGTATGTTACAATTACAACAGTGTGCCTTTTTCTCAATCTTGTATCTTTTATTGTGTCATTTAAGATACGTGAATCTGAAAAGGAAATTGAATTTGAAGTGCCTGCTCCTCTCTAACAGGAGGGTGATATGAAATACATTCAACTTGGAAAAACAGACCTTATTGTCTCGAGAATATGTTTTGGTTGCTGGCAATTGTCACCAAGATTCTGGGGAAATATCCCTCTTGATGAGTGGAATGCTGCTATGAAAAAGGCAATGGATTGTGGGATTAATTTTGTTGACACAGCCCAGGCATATGGCGATGGTTTTGCTGAAAGTGTGCTTGGTGATTTTATGAGCAAATATAATTGCAGGAAAGAATTAATCATTGCCACCAAATTTTATTGGAACATTGATGACCCTGAAAATAGATATCCTGACACAGGTTTCCAGTATATTATCAACGAATGTGAAGCGTCCCTGAAACGATTAAAAACTGACTGGATTGACCTTTATCAGATTCACGCGTGGGACCCCTTAACAAATCCAGAAGAAGTTGCTGCAGCGCTTCTTTTACTGAAAAAACAGGGCAAAATCCGCTGGATTGGTGTCAGCAATATGAATGTACACCAGATGAATATGTATATAAGATATTTTGATATTGATTGCCTTCAACCCCTATACAATATTCTTGATAGAGACGCAGAAAAAGAACTTTTTCCGTTCTGCCTTGAAAAGAAAATTGGAGTCATTACATATTCAAGCCTGGCAAGGGGAATACTCACAGGTAAGTACTCAGGAAATGAAACGTTTGAGGACTCACGGGCAAATCATCCCCGTTTTACAGGAGAAAACTTCAGAAAAATCACAAACGCAGTCAATACCATTATGAAGCCAGTCAGTGAAAAACTTGGTATCACAGTGGCAGAACTGGCAGTAAGATGGATACTGACGCATCCAGCAGTAACATCAGCCATTGTGGGAGTGAAAAAGGTACAACACATTGAGTCAGTGTTAAAAGCGCCAGATAGTCATCTTGATAGACAACTCTGGCATAAAATCGCAAATGAAATGGCAAATGCCTGTAGTTAAATTAAAAATTACAATGAAAAAAATTTTATTGCTCTTTGTTCTGGCAGGGGCATGTTTTGCTGGTATCAGTGTTGATTGGTCAATCCCGGCAACCACTGATACACCATTTGTTATTCCATTTTCAAATATCACAGTGGATGGCGTGTTGACTGACACTGAATGGGCATCAGGATTCTGCCTTCCCATCAGGTCACAGTATCACATTTCAAATGCAAAAAGACAATGGAAAGGTCCCCAGGACGCAGGAATGGAATTTTATGCTGCCTGGAATGAGAAGGGGCTGTTTTTTGGAGCGATTGTTGCGGATAATGAAGTAATCAATCACAAACCCCTGGAATCAGCGTATGAACAGGACTGCATTGAAATTTTTGTTGATGGACGAAGTATCTCCTTTATGAAACCACCGTATTCAAAGGGATGTTATCAAATTCTTGTCAAACCACCAATTGACAGGCAAGCACCTATCGCAGAAGTATTTGGAAGAAATAAAATTTCAGGTATGCAAATAGCAGGAGTAAAAACAATAACTGGCTATGATATTGAACTTTTTGTTCCCTGGTCAGCATTTCCTGAGATTAAAAAAGTTTGCCCTGGTATTCACATTGCCATTCAGGCAATGCTTGATGATTACGACAGTCAGGACCTTGATAAGGTTCAGCCATTGAGTTTGAGTTATCAGGGGAAAAAAGAACTTTACAGAAGTCCCCAGCATTTTGTTCACTGCGTATGCGAAGAAAAAATACAGCCGGTTTTTTCTATTGAATGTTCACCACTTATGTTAGAAAAACAATCAATACCAGTGGCAGTGGAAACATTTTCAATGGCAGGTGATATTGATTCAATAAAAATCAGGATTGAAAATCCACAGGGTATTGTTCTTGCTGAAAAAAAACCAAAACTCATTAAATACACCAGTCCATGGCCAAAAGCCATAAGGGCAACAGCAAGTTTTGATGTAGAAAAACTGCAGGGTGATGTATTTGTAATTTCTGCTATAGTTGGCAGAAAAAATGCTGAATACACCTGCAGGAAAACTGTCATTTACCTTGGCAACATTGCAGAAGAAATTCTTTCAGAAATCAGAAAAGCAAACATCAAAAAACTTTCTCAATCAGACCCTTTCAAAGCCGCTGGATTCCTTGCAGTTGGTTCATGCTATGAGAAAATCAAGTATGCAGTTGAAACTGCTGATGTTGAAAAATTAACATATGCTGTAAGGGAAATCGCTGCGCGAATCAATGCGTTGAATGGAAAACAATTGAAAAAGACTCATTCACTTATTGATTTACTTGTTCTTACTGAAAACCCTGAATCACAGGTTGTTGTTGAGTACCCTTTACCTGAGGTTGCAAACATCACTTTTTACTGGGGAAGTGTTCCGCTTGTTACTGTCAATGTGAGAAAATTTGCAGACCAGAATTTACCAAAGCAAGCAGCAAAAGAAAAAATCACTGGATTTGTGGACCTGCTTGAGGATGTTAATCCTGCAGGACCTGTTGTCATTGCAGGACTACCTGCCCGGGCTTCTTCCTGGTCATATATGTTTTTTTACTTCAACATAGAAAAATTTGACCCGGAAAGACAGATACTTGTTGCAATACCATCATCAAGAACTGTGTATGCTGTGGACACTGGAAAAATTGACTATGTGGACGCTGAAGCAGCAACAATTGTTGATGGTGCCAGTGAAACAATCAAAAAACAGGTAGAAAAATACATCCGCAGTAAAAAAATACATCTTCTTCCTGTCGACGAAGCATTGAAAAAAAATAGTGTACTTATTGCAACAGAAAAAGATATTCCACAGGAAATAAAAAAATTCAAAGCATACCAGGTATCTATTGTGAAACAATCCCTTATCAGAATTCCATACAACGATATGCTTGTTTCTGTTTCACATCCGTCCAGATGGGTCGCTGAAGAAGCAGCAAAACTAGTGATAGCAGGAAAACCCGTCTCTATCCAGGATGTTGATAAAATAAGAAAGACTCTTGTCAATGAATTTGCATTTTCAACAAGGTCATCTGAAAATGTCAAAAGGCAGGGATTTATCTATTGTGGAGATTTGCACAGTCATTCAAGGTTTTCTGACGGAAAACATACTCCAGTCGGAATGGCACTTCAATCAATGACCTGTTGTATGGATTTTCTCGCATTAACTGACCACAATACCATAGATGGAGCGCTCATTACATCAACACTTCTTTCAAAACACGGGTTTGATTACACGTTCATAGTGGGACAGGAAATCACAACAAAAAATTTTCATTTCAATGCTTATCCGCTGAAAAAAGTGATCCAGTGGACACTTGCTCCAGAACAAATCATTTCTCTTGCCCACCAGCAATCTGCAATTATTCAGTGGAATCATCCTGGCTGGACTCATTCAATGTGGGAACTTGAACGAATTGACGAGGTTCCTTCAGATATTGGCCTGGACGGCTGGGAACACATTCCTTTTCACTATTACGACTGGAAAAAGAATGATACACTTCCATCACTGATTGGAAGCACTGACACACACGATGGCACTTTTTCCAACCCAGAAAGAACAATAATATTTGCTGATGGATGCCAGGAAAAAGATGTTGTTGAAGCCATTAAAAACAAGCGCACAATTCTTGTTTCACCTTCAAGGGGAAGCGATTTCATGTATGGAGAAAATTCAGTCATCGGCGAGGCATGGGATATTTTGCTGGAAGCACAGGAATTGAAAAATGTAAAAAAACAGCATATTTCAAACATGTTAAAGAACGCTGACCTTCCTGCGTTGCTGAAAGAAAAGTACAGTAAAAATTAACTGGGAGTGAAAGGTGGAAAAACTGAATAATATTGTGAAATTTCTTGATGGTTTCTTGAACATCAACAACATCAAGGATGATTCCTGGAATGGTCTCCAATGGGAAGGTACAGAAAAGGTTGAAAAAATCATGTGCACAGTGGATGCTGGAGCAGATACATTTCAGGAAGCAGTAAAAAGGAACGCAAATCTTATCATAGTGCATCACGGAAATTACTGGAAAAATGCAAATCCTTCATTTACAAAGGCAAACAAAAAAAGGATGGAAATACTTCACAGGCATAACATTTCCCTGTACGCTGCGCACCTACCACTTGATATGCACCCTGAAATTGGAAATAATATCCTGCTTCTTAAAATGATGGGTGCAAAAAAAACAACTGGCTTTTACCCATATGACGGACAATACATCAGTTTTTGCGGTCAATTCACAAAACCCAAAAAACTGGATGATATTGTCAGCACCATCAACGGTTGTCTTGGAATAACATGCAGGTTGCTTCCTTATGGACCGGATAAAATTAAAACTGTTGCTGTTATCAGTGGTGGCGGTGGTTATGCTGGGTTTAATGAAGCAATAAAAGCAGGCGTTGACCTTTATGTTTCAGGTGATACCCTTGAAGTGTTTCACTCAGCAAAAGATTATGGTATCAATGTGATATTTGGCGGTCATCACGCAACAGAAACCCTTGGAGTAAAAGAACTGGCAAAAGTTATTTCAAAAAATTTCGATGTGAAAGCAGAATTTGTTGATATTCCAACAGGACTGTGAACATGATATTACCATTTAAGGGGTACAGATACTCAAAAAAGGCAGGTAATCTTGAGCAACTGATAGCACCACCATATGATGTGATCGGCCAGCAATATCGGTCTGAACTTATTGCTCGTTCACCATATAATATTGTTCATCTTACACTTCCAGAATCTTTTGATGCTGCCTATCACAGTGTCATTGCTCAAACACTGAACAAATGGTGCAAGGATGGCATCTTACAGCAGGATGGAAAAGAATATTTTTATCTTATGAAACAAACATTTCCATGTGAAGGGAAAATCCTTGAAAGAACTGGCTTCATAGGTCTTTTTGACCTTCGGGCATCTGATCGCATCATCAGGCATGAGGTCATTTTTAATAAATATAAGGACGATAGAATCAGGTTGCTTGAAGCAACAAAGTCAAATTTAGAGCCAATTTTTTTGCTTTATGAAGACCACCAACATTTTATTGAAAAATTTGCCTGCTCAACGGCATTTGAAGAAAAATTAAGTTTTGAAGAAACAACTGTGGAATTACATACCTGCAAGCAGGAAGTATTGCTGCCACTGCTTGAAAAAATTCAAAACTCAACACTTTTCATTGCAGATGGCCATCACAGATTTCAGGCGTCTTACCAATATTTTCAAACAAATCCAGATACTCCGCCATACATCATGGTATATCTGACAAACCTTGTTTCACGCTCGCTTGTTGTACTACCAACGCACAGGGCTTTAAAAAATGTCAATCCATCAGAAAAGGCACATATCATTGAAGAATTTTTTGACATTAAAAAGCAGGAAAACCTCAATCAAACCCTTTCTTCCATAGAACACTCTCAATATTGCAGTGTTGGTGTTTATTTCAATCATTCATTTCAAACATGGACAGTAAAAAATCCTGAAAAATTACAACAGGTTTTACCACAACATTATTCTGATACATTGAAATCTCTTGATGTTGTAATGCTTCATTATCTTGTGATTGAAAAAATTTTTGGTGCAAATGCAAAAGAAAAACTGTATTATGCCAGAAACCCTGAAGAAATTGTAAAATTTGTTGACAGCAATCAGGAAAGTATTGGTTTTTTCATGCAGAAACCAGACCTGATGAAAATCAAACAGGTCTCTATTGGTGGAGAGATACTACCCCCTAAAACCACATTTTTCTATCCAAAAGTGCCATCAGGACTTGTAATTGCGCGATATGCCTGAAAGAGAAATTCACATCGTTGTCATTGGCGCAGGACACGCTGGCATTGAGGCATCTCTTGCCTCATCAAGGATGGGGCTACATACCCTTCTCATCACAGGTAATTTTGGAACCATTGCAAAAGCAAGCTGTAACCCTGCAATTGGTGGGGTGGGAAAAGGTCAGATTGTAAAAGAAATTGATGCCCTTGGTGGCGAGATGGCTCTTGCAACAGACAGCACAGGTATTCAATTCAGAATGTTGAATACTGGAAAGGGCCGCGCAGTGTGGAGTCCGAGGGCACAGATTGATAGAATCAAATACTCTGATTATATGAACCAGGTGCTTTTCAATCAAAAAAATTTGAAGTTGTTGCAGGCAATGGTTGTCAACATAATTGAAAAAAATGGCAGCATTGAAGGAGTGATACTTGATTCAGGAGAAACCATTAAATGCAGGTGTGTCATTCTCTGTCCTGGTACTTTTTTAAATGGCATTATTCACATCGGCAATCAGTGTTTCCCAGCAGGAAGAATGGGTGAATTTGCCTCAAAGGGTATTACAGAATGTTTGAGAAACCTTGGGTTTGAAACAGGCAGATTAAAAACAGGAACACCTCCAAGAATCAGCAAACAATCCATTGATTTCAGCAAAGTAACACAACAGCCAGGCGACGAACGCCCTGTTCCTTTCTCTTACAGAACATCGTTCATCAAGAGAGAACAAATTTCCTGCTATCTTACAAAAACAACATCAGAAACAATAAAAATTATCAGGGATAATCTTGATAGGGCGCCTTTGTACACAGGTCAAATTCGCTCCACAGGTCCAAGATATTGCCCATCAATTGAAGTAAAGGTAGTAAAATTTCCTGATAGAGACACCCATCATATTTTTCTTGAGCCAGAAGGATACGATAATGACGAAGTGTATGTCAATGGATTTGCAACCAGTATTCCTGTTGATGTTCAGGAAAAAGCACTGAAAAAAGTTATCGGGCTGCAAAATGTAAGAATCTTGCGATACGGCTATGCGATTGAATATGATTTTGTTCCTCCCTATCAATTAAAACCCACACTTGAAACAAAAAATATCAAGGGGCTGTATCTTGCAGGTCAAATCAATGGAACAAGCGGTTATGAGGAAGCAGCCGCACAGGGACTTATTGCTGGTATCAATGCAGCTTCATCAATACTTGAAAAAGAACCCCTGATATTAAAAAGACACCAGGCATACATCGGTGTCCTGATTGACGATATCACAACAAGGGAAATCACAGAACCATACAGAATGTTTACTTCCAGGGCAGAATACCGATTGATGTTAAGACAGGACAATGCTGATTTCAGATTGATGGACTATGGTTTTAAGTACGGGCTTATTGACGAGAAAACCTATCAAACAATGGGAAAAAACAGAGTTCTGACAAAAAAATTTTGCGAAATGCTTGAACACACATATCTGTCAGGTTATCAGGAAAAAACATCCCTTGCAGATTTTTTGCGAAGACCCCAGCATGGTATTTCAGACATTTTCCAGTTCTGTAAAGACCTTGAGCATGTGCCAGAGCATGTAAAGGAAGAGATTGAAATAGAAATCAAGTACGCTGGATATATCAAAAGAGAACTTGAAATGATAGAAAAAACATCCCATATGGACAGCGTCAAAATTCCTGAGAACATTGATTTTTCAAAAATCAAAGGTATATCAACTGAAGCAATAGAAAAACTATCAAAATATCGACCGTTTACCATAGGACAGGCAAAAAGAATAGATGGCGTAAGCCCATCAGACATCACAGCAATACTGATACATCTCAAAAAATCTGTGATAAAATAACCGTGATATGGCATTAGGATGATGGCGGGATAAGCGAACCTGAACAAGGCATGGATGACATTGTCTGGAAAGATTAACACCATATGGGCTTGATATTCATGAAATCCCTCACTACCTTAAAATACACACCCCAACCATCTTCTCTACAGATGGTAAGCCAGAATAAACTTGGAAGAAAAATATGTAATGGCTTTTATCTGTAAAACATTTTACGGGGTGTACGCAAGCCCGTTGACATACTCATCCTGGTTGACTGCCTTTGCATGTCCATCAACAAATACAGCATTCACCAGTTCTATCTGCTGATGCCTTCCTCCAGAGCCACTGTAATAACCCGGTGGTTGAAATATAGGAAACAATGTTGCCGCCGTAGATGCATTATTAATGTCGTACTCTCCATAGCGCGACTCGAAAAACATAATTGTTTCACCTGGTCTTCTTACCCTTCCCAGTTTTTTTGCTGTATTCGGAAGACGATTGTTATAGCCAAAGTCAACCTGACTGGAATACACATAACTTGTCCTGTCATACGCTGAAAGATTATACCTCTGATATGGGTCAAGACAGGGGCAATTGATACTACCAGTGGTTGTGTAAAGCAACCAGTTTGGTGTACCATCCGAGCATGTTCCAGCATAGTGCTCAAAACCAGGTTTATTGCACCAGAAAAATTGTCCCTGAAGATACCCCTTCTGAACAAGGGTATCAAGGAAACCAAGTGTAACCCAACACATCCTCCATGAACTTCCTGATCCTGCTCCTGAAACAGTCAATCCTCCCCTTAAAGCCGGATACCAGTATTCATTATAATCATTCAAATACATGTGCACTGCAATTCCAATCTGCTTCAAATTAGAAAGACAGGTGGACATCTGTGCCTGTTGTTTTGCTCTTTCAAGTGCAGGAAGCAACATCGCAGCAAGGATTGCAATAATTGCAATCACCACCAGTAGTTCAATCAGCGTAAAACCTTTTCTTTTCATTTTTCCCACCTCCTTTGACTCAATCATTTCCAGGTAATGACCATGGACCTGTTCCATAGACCCAGGCACCAGAACTATTATGGCCATACTGCCACAGTACCTCAAACGGCAATGTGTCAACATGTAAATCAGTAAAGATAATAGGAACCCTGCCTGCATGAGAAAAACCAACTCCTTTTGGACCTCCACCATTGACAGCATTACCCCAGTAATACACTGGTGTTGTGCGGTTTCCATAATAATTGTTTCCAACATTCCGTGCGCAGAAAATATAAAGGGTACCAGATAAATCTGGTTTGGCAGTATCACCGTACCAGTTTGTTCCACTGGCAACATTACCGTTCATCGCATACGAACACACCTGCCAGGTTGAAACTGCTCCCTGTCTGCTCCAGTTAAGTTTTCTGAAATCTGATGGACATTTATACACGAGCCAGTTTGTGATGTACTTCAGGTCATAAAGCGCAATAAACCAGGCAGTATTCTGCCAGGTGCTTGTTGAACCAATACTGCAGGGAATTCTTGGGACTCCATAATCATCTGCATACATTTTCACAGCCAGTGAAATCTGTTTTAGGTTGCTGATACATGTCACCATCCTTGCCCTTTCCCTTGCACTACTGAGCGCAGGCAGTAACATTGCAGCAAGAACTGCAATAATTGCAATTACTACCAGCAGTTCAATCAGCGTAAATCCTTTTCTTTCCATTTTCTCCACCTCCTCTGTGTTTTTATGGTTTCCATTGACTTCTTCATCTCATTTCTCATCTTTCTGCCTTCCAGGGTCAATTGTTGCATCGTCAGTTCTCTTTTTGCAGGCACAACAGGTAATCCCTGCATGCAGCGTGTAAGGAAACAATGTGGTCACAGGTGGCTTCTGCGTCGACTCAATGTGCTCCATCAACAGCGAAATTCCAAGACGTACCCATTCCTCGGTGTCCACAGCAATACGGTCTATTAAGTAAGGGTATTGAACATACTCATTACCGCTGAGTGCCAATACGCTTACATCTTCACCTGCCTTCAGCCCGTGCCGCTCCAGCGTTTTCATAACACCGCATGCCACCCGGTAGTCAGTAACCAGAATGGCAGTGGGCTGCTGAGAAAAACCAAGCAGACGTTCAGTCGGAACAAATCCTCCCTCATAAATACAGCCACTTTCCTGAATCCATAACTCATTGAGCGGTAGCCCCTTTCTTCTAAACCAATCCCTGTATTCCCGGACAACCTCTTGCTGATACTCGTGTATGAAAATTTCTGAAACCAGCCCAATATCTGTATGCCCGAGGGAAAAAAGGTAGTCAAGCCCTTCAGAAACACCGCGGCTGACATCTGTCTTTACCATCGGCACCCTGGCGCGTAGATTGTAGTTGCCGAGTATTACAAAAGGAATTCCGAATTGCTGGAACAGATCAACAGCCTCTTCGGTTAAAATCCCGGTCAGGAGAAAACCGTCAAGGTTTCGTTCCCGCAGGTATAACGGTTGCCACCCACCGACAAACTTGTCCACAGGTACATTCAGGTAAATTGGATGTTTCTTGCGACTCTGGATTTCCTGAGAGAATGCCTTGATGAGCGGCATGTAAATCACATCTTCTATATTCCTGTCCAGCGTCACAAAACCAATATTGCCGGTCCGAAAGGGTGTATCATGGCGGTTTCTGCGCAGGTTTCTGGCAAAGAGATTTGGCTGATAGCCAAGTTTTTCTCCAGCAGCACGAACCCGTTGTTTTGTGCTTTCTGGCAAAAGTGGTGAGTCGTTGAACGCATAAGAAGCAGTGGTAGGTGATACCCCTGCTTCCCTGGCTACATCCTTGATCGTCGGCTTGCGTGTTATATCTTTCATGATATTAATAATTCATTCCATTGTTTCGTTACAATCAGCATAGCATATACAATTAATTTGTCAAGCCCTGTTACACTATCCCGGAAAATTTGAATCTGTTTCGTAAAACTTTTCTGGACCTCGTCAGTCACATTACATACAACATGAAAAAATTTTACAATTATTTTATTTGAATACATTGAAAGGTTTTGAAACATAGTCATTTCGTCGTATAATTTCAGTATGAGCGACCAACTTTTTGAAGAAAAAAATACCAGAAAAATTGAATGTGAACCGCTTGCTTACAGATTAAAGCCACAGAATCTGGAAGAATTTGTCGGACAAAAACATATCCTTGGTGAAGGAAAAATTTTAAGAAAAATCATTCATACCGACAACCTGCCAAATATGATATTCTATGGACCACCTGGTTGTGGAAAAACTGCACTTGCACAACTTATTGCCAGCACAACAAAAAAACACTTTGTCAGTTTGAATGCAATCACTGCAACAGTATCTGATGTCAGAAAAATTATTGAACAGGCGCAATGGAACAAAAAACAGAAAAACCAGAGAACAATCCTTTTTATTGACGAAATTGCCCACTTTAATAAACTTCAACAGGATGCCTTAATGCCTGAAGTGGAAAACGGAACAATCATACTCATAGGCGCAACCACACATAATCCGTTCTTCTCAATAAATAAAGCCCTTGTCTCCCGCTCCACAGTGTTTGAATTCAAAAAACTTGAAATTGATGACATTAAAACGATTATCAATAGAGCGCTGACAGATAAAACAAAGGGACTCGCCGAGATAAATATTGAAATGTCTGAAGAAGTAAAACAATACATCGCAAAATATTCAAATGGAGATGCACGGGTCGCCCTGAATATTCTTGAAACTGTGTCGCATGTTGCGGATAAAAATGACAGGGGTAGAATTCTGGTGAACATGGAAACTGTCAGGGACATTACCGGGAAAAGATACGCTGCATACGACAGAGAAGACCAGCACTATGATACTATCTCTGCGTTTATAAAAAGTATCAGGGGTTCTGACCCTAACTCAGCATTGTACTGGCTTGCAAAGATGCTTATATCCGGAGAAGACCCTGCCTTTATTGCCAGGAGATTGCTTATCGCAGCATCGGAAGACATTGGCAATGCAGACCCGATGGGAATTGTGATAGCAGCATCAGCGCTTTCTGCTGTCCAGCACGTTGGTATGCCAGAAGCTCAGATATGTCTTGCCCAGGCAACCATATATCTTGCAACAGCGCCGAAAAGCAATGCAAGTTATCTCGCAATTAAATCGGCGATGGAGGAGATTGAAAAAGAAATGATCCAGGAAGTACCGGACCATTTGAAATCAACCGGTTATTCTGGCGCAAAAATTCTCGGACATGGTAAAGGATACCTGTATCCGCACGATTATAAAAATCAGTTTGTTTCTCAAAAATATACTGAAAAAAGAGTATCCTTTTATAGACCAACTGACTCTGGATACGAGCGAAGAATTAAAATGTTCCTTCAAAGAATTGAGGCATTGAAAAAAATCAAAAGAACACAGGAGACCAATGATGAAGGCAGAAATAAGAAAACAAATTCTTGAAACAATGAAAAAAATGACAAACCAGCAATGGAAGGAAAATAGTGAAAAAATTTTTGCCAATCTTATATCCTTACCTGAATATTCCAGTTGCTGGGCTCTGATGACCTACGTGTCTTTTGATAAAGAAGTCAACACAATCCCGATCATCAATGACTGTCTTGCAAAAGCAAAAACAGTGTGCGTGCCAGCAATTGACTGGAAAAATTTCTCTATGGTACCTGTGCAGATATTCAATGAAGATGACATTGACTTCTCACAAAAAATCCCACAACCCTTCAGCGATGCTCGCATCCCTGTTTCTGACATTGAACTGATGATTGTGCCAGGACTCGCATTTGATAAACAATGTAATCGACTCGGCAGAGGAAAAGGATTTTACGATAGATTCCTCGCTAAATGTAATGCAGTAAAAATCGGGCTTGCGTTTGACTTTCAGGTACTTGAACAAATCCCTGCTGGTGACAATGATGTGCCGATGGATATTATCATCACAGAAACCCGGGTCATCAGAAATAAATAATACCCTTCCACTTTTAGCAACTCCTTTTTCATCCGCATTATAAATTTTTTAAACACCTCACCTTTATAAATTTTTTCCACAGAATTTCCCTCTTTATAAAATTACCACGCATTACCCCCCTCTTTATAAAAGAGGGGCTGGGGGAGATTTCTGAAATCCCCCTTGATCCCCCTTTTACAAAGGGGGAAAACGAGGAAGGCAAAGAGGGGCTGGGATGGATTTGATGAAATCGAAAAATACTTAATGAAATCCCCCTTAATCCCCCTTTTACAAAGGGGGAAAACGAGGAAGGCAAAGAGGGGCTGGGGGAGATTTTTGAAATCCCCCTTGATCCCCTTTTACAAAGGGGGAAAACGAGGAAAACAAAGAGGGGCTGGGATGGATTTGATGAAATCGAAAAATACTTAATGAAATCCCCCTTGATCCCCCTTTTACAAAGGGGGAAAACCATGAGAGGAATTTGAAAAGGGGGAAGACCGGGAGAGGAATTTGCAAGGGGAAAACAGTAGGAGGAATTTGAAAAGGGGGGAAATGGGCGGGGACGAAAAGGGGCTGGGATGGATTTGATGAAATCCCTCTTGCATCTCCCTTTTATAAAGGGAGAAAATGGAGCAGGAATTTGTAAATCAAAAATACTGAAAAAGTCAAAAACCTTTCCGTTTGTACTTTGCACAAAGACAATTACCAATAGCCCGCAGAAGACATCAAATTTGCTGGTCAGATATCTTTTTCAATTGCAGATATTTTTCATACGACTGTTGCCAGTCATCGTGATTTTCCGGCAGATACTCAATAACAGGGAATGACTTCGCCACAAGTTTCCTGAATTCTGTGTGATTTTTCACTACCTTTGCCGATATCATCTGAACTCCAATATTTCCAATGGATGTCGCCTCCACAGGTCCACACAACACCCTTTTATTGACGCTGGACGCCGTGAAAGAAGAAAGCACCTTATTCTGAGAGCCACCGCCAACAATGTGAAGCGTGTCAATTCGCCCTGCAATGGCTTCGAGTCGCTCAATATGTAATCTGTATTCAAGAGCCAAACTTTCAAGAATTGTCCTTGAAATTTCACCGATGCTGACAGGAATTTTTTGATTCGTTGTTTTACAAAACTTTTGAACTTTTTCAACCATGTTGCCGGGGAATAGAAACATGGAATTGTTGACATCAATCAGCGAACCAAACGGTTTTTCTTTTGAGGCAAGTTCTCCCAGTTCTACATAGGAAAACTGTCGGTTATGAGTTTTTTCCCACTGTCGCCTGCATTCCTGCCATATCCAGAGTCCCATGATGTTTTTCAAAAATCTGATTTTCCCGTTATAACCACCTTCGTTGGTAAAATTATATTCAAGCACCTGTTGATTAATCAGCGGGTTATCAAGTTCCCTCCCAAGAAGAGACCATGTTCCTGAAGAAAGATATGCCCAGTTACCTTCTGCAGGGACAGCAAACACAGCAGACGCAGTATCGTGACAGCACACAGAGTATACTGGAATCTTGTCGCAACCGGTCTCCTCGCGCACATATTTTGAAAAATATCCCAGTTTTTTACCAGGTGGAACAATCTCACAAAGGATATCTGTTGGAATACCAAGCTTTTTCAGAATATCCTTTGCCCAGTTACCCCTTGGCTTATATCCTTTTTCAGACGGATTTAACATTTGAGACGTTGAAGCAATTGTAAACTCATTTGCAATAGTACCACACAACCAGTAATTAAATAAGTCAGGCATAAAAATCATTTTATATGACGATGAAACTAACCAGGGACATTCCTGTTTTGTTGCGTACAACTGAAATAATGTGTTAAGCGGCATAAATTGAATACCTGTTTTCTGAAATATCTCCTGCCTGCTGACGATTCTGAAAACTCTGTCCATAACACCCTCTGTCCTGGTGTCTCTGTAATGAAAGGGCAGGCACATTAAAACACCATTCTTATCAATGAAAGCGTGGTCAACTCCCCAGGTCGTCACGCCAGCGCCAGCAATATCTTTGCCAGCCATTTTCAGCGCCGTTTTTATTTCACCGAAAATTGCCGGTGCATCCCAGAATAAATGTTTATCAATCTGCATCCTATGGGTCGTAAATCTATGAACTTCCTTGATTTTCAAAACATCCTTCTCAATCCAGCCAAGTATTGCCCTTCCGCTCTCTGCTCCAAGGTCAATCGCAAGAAAATTTTTATTGTTCATAGTTCCTCCGTTATTGAATTATTATAATCAAGGGACAATTTCGGTCAAATTATGTATACATGGTTTACAAAGGTTACTTGTATGTTTTCCCCTTCTTTATCAATTCCGCAACACTACTCCCAACTTTATAAATTTCCTCACAATCTTCCCTCTTATAAATTCTTATAACTACTCCCCTCTTTATAAAAGAGGGGCTGGGGGAGATTTTTGAAATCCCCCTGTAATCCCCCTTTTGTAAAGGGGGAAAATGGGCGGGGACGAAAAGGGGCTGGGATGGATTTCAATAAATCCCTCTTGCATCTCCCTTTTATAAAGGGAGAATGAAATCCCCCTTTTGTAAAGGGG
>Ga0116166_1001413_pt1 | contig 21698 bp, 26 predicted proteins | sample AD_JPNMR2_MetaG_FD_89884 | JGI IMG/M metagenome (GOLD analysis project Ga0116166, IMG submission 89884) | Active sludge microbial communities of municipal wastewater-treating anaerobic digesters from Japan - AD_JPNMR2_MetaG | ecosystem: Engineered > Bioreactor > Anaerobic > Digestate | place...
GTCAGTAAAAAACAACTTGACCTCTCCGGCTGGGAACTCTCATATGAGAATGTCGACGAGAGCGTAAAGGTCAATCTAAAGGGTATGGCACCCAAAGTTGACAGTTCACGGGAGATTGAACTGGTCTCGATTAATGTGGCAACACCAGGAGGGAGAGTCAAGGAGACGGTGAAGAATGTCACGGCCTTTGTGACAAATCCTGGAGAACTAAAAGGTGACATTACATCAGTAAAAGAGGCCTACACAAAACTTGAGAAAGACATCGCTCAGAACAAAGCAGATGGGATTGATGTATCAAAGGCAGAGGCAAAGGCAAAGGATGCTCTTAACTCGCTCAACTCAGCCGCGGGTGCTAGTTACTCAAATGCCCAGATCTATATCAAGAATGCAAATACCTTCATCAAGGATGCATACTCGATGCTTGACATGGGTCTTACCCAGAAAGCTATCAAAGATGCAAAAGAGGCTATCGATAAGACCGATGAATGGATTACCTACTTTAAGACTGAAAAGAATCTTGGCAGTGATCCCCGTCTAGCCCCGATAATAACCAAGCGGGAGTTTGCAGCAGAAGATGTAACTGATGCAAAGGATCTGTTTGATGAGGGGAAATATACTGAAGCCAGGAAAAAAGCAGAAGAAGCCTATAAAAAGGCTGATGAAGTATTCCAGGAGACCCAGAGTTTGAATGAAGAACTCGAAGCTGCACCAAAAGGTATGGAATTTCCAGATCTCCCTGGTATCCTCATCTATATTGTCGGGATAATCATCGTTGTTATCGTTGGTTTCGTTCTGCTTCGTATCATGAAGAAACGGGGAGGTAAAGGCGGAGGAAAGGGTGGCGGAGGAAGCTTTGGTTCCCGTGACCGGCCGAAAAAGAAGTCGACTGCACACCAGTACGACGAACTCTTCTAATTTTTTTAACTGATTTAATCGTTCCATAGAGTTTTTCTGCACCGTGGTGGAGGTACATGGTTTCCCTGGGGATTATGGTAAATATATGGAAAACACATACCGCTGTATATGGTGTGCTTAATTGATGGGTAAACAGAACAAAAAAAAGATTATACTATTGATTCTGACTTATTCGACCTGACAAACACATCAAGGTTTACTGTCCCCATCTTTCCGTCCCGAAGGAAGTACCACTCCAGGGCACGGTTCTGATTATCATACAATGAAAACCAGTAACTCAGATGATAGGGCTTTTTCTCATAGCCTGGCAGTGAATCATAACTGTCTGTGTCATGAGTGATGATAACATCCGGCTCTTTCCCGGACCAGACATCCGGGTTGACTTTTTTGCCGTAGAACAGGATTTTATCCCATCTTCCTCCCCGGTAATACCAGGGAAGCGGCAAATAGGAATCTGACGCGACAAACACGGTCCTGGCCGAGTCGATAAGGGCCATTACATCCCGCATATCCTCTGAATTCTGAACCTGAACGATCGGTTCGTTGATGTCTGTTGGTGTAAAACAGACATGCATCGTCATCCCGAGTAAAAAGAGAAGGGTAATGACTCCAGCAATAATCTTTTTCCCCTCTACCCGGTATGATGCCAGCAGAATGACCGGAAACAACTGGTGAATCAAAAGCCAGGGAACCTTTTCTCCGACCCACCCGTAAAAGATCAGAGTTGCAACCGTCCAGAAAACCATGAGACCCATGAACGCTGATGTTCGTGCATCGCCTCTCTCCGGGGCGTCATCTCCTGCTCTGAAATGTCGCACTCCCCTGTCCTTTACCCCCCATTGCCAGGTTCCGAAGATTGCCAGTATAACCAGGGGGATTTCATAGAGAAGGAACATAGCAAGATACCAGTAGGGAGGGCCACAAAGCCGGCACTGGGTATGCATAGAGGTCCAGTGTTCCAGAGCCTTAAATGGTGCATCCCAGAACATCTGAGGATGGTTCAGGAATGATGTATAGAAAAGAAATCCGATTCCTGCTGCGATGAAAACAGCACCCGTAATATCCCGCTTCCAGGACTTTGGAAGCTGGATGCGATGCAGGCAGATCAGGACCATGAAAAAGAGTCCGAATATCAGGATTGCAACCGGCATATCCTCTTTTAAGCACATTCCACATGCTGCTGCAAATCCTGCAAGATATGCGTACCCCGGCCTCTTCCACTCGATATATGCAAGGATTGCAAAGAGGAGAAGGATAGTAAAGAAGAGCTGGAATATATCATGCCTGAGAAACCGGGAAAAATACACCATATCCGGAGAGAATGCAAAAAACAGAGCTGCCCAGATTGCGTGATTTTTCGAGAGCCAGCCGGTCTTATGTATGCCGTACAGGAGCAGTATTATGGCTGATCCGAACAATGCAGGTAATATTCTGACAATAAGATCAGAATCACCAAAAATTCGGAAGGCTCCTGCGGTCAGGTAATACAGCAGTGGACCGTGGTACATGGGATCATACTGATACACCCCTTTAGTCAGGAGTTCATAACTGAACCATGCATGAATCGCTTCGTCATGGTGAAGTAGTTTAAAATTTGGGAGAATAAACCGGACGATACATCCTGCAAGAAATATGATCCCGAAGATCATTTCAACTGAACATTGTGCATATCGTTCCCGTACTACCTGAATATTCATTGTTGTGTAACCTCGGAAGGTATTCCGTACAGTATCATAGACAGGTTTGTTCCTGTATGAAAAAAAGCGTTCAGTAGATATTTCTCTCTCCCATCCGTCCTCAAGAAAAAGGAAAAGAAGGTATCTCCCTGAGGAGGTACTGTGGACGATATTGGGATTATTGCGGCTTGTCTGAAAAGCCGCCCATATGTGTCTCAGCTTTCAAGGACAATCTCAATACCGATGTCCTTTGGTACCTGGGTCCGCATGAGCTGACGGAGAGCACGTTCGTCGGCATCAAGATCAATGAGACGCTTATGAACCCGCATCTGCCAGCGGTCCCATGTAGCTGTCCCTTCCCCATCCGGACTTTTTCTGATGGGTACCACGAGTTTTCTGGTTGGAAGGGGAATAGGACCGGCCAGATTAACACCGGTCCGCTCAGCGATCTCCTTAATCTTTTCGCACACTTCTTCTACTTTCTGATAGTCGGTTCCGGTGAGTCGGATTCTGGCCTTCTGCATGATAACACCGAATTTCTATCAGCGCATCTGCTTCTTGACAACGTCGATACACATTCCGGCAGCAATGGTCTGACCCATATCACGGATTGCGAACCGTCCAAGCTGGGGGAACTCCTTGGCATTTTCAAGACAGAGTGGCTTGGTTGGGTGGCATTTAATGATTGCTGCATCTCCGGCCTTCAGGAAGGTCGGATTCTCTTCAAGGGTCTGACCGGTACGCGGGTCAAGTTTCTTGACGAGTTCAGTGAAGGTACAGGCGGTCTGTGCTGTGTGGCAGTGGAAGACCGGGGTATATCCGACAGTGATAGCACTTGGGTGCTGGAGCACGACGATCTGTGCGGTGAATTCCTCTGCGACTGCCGGCGGGTTGTCAGATGCACCACAAACGTCACCACGGCGGACATCATCCTTTCCAATACCACGGACGTTGAACCCGATGTTGTCACCAGGAACTGCCTGGGGAATTTCTTCATGGTGCATCTCAATGGACTTGACTTCTCCGGACTTGTTTGCCGGCATGAAGGTAACATTCATACCTTTCTTGAGAATACCGGTTTCAACACGACCGACCGGAACAGTTCCGATACCGGAGATGGAGTATGCATCCTGGATTGGGACACGGAGCGGTTTGTCAGTTGGCTTGTCCGGAACTTCAAGCTCATCAAGCAGCTGGAAGAGCGGTTTGCCCTTGTACCATGGCATCTTGTCAGAGTTCTTGGTGATGTTGTCACCCTCGAAGGCACTGATCGGGATGAATTTCACGGTGTCAGGGTTGGTTCCGACCATCTTGAGGAGGTTTCCGACATCGGTCTTGACCTGGTTGAACCTTGCCTCATCGTAGTTTGCTGCATCCATCTTGTTGATGGCAACGATCAGCTGCTTGATACCAAGGGTCTTGGACAGGAAAACGTGCTCCTTGGTCTGTTCCATGACACCATCAGGTGCTGCAACCACAATGATAGCTGCGTCTGCCTGTGAGGCACCGGTGATCATGTTCTTGACAAAGTCTCTGTGTCCCGGGCAGTCCACGACAGTAAAGTAGTACTTGTCAGTATCGAAACGCTTGTGAGCGATATCGATTGTGATACCACGTTCACGCTCTTCCTTCAGGTTATCCATAACCCAGGCAAAAGCGAATGAACCCTTACCTTTTGATTCTGCTACCTTCTTGTACTGTTCGATGATGTGTGCCGGAACGGCTCCAGCTTCGTACATCAGTCTGCCGACGGTCGTTGACTTACCATGGTCGATGTGACCAATAACAGCGAGGTTAATGTGGGGCTTTTCAGTTGCCATATATACAAATCCTCCAATACCTCCGCACGATATCAGAACTGCAAAGCACAGCCCGGTTATGCGAGTATTACATATTTGATAGAAGTCCTTTTAATATTTTTCACTATGGATCTTATGCGGTTTGAATGGCTTATTCTCTTTTATCAGAAGGGAACGAAGTGATTAATAGGTTTTCAGGGGAATGATCAGATTACAAATGAAGACTATTCCGATTCTCCGGGAACAGAATTCTGATAAGGCGTATGTGGAATGCGCCTCTGGAAAACTGCCAGTCCACACAAGGTGCTCATATTGCATGAATTGTAAAGGGATTCAGGTAGGGGCGCGGGTTATGCCTTCTCCATACGAGAATGCTTTTTCCCAAATGAGAGGCAATGCTGCACCCCCGGAGATCCTCATGGAAGCGGCAATGCAGTTTAACAGCCTGGTCCGCGACGGGTCTGCCGTGGCCTGTGACGACGAAAAAGGACAGGGGTACACCCCCCGGTTCAGGACCCGTGTCTGAACGTCCGATCCGGTTCTCACATTGTTCCCTGCATCAAACAAGGATGATGGCAAGCGCCGTGAGAAGAGCGCAGCGGTTTATCTCTCCGGTTGCACCGGTCACATCCCCGTTGACACCACCAAATAACCGGTAGGCAAGAGCCTGCATACACAGAGGAACCACCACCAGTACAATGGCAGCACCTGCCTTTGCCACACCAGGAAGCGGGAGCAGAAATGCCGGGATAAGGAGCAGGGTTGCTGGAACAACAAACCATTTTCTGGATTGTTCATGGAGGACTGCATGAAGCCCCTCATGGAATGGTCTTCCATACGCAGTAAGTATCGCCATACTCCATTTCCCGCCTGCCTCGGCAAAGATGAGTGCAGATGCGGCCGTCAGTGCCTGATGAAATGAACTGAGTGAAGCGACGGTCAGGAGCGTTACCATCATACCAAGAGCCAGTGCTCCGGTACCCATCTGCCGATCTGTCAGTGCACGGATGCGTTTCTCACGGGATCCATGTGCCATAAGCCCGTCACCAAAATCCAAAAGACCATCGAGATGATTAGCACCGGAAACAAGAAGGACAGCACCGGTTGCCAGAACTGCCTGAACAAATGACGGGGCGGGGAGCAGAAGAATTACGAGCGCTCCGATCCCTCCTGTGATATATCCGGCAAGAGGATATAGCCAGGTATTTCGTGCAAACGCTTCAAAAGGAACTATTTTTCCAAGGGGAAGGACCGTCGTGAACTGGAGCAATGCCCTGACAGGCTCAATCATGAGTGCTCATACATGTGAATCAGACTGATATGGGTTTATGGGAGGAACCGGGAGGTTCATGGGGGATTCAGGGTAACAGTTTTTTATGGCATTTCTCTCCCGCCCTCATACCATAAAGCCAAAAAGACCTTTGTTTGTCGGTATACTCGCAAATACGATGCTTTCCACGGTCCCCGGATTATCGGGGGCAGGCCCAGGCCCGATGGGTTCCCTCTTGGTACCGGTTCTGGATGCTGAACTTATCTGGCAGGGAAAAATCACCAGTTCAGATGCTACTCCGAACACGCCGACCGGATGCCCGACTCCTGCTTCCATCACCCGTGCCGTCCTTGACCTGACTGGCATCACACCTCTTTTTATAAATGCCGGACTTGTTCACCACCCGACCATTCCGGTTCTCGATCTTATTGGATCGGCAGGTGGTGATCCACGGGAAGGGCCGGCAGTTCCTGATGCACGCCGTCTGTACGATGAAGGTGTTCGTATTGGAAGATTGTTGTCAGCCTATGACCTGCTTGTTGTTGGCGAATGTGTCCCTGGGGGTACGACGACTGCTCTGTGTGTCCTCAAAAGCCTTGGGTATGATGCAAAGGTAAGCAGCGCGGCGGTGACCAGTCCAGATTCGATGAAAGAGGCGGTTTACACTGCGGTGACCCGGCGAATCGGCCGAATCCTCTCTGATCCCCTTGAGATCATCTCTGAGACCGGTGATCCGATGATGGCGGTTGCAGCCGGACTTGCAAAAGAGTACTCAGGGACACTCCTGCTTGCCGGTGGTACCCAGATGCTCGCCGTTGCAGCAATAATTAAGGCATGTGGCGGAAAACTCCCGGAAGTCGTCACTACCGTGTATGTGAGGGACGACAAGGCGGCAAGTTGTGACAAGACGGCACGTGACATCGGGGTTCCCATAACCTATGTGGACCCCGGATTTGGAGAGATCGGGCATTCCGGTCTGGTACGCTATTGTATCGGGGAAGTCAAGGAGGGTATGGGGTGTGGCGGGGCAATGATGCTTGGTGCCCTGCTCGGCTACAGCCCTGATGAGATAACCGGTTCGATCATCTCCTTTGTATCCGGCTACAGTCCCTGAATGCATATCTACTGACCGGTCCAAAATATAGGGCAGATGCTCCCCTTATTTGTGGTCAATAATTATGGTCAGTTCAATCATCTCATTCTAAGAGCTCTTCGCGACCTGGATATCGATGCAAAACTGATCCCAAATACCACGCCGGTTCATGAGGTTTCCGACGGATGTCAGGGCATCATCCTTGGTGGCGGTCCTGACATCACCCGTGCCGGTCTGTCAGGTGAATATGTCCATCTTGATAAACCGGTGCTTGGTATCTGTCTTGGTCTGCATGTGATTGCACAGGAGTTTGGTGGAACGGTGCAGTCAGGGCAGAAAGGCGGGTATGGAGCAGTGGAGGTATCCATCATGGATCACGACGGTATTCTGCAGGGGTATCCGGATAAGATGCAGGTATGGGCATCCCATGCCGATGAGGTGGTCACCATGCCCGGAGAATTCAAACGGCTTGCGACCTCATCCATATGTGGAAATGAAGCCATCGCCCATGTGCATTCTCCCATATTTGGTATTCAGTGGCATCCGGAGGTCAGTCATACCTTTGAGGGGCACCGGGTCTTTGAGAATTTCTTTTCCATCTGCCAGGATCTGAATTCAGGATGAACTGCGAATCTTCCCTGGCCGATCAGATCCACCGGACCGGTTTTTCCTGTATCCGATGCGGGTCCTGTTGCAGGGAGACAGAACCAGGGTCAAATCTGGTCATGGTTGGATGTGAAGAAATATCAAAAATTATGACGAGTACCGGCCTTTCATTTGAGGAGATTGTTGAACCATATCCAGACCGGATTGTGGAGGGGGATCGCACCTACACCTTTGGCTGGGTTCTTCGCAGAAATGGAGACAGATGTCAGTTTCTTAAAGAATCAGGGTGCGCAATTTACGAGAGTCGCCCCTGGATATGTCGGACGTATCCGTTTATGCTTGACGAACAGGGCCTTACGATTCATCCGTGTGAGGGAACCGGCCGGAATAAGGAATCTGCCGATGCAGTTGGTATTGCCTTTGATCTCTGCAGACGATATGCATATGAGCAGGAACAGGAAGAAAAAATTCGATCAATACTTCAATCAGAGGGAATTCCGGCAGGTCGGCCGGTGGTGATTGATACAGAAGGAATAAAGGAATATCATGGGTGAAATCCGGATAATCGGGACGGCACATGTCTCACAAAAAAGTGTCGATGAAGTAAAGGAAGCGATTGAAGAATGGCAGCCTGATGTGGTTGCAGTCGAACTGGATCAGGGCCGGTACCTTGCCCTGAAGCAGCAGCAGAAAAACCCGGAGATTGAAGATATTCTTCAGGCGAAAAACTTCACCCAGCTGCTGGTTCAGTGGATACTTGCCTACATTCAGCGCAGAATTGGTATGGATGTGGGAGTAGAGCCGGGAGCTGAGATGAAGGCTGCTATTGCCGCCGCGGAGGAGAAGCAGGTAAAACTTGCCTTAATTGACCGTGACATCCGCATGACGCTTCACCGGTTCTGGGCTTCAATGTCCCTCCTTGAGAAGTTGAAGATGTTTTATGCGCTGATAGGGTCAATCGCCGTCGCTGACAAGACCGGAGATCTCATCGATATTGAAGAGCTCAAGAAAGAGAATATAGTTGAGGCTGCCATGGAGGAGTTTTATAAATACTCCCCCCGTGGTGCCGGAGCACTAATCGGCGAACGGGACGCATATATGTCACATAATCTCCTTCGTCTTGCTGCTGCCAATGAGCGGGTGCTGGCGGTGGTTGGTGCCGGACACCGCAAAGGAATCGAGCAGTATCTCCAGAAACCTGAAACGCTCCCCCCAATTGACAGTCTTACCTCGCAGATGAAAACCCGGCCGTGGGGTCTTATCTTTGGTATTGTAGTGACTGCCGTTTTCGCATTGCTGCTATTAGCCATTGTCTTTTCAGGAGTCGGGACCGAGGTGCTTCTCCAGGCATTACTGTACTGGATACTGATCCATGGGGTACTCACCTTTGTGTTCACCCTCCTTGCAGGCGGCCACCCGGTATCCGGTCTTGTAGGATTTCTGGTCAGCCCTCTGTCATCTCTCCACCCGCTTATCGCCGCCGGATGGTTTTCTGCAATTGCAGAGGCGAAGATTCGAAAGCCCCGCGGCTCTGATATCAAGAAGATCATGGAGGCTGAGTCCATCATGGAGATGCGTACTATCCCGCTCTTTAAAGTGGTGCTTGTTGCAGCACTTGCAAATGTCGGGTCGAGCATCGGAACGTTTGCGTATTTTATATTTATATTCCCTATCCTGGGGATTGATCCCAATGTCGTCCTTGGGCAAGGGTTTGCCCATATGTGGGCAGCGGTCACCGGACTGTTTGGTGGGTGAATTTCAGAGAAGATGAAAATTGGTGCCCTGATATCCGGTGGAAAAGACTCGCTCTACGCGGCATGGCGGATGATACAGACCGGGCATGAGATTGCATGTTTTATCACGATACAATCACGCAATCCTGAGAGTTATATGTTCCATACTCCCAATATCGGACTTACCCGCCTACAGGCAGAGGCAGCAGGTATCCCGCTTCTTATCCAGGACACAGACGGGCTTGAAGAGAAAGAACTTGATGATCTGGCTGTCGCAATTGTGCGGGCTGCACGGATATATGGTCTTGAAGGAGTTGTTACCGGAGCGATTCAGTCAGTATACCAGGCATCACGTATCGAGCGGATCTGTCATAAGGAAAACCTATGGTGTTTCTCACCATTATGGCTGTGTGATCAGGACCAATACCTGAACACTCTGGTATCTGACGGATTTGAAGTGATCATTGCAGGGGTATTTGCAGAGCCCCTTGATGAAACATGGCTTGGAACCCGTATTGATCTCCCCTTTATAAAACGGATACATCATCTCAATACACGGTATCATGTCTCGTTGGCTGGAGAGGGGGGAGAATATGAGAGTTTTGTCTGTTTTGCCCCGTTCTTTACCAAGAGGATTACCATTCGGGATGCACGGACCTGGTTTGAGCATGGTTCTGGGGGGTATGTGATCACTCGTGCCGGACTGGATGACGCATGATAATCATCCTTGATGTCACGCATCCCGAAATTACCGTTCTTTATGATGAATTTGTAGCCCCGGTTGAGCGTATTGTGCAGGCCTGTGGTCAGCCGGTTCGTGTTGTACGAATAGATACGCTCAAGGCTGCTGTTCATCTGTGCACCGGTCTTATCATCTGCGGGACTGCCCTTGCCGACTCCTGGTACAGAACGCAAAACCTGGTCCCCCAATTGGGTGGATGGACTGGCCCTGTTCTCGGGATCTGTGCCGGGATGCAGATGCTTCTTTCAGAAACCGGCGGAACAGTAATGCCGGTTACCGAGATTGGGATGATTCCCATTCAGGTTACAGAAATCGGAGCCGGTGATATCCTGATGCAGGGGAGAGATGAGTTTGCAGCCTATGCTCTCCATCAGTATACTGCAACCCGCTCGCCGCTCTGGACGTCACTTGCAACATCCACCCTTACTGACCAGGTAGTCAGGCATTGTTTGTATCCTTGGTATGGGGTGCTCTTTCATCCGGAAGTTCGCAATGAATGGTTAATTGAGCGGTTTGTTGCCATGACCCGGTCAGTCTGAATGATTTTTGGTACCGTTGAAAAACAGGGACCATGATATGAAATCAGTCCAAATCTGATACTGATTTCATGTTCCATCCATCATATGTTATCCCGCCGATGAATCTTCACGAGGAGATCCAATCCTCCCCTGTATATATCATTGTCAGGACGGACGGTCTGCTTCTGGAGGGGCCTATAGGATTCATCTTCCCTGAAATCCCTGATGAATGTGCTGGAAAGATACAGAGCAGGATCTCACTAGGCAATTATGACGGCCATTCCTGGATCGCACTTGGGATACATGCGGATAGGATTCCTTCAGGCTACACCGCTCATTCCCTTCGGGAATTTGCCGCGAATGCGGTAGATTTTCTTCCGGGAATGGCATGTCGCGCGGTTCAACTGATCCGGTTTGATACCCTCACCCGGTTTTGTGGATTTTGCGGATCCAAAACGTCCATGAAGCAGGATGAGATCGCAAAAGTCTGCTTATCCTGTAAAAGGATTGTATTTCCCCGCCTGTCACCTGCTGTCATCGTCAGGATAACCGATGGTCCCAAAATCCTCCTCTCCCGTTCTCCTCATTTTCCCAAGGGCATGTACAGTGTCCAGGCCGGGTTTGTTGAGCCGGGAGAATCCTTAGAAGCGGCAGTTCACCGGGAGGTCAGGGAAGAGATTGGGATTGAAGTAACCGATATCAGGTATTTCGGTTCCCAGCCCTGGCCATTTCCCGACTCCCTGATGATTGGATTTACGGCCAGGTATGCCGGAGGAGCGATTGAGTCGGATATGAAAGAGATAGAGGATGCCCGATGGTTTACGAGATCGGATCTCCCGCTCCTTCCGGCAAAAGATAGTATTGCACATGGATTAATTCATGACTGGCTGGATGTGGGCGAGCCGGTTTAATCTTCCTCCCACCGGTGGGAAAGGTTCTCACTTGCTGATATGACATAGTGGGGGACTTCGGAGATGATGACCAGTAATATGGTGTATGAGCAGTAGGGGCATTTTCCGGCCCTGAGCGACTTCATCTCCATCATCTCCTCTGAACTGAGTGACCGGTAATCAACAATCTCTCCTGAAGTATGCGGAAGATTAATCAGAACTGCCGGGCTGAACTGGTGATGACACCGCTGACAAAATCCCCACAGACCATACTGAATAATGATTCGGGTGATACCCTGTTCATCAAGTTCATGAATGACCGGATGATTCCAGTAAAAGAGGGGAAATTTTCTAACGGCAACAGGCAATCCTGCATAAATCTTTAATTTGGGAACCTCTGAGCGGGTCTGATACCCTCCCGGAATATGCAGTACCACCTGGCACTGCATACACATCGTCTCCCCTCCCAGAATGGGATGAAGTTCAGAGAGGTCAACCGTGTTTAATTCACTACAGATGGGGCATGGAAAAATGATGCTGTTTTGAACAAATTTCACGTCGCTTGTGGCCCGGTTCAGGGGTATTTTCACTTTTTTTACAGGAGCACAGGAAGGAGGGGATGCGGCCGCTCCGCTCCGGAGTTGTTCTTTCTTTTGCTGCTCTATCGTACAGGGATGTTCCGCTTCAGCATCTGATTTTCTCCTGCTCCAAAATCCCATCTTCCCCACCGGTTTGTATATACCTTGGTGGTTACTAGCACGGGAGATGGTACGTATGTATCCCTTGGCAATTCCGGTTATGGGATGGGTATACAAATATGCAAGAAGAAAACGGGCGGAGCCGGTGGGTGCCCTGATGGGATGCTGTCAGGGGGGATGTGAATGATGATTATGCCCGATGAAATGGTATGCAGGATGCCGGGGGGTTTATCCGGCTACCTTGTGCTGTCTGGTGGGGTTGATGTGTCTGGTAGGTGATCCATGTGTGCAGACCGGATGGCACCTCAGTACCAATCCGTTGCAACAGTTGTAATGGTATACCGGTGTCATCACCGGGGATCATATTTTCCGGAAACCAGCTCTGCATACCATCAGGATGGGCTATAGCGGATGTATCCGGCCCCATTCCCGCGAGGCACCGCTCCGGGGGATCCGTCACGAGTACCTCTGATCCAAAGGGTCATCGGGTGTACAATTAAAGTTTACTTCTTGTATTCGTGAAATAAAAATCAAACAATAAATTTCAGGGAGAAATTGTTCTCTGTTCTAACTCCATACACATACTCGATCCCCCTGAACTCCCTGCATTGGTGGTTCACGGGTAATCTGATGTTCACTGTGGCAAAATGGATTTTTATAGGCAATCGTTCGACAATTTCTATTGGGGAGCATATGTTTGACCGTTGTCAGATCTCACATATTCGCGGGTGGATCACGACTTTGGCAGGTTTTACCGGCAGGGTCAGCGGTGCGTGCCAGAAAAAATTCATGGAACCCTTAAAACTAGTGTAGTGCCATATGTATCCGGTTTCATCGGAAGAATTCCCTGAGATTATCATGTCCGGTCGTGCATTCTATTCAATTCCTGATATTTTTGGTGATTTATACATTACACACAGTCTCCGGAACCGGTGGAGCCATGGATTTAGATACCATATTGGTATATGAAATCAACATCACTGTATGATACGATATTGTATCGTTCTTCTCGTTCTTATTGCGGGGGTGTTTATCAGTGGATGTGTTTCTAATGCTCCTGCCCCTTCTCCGGTCTCTGAAATACCAGCAACCGACGTTCCAACAGAGAACCCTCCTCCACAAGGAACGCCGGTGGTGGAGAACCTGTCTGAAGAACCGACTGTCGTCAGTACGCAGGAGATACCGACACCTTTGGTCACCACCGAGGTTCCTCAGACAATAATGCCCACTCCGACCGCTGATCCAAATAGTGCATTTCATGATATGGTCATCACCAGGCTTGACCTGATTCAAGAAGGGAAGAAGAAGGTCCTCAGTGCATGGGAGGCAGCGGATCCGGCCCTTACCGGTTCACGAGTGGAAGAACTCCGCCATGCTATTCGTAATAATAATGATGGCAGCACATTTCCAAAGAAGATGGATTATGTCAGGCTGAATTATTATGACTTTATCGATCGGATGACCCAGTTTGCCGATACCTTCAAAGAGGCTGCCTCCCTGATGGAGAGGGGAGAGAATGGTTCTGCACAATCATATGCTGCTGCAGGAGTTATGGCAGGAGACCGGGCCGATATATCTGATAAACGGATACGGGTATTTCTCAGGGATCATCCCAATCTCCTCTGATTTTTTACCGGAATAATAATACCCTTCTGCGATGAGTACTCATTTCGGTGAACGTGTATGTACCGGATGATAATCCTTATCCTGGGACTTGGTATCCTGATTCCTGCACTGTATGCAGATGTGGCAGTCGAGGGAGTGTCCACGTACTCATATCAGTATCATATCGTGAATGTTGATGATTTTCCAGATTACCTGTTTCTGACCAGCAGTGCGATCTGGGGATGGGAATATCCTCACATTATTGAGAATGGAACCTTTGGAGGGGGATATAAACTGGATGCATTTATTCTTCATGCCATTTTGGCTCCAGATATCGATGTGAACAAAATTACCGGAGGAGATACTGAAGAATCTTCTTCCAATGCAGCAACAGAAAATGACACACAAACGTATCTGTCATCTCTTCCCTTCCTGACGGCAAATATCACACTTCCTGTAGGGGCATTTTATGAAGACAAACTGGGTATTGATAATGTAACGGTCAATCTCTCCATTACTACCCTGAATGCAACCGCTTTTGAGGTGAAGAAAGAGTCTGCCCTGTTCGGGCTGAAAAACGGTTCGGTTCTTCAGGTCGGCATAGCAGGTGACGAAGATCCAATCCCCCCTGTGGTGCCCTGAACGGTCGAGATGGACCTGGCCCTCTTTTTTCTTCAGGCACTTTTTCTTACAATCATCATTGAATGGATTGTCTTATCCCTGTTGCTTGGGACTGCCTCCTTAAGGTCCGCCGTATTTATTCTGCTACTTAATTGTGTAACCAATCCGGCCCTGAATTATCTCCATCTTATTCATGATATTCCAGTATGGTTCCTTGAATATGCTATCGTGATCTGTGAAATAATACCAATACAAATGACGTTTCATCTGGCCTTAAAAGATGCAATCCTGTTTAGTATTCTGATAAACGCCTGTTCTTATTGTGCAGGATATTTCATCTTTCTTGTGTTATAAAAAAGGGTTATTCGATGGTGACGTCCAGCCTGACCTGTGCGGCATCTGCCGGCTGTGATGGTTCACCAAAATAATAGCCGATCTTGTCTCCGGTCTTTATTGTATAGACGTTCAGGCCTTCCTCATCATTGAGGTAATCTTTGAGAAGTACATCATTGACAAGGACAAACCATGTTTTATCGCCTGAGAAATGATAATCGTTAATTCCCTCCAGTATCAGGATATTTCCCTTCTTCATTGCCTTGTCACTTACCGAGAGGCTGGAAATCTTTCCATCTTTCAAAAGGGTATGCAATATACCAAGCGGTGTTGCTGCGTTAATGTCATACTCACCACCGGTCGTTTCGATGGTAATTGTGCCGGAGGTGAGGGGGAGCGAGCCTGAATACAGCAGCTCCTGGCCACCGTCGGATTTCTTCTCCTGCACCGGCTTTTCCGGGGTATCGGCTGATACCTGGTCAGTCTCTTCTGTCATTTGTTCCAGCGGGGTGGCTGATGATTCAGGAGTGCTGATTTCATCAGATGCGGGTGTCGTTTCGTTGGCTGATGATTCGGTCACCGGTTCTGGTTCAGCCTCACGAATCTTCCCGACCGTGACGGTCAGGTATGCCTTTGACTCTGATACCATGCCGTTCGGATCACCCAGCGTGTATAAGACGACGTCGCCTTCCGTAAGGGTATACCGGGAGAGCCCCTCGGTTTCAGCAAGAACAACATCCTCAAGCCGTTTGCCGTTTACTTTTACAAACCAGCCATTACCGTCACCGGAGGAGAGGTTGCCGATACCATAGAGCAGGAGGGTTCCCTTCTTCTTCATAAGTTCATCGCCAATTGCGAGGCTTTCTACAGCACCCGCCTTCTCAAGGGAAGAGAGAATCCCAATCGGAGTATTCCCCGGGATCGTGTATGAGGACCCGGATTCAGCCGTGATGGTACTTGAACTCTCCGGATCAACCGTTCCATTGTACAGAAGTCCTGTTATCTGACTGGAAGAAACATCTGGTGATTCGTGACTCGAATCAGTCGTCTCGCCGATCTCCTGTGCGTACACAGAGCCGGGTTGGCATAAAATAATGAACATCATGAAGATAACGGTACATATTGCATGAATCTTCTGCATAGAATCACTTCGAACTCTGACATGTGTCAGCACAAGAGGTTAGCTCCTCGAGAATGAGAAGCTCACTCTCTTAATCACAATACCGGTAGATGCAGAGAAAAGGGTATGAGAGAAAAGTATGGTACGAATACTCATATCATTACACGGGTAACGTTGATTGCATGTCTGAATGGTCACGTCTTATGCAGACCAACGCACTCTGTATCGTTATCCTTGCAGTTTTTAGCGGCACGAGTGGTGCTGATGAATCATGGGAAAAGTCAGAAGGGATTCTGATCACAAGCGATGCATGCGATTTCGCAGTATATGATGATTATGTCAGCATCTGCGACCTCTCATCACTTCTGGAACGCATGGGAAACCGGACCCTTATGTCAAATCTTTCAATACGAATCTACAGGATGGACCCGGAAGGAAGCCTCTCTCCTGATGCCATCCTCCCGGTTGCGGAGGTCCTCTATATCACAGATGGTTCACTCCGGCTGAAGACGGATGATGAGGAGATCAGAGCAGAGAAGGACGAAGCAGTATATATTCCACCACATAAAATCAGGATATTTGAGAATGCTGCAAATGAGACCCTTCAGTTTTATTCATTCATCGACTGGTCTCTGGCCTCGGATAACAACAATACGTCTGAAATGCATCTTTTTAGCACACCGGAGGAGGCCCAAAATAGGACACGGGTCATCTCTGAGGATCAGATAACTCCGCTTGATCGCGGGGACACTGACACAAACCGGTCATTTCAGTTCTCAAGGCTTCTGCATCCCCGTGAAGGCCCGTATGCCATAGGATTTGACGTCGGGACGGCTCATATCCCGTCCGGCTCAGGCGTTCCTGATCACTACATTGATGACCGGTACCAACTTATGTCAGTGCGAGAGGGTTCTGGCACCATATCAGTCGGATGTCATGAATACCCGCTTGCAAAGGATGATATCATGTATATCGCCCCCGGAGCAGTGATGAATCTGACGGCGGATGAGGATATGCACCTTATGGTCCTTATGAACCCGTATTATCAGGAGATGTTTGATTATGAGATGCCTTATGCCTGTGATTATGTCTATTCATGATACCGGCAGATTGCTATATCATATAGGAGAAATGGTATGAGAATGATCAGATTGCCCGTAATTCTGATGCTTGTGTTCCTCTTCCTGTCTCCAGCCCTGGGATCGGCACAGGAACCACCGCGTGATAATGCAGCAGATACCATCTCTCTGGCAGCCGGTTCTGATAGGATCGGTCCTGATTATGAGGTCAGGGATGTAGAGGTTTTGGTAGCAGAGAGTACCACCTCTCCCGGTGGGGTGCTTCATCCATCCGTCCGGGTTGCAAACACCGGTAGTGATGACATTCCTTCATATATGGTTACCGTGAGTGCCTTTCTTGGAAATATCACCCTGGTTCCGGTAAACGGAGCATTTCAGTCTCTTCCGGCCGGACAGGAGACGACATTTTCACTCGAATACAAAATCCCTGAAACCATAGATTTTGGTGGATATACATTCTCAATACTGATTGATCCTGACCAGACTCATGATATCAATATCAGTAATAATATGAAAAAGGCCGGTGGGATGGTCAGTATTACCCCGCCGGATGATGATTCGTTCATCGGATGTGAGGCCTGCTGGGAAGGATACCGGTAATCCTTCCCGGTATGGTGATACTTGATATACTCTGGCGTCAATTATTGTATAGCAGACGTTTGAGCAATTCTGAAATAGTCCCTGAGCATCCTTCGGTCTGAAGTGTTTTGTGTCATGCTATTCTCGGTTATGTCTCTGGCAGAGCGGATCCCTAAAATCCCTACCTGCCAATTACACGGATGCAAAAGATAAGTGATTGATAATGGAAGGAAAGAGATTATACGTTGGGAACCTCCCCTACTCCACGAACGAGACCCAGATCAGAGAGCTGTTTGCACCGTTTGGCACAATTGACAGTGTCAAGCTTATCGAACAGAAGGGCTTTGGTTTTGTAGAGATGAGTTCCTCTGAAGAGGCACAAAACGCAATGGACTCACTGAACCAGACCGAATTTGGCGGACGAACCCTTAGGATCGATGAAGCACGCCCGATGCAGCCACGCCGTGAATTTGGCGGGAACAGCTCATTTGGTGGCAACCGTGGCTATGGTGGCGGAAGCGGTGGCTTTGGCGGCAACCGCAGACGATACTAAAACTTTTTTATTACCTGATTTACTGATGTATTGATTGAAGAATCGGGTATTTTTGCGTTAGTTCCATTAGTTTCGCCCGCTTTTCGCGGATCATCTCATCAACCTGTTCATTGAGCATTTCCCGGCACTCCTCTTCGGTATGATCACCATCTGGAATACACAGAAGGGCTGCTTCGGACCGAAGGTCAGTTATGACTCTGACCTGCCGTGAGAGTTCAAGCCAGAGGGCAACGTCTTCTTCAGGGATGGATTCTGAACGTATTTTTGCAGCTGCTTCAAAAAGGGCTTCATACCAGCGGAAAAACGAGTAAATCCCGGCACATAACTCCTCTCGTGTCAGGGGTTTTGCCATATACCCATACAGCCGCTCTCCATACCTGACCACTTCCACCAGATCCATTTTTTTGGATGAGACCATGATAACCGGTGTCTCATAGCCATGGGTCAGGCTTTTGATAAGGTCCAGGGTATCCCAGCCATCCAGGGGCTCCATCATGATATCAAGAAGAATGAGATCAAAAGTATCAGTTTTTAATTGCCTCATCCCTTCGGACGGAGATTCTGCAGTCTTACAGATATATCCGCAATATGAGAGATCCTCCTGTAAGGTTTTCCGAAAGACTGCTTCGTCATCAATGAGCAGGATCTTCTTCTTTGTAGTCATCTGATAATACCTTCTCACATCAGGGGGCTGGATCTATCCCTTTGAAAACCGGCTCCTCATACATTCTTGCGGCTGATCATTTATCATAGTTCCTCTTCGTCTGATATTTTTGGTTTATTCAAAGTAAAATCAGAAAGACGGGTTTGTTGCTCTTTGAGAAGACTTCGAAGCAGGCGGCCTGATCTGATAAACCGTTCCGGCTCAAGGGTCATATTCGCAGATACATATGAGAATGCATCCTTAAAAGTCTCAAACTCCTTTCCTTTGGTGAGCATTGCATGTCTGACATTCTCCCTGACATTAAATACCCCAAGGGGGACATACCCCTCCGTAGCCTCCCGAAGGACGATCGCCCCAGCCTGTTTTCGTTCCCGCAGAAGTGCTTCAAGGACCGCCATTTTGCATGAGTAATAGCATCCTCCGACCGATGAATACTCGGTTTTTGGTCGTTTTACTTCACTGTCGGAGAAGACAAGTTTTTCATCACCAAGAACCCGGATAAATGCCTCAGTCCATTCATATTGCCACCCGGTCGGGGTGAGAATGACCGCATACCGGTTATGCAGGCTTGAAAATTCATGAACCCGCCAGGTATCAATCGGACTGAATGTTTTCACCTGGTTATAGAGATGATCTGCAAGGGTGCTGTCCACTGCGGTGATCGACCATCTGGTCGGGACAAGATGCCGCATCTTTTCATTTCCCATGGTCCCTGCCGAAAATGCCTTTTGAATTGCTGAAAAGGGGACCTTATTCCGGTGAAGGGCAATGACCGCATCCTTTGCAGGGAGATCCGTATCATAAAATACCCGTTCAAGGTATTGGTTCCACCGTACCGGCTCACATGAGAGCCTGTCTATTGAGGCACTTGGTCCGAACGGGGCATGCTCCTCGCTCAATGAAAACCCGGTCGGAACCTCGAGAAATGCAGCCTCACTCTCAACCGATGCGTCTGACAGGACAATCTCCTGAAGCTGACTGACAAATCTGCTCTGTATATCCCCAATCTCAACAAGGCGTTTTCCCCGGACCAGGCTGAGCCGGTAGCCGATGATCTCCTCCTGTGACTTGTGTGCAGGAATCCATGACTCAGGTGTGTCATACACACTGGTATCCCCATGGTCAGGGGTGATGAGCGGACCGGCATATACTTTTGGATATCCTGCACTTCCAATAAAGATGGAAGGGGGGGAACTGCCATCAAGCTCAGTTCCAATAGGGACTGATCTGCTCTGAAGCGTTGAGACGGTAAGTGTTTTGAGATATTCAGCTTTCCCTATACTCATTGTGTATCATACATCTCAACAATGAGGGGCAGTACCTTGAGCACTCCGGCAATTCCACTTACGGTCAGCGTCATAAGCACTGCATCAATCATCTCTTCCCTGCTTGCCCCGAGTGATTTTGCCATGGGAATATGGGCCCTGACTGCCCGGTCATCACCCATGGCAGTTTTCATGGCAATATATATCAACTGCTTTGTCTTCTCATCCAGTCCTTTTGATGCAACAAGTGTCTGTATCAGACCATTGAATGCTGCAGCAACTTCCGGGGCTTCTTTCTGAAAGAGCTCCATAGGGGAGAGTTCCATGAATAGTATTGATCATGGGACCATATGAAGTCCCAACTACCAGCTCCCGGTTTTTTCCGCTTTCAGGTGCACATCCATCTGGGGGAAGGGGATCTCAATTCCTTCCTCCTCAAATACCTTCTGAATACGGCAATTGATAAAATCCCGAATCTCAAAGGTCATGGTATACTTCTCTGTCCAGACAATCAATTGCAGATTCAGGCTTGATGCTGCAAATTCCAGGAAAAACACCGCAGGTTTTGGTTCAGCGAGACACAAACCGGTCTCAATGATCTCATCTGCTATCCGAAGCAGGAGCAGTTTTACTCTTTCAATATCACTGCCATAGGCAACTCCCACATGTATTCTGACTTTTATCTTCAGATCAGGCTCGGCATAATTGATGACAACATCATTGGTCAGGATAGAGTTCGGGATGGTTATCAGTTGATTGTCAAGCGTCTGAATCCTTGTACTCCTGGGACCGATGGTGATAACATCACCGATAAAATCCTGAACCTGAATCCGATCCCCGATATGGAACGGCTGATCTGCAGCAAGAAGTGCTCCGGAGAAGAAGTTCCCCAGAATATCTTTTCCGGCAAAACCTGCGGCAATACCCACAATCCCCCCGGCAGCAAGGAGGGGAGTGATATCAACACTGAGGATTTCAAGGATGATTACGATTGCGATCATCCAGATAATATAACTGAAGGTGGAGCGGAAAAAATGATAAAATCTGATTCCAGCTTCATGTGAAGACGATTGGAGGATATGTTCTTCATACTGAACCGCAACATTTCTGACAAAGGACCAGACTATCCAGGTTACCAGGATGGTAATGCAGACCATCAGATATCTGCTGTCAAGGATCCAGGCCAGTTCCGGGGGAATGAGGGTGCTTGTTGCAAGAGATGAATAGATGGTGATGATTATAAGAAACAGAATCAGTGGTTTCCCAATAGAGGTGAGTATGATATCATCAAGAACGCTTTCTGTCTTTTTTGCCTGTGATCTCAGATATTTTCCGACGGCTTTAATGAGAACAATGCCGCATATACCGCCGATAAGGATGATGAGCGCTGAAATATTGGATGGTTCCATCTCATATATATCGTGTCCGTAAGGTAATAGTATGAACACTGTGTCCACCGGATCATACGAACGTATACCCGGAACATTTTTCTTAAACTATATCGGTTCTCCGGGTTACATGTACAGGCAGTGATAACAGAACGGCTCTGCGGTGGGATGACAGATCCGGAGCGAACAAAGATCGAGTCAGTCGTTGCACGAATGTCAGGTGCGACCAGCAAAGGGGAACTTGCAACCATAATAGCCGAAGCGATCTCAACGTATTCAGTGTTTGAACTGCAGGTCATCGGTGGACAACTCAATCTTGAGATAGAGCGGCTTCCGGTTCCGTATCGTCATAAGATCAGGCCATATTTTCGGGATCAGATATTCGGGGCGTATCATACACTCCTTTCCAGGTACCGGAGCGGCAGCTTTGTGAGATATACTGACCCAATCCGTGATCCTGAACTCTTTCTCTCGTATTGTCGTATGATTCCTGAGGGGTGCATGGCATGGGATGAGAATATGTGGAAGAATCCGGAGATCTGGAGTCCGAA
>Ga0116166_1001420_pt1 | contig 21660 bp, 18 predicted proteins | sample AD_JPNMR2_MetaG_FD_89884 | JGI IMG/M metagenome (GOLD analysis project Ga0116166, IMG submission 89884) | Active sludge microbial communities of municipal wastewater-treating anaerobic digesters from Japan - AD_JPNMR2_MetaG | ecosystem: Engineered > Bioreactor > Anaerobic > Digestate | place...
AGCGGCGATAAAGTTTTTCAGAAGATCTAACCCGAAGATCTGGTCTGACATCATTAAAATAAATTTTTCACCTGGCCGGTACTCCTGGTGAAACGTATACGCGGTAACACCGTTGCCCAATGCCCAGCGCTCATTGTGCAGATATTTGATCTCTACGCCAAGTTTATCCCCGTTGCCTAAATATTCTTCTATCGCATCGGCATAACAGCCTGTAATCACAACAAACTCCTTAATACCGCATTCCCGTAAAGACAAAATATTTCGCTCGATTAAAGAAAGGCCTAATAAAGGTACAAGAGGCTTAGGCCTGTTAAAGTAAGGCCTGAGCCTCTTTCCTTCACCGGCAGCGAGAAAGACCGCTCTCATTAACGTTCTCTCCTGCCTTCAATAAATTCCTCGACCATCTTCCGGGCTTCTGAGTCGGTGTACTGTATCGGCGGCGACTTCATGGTATAGGCGGAAATGGAGCTTAGAATACCGCCGGTTTGGCGATCCAGGGCCAGTTTCATGCACCTGATGGCATCGATCATCACTCCGCCGCTATTGGGGGCGTCTTCCACGGAAAGTTTCACATCCACTGTAAGGGGGACATGGCCAAAACCTCTTCCCTCCATGCGGATGTGGCAGATTTTATTATCATTCAGCCACGGTATATAATCGCTGGGCCCGATATGAATATTATCGTCGGCCAGCGCGGTTTTCAACTCTGCCTGCACAGACTGGGTTTTCGATTTTTTCTTAGATTTAAGCCGGCTGCGATTGAGCATGTTCAAAAAATCAGTATTGCCACCAAAATTCAACTGGTAAGTACGGTCAAGAATGACGCCGCGGTTTTCAAATAATTTGGTTAAAACGCGGTGAATGATGGTTGCCCCCACCTGGCTCTTTACGTCATCACCGATCAGCGGAATATTTTTATCGCGGAACTTCTTCGCCCATTGCTCATCTGAGGCAATGAAAACCGGCATGGCATTAATGAATCCCACGCCTGCTTCCAGGCAAGCTTCTGCGTAGAACCTCACGGCTTCTTCAGAACCTACCGGCAGATAGTTAATCAGCATTTCGGCACCGCTTTCCTTCAGGACCCGGACCACATCGCAGGGTTCCCGGCCGGCGACCACAAAACTTTTGTCGGGATCATAATCAGCCATGTGTTCGGATACTCCGTCCAAAACAGGCCCCATTTGCACCTGAACAGGGTATTCCGGCAACTGATCAAAGAAGACCGTAGTGCAGTTTGGTTTGGCGAATATGGCCTCCTTCAGCTTTTTTCCGACCTTGCGCTTGTCCACATCAAATGCCGCAACTACTTCAATATCACCTGGTTTATAACCACCAAGGTCATAGTGCATGAGCCCGATGGGGTTTTCCGTTGAATTTTTATACATTTCAATCCCCTGTAATAAAGCGCTGGCACAATTCCCCACACCTGCAATGGCTATTCTTACTTTAGACACTAAATCTCCTCCTTTTTGAGTTTTTTATATTGATCAAAATGTTGCCTAAAAAGGTTATAAATCTTCATTATTCCATAGATAATTGAAAAGCTCCCGGCGTAACGGGAGCTTTTATTTGAAAAGTAAAATTGCGAAATAATTGCTAGATTTGAGTTTAGATAGAAATTACTCCCGATCAACGAAATTACCAGTTCAATCAGAAGTATTTCTATTTTTAATAATGATGGGTCCAGGCCACATTTATCTGGCCATGGACGACTTGAAGTTTTAGCGGGGCTATACTTTCTCAGGTCGTTGTATGATTTTTATTAGCACTCAACAGAGAGCGCTAATAATTATAGATCATTATTAACCCCAGATCAAATCTTTTACGCCATCTTAAAATCCCGTTATATGAATAAAACGCCTGTTATGATTTTATTTCTTTTATTCTCTCGCCCGAAGGTAATATCTTGCCCGGTTATCATCGGGGCCGGAGGTCTTGACTAAGCTCCGGCGCACTGGTACTGCACTGTTAATGGATCATATTATGACGCTTGAGGTAATTTAAAACCAGGCGCTCAAGCTGGCGCATCAACTTGGTCCAGAAAAATTCTTTATCAGAAATGGGTGTGACCAGGATGGTGTAGAGGCCCATACGGTTGCCGCCGAGGACATCAGTAAAGATCTGATCGCCAACCACCGCCACCTCTTCCGCCGCAAGGTTCATCTCCCGCAGGGCTTTGCGGAAGGCGCGGCGCCGCGGCTTAACCGCGTACCAAAAGGCTGGAATATCCAGTTGCCGGGCCAGCTCGCCGCCTTTGTCAGCGGTGTTGTTGGAGACAATGCACAGCTGGAACCCTTTTTCTTTTAAACCGGCCAGCCATCCGGCCAGGCGCGGTTGCACAGTACGGTCGTTCCAGGGAACCAGGGTATTGTCCATATCGGCGATAATCCCCTTAATCCCCAGTTCTTTGAGCTTCTGCGGGTCCAGTTCAAAAATGTTGTTCAAATGCTGTTTCGGAAAAAGAAGTTCGAACAACTAGGCTACCTCCGTATTGAAAAAATGACTTTGCGATCTACCTTTATGGATCATGTAAAAGTAATTATCCTTAGGATAAAAGTATTATCGCGAACCGCGGGCGCGGCACGCGGCGCCCCTACGGTGCCCCTCGTCCTTCTTTCGCCGCCGCCACCTGAATGGGGGATGGAACCGGCCGCCGGCCATGCTCATTCCGGTAGCTTTATTACTGGCTACTGGCTACTGTCTCCCGCTTTCTCTGTCTCCTGCCTCTTGCTGTCTTACCACTTTACCACATCCGGCAAAATTAAGGTAGCCTTTTTATGACCCAGCGCTTCTTAGCAGCGATGTCTCTACATTTTTATTTAGTATATCCAGATAAAATCCTGGTTCGCCCACTTTTGCAGGAGTAAAAAATGGGGTATTATGTTTAATATAAATTTTTCGGCAGATACAGACAAGGTCCTGCACTAAGGAGGTTTAATTCATGTACAAAATTGCTGTAATACCTGGAGACGGCACCGGCCCGGAACAAGTGCGGGAAGGCCTGAAAGTGTTAAATGCAGCCGCGGAGAAATTTAAATTTCGCCTGGAAACAGTCCACTATGACCTGGGAGGCGAGCGCTACCTGCGCACAGGAGAGATCCTGCCGGAGAGCGTCCTGCATGAATTAAAATTGTTTGACGCCATCTTTCTGGGTGCCATCGGCCACCCGGACGTGGCCCCGGGAATACTGGAGAAAGGGCTGCTGCTGCAGCTACGCTTTCAACTCGATCTCTATATCAACCTGCGTCCGGTCAAACTTTATCCGGGTGTGTCCACCCCGTTAAAAAACAAAAAACCGGAAGATATCGATTTCGTAGTGGTACGTGAAAACACCGAAGGGCTTTACGCCGGCTCCGGCGGTTTTTTACGCAAAGGCACGCCTTACGAGGTAGCGCTGCAAGAATCGGTAAATACCCGCTTCGGTGTGGAACGCTGCCTGCGCTACGCCTTTGAATATTGCCGCAGTAAACGGGAGCGTAAAAAACTGACCCTCTGCGGTAAAACCAATGTGCTAACCTACGCCTTCGATCTATGGCAACGGGCTTTTTACGAAGTGGCTAAAGAGTATCCCGATGTGCAGACAGATTATGCCCACGTAGATGCCATTTGCATGTGGATGGTAAAAAATCCGGAATGGTTTGATGTTATCGTCACCGACAACATGTTCGGCGATATTATTACCGACCTGGGGGCCATGATCCAGGGCGGCATGGGTATTGCCGCCGGCGCCAACCTCCACCCGGGCCAGGTCTCCATGTTCGAACCCATCGGCGGTTCGGCGCCTAAGTATACCGGCCAAAATGTAATTAACCCCCTCGCCGCCATCGGCGCCGCGGCGATGATGCTCGATTTTCTAGGCGAAACTAAAGCGGCAAAGAGCATTGAAAACGCGGTGGCCTCTGTCTGCCGGGATAAGCTGAAAAGCCTTAACGCCGGGGAGATGGGCTACAGTACCGGCGAGGTCGGAGACCTTGTGGCAGAGTCTTTGTAGTGGTGGCCGGGGTTTTTAGCCCTGGAAACCTTTAAGTGCATCCGGAAACGGGAAGTTAAATACGGAGCCAGGAGAAATCCGGGCGTTGAATAAACCGGGGCTGTCCAAAAATCAATTATAGGACGGCCCCTATCTTTAATTATTCGTTTAAAGAAAAAGCAGCCGGAACGGGGTAAAATTGTCACCCTTCGCACCGGCCAAACCATGCGCCTCTGCTCCTTAACAAATGTAAGCTATACAAGACAGGTGTCCGGGATCTGTTCTGTTTTGCGGACACCTTTGTACTCCCGAATGATCAGCTTAAACAGCCTCCGCCAATTATAGCCTTTACGCCTCCCTCCTCTACCATATTTTTGGCATAGTCCTTGCATATACTTAAGGGGGGTCGCTCCGCAACATTTTTTCAATACGGCAAACAATATCTCCGTTGCCATAACCGTACCAGACCGGCTATTACTCACACTCCCTTCAGCCCAAGACTTTAGCCCCGGACGCTTAAATTGGCACCAATCGCATTATTCCGGCAATATCCGTGGATACGGCGGTAGACCCGTGGATTACCAGGGAAAGGAGGGATTGGTATGGATTTTCACTTAAACGAGGAGCAGTTAATGATCCAGCATGCGGTCCGGGAATTTGCCCGGAAAGAGTTGGCGCCCATCGCTGCCCAGTTGGACCGGGAGAGCAGGTTTCCCCGGGAAATAATCGAACGCATGGCCGCCATGGATCTGTTTGCCCTGCCTTTCAGCGAAGACTATGGCGGCACCGGCGACGGCTACCTGGCCTACGTCATCGCCGTGGAAGAGATCTCCCGCGCCTGCGCTTCTACCGGTATCACTTACGCTGCCCATTGCTCCATCGGTACCGGGCCGATTTATCTTTTCGGCAGTGAAGCGCAGAAACAAAAGTGGGTCGTTCCCTGCGCCAGGGGCGAGATGCTGGCCGCTTTCGGGCTGACCGAACCTGAAGCCGGATCCGACGCCGGCAACACCCGTACCACTGCCGTCCTGGACGGTGATTACTGGGTGATCAACGGCAGCAAGTGTTTTATCACCAACGCTACCCAGGCCGGTGTAGCGGTAATTACGGCGGTAACAGAACCGGGCCGGGGCACGGCGGGGATTAGTTCTTTTATTGTACCTACTGATACTCCCGGGTTTAAAGTGTCTCCGCCCTACGAAAAGCTGGGCCTCAGGGCTTCGGACACCGCGGAGATAATCCTGGAAAATGTGCGCGTGCCGCGGGAAAATCTGTTAGGCGAGCCGGGGCAGGGGTTTAAACAGTTTTTACAGGTTCTGGACGGTGGCCGTATCAGTATCGGCGCCCTTTCAGTGGGACTTGCCCAGGCTTGCCTGGACGCCTCCCTGGCTTATGCCAGGGAACGGGTGCAGTTCGGCCGGCCCATCTCCAAGTTCCAGGCCATCCAGTTCAAACTGGCCGATATGGCCATGGCCGTGGAACTGGCCCGCCTGGCAGTTTACCGGGCCGCCTGGCTGAAAGACCAGGGTTTGCCGTTTACGCGAGAAGCGGCCATGGCCAAGCTGTTCGCCTCGGAAACGGCGGTGAAAGCGGCGCTGGAAGCGATCCAGATCTTTGGCGGCTACGGATACATCAAGGATTACCCGGTAGAGCGCTACCTGCGCGACGCCAAACTGATGGAGATCGGCGAAGGCACCTCGGAAGTGCAGCGCCTGGTCATTGCCCGGCAACTGGGGTGCTAGGAGAAGGTGTCTCCGCGCCGGTGAGGATACTGCCACTGTCTGCTGATACGCTTCGCCACCCCACCCGGGCCTCCCCCACGAGGGGGGAGAGATCTGGTTAACTTGCCTGTTTCCTGTATCCACGGGGCTCAGTGCGCCAGCGGCAGTTCCCTCTCCCCCGGTGGGAGAGGGTCAGGTAGAGGGGGGAAGAAGGATGAACACGCAAGCGAATCCCCAGGGTTGCCTACAAAAAGAAAGCAAGGAGGTAATGGAACGTGGCTAAAAGAGTCGGTATCGTGGGGGCGGCAGTGACGCCCTTCAAAGGAAAATGGTACGAAAAGACCTATTATGAGCTGGCCCAGATGGCCACGGCGGAGGCCCTGGCCGATGCCGGATTAGAGCCCAAAGACATTGACGGCGTTTTTTACGGTATCTATAACGATATCTTCCAGCGCACCTGTATCCCGGAGCACCCGCTGCAGGGCATCATCGGGCTGCAGAATAAATTCGGGATGCGCGTAAGCAACGGCGGCGCTACCGGAGCCTATACCCTTTCCGCGGCCCATGCCTACGTGGCTGCCGGTCGTTTTAAAGCCGTCCTGATGCTGGGCGTGGAAAAGGCCACGGACTGCTTCGATTTTCAATCCATGTCCGCTACGCCGGAGGTAATTAAAACCATTGGCTGGTCCGGGGACAGCTTCTTCGAGCAGAAGCTGGGCTGGACCGCCGCCGACAGCTACGCCGAGGTGGTTCTCGCTTATAAAGACGAATATCCCGGGGATTTAAAACCCGAAGTGACGGCCCAAATCTCCGCCCTCCTCAGCGAGCAGGCTCGCAGCAATAATTATGCCCAGAGACAGTTCGACCAGGTCACCCCGGAAGAGGTCCTTAACTCAAGAATTGTTGTCGAACCGTTTAAAGAGCTGGAAATCTGCGTCTACTCGGAAGGGGCGGCTGCGCTGGTCGTGGCCGAAGAAGAGACCGCCAGGGCTATTGCCAACCAGACCGGCCAGCCGGTAGTATGGATTACCGGCGTGGGCGAATCCAATGAACACTCTTTCGCCGGGCGCAACCACAAGATTATGCACCGCATCATCTCCGACCATATCGCCGCCCGGAAAGCTTACGAGATGGCCGGGATCAAAAATCCGCTGCAGGCGGTAGATGTGGTCGAGGTCCATGACGCCTTCGTGCACCAGCTGGAAATTACCATGGCCGAGATGGGTTTTGTTCCCCTGGGCAACGCCGACAGCCTCATTGAAGACGGTCTCATTTTGCCGGGCGGGCCCCTTTTGCTTAACCCCTGCGGGGGCCTGATCTATTCCGGCCACGCCGTAGGCGCCAGCAACATTATGTCTGCCTGGTCGGTCCGGAATGAATTGATCCGGCGCCGGCTGAAAACCGGCCTGGTGCACGGCACCGGCAGCACCATTGCCCAGTACGGCGTAGTTCTTATCCTGGAGCATGATTAATCCTACCTTTCCAACATTTTGGAGGTGACCAGTATGAGTAATAAAGTAATACCTCTGGAGGCTATCCCCGACCGCAGCGGGCATACCGTAACCATAGACGGCCGGAACTACCTGGTGATGAACGATGCCATGTTTACTTTTTACCAGCGCTCCATGGGGGAACTCAGCGATTTTTTCCTGGCCTTGCGCGACGAGAAGAAAATATTGGGCTGCCGCTGTACAAAGTGCGGCATGGTGCGGGTGCCGCCCTTTGTCACCCGCTGTCCCGATTGCAACTTCGCCCCGGTGGAAACGGTAGAGATGGGCGATACTGGTAAAATGCTGGCCACGCCCCCCATCACCTATTTCGCCAATTCGCTGTTTCAGCAGCAGGTCCCCTTTGGCCGCGGCCGCCTGCTGCTCGAGGGCGCAGATACGGCCCTGAGTGTAAACATCTATACCACAAAAGGCATCCTTGTGCCCGGACTGGTGAAAAAAGGCACGGAGATGAAGGTCATTTTCCGCGATAACCGGGTCGGAGAGATTACCGATATCTTTTGCGTGCCTGCGGCGGAACTGACCGCAGATCAGCTAGCCCAAAAAGGGCTAACGGCATCGGCCCTGGACTGGGAAACCTCGACGGAGCCGGCGCTGCCCCCGGCCGGTGAAACAGAAGCGCAGCATTTTGCGGCTGTACTGCAGGAACTGCAAGCCCTGGTCGGGGAGATGAACGGCTGCGAGCGGGCGCGCAAAGATATCGCTGGCTGGCACCGCACCGTTCTGGTCAAAGCGGCAGGCGGAGAGTTTACTTTGAAAATAGCGGACGGGGAGTTAACCGTAGAACCTGATAAAACTGGGCCGAGCGATTTTGTGATGGTCTGCCCCGATCCGAAAGTGCTCCTGGACGGTCTTGCCTACCGGGGTTCCCTGACCCAGGCCATCATGACCCGGAATCTCTGGATCAGCAAAAACATTGAGTTTAACACCATCTTTAAACTGGAACGGATGGCCCGCTCACTGGCCAGAAGCAAGAAAGTATAGGAGCCAAAAACGAGGAGACAGGAGATAGAACAGGAGAAAATTGAAACGGCATCAGGTTGGCGATATCTCCGCCAAAGGGGATGCCGGCAAAACTGCTTTCTCCTCTCCCTCCTGTCTCCTGAATTCTAGATTTCAATAAATATTCCAAAACTGTTATTCTGGTTACTGGCTCATGAATCCTGAATCTGAAACAGTAAAACTAGGGCCCGTATTTTACAAGCTCGCTTCTGAACCGAGATTAAACTCGCGTTCGAGCTTCTGGATGACGCGCTTTTCAATGCGGGAAACATAGGAGCGGGAAATGCCCAGTTTGGAGGCGATCTGTTTTTGGGTATGGCGCTTACCGTTACCCAGGCCGAAGCGCATCAGCAAAACGATTTTTTCGCGGTTTTTTAGATTGCATAACATCTGGGAAAGCTTCTCCTGGAGCAGGTTCAACTCTACCGTATCTAAGATGCTGTCGTCGGAAGCGATTACTTCCATCAAAGTAATCTCGTTACCCTCTTTATCCATGCCAATGGGCTCCTGCAAAGACACTTCCTGCTTCCTTTTCTGAATGGAGCGAAGAAACATCAGGATTTCGTTTTCAATGCAGCGGGCGGCGTAAGTAGCCAGGCGGGTGCCCCTCTGCTGATTGAAGGTATTGACCGCTTTAATTAATCCGATAGTGCCTATCGATATAAGATCTTCTTTATCTTCGCCGGTGTGTTCAAATTTCTTGATTACATGCGCTACCAGGCGCAGGTTATGTTCGATCAAGAGTCGGCGGGCTTCGGGATCGCCCTTCTCCATGCTGTTTAAATACTCCTTCTCCTTATCAGCGGAAAAAGGATGAGGAAAAGAGCTGTTCTGAATATGCCCTACCATCAGCCAGAGTTCCCGCAAGGCTGCCAGCAGCGACAGTAAAAAGAACATGGGCGCCCCTCCTGAATTAACAAGTACCTAAATTGTATGAGCCGGCCGTGAAAAATGTGCCTGTCTTTTTTTTATAAAAATTAATGAATATCTGGACAAACCTGGCATATATGTAGAGGAAGATTATAGGGCCGCGTCGAATGAAATTTGAATATGTTTGCTTGGATACAATTTGTCTGGGGGTTAAATCTTTTGATAAACATGGCATTTACAAGAAATTGGCTTCTTTTCTCGGGTCTGGGCATACTGCTTGTGCTGGTTACACGATTTGCCGCTACGGACGCATTTCTTGCGACGGCTGCCTTAATCTGTTATATTGCTTTGGTTGGCTATATCTGGCACCGGACCTACCTCTCTTTTAAACAAAAGCAAGATCAACTGTACGCCCAGAGTCACGAGGACCAGCTAACCGGGATCAAAAACAGGCGTTATCTTTTTGAGAGAATGCAAGAGCTGCTGGCACGGTATGAAAGAAGCGGCGAAAAGTTTGCCCTTGTATTATTTGATCTGGATAATTTTAAAGAATGCAATAACCGGTTCGGCCATCCGGCCGGAGACAAGCTTTTGCAAGAAGCGGCCACATTGCTGCAAAAAAACACCCGGATGGAGGAACCCCTCACCCGTTATGGCGGTGATGAATTTGTCCTGCTTCTGCCGGGAAGTGATTTTCAGAAAGCCCGGGAAACGGCAATAAGACTTCGCCAGAAGCTTGAGCATAACTACTTTACGGTTAAAGGCCAGCAACTTACGCTCAAAATGAGCAGCGGAGTGGCGGTATGCCCGGATGACGGCCGGGAAATCGAAGAATTGCTAGAGGTGGCCGATCAGAACCTCTACCGCAATAAAAGAAACGCAACCGGCTAATCTCTTCAACCGAAGAGTATGCGAAACCAGGACCGGCTAACATTAATACAAACTGCTGCAACATAGAAGCCGCCCGGGTGAGCGGTCAACAGTAGCTTTATTCGATCTCTTTTCCGGCCCCGTCGATGGCTTGTTTGCAGCCCAAGAGATTGGTCCATAGCATCATTGATCTTTTAAGTTAACACATTTCATGCTCATATTGCATCAATAAGAAAAAATTATAGGCTCCGAAACAGGTAATCAGGCTACGGGAGTATAAATATATGTTTGAGAAAAAAATAACATGAGCCTGTGGAAGGGGTTCTTATGGACTACTTTATCGATGCCCTGGGAGATATTTGCCCGATCCCGATCATTAAGGCTGAAAAAATTCTTAAACAGATTAAGGACAACGACCGGGTTATCGTGGAAACTGATCACTCCTGCTCAATTGCCAGCGTTACCAACCATTTTGCCCAAAAATACGGCTACCCTTCAACAATAGAAGAGGTGGAAGAGGGAATATGGCAGATTATCATTACTAAGAAAAGTTAACAGAAACCCCTGTCTTTGGAAGTAAGCAGCTTAATAAAAGCGCTATATGGCTGTTTTTTCATGACATGAGAATAGTAAAGCAGGGTATAGTCATGGTTTAAAGTGAGATCCTGTACAGGCAGGGCTTTGAGAATTTTATAGCGAAGCTCCTTGCGCACAGCCATTTTCGGCAAAAGAGCAACACCATTGTTCGAGGTAATCGCCGAAATGATGGCATTAATCGAACTGAGTTCCATGGTCACGTTCATATCCTGCAGGCTTAAGTTTTGCTCTAGCAGCGCCTGTTCCAGACTGGCCCTGGTGCCTGAGCCCGGTTCTCTGATAATTAAAGGCAGTTTAATTAGTTCTTCAAGGCTTAGCTCAGTCATACTCCGGTAGGGCTCAACATTGGGCGCTACCAGGAAGAGTTTGTTGCGCATGATCCAGCGGCTGAAAATTTCCTCCCTGGCAAAACGCTCTTTATGTGAGACCTGCAAGGGACCTTCCAGCAACCCCACTTCCACCCGGCGCATCAGCAGCCGGTTAATCACATCACCGGAGTTGCAAATTTCCATAAGCACCCGGTAATTAGGGTATTTTTCTTTAAATAAAAAAACAGTGCAGGGCAAACCAAAATTGCCGATGGTACTGGCTGCGGCGACGAGGATGTCGTCTACCAGGCTGCGGGAACGTTCTATCTCTTTTTGAATATTGATAAACATGGAGACAATTCTTTTTCCTTCATTGTAAACAAACAGGCCGACCTCGGTAGGTATGACCCCTTTATTGGTCCGTTCGAGGAGCTTGACCTGGTAATAATCTTCCAGTTCTTGAATTTTCACGCTAACGGCGGGCTGGGTTACAAAAAGCTTCCGCGCCGCTTTGGAAATACTACCCTCCTCAACTACTGTACAAAATGTGTACAAGTGGCTGTAATCCATCAGTTATACTTCTCCGAATACTTTATAGTATAATAGTGCATATGGCAATCTACCTTATCATTATAACATAATTAGTGGGAGTGGTTTATATCGGCCAACCTCTTGATCTTAAGCTAAAATCAAAGAAAATACAACAAAAAAGGTGGGCCCTTCTTCCCTTGCTCCTGGTTGCGGCTCTACTGCTTCATAGTTACATCCGCGGCTTCTTCTACCCTGCCCTGTGCGGTTTCCTCTTTGGATACATCATGCAGCGCTCACGTTTTTGTTTTGCCGCAGGTTTCAGAGATATCTTTCTCATCCGTAATACAACCATGGCCCGGGCTATACTGCTGGTTCTGGGCCTAACCACCTCCGCATTTGCGCTGATTTATGCCTTAACTAACGGAGCGGTGCACCTGAACATTAATCCGGCCGGCCTTCATACCGTCGCTGCCGGCCTTATTTTTGGCTTCGGCATGGTCATCGCCGGCAACTGTGTTTCCGGTTGTCTTATGCGCATGGGAGAAGGTTACCTGATGCAGTGGATTACCTTTACCGGCCTTTTAGCCGGATCCGCTGCCGGGGCGTGGCACCTGGGATGGTGGTATCAGTTTTCTATCTCCCGCTCGCCTGCCATTTTCCTGCCCGATTACCTGGGCTGGCTGCCTTCCCTGGCGTTGCAGCTTACTTTGCTGCTGCTCCTTTACCTTCTGGCCTGGCGCTATGAAAGGAAAAGCGGATTAGCCAGACTAAGCCGCGAAAAGTTCTCGCTACACCACGCTGCCTCCCGGTTCAAAAGCATCTTTACCGCCCGCTCCTGGCCTTATAGCGCCGGTGCGGCAGGACTGGCCCTGATTAACTCGCTCTTGCTTTACCTGTGGGGGAGCCCCTGGGGCATTACCGGGGGGTTGACCTATTTCTCCGGCTGGTTGAGCGCACAGGCCGGCTTCAACCCGGAGCGATGGCACTATTTTGAAGGCCTGCTCTACACCGGAGATAACCGCATTTTCTTAGATCACCCGTTCATCCACTTAGCGGCAGCCATGATCGGCGGTTCATTCCTGTCCAGCCTGCTGCATCATGAATTTCGCCTCCGCCGCCCCCGCTCCCGTAAATATCTGCTGTCAGCCCTGGCTGGCGGTATCCTGATGGGCTACAGTTCGCGGGTTGCCCTTGGATGCAATATCGGTGGATTTTTAGGCGGCGTCAGCTCTCTCTCCCTGCACGGCTGGGTCTTCGGCCTGGCCATCCTGGCCGGCACATACCTGGGCGGCAAATTCTTCCTCCGCTACTTGCTCTGATGCTTCAATCAAACAAATTAGGGAAGGTATTTTTTCCAACCGGGCCTGTTTACATGAAGACGGTCCACGGTTTCTGCAGGCTGCCTAAAAACACTGCCGAGACAATGCGATGTCCTCTAGATATCGCCCCTGTAAACAGCTTACACCCTTACCCTTAGGGCCTCTTCCAAACAGGGAGAGGGCATAACCGGACGGAAGTAAAAAAGCAGCAGTGCCGTAGTCCTGCGCTGCAAGCCCAGGTTTTAAAAAAAAGTAAATATTTTTCAATATTTAAAAAAGAGGATTTTCCTGGGACTCTTTCGAATAAGGTATATGTATTACTATAAGTAAAATTAATACCTACCGGGTGCTGGCTAATGGTCAAGTTCTTTTAGCGATTGCAAGTGAAACAATTCCCTTACATATTTATCTAATCGAACGAAGTGAAGGGCTTTGTTATTTTATCGCTTTAGCACAATGGATTTGAGGAGGTGATTTTAAAAGGTACAGGTTTAGCTGCATATAACAGTCCGGTAACCATGCATGTAGGAGGTCAGCGTAACATTTTCTGTTTGTTTTGAAGCCTAATTATAGGGGTGGTAAAGAGTGACGGTAAAAACCTTTAGTCGGGGAGTTTTCCTCCCCCACTACAAAAAATTTTCACAAGACAAACCCATCTCCACCATCTCCCTGCCTGAAGAGGTCATCATACCGCTGCACCAGCATACCGGAGCGCCCTGCCACGCTGTGGTCAAGGTGGGAGATAAGGTCAAAACCGGCCAAAAGATCGGCGAGAGCAACGCTTTTGTCAGCGCCTTTGTCCATTCCAGCGTTGATGGAACGGTCACAGCCATCGAACCCCGTCCCTATTTTACCGGCAGCCAGGTGGAAAGTGTGGTCATCCAGGTTGATCCCGATCAAAAAGAACCGGAATGGCCCGAGCGCGATATAGCTAAACTTTCCAAGGACGAAATTAAGGCGGCCATCAAAGAAGCCGGGATTGTCGGTATGGGCGGCGCCGCTTTTCCCACGCATGTCAAGTTGAGCCCGCCCAGGGCCATCGATGCCGTAATCATTAACGCCTGCGAGTGCGAGCCGTTCTTAACCTGCGACCACCGCATGATGGTGGAGATGACCGATCAATTGATCGAAGGAGCCAAACTCATCGCCAGGGTTGTAGATGCACCCAGGATCATTTTCGGGACTGAAACCAACAAGCCCGATGCCATTGAGGCGCTTAAATCAAAGATTGCCGGGGAGAGCAATATTGAAGTTATTCCCCTCGATGTTAAATATCCGCAAGGATCTGAGAAGCAATTAATCAAAGCGACCATGGACCGGGAAGTACCCCCGGGCAAGCTGCCTTTTGACGTGGGCGTTGTAGTGCAAAACGTGGCTACCGCCATTGCCATTTACCAGGCCTGCCGTTTTGGAAAGCCCCTCTACGAGAGGGTGCTGACCATTACCGGCGACGGCGCCGCCAAGCCCGGGAACGTAAGAGTGCGTATCGGCACACCCATCGGCCATGTGATCGAACAGTGCGGCGGCTTTAAAGGAGCTTCTATCGAAGAAGCCGAGCTGGACAAAAGTGAAGTGCGCTATCCTGTGTTCGCTCCGCCTCAACTGGTGGGCAAAATCATTATGGGCGGCCCCATGACCGGATGGGCCCAGAAACGCCTCGACATTCCGGTGGTCAAGGGTACCAGCGGCATTTTAATTTTCACCCCCGCCATGGTGGTCGATACCGCGCACATGTCCTGCGTCCGCTGCGCCAAGTGCGTGGAGCATTGCCCCATGTTCCTCTACCCCAACTATATCGGAGTATATGCGGAAACGGGCCGCTATTCCCTGGCCGCCGAATGGGGCGCCATGGATTGTTTTGAGTGCGGCATCTGTGTTTATGTCTGCCCCTCCAACCGGCCCATTGTGCAATTTGTCAGAGAAACAAAAAGACATATCGCTGCAGCCCGCGCGGCCAAGAAGTAGCCGTAAGCGGTCCGCAGCCGCAGCTTTGTACTGTTATTTAGAGGAGGGAAAAAGATAGTATGGTGGATCACGAACTGCAATTAACAGTTTCTCCATCCCCACACTTAAGATCACCGGCAACGGTAAGCCATGCCATGCGCGACGTGCTCATTGCCCTGGCGCCCGTTACCGCTGTCTCCATTGTCCTCTTTAAATGGAGCGCCGTATTTTTAATTTTTGTCTGCATGGCTACCGCAGTGCTGACCGAGCTGCTTTTCCGCAAAGTCATGAAAAAACCCCATAGTTTAAGGGACGGCAGCGCCCTGGTTACAGGATTGCTGGTGGCTTTGCTTTTTGGAGCTGGCACAGCCTGGTGGACAGCAATTCTGGCCACCTTTATCGGCATCGGACTGGCCAAGGAACTTATGGGCGGCCTGGGCTGGAACCGTTTCAACCCGGCCTTGTTCGGCCGTTTAGCGGTAATTATGCTGGTGCCGGTATTCAATTATGTTACCGTTACCTTCGCTCCCTTGCGTCCTTTCTTCGGCAGCATGGACGTTGTCACCCAGGCTACCCCGCTGGCATTATTAAAGCAGGGTGTAGTCGAGTATATGCCTCCCTTGAGCCGCCTCTTTTTAGCCCATCCCGGCGGTTCCCTCTCGGAAACATCGGCCCTGGCGGTACTTATCGGTGGAGCCTACCTGATTTATAAAAAACATATTAGCTGGCACATCCCGATGGCGATCATCGGCACCACCTTCCTTTACGGCCTCATCGCCGAAGGAAGCTTCTACCTGGGCGTCTATCACGTGGTCGCCGGCGGAGTAATGATCGGCGCCTTGTTTATGGCCACCGACTGGGTAACCAGCCCGATTACCCCAAAAGGAAAGTTAATCTTCGGGGTTTGCATCGGGCTGCTGCTGATGACTTTCCGCGTGTTCCTGGCGCCCACCGAAGGGATGGCTTTCTCCATCCTGATCATGAATGCCTGTGTCCCGCTGATCGACCGCCTCACCAAGCGGCCCAAGTTCGGTGAAGTTCAAGTAAAAGAAGAAAAAACTGCTCCCGCAGCGGCGAAACCTGCCGTGGGGAAGAGCAATTAACAGGGGGTGACTTAAGTCTATGAAGCTATCACGTCGTAGTTTTTTAAAGCTTACGGGAACAGCCGCTGCCGCCTCCTTCCTGGTGGGCTCCGGGATGAAGGGCGTTGCTGAAGCGGCCGAACCGGTACGGGTCCACTACGGGCGCGAAGTGCCGACTATCTGCACTTTCTGCGGCGTTGGCTGCGGCATTATCTGCCACGTGCAAAACGGCGTCATTATCAACGCCGAGGGCGATCCGGACCATCCGATCAATGAAGGATCCCTGTGCAGCAAAGGCTCTTCCATATATAATGTTTCTTATATCTACGATTCCAAGGGCCGTCCCAAGCCCAACCCCAATCGCCTGACCAAGCCCCTTTACCGGGCCCCGGGCAGCAGCACCTGGGAAGAGAAAAGCTGGGAGTGGATGTATGATACCATCGCCCAGCGCATCAAGGATACCCGCGATAAGTACTTTACCGGAAAGGATGAAAACGGGGTTACAGTCAATCGCACCGATGCCATTGCCTGGCTGGGCAGCGCCTTCTGCACCAACGAAGAAAATTATCTCTTTAATAAAATGGCGCGGACACTGGGGATTGTTAATATCGACCACTGCGCCCGTCTCTGACACTCTTCCACGGTCGCCGGTCTTGGCGCCACATTCGGAAGAGGTTGCATGACCAATCACTGGATTGACTATAAAAACTCGGATGTATTTATGAACATCGGCGGCAACACCGCGGAGAACCACCCCATCTCTATGAAATGGATTGAGAAAGCGCGCCAGGAGAGAGGGGCCAAGCTGATCGTGGTGGATCCGCGCATCAGCCGCACTGCCGCAGTGGCTGACCTGCATGTGCCCATTCGTCCCGGCACCAATATCGCTTACCTGGGCGGGCTTATAAATTATATCCTCGAAAATGAACTCTATCAAAAAGAGTATGTCAGGCATTACACCGACGCTCCCTTCCTGGTAAACGAAGACTTTACTTTTGATGAAGAAACCGGTCTCTTCTCCGGTGTTCAGGACGACCCGGCTCGAAACGCCAAAAAATACGATCGCTCCACCTGGAGCTACCAGAAAGACGCCGCGGGCAATATCCGCCAGGATCCAGAGATGCAAAATCCGCAGTGCGTGCTGCAGATAATGAAGCAATTCTATGCCCAATATACCCTCGATAAAGTGAGCAAGATTACCGGGTGCGACCCGGCCCTTCTCGAGGAGTCTTACAAGCTTTACGCCTCCACCGGCCAGCCGGATAAGGCCGGCAACATCCTTTATGCCATGGGTATCACCCAGTTCACCCACGGCTCGCAAAATGTGCGCGCCGTAGCGATGGTGCAGCTGCTGTTAGGCAATATGGGCATCCCCGGCGGAGGGGTCAACGCCCAGCGCGGCCAGTCCAACGTGCAGGGCTCTACCGATATGGCCACCCTCTACCATATCATCCCCGGTTACCTGGGAGCGCCCAAGGCGGCGCTGCACCCGACCCTGGCCGATTATATCGAAAAGGAAACCCCGGCCACCAGTTGGTGGGCCAATAAACCGAAGTACCTGGTCAGCATGCTTAAAGCCTTCTGGGGTGACCATGCCACCGTGGAGAACGACTTCTGCTACGATTACCTGCCCAAGCTGGATCACCGCGATCATTCCCATATCGGCATGTATAAATATATGGGCGAAGGTGAAGTCAAAGGGTTGATCTGCTGGGCGGATAACCCCGCTGTTACCGGTCCTTCGGCCGGCCATAAGCGCGAGTACCAGACCAAGCTGGAATGGCTGGTCTCAGTGGACATCTTTGAAAATGAGACAGCCGCCTTTTGGAAAGCGCCCGGCATGAACCCGGCGGAAATAGAAACCGAAGTGTTCCTCCTTCCTGCCACCGCTGCGTATGAACGAGAAGGCACCAAGGCCAACAGCGGGCGCTGGATCCAGTGGCAGTGGCAGGCCCAAAACCCGCCCGGAGAATGTAAAGCCGACCTGCAGATCGTTTACGAGCTGTTTAAAAAGGTACAGGAAAAATACGCCGACGGATCCGGCGCTTTCCCGGACCCCATTGTCAAGGCGAACTGGAATTACGGTAAAGATGAAGATCCGGCCCAGGTGGATATCGTCAAGGTCTGCCTGGAGATAAACGGGTACAATACCTCTACCGGAGCGCCGGTCACCAATTTCGTGGGCCTGCAGGACGATGGCACCACCGCCTGCGGCAACTGGCTCTTCAGCGGCTACTACAATAACCTCGATAACCCGGCCTGCAAGAGCAGGATCAAGGAGAAGGAAGGCATCGGCTCCAACCTGGGCTGGGCTTTTGCCTGGCCGCTTAACCGGCGTATCGTCTACAACCGCTGCTCGGCCGATCCGGAAGGAAACCCCTGGAACCCGGAGCTGCAGGTATTCTGGTGGGACGAGGAAGGCAAGCTGGTCAAGAACCTGGATATCCCCGACTGGCCCGGGGCCTGGAGCTTTGAGGAGGTGGCCCAATTCCCCTTCATCATGCTGCCAATAGGCCGCGGCCGCCTCTTCTCTGACGCGGTCAACGACGGACCTCTCCCGGCCCACTTTGAGCCGGCGGAAAGCCCGGTGCCGAACCTGCTTTATCCCAAGGCCACGTTCAACCCGGTCAGCCAGCGCTGGTACGACAATTACGCCGCTGTGGGCGACAGCAACTACCCCTACATTATGACCACTTACCGCATCACCGAGCACTACCAGTCCGGGGCTTTGACCCGGAACATCCCCTGGTTGAACGAGATGATGCCGGAGCTCTTTGTCGAGATCGATGAAGAGCTGGCGGAGAGCCTGGGCATTAAAAACGGCGACCTGGTACGCATTGAGAGCAAGCGCCTGGTCCACAACGGGGAACAGGGCGGCATCGAGGCTAAGGCCTGTGTTACCAACCGCATCAAGCCGATGATCATTAACGGCGAGAAAAAACATATCGTCGGAATGCCTTTCCACTGGGGCTTCATGGGCATGGCCAAGGGGGCCGTCACCAACGATCTCATCCCCTCGGTCGGAGACGCCAACACCACCATCCCCGAATTCAAGGCATTCCTCTGCAATATCAGGAAGGTGGTGTAACCTATGAAGAAATCGATGCTGATCGATAACTCCAAATGTATCGGTTGCCGCGCCTGCCAGGCCGCGTGCAAACAGTGGAACCAGCTTCCGGCGGAAAAAACTGAGTTTACCGGGACCTATGAAAACCCGCCCCGCTTTTCGCCCATAACCTGGACGAAAATCGCCTTCCGGGAGTACGAACAGAACGGTAAACTCAGTTGGACCTTTACCAAGCTGGGCTGCGTCCACTGCACCGACGCCGCCTGTATCAAGGTCTGCCCGGCCAACGCCATTTCGCACACTGAATACGGCACGGTGGTGATCGATGAAAAAAGGTGTATCGGCTGCAACTATTGTGCCGCCAACTGTACATTCAATGTGATCGGCTTTGATCAGGCGGCCAACGTGGCCAGAAAATGCACCTTCTGTTACGACCGCATCGCTGCCGGCATGATTCCCGCCTGTGCCAAGACCTGTCCCACCGGCGCTATCACTTACGGCGACCGCTCGGAGATAATGGCCCTGGCTGAACGGCGCCTGGCTGAAGTGAAAAAGAATGGCCACCCCAATGCCGATATCTACGGCGTGGAAGAGCTGGACGGCCTGGCCATGATGTACCTGCTTAAAGACGGCAAAGAGAACGCCGAGGTCAAGTACGGATTACCGGAAAAACCGCGCATCCGCACCGCGGCGCACATCTGGGACCTGGTTTTCAAACCGGTTCGCGCTGCTGTGGTTCTGGCCATGGTTTTCGCTCTGTGGATTAACAAGAGCGAATCGGCCAAAGAAAAAACCAGTTAAGATTAGCCAGACGACTGGACAAAGGGCTGTCCTTTATAGGGCAGCCCTTTTTTAGATGTCGGAAGTCAGAGGTCAGAATATTGAAATCAAAAGGATCAAAATTACTCCTGAAATACTAAATACTGGATACTGAATACTTTATTAAGGGCTATTGATTATTAATCATCAGGCGTACAATCTCTCCAAATACCTGCGCGGCCGAACCTCCCTTAAACTCATCGGCAAAAACGACAACAACGGCTTTGGGTTTATCCAGGGGATAAAATCCCGCGGCCCAATAATTATAGGTGCGACCGCGCCCGCTTTCAGCAGTGCCGGTTTTCATCCCTGCCGGGGCCAGAGAGCTTAAACCGGCCGGCCTTCCCGTGCCCTGCTCCGCCACAGCCTGCAGTAGATACTTTAATTTATTAATCGTAGCAGGACTAAGAATACTGCCCCCCTGCTGCGGCCAATAATGTCTTAACTTCCGCCCGGAAGAGTCAACCACATCCAGAACCAGCCGCGGTTTAATCTGCCTGCCCCCGTTGGCCACGGCCGCCATCATGGCTGCGACCTGCAGAGGTGTGGCCTGCAAATCCCCCTGTCCAATAGCCATGTTAGCCAGGGCGCGCCGGTTGGCCAGATCTTCCGGTGCGGGTAAAAGGCCCGCACTTTCGCCCACCGGCAGCCCTGTCGGCGCGCCGAAGCCAAAAATTCGTGCATACTTTTCCATTTTTTCAGCTCCCAGTTCCAGGGCCAGTTCAATAAAAACGCTGTTGCAAGAATGGGCGAAAGCCTCCACCAGGGTAATTTCCTGCTTCTGGTGCAGGTTGGAGCAGGTGATAAACAGGTCGTCGATATTAACGCCGCCGTTACACTGAAAGGTTTGAAAAAGCGTCACCAGCCCTTCTTCCAGTGCTGCCGCCGCCACGACAGTTTTAAAAACAGAACCGGGCTGGTAATCCGACAAAGCCCGGTTTACCAGGGGTTCCTGCGCTGCCTGCAAGTAATCACTCAAGGAGCCGGCATGAAAATTGGGGCGGCTGGCCATGGCCAGGATATCACCGTTCCACGGGTCCATAATGACTACAGCCCCTTGCTGGATGTAGCGATCCATAACCTGTTCAACTTCCCGCTGCAGCCCGCCGTCCAGGGAAAGGACTAGATTATGTGAATAAGTATCGCTTTTACGGATCCGGTAGCCCAGGCCGGGGATAAGGCGATTGCGCCTGTCCACCAGTGCCGCCAGGACGGTTTTCTGGCCCCGGGATAGTGCATCATCAAAAGCACGCTCAATTCCGCTGACTCCCCGGCCTTCGCTATCCATGTAGCCGATAAGATGAGTGGCCAGCATTCCCGGCCCGTAGCGGCGGGGGTTGGGTGCGGGGATTAAGCCCGGCAGGTTGCCCAGGGCCGGGGTAAACCCGTCCGACAACACCGTAGATACCCAGAAAGGCAACACCCCGTACGGAGGAGCGGCTATTTTCTCAATCCCGTGGATATGATTTAAGCTTTGCAGGATATCGTCTTCCCTACCGCGGTATTGGGCGGGGAAAGCAGCCAGGCCTACCTCGTGCCGGCTGTCCAGTAGCGACCGGCCGTAACGATCCTGGATATCGCCGCGGCCGTCCAGGATCACCAGGCCCAAAGCCCTCTGGCGCACCGCCTGCTGAGACAATGCGGCTCCCTGCAAGATCTGTATCTTGAATAATTTTAATCCCAGCAAAGCCATGCAAAAGCTTAAGATTAAAAGTAAGCCCAGGATTCTTCTCTGGCAGTCTACCAGCATGAAAAAACCTCCCTGATTCATTTTTTTCCAGGGAGGGTGGTTTTATGCATGGCAGCATATTTACCAGGGTAATCCGGCTTTAGAGAACAGGGATTTAGCGCAGAGTTTACCCCTTTTTAGGGAATCCAGAATTCAGAAGTCAGAAGCCAGAAGTAAAAGGATTAAAGCCGGGGATTCCAATACCCCCTCCCCCCTCGTGGTGATCCGAGCACACACTTGACACCGGGGGTCGATTGATGTAGCATAGAAGCATGCTAATACAGGGTCAGCGTTACACTGAAACCATCATAGATGAGATC
>Ga0116166_1001428_pt1 | contig 21606 bp, 15 predicted proteins | sample AD_JPNMR2_MetaG_FD_89884 | JGI IMG/M metagenome (GOLD analysis project Ga0116166, IMG submission 89884) | Active sludge microbial communities of municipal wastewater-treating anaerobic digesters from Japan - AD_JPNMR2_MetaG | ecosystem: Engineered > Bioreactor > Anaerobic > Digestate | place...
CCGCGGCCGCCTAGGGCCCGCAGCCTGGAGCCGCAGACCAGCGCCCCGGCCATGGCCGCATCGGTCAGCTTCACACCGCTGCCCGGTCTGCCGGAGGTGCGGGCAGGCGACGACCTGGCCACGCTGATCCTGGCCGCGGCGCAGCGCGCCGGCGTGGCCATCAACGACGACGCCATCGTCGTCGTCGCGCAGAAGGTCGTCTCCAAGGCCGAGGGCCGCAGCGTCGACCTGCGCTCGGTCACGCCGTCGGCGCGCGCCCTCGAGCTGGCCGGCGTCACCGGCAAGGACGCACGCGTGGTCGAGCTGATCCTGGCCGAATCCAGCGCGGTGCTGCGCGCGGTGCCCAACGTGCTGATCGTGCGCCACCGCCTGGGCTACGTGATGGCCAACGCCGGCATCGACCGCTCCAACGTGCCCGGCGGCGGTGACCACGCCGACGACGCGCGCGCCGGCGAGGCCGAGCGCGTGCTGCTGCTGCCGCTGGCCCCCGACCGCTCGGCCGAGGCCTTGCGCGAGCGGCTGCAGCAACGCGCCGGCGTGCGCCCCGGCGTGATCGTCAGCGACAGCTTCGGGCGGCCGTGGCGCAACGGCGTGGTCAACGTGGCGCTGGGCGCGGCCGGCGTGCCTTCGCTGATCGACCGCCGCGGCGAACCCGACCGCCAGGGCCGCAAGCTCGAAGTCACGCAGGTGGCCTTTGCCGACGCGGTGTGCGCCGGCGCCGCGCTGGCCATGGGCGAAGGCGCCGAAGGCCTGCCGGTGGTCATCGTGGAGGGGCTGCGCCCGCGCGCGCCGCTGTGCGGCGCCGGCGCCTTGATCCGCCCGCTCGAGCAGGACCTGTTCCAGTGAACCCCATGCGCGTGGCCGCGGTGTGCGGCGGTGTCGGCGGCGCCAAGCTGGCCGACGGGCTGCTGCATGTGCTGCCGGCCCAGACCCTGGGGTTGATCGTCAACACCGGCGACGACTTCGAACACCTGGGCTTGCACATCAGCCCCGACGTCGACACCGTGCTGTACACGCTGTCGGGGCTGGCCAATCCGGCCACCGGCTGGGGCCGGCGCGACGAGAGCTGGAGCTTCATGGCCGCGCTGCAGGCGCTGGGCGGCGAAACCTGGTTCCGCCTCGGCGACGCCGACCTGGCGATGCACGTGCAGCGCACGCGCCGGCTGGCCGCCGGCGAGCCGCTGAGCGCGATCACCGCCGACAGCGCACGGCGCCTGGGCATTGCCGCGCAACTGCTGCCGATGACCGACGGCCGCTTGCGCACCCGTGTGCGCACCGACGCCGGCTGGGTCGACTTCCAGGACTACTTCGTGCGCCAGCAGTGCCGGCCCACGCTGCACGAGATCCGCTTCGACGGCGCCGCGATGTGCGAGCCGGCGCCGGGCGTGGCCGAACTGTTGCGCGGCGAGGCACTCGAAGCCATCGTGATCTGCCCGTCCAACCCCTACCTCAGCGTCGACCCGGTGCTGGCCGTGCCGGGGTTGCGCCAGTTGCTGCGCGCGGCCGGGGTGCCGGTGGTCGCGGTGTCGCCGCTGATCGCCGGTGCGGCCGTGAAGGGCCCGACCGCGAAGATCATGGCCGAGCTGGGCAAGGCGAGCAGCGCACTCGAAGTGGCGCGCCACTACCGCGGGCTGATCGACGGTTTCGTGCTGGATGAGCGCGACGCGGCACAGGCTGCCGAGATTGCCGCCGACGCCGGCGTGGCGGTGCGGCTGTGCGACACGCTGATGCAGTGCGACGACGACCGGCAGCGCGTCGCGCGCGCCAGCCTGCAGCTGGCCGCCGAGCTGCGCAACGACAGCGCCGCGGCGCTGCGCGCCCGGCGTTCGAGGCCGACATGAGCTGCTGGGCGCTGATCGCACTGAAGTCCTTCGCCTGCGGCAAGAGCCGGCTGGCGCAGGTGCTGTCGTTGGCGCAGCGCGAAAGCTTCAGCCGCACGATGCTCGAGCATGTGGTGCGCTCGCTGGCAGCCGCGCACGAGATCGACGGCATCGCCATCGTGACGCAGGAACGCGCTGCTCTGCCTGCCGCCGCGCTGGCGCTGAACGACCCCGGCGGCGGCCTGAACGCGGCGCTGGCCAGCGGCGCCAGACAGCTGGCCGCAGCGGGCGCGAACGAACTGCTGGTGCTGCACGCCGACCTGCCGCTGCTGGCGGCCGACGAGATCGACGAGTTCGTCGTGCGCTCGCGCGACAGCGGCCTGGGCCTGGCGAGCGACCGCATCGGCCACGGCACCAACGCCGTCTTCGTCGCGCCGCCGCTGGCCTTCGATTTCTGCTTCGGGCGCTACAGCTTTGCGCGCCACCAGCAGCAGGCACGCGAGCGCGGCTTGCTGCCCTTCATCGCGCGCTCACCCGGTTTCGCCTTCGACGTCGACGAGCCGGCCGACCTCGCCGCGCTGCGGGCCGCCCACGGCGAGCACTTCGCCCCCACCCTTGACGCCTGGAAGGCCACGCCATGGACCACGCCATCGATCGACTGCTAGGCCTTGCCGGCGGCGGCGCCCGGCTGAGCGACGCCCAAGCGCTGGCGCTGGCGGCCGGCGCGCCGCTGCACGCGCTGCTGGAATGCGCCGAACGACTCACGCTGCGCGGCCACGGGCTGCGCGTGGGTTATTCGCGCAAGGTCTTCATCCCGTTGACGCGGCTGTGCCGCGACGCCTGCGGCTACTGCACCTTTGCCACCGCGCCGCGCACGCTGCCCAGCGCCTATCTGAACCCCGACGAGGTGCTGGACATCGCGCGGCGCGGCGTGCAGGCCGGCTGCCGCGAAGCGCTGTTCACGCTGGGCGAGAAGCCCGAGTTGCGCTACCGCGCGGCGCGCGAGCAGCTGGCGCGGCTGGGCTACGCCAGCACCATCGACTACGTGGCCGCGATGGCCGAACTGGTGCACCGCGAAACCGGCCTGCTGCCCCACCTGAACCCGGGCAACCTGAGCGCAGCCGAGCTGGCCCAGCTGCGCCCGCTCGCGGCGTCGATGGGGCTGATGCTCGAATCGTCGGCCGAGCGGCTGAGCGAGCGCGGCGGGCCGCACTGGAAGTGCCCCGACAAGCTGCCGGCCACCCGCCTCGCGACGCTGGACGCGGCCGGCGCGGCCCAGGTGGCGATGACCAGCGGCATCCTGATCGGCATCGGCGAGACCCGCGCCGAGCGCGTGCACTCGCTGCTGGCGCTGCGCGAACTGCACGAGCGCCACGGCCACATCCAGGAAGTGATCGTGCAGAACTTCCGCGCCAAGCCCGGCACGCGCATGGCGCACGCGCCCGAGCCGTCGCTGGACGAGCACGCCTGGAGCATCGCGATGGCGCGGCTGGTGTTCGGTGCCGCGATGTCGATCCAGGCGCCGCCGAACCTGCGCCCGGGCGAGCTGGCACCGCTGCTGCGTGCCGGCATCAACGACTGGGGCGGCGTGTCGCCGGTGACCATCGACCACGTCAACCCCGAGGCCGCATGGCCGCATCTGGACCAGCTCGAAGCGCAGACGCGCGCGGGCGGCCGGCAACTGGTCGAACGCCTGGCGCTGGTGCCCGCCTGCGTGCGCGACGCGGCGCGCTGGACCGACGCGGCGATGCGCAAGGCGGTGCTGCGGCTGGCCGACGCCGAAGGCTTCGCCCGGCCCGACACCTGGCTGGCCGGCACCGGCGCGGCGCCCACGCCCAGCCTGAGCGCTGCCGTGCTCGGCGCGCTGCGGCACGGCGCCACACCGGTTGCGCCGGCCACGCGCGAAGTGGCCGCGCTGCTGGCGCGCGCGCGCGACGGCCACGAGCTGGACGAAGCCGGCATCGTGCAGCTGTTCGCCGCGCGCGACGCCGACTTCCAGGCCGTGGTGCGCTCGGCCGACGCGCTGCGCGCCGAGGTGGTCGGCGACACCGTGACCTTCGTGCGCAACTGCAACATCAACTACACCAACATCTGCCAGCACCGCTGCGGCTTTTGTGCCTTCGCCAAGAGCCGCAGCGCGCACAGCCTGCGCGGCCCGGCCTACAAGCTCGAAGCCGGCGAAGTCGCCGAACGCGCGCTGCAGGCCTGGGCGGCCGGTGCCGGCGAAGTCTGCATGCAAGGCGGCATCCACCCGCACTACACCGGGCAGACCTACCTGGACCTGGTTGCCGCGGTGAAGGCCGCGGTGCCGGGCATGCACGTGCACGCGTTCTCGCCGCTGGAAATCCTGCACGGCGCGCGCACGCTGGGCCTGTCCACCGCGCAGTTCCTGGCGCGGCTGCGCGACGCCGGCCTGGCCACGCTGCCGGGCACGGCGGCCGAGATCCTCGACGACGAGGTGCGCGCCGTGATCTGCCCCGACAAGCTGAACACCGAGGAATGGCTGCAGGTGATGCGCGACGCGCACGGCGTGGGCATCCGCAGCACCGCGACCATCATGTTCGGCCATGTCGAACGGCCCGAGCACTGGGCGCGGCACCTGCTGCGCATCCGCCGGCTGCAGGCCGAAACCGGCGGCTTCACCGAGCTGGTGCCGCTGCCTTTCGTGCACATGGAATCACCGCTGTGGCACAAGGGCGCGTCGCGTTCCGGCCCCACCTTGCGCGAGGCGCTGCTGATGCACGCGGTGGGCCGGCTGGTGCTGCACCCGCTGATCCCGAACATCCAGACCTCGTGGGTGAAGATGGCGCCCGAAGGCGCCGCGCTGTGCCTGCGCGCCGGTGCCAACGACCTGGGCGGCACCTTGATGTACGAATCGATCACGCGCGCCGCCGGCGGCGCCAACGGCCAGTTGCTCGACGAGAGCGACATGCGCCGCATCGCCGCCGGTGTCGGGCGGCCGCTGGCCGAGCGCACGACGCTGTATGCGCGCGCCGCCGCGCCCGGCAGCGAGCCTGCGGCACGCCCGCCGAGCCCGGCACTGCAGCGCGGCGTTCGCATCGCGCAGACAGCTGTGGCACAGGCCAAGGTCGAGACCACGACCCTCGATCGCTGAGCGCCGCCCCGGCCGCGTGCGTTCCCGCGCCGCAAGCGGGGCTGCATCACGACGGGTGGATCGACAGCGCTCAGGGCTCGTCGGGCGCGCGCACGGCGACCAGCACCACTTCGACCCTGCCGGCGCGCTCGCGGCGGCGCAACCACCACACCGCGCCCTTGCGCATCGCCCAGGACGGCGCGCCAGGCGCGTGCGCTTCCAGCGCCGCTGCGCCGCTGCCGCGCAAAGCGGCGCCGCCGGCGGCTGCCCCGGCCATCAGCCACGCCGCGGCGGCGCCCAGCGTGGGCTGGTGGCCGACGATCAGCACCGGCGTGCGCCGCTCGGGCCAGCCCGCCAGCGCGAGCAGCGCGTGCACGTCGCCGCCCGGCCCCAGCGCATCGCGCGTGTGGAATTTGCGGCCCAGCGAACGCGCGGTCTGCTGGCAGCGCAGCGCCGGGCTGACCAGCACACGCGTGCGTTCGGGCAACGCCCGCTGCAGCCACTCGGCGATGCGCGCCGCGTGCCTGGCGCCCTTCGGCGACAACGGGCGTTGCAGGTCCAGCACCGCGTCGTCCAGCGGGTTGCCCGCATCGGCGTGGCGCCAAAGGATCAGGTCCATTCCAGGTCCATCGGTTCAGAGCCTGTGAGGTGTTCCGGCGCGCCCGAGCGGGCGTCCGAAACGGGGTCGATCTAGGCGCAAAGCGCAGCCATAGCCCGAGCTATGGCGAGCATTTGCAACGACGAGCGGCGCCGCTTCGGGCGCATGAGCGGGTGTGGCGGAAGGCTTCACAGGCTCTCACTCCACGCGGGGGTCGTAGCGGCGCATCAGCGCTTGCTGCGCGCTGACGCCGGCCTCGCCGACGCGGCGGTACTGGCCGTCGGCCGCCAGTGACCACGCATCCAGCGTGTCGTGCAGGTACGGCACCAGGCATTCGTCGATCACGCGCTGGCGCAGCGCGCGCTCGCGCACCGGCCACGCCAACTCGATGCGGCCGAACATGTTGCGCGTCATCCAGTCGGCGCTGCTCAGGTACAGCACCTCGTCGTCGCCGCCGCGGCCCCAGCGGAAATACAGCACGCGCGTGTGCTCGAGAAAGCGCCCGACCACCGAGCGCACGCGGATGCGCTCGGTCAGCCCCGGCACGCCGGCGGGCAGCAAGCAGGCGCCGCGCACGATCAGGTCGATCTGCGCGCCGGCCGCGCCGGCCGCCACCAGCGCATGGATCAGCGCCGGGTCGGTCAGCGCATTCATCTTCGCGACGATGCGCGCCGGCGCACGCCGCCGCGCCGCCTGCTCGACCTGGCCGATGTGCGCGATCAGCCGCCGATGCAGCACGAATGGCGCGCTCACCAGATGCCGCGGCGGCTTCAGCTTGATCTGGCTGGCCAGCTGCAGGAACACGGCGTCGGCGTCCAGCGTGAGCCCGGCGTCGCTGGTCAGGTAGCCGACGTCGGTGTACAGCGCGGCCGTGCGCGGGTTGTAGTTGCCGGTGGACAGGTGCAGGTAGCGGCGCAGCCGGCCCGGCGACGCACGGCCCTTGCCCTGCGGGCCCTCGCGCCGGGTCACCAGCAGCAGCTTGGCATGCGTCTTCAGCCCGACGATGCCGTACACCACCTGCGCGCCCACGGCCTCGAGCCGCTCGGCCCAGTTGATGTTGGCCTCCTCGTCGAAGCGCGCCTTCAGCTCGACCACGCAGGTCACTTCCTTGCCGCGGCGCACCGCCTCGATCAGCAGTTCCATCAGCACCGACTTCGCGCCGGTGCGGTAGATGGTCTGCTTGATCGCCAGCACCTCGGGGTCGTCGACCGCCTCGCGCAGGAACTGCACCACCGGGTCGAAGCTCTCGAAGGGATGGTGCAGCAGCAGGTCGCCCTGGCGCAGCGCGTCGAAGATCGACACCCCCGGCGGCAGCCGCTGCGCCGGCCAGGCCGGCTCGAACGGTGCGAAGCGCAGCGCGTCGGCGCTGGCCAGGTCGATCAGCTGCGACAGCGGGCCGAGGTTGACCGGCCCGTCGACGCGAAACAGCATGTCCTCGCCCAGGCCGAACTGCGCCAGCAGGAACTGCGACAGCTGCGGCGGGCAGGTCTGCACCACCTCGAGCCGCAGCGCCTGGCCGTAGTGGCGCGTGGACAACCCGGTGCGCAGCGCCTGGCGCAGGTTGGTGACCTCGTCCTCGTCGACGTCCAGGTCGGAATCGCGCGTCACGCGGAACTGCGAGAACGCCTCCACCGTGCGCCCGGGGAACAACTCGCCCAGGTGCGCGCGGATCACGCTGGTCAGCAGCACGTAGGCCTGCTTGCCGTGGGCGAGCGCGTCGGGCAGGCGGATCACGCGCGGCAGTGCGCGCGGCACCTTGACGATGGCGATCAGGTTGCTGCGGCCGAAGGCGTCGCGCCCGCCGAGCCGGCAGATGAAGTTCAGCGACTTGTTGGCGATCTGCGGAAACGGATGCGACGGGTCCAGCCCCACCGGCACCAGCAGCGGGCGCACCTGCTGCGCGAAGAAGCGCGCCACCCACTTGCGCTGCGCGGCGTCGCGCGCGGCGTGGTTCAGCACCACCAGGCCGTGGTGCTGCAGTGCCGGCATCACCTCGTGGTTGAACACGCGGTACTGCGCGTCGACCAGCGCGTGCGCCGCGGCCGACACCGCGCGCACGTCGGCGTGGGACACCTCGGCGTGCGCCGAGCGCGAGGCCTCCAGGTAGTCGGCGAAGCGCACCTCGAAGAACTCGTCCAGGTTCGAGCTGACGATGGTGATGTAGCGCAGCCGCTCCAGCAGCGGCACGTCGGCGCGCTGCGCCTGCGCCAGCACGCGGCGGTTGAAGTCGAGGATCGCGCTTTCGCGGTTGATCAGCTTGAACACCGGTGCCGCCGGCGCTGCCGGTGCCGCGGCCGGCAGCTTCGCGCCCGTGGCGCCGCGGTCGTCGATCATCGACCCATTTTAGGATGGGCCCCGGTCGGCGCCGCACACGCCGGCACCGCCGCACACATCGCGGCGGGCGGTGTCTTCAGCGGCAGGGGCCGCGCGGCGCCGCGCCGGCGGCGCTGCGCGCTGGCGCCCATTCAGGCTGCGGCGGCCGCGGCCCCATCCGCCTGCGCCTTGCGCACCACCGCCTTGGCCTTGCGCACCACGGTCTTCTGCGCCGCCGCGGCCTGGGCCGCGGCCTTGTCTGCGACGGCCTTGCCGGGGCTCGTGGCGGTGCCCTTGCCGGGGCCCTTGCCGGTGCGCTTGCCGGCGCTGCGGGTCGCGGCCTGCTTCACGCTCTTGGCCTGCCGGGCGGCGGCCTTGGCTTGCCTGGCGACGGCGCTGGCCACCGCCGGCTGGCGCGACACGCGCTGCATCAGCTTGCTCGAACCCGACTCGATGCGCTCGGCGAACTGGCTCACCACGGCGGCGGCGGGCATCGCCACGCGGCTGATCGCCTCGAGCGCACCGAGCTGGGTCGCCTGGTCGAAGCGCTCGGCATTCGCGGCGATGCGCTCCACGCCCTTGTGCGCCAGATCGACCGCGGCGTCGACCGCGCTGGTGGCGCGCTCGCTGCCGTAGTGCAGACTCTTGACGCAGTAGCCGCTCCAGCGCTGCTGGGTGTGCACCAGGTTGCTGCGCAGGCCGTCCCGAAGGCCCGCCGCGCCGCGGTGGACCACCCCCTCGAAGCGCTGGTCGACGAAGCCGATCATGCGCTCGCCACCGGCGCGGTACACACCGATCACGTTGCGCGCGGTATTGCCGTACGAGTCGATCACGCTCGCGGCGACGCTGGACAGGTTCTTGTTGCTCAACACGTTCTCCTTGCGGGTTGGGGTCACTGGCCGTTGGCACCGCAGTGCATCGGGCATGGCTTCACTGTGCCGGCAAGGTGTAGGGGGCGCACCCCAATTCAGGGCTTTTTTCCTAGGGTGGGCGCTCTACTCGGGCGGTGGTGCTACGGCAGCAGTGGTCGACTGCTGACCAGCATCGGCCGGCGCACTAGCGGCGCGCAACGCCGCTCCAGCAGGCGATGCTCCAGCTCGGCCGGCGCGCCAGCGCCTGCACGGTCGCGTCGTCGAACAGGTCGGCGGCGTAGTTGCGCAGCCAGCAAAGCGCCTCGGGTTGTCGCAGGCCGTACGCGTCGAGCATCTGCTGCGCATGGTGGTCGGCGCGTTCGGACAACGATGCCGGTGCTGCGCCGGGCGGCGCCGCCGCCGATGCCTTCGCCGAGGGACTCGCGGCAGGCTGCGGCTGCGGCAGCTCGATCAGCAGCCAGGCCTGCCGCGTCAGCAACCACAGGGCGGCCGCGTCGGCGTCGGCCTGGACGCGCGCCTTCACCGCAGGGCTGCGCAGGTCGTCGGGCGTCAGCGCCTTGCAGGCCTCGGGCGCCTGCCCCGATTCCACCCACGCGCTCAGGCGCGGCCAGGCCTGCAGCGGCCGCGACGGGAACTTGGCACGTTCGCGGTTGTGCTGCACCACCGCCATCACCTCGTCCTCGTAGCTGCTCAGGCAGGCCGCGCTGTCGGCCACCAGCGCCGACACCGCCTCGGCGCGCAACAGTTCGTCCAGCAGCATCAGCCAGCCGGCGCTGACGACCAGGGTCGAACCCTCGAGCCGCCGTTGCACGCGCAGCAAGGGCAACGGCGTCGGCGCGACGACGACGCGCAGCTCGCGCACCAGCGCCGCGTGCGGCTCCATGTCGGGGTGCTTGACCACCGCCTTGCGCCAGCCTTCGACGGCGGCGGCGAAGCGTTGCTGCAGGCGCTGTGAATCGCTGCGCGGCATGGCCGCGGCTGGGCTGTCGGCCGCCATCGCACCGGCCATCGCACCCGCCATCGCCAGGCTCAGCAGCGCGGCGGCAAGCCGCGCCGGCCCGCGGCGGCGGCACGATGCCGGCTTCGACGTTGGTTTCATCGTTCCACCGCCATCGATCCGGGTTCGTAGCGATCGAGCGCGCCCTCGCCGCACGAGGCGATCCATTGTTCGTGCAGGTAGTTCGGCAGCAGGCCCGCCACCGGCTGCGTGCGCGAACGCCCCTGAGCGCACTGCAGCTGCACCGCCACCGGCAAATAGCAGCGGCCCAGCTTGTCGTCCAACGCCAGCAGCAGCACGCGCCCGGGCGCCAGCGCATCGGGCCGCGCCGCAGCGCTGGCGAACACCACCTTGCCGGATCCGTCGGGCTCGGTCGGGTTGAGCACGATGCGTTGCAGCGGCAGCGGCGACGCGCCTTCGTTCAGCAGCGCAAGGTAGATGGTCGGGTTGGCCTGCTCGGCCTTGTCCAGATACCAAGCGGCGCGAAACGGCGGGCACGGCGGCTGCGCGCAGCCGGCGGCGAGCAACATGCCGCTTGCCAGCGTCACGCCCAAGGCGCGCGAGCTTACAAGCGCGAACCGGTGCAGCGTCGTCGGTCGTACGCGGGGCGTCATCGCGTGCCCCCGTCCTGCCCGCGCACGTTGCGGCGCGGGGCGATGTTCTCGACCGCCGTCTGCAGATTGCTCAGCGCCGTGGCCAGGGCCGGGTCGGCCGGCAGCTTCTTTTCGATCGCGGCGAGTGTGGCCTGCAGTTTGTCCACTGCACCGGTCAGGCCGGGATCGTCGGGCCGCGGCGGGCCGCCCGGCGCATTGACGCGGATGCGTTGGCTGAGCAGCTCGACCTGCGTGCGCAGGTCGCCGATCCCCTTGACCAGCGCCGGGTCGAGCGCGACGGTGATCGGCTGCGGCGGCTGCGGCGGCTGCGGCGGAAACTTCAGCTCTTCGAAGCGCTTGGTCGCGGCGAACAGCCGCTCGGCGGCATCGCTCAAGTGCTTGGCCGGGTCGATCAGCGCCGAGCCGTCGGCGCTGACGCGGATGCCGCCGCTCAGCAGCACACGGTCGGCGTCGTTGATTTGCAGCGCGGCGGCATCCAGGCGCAGGTTCAGCCCTTTTTCCAGCAGCGCGCGGTCCTTGTCCGACAGCCGCAGCTCGGTGGGCGCCAGCGCCACCGTGCCGACGACGCCGATGGTCAGCGCGCCGGCCAGCACGCCGGCGGTGCCGAGCGACCCGAGCAGGCCGCCGAGGCCACCGCCGCCGGCCGCAGCGCTGCGCTTGGCAGCGTCGGGCTCGGGCTCGGACTGCTTCGCGGTGGCTGCCGCGCCCGCGGCAGCGGCGGGTCGCATCGCCGCCGCAGCGGCTTGATTCACTGCACCCGGCAAGTCCTTGTCCAGCACCGCCTTGGCCGTGGTGTAGCCCAGCAGCCGGTAGCTCTCGAACTGCTGTTCGTCGAAGAACTGGTCGGCCGTGCTCTGGTGCGGGAAGCGCGCCGGGTCGTCGGCCGCGCTGCCTTCGGGTGCGCTGGCCTCGGCGTAGGCGCTCAGCTCGGGCGGGTCCTGCGGGCGCAGCAGGCGCGGCTTGAGCACGATCAGCTTGCCGTCGTGGCGCACGGCGTTGCCGTCGCGCGCCGAATAGCGGATCGGCGCCTCGATGTGGCGCAGCGGCGCGCCGTCGCGCCCCGGCCCCGGCAGCACCGCCGGCAGCTCGATCGGGATGCCCAGGTCGACGCGGATCTTGCGCACCACATCGAGCAGGTCGCCCCACTGGAAGCGCCCGTCGCAGGTGGCGTCGACCGCGACGATGCGGCGGCAGCGCCGGCGCACCATCTCGTAGATGCCCAGGTTGTCGAAGTGGCCGCCGTCGGACAGGTAGACGAAGCGGCCGTCGGTGCCGGTGCGGCCGGTGGCTTCGGCGACGGCCACGTCCAGGCCCGCCCAGGGTTGTTTGTCGCTCCAGCAGCGTTGGCCCTTCGCTCCCGGGTTGGCTGCCCACCAGCCCAGGCGCACGTTGAACAGCGCCATCACCAAGGTCACCGGCGCCGAGCTGTGGTAGCCCATGTTCGGCGACGCCGCGGCGCCCGAGATCGTCATCGCGCGCCCGAGCGACATGCCGCCCAGATAGCGGCCGGTCGGCCTGAAGCCCACCGCCGCGGCGCCGCAATGCCGCGGCGTGGCGATGAACGGCGCGGCCTTGCGCTGCTGCCAGTCGAGCTGGTCGGGCTGCACGCTGACCACGTTCAGCGCGATGCCGATCACCGGATACAGCCGCGGCCGGCCGTCGGCGCCGCGCAGCGGCTGCTCGAACCCGGCCAGCGGCGGGTTGTCGGCCGCATCGAAGCCGGTGAACCAGTGCGGCCTGCGCAGCGCGCGCCCCGCGCCGAGGTAGGCGCGCACCAGCCGGTTGCCGTACATGCCGTGCAGCGAGAACACGTTCACGCCCATCAACAGCGCCAGCACGATCGACAGGCCCCACAGCGCGGCCCAAACGGCGAGCAGCATCGGCGCGGCGCCCTCGAGCAGCACGTGGCGATACACCTGCGCCGGCGCCGACAGGCCGGCGCCGCCGGCGGGCTCGTCGACCACGCCGGCCAGCGCGGCGGCGGCCGGCGCAGCGGCGGCCGTCGTGGCGGCCGTCGTGGCGGACGTTGTGGCGGCCGTTGTGGCAGCCGCTTTGGCCGCGCTGTCGTACTCGGCGCGCAGCCGCTGCTGCTCGCGCAGGAACTCGGTCTGCGCGTGCAGGTCCGCGGCGCACAGCGGGCGCGTCCAGGCCCAGCCGTGGCAGGCGTCGAGCAGCGCGCTCCACCCCAGCGACAGCGCCAGCAGCGTGGCCACGACGACGGCGATGGCCATGGCGTCGAGCAGCTTGATGCGCAGCGCGCGCAGCACGCTCTTGGCCTTGCGCTGCAGCGCGGCGCCGTTGTCGCTCCAGTAGCCGATCAGGCTGGTGACGACGCCCAAGACGCCGCCGCCGACGCCGAACTGCAGCGCCGTGGTCCCGACCGCGCCGAGGGAGTCCAGCAGCGGCAGCGGCAGCCACACCACCAGCCCGAAGGCCAGCACCCACAGCAGCGAGAAGCGCAGCCAGTAGGCGGTGGCGCGGGCCCACCATTCGCGGTCGTGCTCGTCGGTCCAGCGGCCCATCAACCCGGCGTACAGCACCATCGCCAGCCAGAACGCGCCGGTCATCGCCGGCACCGCGAAGGTGGCGTACAGCAGCCGCTGGGTGCCGGCGTCGGCGCTGGCCGAGGGCACCGCGCCCAGCTGCGACAACGCCACCGACGCCAGCGCGCCGCCGAAGGCGCCGACGAGCAGGATGACGAACACGCCGCCAGGGTTGCTGGTGCGCTTGGGCAGGCCGCGCCACAGGCGCCGCGGTATGCCCACCGCCACGCCCAGCAGGTGCGCGGCCGCGCCCGCCACTGCGAAGACCCACCAGTCGGTCTCGCGCAATGTGGCGATCCAGGCGCCGCCGAGGCTCAGCACGACGGCGGCGGCGACGATCGGCGCGAAGCAGTAGCGGCCAAAGCGGTTGCGCGGCTCGAGCGTGGCGGCCGCGCGCGCCGCGGCGGCCTGCCGCTGCGCCGGGCTGGGCGCGGTCGGCGTGGCCGGCGCGGCCGCCCCGCCGCCTTGTTGCGGCAGGTCGGCCACGACATAGGACACGCCCCAGACGATGGCGGCGAAGGCGGCGGCGACGAACACCCCGTAGGCGTAGGGAATGCTCGGCGCCAGGTCCGCCGCGCCGAGCAAGGCGACGTAGATCCGCGGCACGGCGACGATCGCCGCCAGCAGCGACAGCCACACCAGCGCATTCAGCAGCAGGTTGCGGATGAAGATCGCCGCCAGGCTGAAGGCGTCGCCCGACATGCCCCCGCTGGGGCTCAGGTAGTTGCTGAACGCGCGCAGCGGCGCCACCGGGTCCTTGCCCTCGCCGGCACTGCGCGCGGCGCCGGCGCACGCCGCGCCGCCGACGCTGCCCGAGCTTTGGCCGACGCGCTGCAGCCAGGCGTCGCTGCCGCCGACGCCGCCGTCCTTGGCGGCCTGGTGCAAGCCGTTGACCAGCCAGCTGCCGATGCAGCCGCCGCCGCTGACCGTGGACAGGTAATGAAAGTCCTTCAGCCGCCCGTGCTGCGCCAGCCACTGCAGCACGCCCAGGCAGAAGGTGGCGCTGCGGATGCCGCCGCCCGACAGGCACAGCGCATGCGGACGCTGTTCGTCGGGTTGCGCGTGCAACTCGGCCCACAGCCGGTCCAACGGCAGCGGCGGCAAGTCGGTCCAGCGCGGGCTGCCCAGCACGTGCGCGAGTTCGTCGCGCAGCACGTCTGCCGTGCTGAACGGCCCGTCGTCGAGCGTCGGCTCGTCGACGGGTTTCGTCTTGCGCTGCGCACCGCACGCCATCGCGTGCCTCCGCTGAGGCTGGTCACGGCCGTGAGTTGAACCGACTGTGGCGCCGCACGCATCCTCAGCCGTGATGAAGCGCGGGCCGGTCGTTCAAGGCGCTATCAGTGCGCCTGCTCCCAGTTCGGCCCGACGCCGACCTCGGCCAGCAGCGGCACCGACAGCTCGGCCACGCCGCTCATCAGCCGCGGCACGGCCTCGCGCGCCCAGGCCAGCTCGGCTTCGGGCACCTCGAACACCAGCTCGTCGTGCACCTGCATCACCATGCGGGTCGCGCGCTGCTCGGCGTCGAGCGCGCGCTGCACCGCGATCATCGCCAGCTTGATCAGGTCGGCCGCGCTGCCTTGCATCGGCGCGTTGATCGCCTGGCGCTCGGCGGCGCTGCGCCGCGGGCCGCTGCCGCCGCGGATTTCGCTCAGCACGATGCGCCGGCCGAACAGCGTGCTGACGTAGCCGAGTTCGGCGGCGCTGGCCTTGGTGGCCTCCATCCAGCGGCGCACGCCGGCAAAACGCGCGAAGTAGCGCTCGATGTAGTCGCGCGCGGCCTTGGCTTCTATGCCCAGCGCCTGCGCCAGGCCGAACGCGCCCATGCCGTAGATCAGCCCGAAGTTGATGGTCTTGGCATAGCGCCGCTGCTCGGGCCCGACCTCGGCCAGCGGCAACCCGAAGACCTCGGCCGCGGTGGCGCGGTGAATGTCCTCGCCGGCGGCGAAGGCGGCGCGCATGCCTTCGTCGCCGCTGATGTGCGCCATCAGCCGCAGCTCGATCTGCGAATAGTCGGCCGACATCAGCACATGCCCCGGCGGGGCGACGAAGGCTTCGCGCACGCGCCGGCCCTCGGGCGTGCGGATCGGGATGTTCTGCAGGTTCGGGTCGTTGCTGGCCAGCCGGCCGGTCACCGCCACCGCCTGCGCATAGTTGGTGTGCACGCGGCCGGTGGCGGGGTTGACCATCGCCGGCAGCTTGTCGGTGTAAGTGCCCTTGAGCTTGGCCAGGCTGCGGTGCTCGAGCATGCACTTGGGCAACGGGTGGTCCAGCGCCAGTTTTTCCAGTACCTCTTCGTCGGTGCTGGGCGCGCCGCTGGCGGTTTTCTTCTGCACCGGCAGGCCGAGCTTGCCGAACAGGATCTCGCCGATCTGCTTCGGGCTGCCCAGGTTGAACGGCTGGCCGGCCAGTGCGTAGGCCTGCTGCTCCAGCGCCAGCAGGCGCTCGCCCAGCTCGCGGCTTTGCAGCGCGAGCTGCGCCACGTCGATCAGCACGCCGTGGCGCTCGATGCGTTGCAGCAGCTCGAGCGTCGGCATCTCGAGCTGCTCGTAGACGTAGCGCAGCCCGGGCTCGGCTGCGAGCTGCGGCCACAGCGTGCGGTGCAGCTGCAGCGCCATCTCGCTGTCCTCGCCCGAATAGCGCGTGGCGCGTTCCAGGTCCACCTGCGCGAAGGGGATCTGGTGCACGCCCTTGCCGCACAGCTCTTCGTAGCTCAGGCCGCGGCGGCCGAGGTGGCGCTCGGCCAGGCTTTCCAGGCCGTGCGGCCGGTGCGCTTCGAGCACGTAGCTTTGCAGCAGCGTGTCGTGCTGCACGCCGCGCAGCGTGATGCCGTGGTTGGCCAGCACATGCCAGTCGTACTTCAGGTTCTGGCCGAGCTTGGCCCGCGCCGCATCTTCCAGCCAGGGGCGCAGCCGCTGCAGCACCTGGTCCAGCGGCAGCTGTTCGGGCACGCCGGGGTAGCTGTGCGCCAGCGGCACGTAGGCGGCCACGCCCGGCTCGGTGGCCAAGGAGATGCCGACGATATGCGCGCGCATCGCGTCCAGCGAATCGGTTTCGGTGTCCAGCGCCACCAGCTCGGCGGCTTCGATCTTGCGCAGCCAGTATTCGAAGCGCGGCCAGTCGAGCACGGTTTCGTAGTCGTGCGCCAGCACGCCAGGCGGCGCGGCGGCCATCGCCACGGCCGCAGGTGCGGCCGCCATCGGTGACGCCGCAGCTGCCGCCGCCATCGGTGACGCCGCCGGCGCGGCCGCCGGGCCCGCCGCGCCGCCGTTGCCGGGCGTGGCCGCAGCGTCTTCCAGCTCCTTGCGCCAGGTCCTGAAGCCGTAGCGCACGAAGAAGTCGAGCAGGCCCGTGCGGTCGACCTCGCGCAGCGCCAGCGCATCCAGCGCCGCCGGCGCGGGCCAGCCGGGCAGCTGCGCCGACAGGTCGCAGTCGCAGCGCACGGTCACCAGCTTGCGCGCGGTGGGCAGCCAGCCCAGCGCGCTGCGCAGGTTGTCGCCGGCGGCACCCTTGATCTGCGCAGCCGCGGCGATCACGCCGTCCAGCGAACCGTATTCGGCCAGCCACTTCAGCGCCGTCTTCGGCCCGACCTTGGCCACGCCGGGCACGTTGTCGACGCTGTCGCCGACCAGTGTCAGGTAGTCGACGATGCGCTCGGGCCCCACCCCGAACTTGGCCAGCACGCCGGCGGCGTCCAGCCGCTCGGGCGGCTTGGCCATGGTGTTGATCAGCGTGACCTGCGGCGCGACCAGCTGCGCCAGGTCCTTGTCGCCGGTGGAAATCAGCACCCTGTGGCCGCTGGCCGCGGCGGCGCGCGCCAGCGTGCCGATGGCGTCGTCGGCCTCGATGCCCGGCACCTCGAGCACCGGCCAGCCGAGCAGGCGCACCGCCTCGTGGATCGGCGCGATCTGCTGCGCCAGCGCTTCGGGCATCGGCGCGCGCTGCGCCTTGTAGTCGGCGTACCAGTCGTCGCGGAAGGTCGGGCCCTTGGCGTCGAACACGCACACCGCGTGCTCGGCCGCATGGCGCTCGCGCAGCCATTTCATCATCGCGATCACGCCGTGCAGCGCGCCGGTGGGAAAGCCGTCCGGGCTGCGCAGATCGGGCAGCGCGTGGAAGGCGCGGTACAGGTAGCTGGAGCCGTCGACCAGCAGCATCGTCTTGTCGCTCATCGATGCATTGTCCGGCAGCCGGCGCGGCCGACGCCGGGCCGCCGCGGCGCCTGCCCCGGCGCAAGGCGCCGCCTAGAATGGGACGCATGAGAGCCGTGCTGCCCGTCCTGTGCTGGTGCCTGGGCCTGAGCTGCCAGGCGCAGCCGGTGGCGCCGGCCAGCGCGAGCGCGGCGCAGGCCGCGCCGCCGCAGGAGCCGGCCACGGCCAGCGTGCCGCAGCGCGGCGGCGAACCCAAGGTGCAGCACCTGGTCAGCGAGGACGAGCGCGTGCGCATCGAGGAGCTGCGCGTGCGCGGCATCACGCGCCGCCTGACGGTGCAACCCAAGCTGCCCGGCGTGCCGGCCTACGCGATCGGCCCCGACGCCGACGGGCGCGACAGCTCGCAGGACCGCCGCAGCGAAGGCCGCGCGCTGTGGCAGCTGCTGTCGTTCTGACGCGCGTTCGCGCATGGCCGTCTACACCGAGGTGAGCTTCGCGCAGGCCGACGCCTTCGTGCGCGCACTGGGGCGCGGGCGGCTGCGCAAGCTGCGCGGCATCGCCGCCGGCATCGAAAACACCAACTACTTCGCCACCAGCGATGCCGGCGAGTGGGTGCTGACGCTGTTCGAGCGGCTGGACCGCGAGCAGTTGCCGTTCTACCTGCGCTACATGCAGCACCTGGCGCGCCGCGGCCTGCCGGTGCCCGAGCCGCAGGCCGACGCGCACGGCAGCCTCCTGCACGGCTTGTGCGGCCGTCCGGCGGCGCTGCTGAACCGCCTGCCCGGGCGCCACATCGACACGCCGTCGGCCACGCACGTGGCGCAGCTGGGCGACATGCTGGCGCGCCTGCACCTTGCCGGCGCCGATTTCGAGCTGCGCCAGCCGCATCTGCGCGGCCTGGACTGGTGGGTCGCCACCACGCCCGAAGTGCTGCCCTTCGTCGACGAGGCGCGCGCGAGCCTGCTGCGCGAGGAACTGGCCTTCCAGCGCGAACTGGGCGCGTCGGCGGCGGCGCACGCGCTGCCGCGCGGCGCGATCCATGCCGACCTGTTCCGCGACAACGTGGTGTTCGAGCCGCTGCACGGCGCGGACCGGCTCAGCGGCATGTTCGACTTCTTCTTCGCCGGCGTCGACAGCTACCTGTTCGACCTGGCGGTGTGCCTGAACGACTGGTGCATCGACCAGGCCAGCGGCCGGCTGCTCGAGGAGCGCGCCGCGCTCTTGTGCGGCGCCTACCAGGCTGTGCGCCCCATGAGCAGCGCCGAGCTGCGGCTGATGCCGGCGCTGCGCCGGGCCGCGGCGCTGCGCTTCTGGCTGTCGCGGCTGTGGGACCTGCACCTGCCGCGCGCGGCCGCGTTGCTGCAGCCCAAGGATCCGCAACACTTCGAGCGCGTGCTGCGCGGCAGCATCGAGCGGCCCTGGCACCCGTTGCAATGACCCGTCCGCCCAATTCGCCGCGCCCTCGGCGCTGAACCGACCGACATGGCCCTTTCGATCCGACAAGCCACCCCGGCCGACGGCGTGCAGTGGGTGCGCGCGGCCTTCGTGCTGTTCGCGCGCCGCGCCTTGCCCTTCACCGGCATGTTCGTCGGCTTCCTGGTGGCGGCGCTGCTGGCCGCGGTGCTGCCGGTGGTCGGCGGCGTGCTGATGCTGATGGCGCTGCCGCTGCTGACGCTGGGTTTCATGCTGGCCAGCCGCGCCGCGCGCAAGGACGCGCCGGTGCATCCGGGGCTGTTCATCGAGCCGCTGCGCAGCGGCCGGGTGCAGCGCAATGCGCTGCTGACGCTGTGCGCCGCGTATGCGCTGGCCACGGTGCTGATCATGAGCTTCAGCGACTGGATCGACGGCGGCACGTTCGAGCGGCTGCAACGGCTGCTGGCGCAAGGCGACGAGGCGCACGCCGAGCTGGACGCGCTGCTCGCCGACCCCCGGCTGACCTGGGGCCTGCTCACGCGCTTCGGCCTGGCGGCCTTGCTGTCGGTGCCGTTCTGGCATGCGCCCGCACTGGTGTACTGGCAAGGCCAGAGCACCGCGCAGGCGCTGTTTTCGAGCACGCTGGCGGTGTGGCGCTGCCGCGGCGCCTTCTTCGCCTACTCGCTGGCCTGGGCCGCGCTGATCGCCTTCGCCGGCACCTTGCTCGGCGTGCTGTTCGCGCTGTTCGGCGCGCGCCAGCTCGCCGGCGTGGTGGCGATGCCGGCCGGCCTGCTGTTCTCCACCGTGTTCTACGTGTCGCTGCTGTTCACCTACGAGGGCTGCTTCAGCGAAGACGGCGCCGCGGCGCAGCTCGAAGCGGCCTGAGCCGGGCACAGCCGCGGCGCCGGCCTGCCGCATGGGGTGGGCCGGCTCAGGTCGTAACGATCCAGCCTTCCAGCGCGTCGACCGCAGCCGGCAGCCCGCAGCGCGGCCGGCCCGCGGCCCAGGCCGCCTGCACCAGGCACAGCACCGCGTCCAGCAGGTCGCCGCTGGCGTCGTCCAGCAACCGCGCGCGCTGCGCGGCCGACAACTGCAGCCGCAGGCCCAGCCGCCGGCTGCCGTGCTGCAGCGCGCAGACCATGTCGTCGCGGGCGCGGCGCCGCGCGGCGCTGGCGTCGTTCTTGTACGAACGCCGGCCGATCAGCTCCACCGCCAGCAGCCGCGGGTAGGCCTCCACGGCCGTGCGCTGCAGGTCGCCGTCGCGCAGGCCCGGCAGGTGCACATCGGCCGCCACCAGGCGGTGCAGGCCCTCGAAATACATGAAGGCCACCGGCACGAAGCGCGTTTGCAGCGGGCTGGTCGAGGTGATGCCCGGCACGGCACGGTCGGTATGGCGGTGCGGCAAGCGCTGGCCGGCAGCGCAGCGCGGCGCGTTCCACGCATCGACCAGCCGGCGCAGCTCGATGCGGCTGGCACAGCGCCGGCGCAGCGCGCCGATCACCGCACCGCTGTCGGCGCCGAGCTGCATCGACTCGACGAACTCGCGCGGCAAGCCGAAGGGGAAGTCGAAGGCGCCCAGCCAGGGCCCCGGCGCGGCCAGCATCGCCTCGAATGCGGCGAAGGACTCGACGGCCTGCAGCGCGGCCAGATGCACCACGCCGCCGTGGCGCCGGCCGTGCGCCACGGTGATCGGCTTGCGGCGCGACGGCGCGCTGGTGAAGTCCACGCCCAGCAACGCGGTCGAAGGCGTTGTCTGCATGCCTGGAGCCATGCATCGATTGTGCGTGGCCGCTACAGTGCCGACGATGCAATGCAACCCGGTGCTGGTCGAAGCCTGGCGCGGCGGCAGCGTCGAATCGGCGCACCGCGGCGCCTTCGCGGTGGTGGATGCCGCTGGCGCGCTGGTCTGCGCATTGGGCGACGTCGAACGGCCGGTATTCCCGCGTTCGGCGGTCAAGCTGCTGCAGGCGCTGCCGCTGGTGGCCAGCGGTGCCGCCGATGCGCTGCGCTTGAGCGACGAGGAGCTGGCGCTGGCCTGCGCGTCGCACAACGGCGAACCGGCGCACGTGGCCGCCGCGGCGGCCATGCTGGCCAAGGCCGGCGTCGATGCCACGGTGCTCGAATGCGGCGCGCACTGGCCTTACCACGAGGCGCTGCAGCGCCAGATGGCTGCACGCGGCGAGACTCCGACGCCGCTGCACAACAACTGCTCGGGCAAACATGCCGGCTTCGTCTGCCTGGGCTGCGTGCTGGCGCGCGGCGGTGCCGGCGCGGCGGCACCGCCAACGCTGCGCGAGTTCGCCGCCGGCTACGTGCGCGCCGAGCACCCGCTGATGCGCGAGATCACGCAGGCGTTGCAGGCGGCCACCGGCTGCGACCTGCGCCACGCGCCGCAGGGCACCGACGGCTGCTCGATCCCCACCTACGGCATCGCGTTGCGCCACCTTGCGCTGGCCTTCGCGCGCGTGGCCACGGGCGTCGGCCTGGACGGCGACCACGCACGCGCGGCGCGCCGCCTGCGCCAGGCGGTGGCCAAGGCGCCGTTCATGGTCGCGGGCAGCGGCCGCTTCGACACCCGCGTGATGCAGCGCCTGGGCGAACGCGTGTGCTGCAAGGTCGGCGCCGAAGGCATGTACTGCGCGGCCCTGCCCGAGCGCGGCCTCGGCGTGGCCTTGAAGATCGACGACGGCAACAACGCGCGCGCCGCGGAGGTGGTGATGGCCGCGCTGATCGAGCGCTTCGTGACGCTCGACCGCGCCGAGGCCGGCTGGCTGCACGGCTTCAGCGAGCTGGGCCTGCGCAACTGGAACGGCATCCCTGTCGGCCGGCTGGCCGCCAGCACAGGGTTGCGCGAGGGCCTGTCGCGCGCCTGAACCCGAAACGCGCAGCCGGCCTCACCGTGCGCGGCCCGTGCCGAGGCACGCGGCAGCGCGGCCCGCGCGCCGCTCAAGGCATCATCGCCTGCGCCGCGCGCACCTCCACCCGCACCGCTTCGGTCAGCTCGGCCTTCAGCGCGGCAAAAGCCGGCGTGGTCTTCACCGAGTAGTGGCGCGGGTGCGCCAGCGGCACCTCGCGGTCGAGCTTGATGCGCCCGGGGCGCGCGCTCATCACGATGACGCGGCTGCCCATGAACACCGCCTCGTCGATGTCGTGGGTGACGAACAGCACCGTCTTGCGCTGCTCTTCCCAGATGC
>Ga0116166_1001447_pt1 | contig 21399 bp, 14 predicted proteins | sample AD_JPNMR2_MetaG_FD_89884 | JGI IMG/M metagenome (GOLD analysis project Ga0116166, IMG submission 89884) | Active sludge microbial communities of municipal wastewater-treating anaerobic digesters from Japan - AD_JPNMR2_MetaG | ecosystem: Engineered > Bioreactor > Anaerobic > Digestate | place...
ATGGGAAAGGCGTTGCTATAGAACCTTTCTATAGGAGTTGTACCTTATTTGAAGATGATGGAGAAGATATGCAAGCTGTGGAAAAAAATCTTCCATTAGTACAAAGAGAATATTTTTTGGGAATGATACGTACACGTAATTTTATAGGGGGTAAGACGAAAATAAGGTTATTTTGGTCTATTGAATTTGAGTATTGATTTTACATATCCAAAATGTTATATTAGCTATTTAAAATTTTGAGGGCGATAATGCAATTGCAATATGAATCTGAATATTTTAATGAAAATAATATTATATCAAATTTAGGGCGTTTTGTCCTTATAAATATTCGTAATTCTGGCAGAGGCGTCTTAATGGTGTTGGAGGCAATAGGTTTTTTCCCTTTATTCTACCGTCGTTGGAATGAGCTTATCAGACAGATGTTTATTGTAAGTTTGAAGAGTTTTGGTATTGTAAGCCTTGTAGCTCTTTTTACCGGGATGATACTTTCATTGCAGGCTGGGATTGAACTAAGAGAGTATGGACAGGAAATGCGGGTTGGAACAATAGTTGCTGAATCTATGTTTCGAGAGATGGGGCCTTTTATGGCTGCTCTTATTCTTGCAGCTTGTGTTGGTTCAGCGATGGCTGCAGAACTTGGTACAATGGCAGTTTCTGAGGAGATTTCGGCTTTACAGGTAATGTCTATAAATCCTGTTTATTATCTCGTGATGCCGCGCATTATGGCTATGCTAATTATGTGTCCGGCCTTAACTACTTATACGAATGTAATAGGTGTTATTGGTGGTGGAGCAGTTGCAAGTTCTCAGCTTGATGTTGAATGGCGAGTATATTTTGATTATGCGCGTATGTATCTGGATATGAAGGAAATTTTTGTAGGATTATTTAAGTCATTAGTTTTTGCCGTTATAGTTTCTGGTGTCGGTTGTTATCAGGGGATTTCTGCAAGAGGTGGTGCTGTCGGTGTTGGGATAGCCACTCGTCGCGCAGTTGTTATATCATTTCTTCTCGTGATAAGTGTAGGCTATTTTATTACAAGGAGTTTCTATTGAGTATGATTAGCTTTAAGTCTGTTTTTAAAACTCTTTCCGGGAAAGAGGTATTAAAAAATATTTCATTTGAGGTAAATCGAGGAGATATTCATACTATTCTTGGCCCTACAGGAAGTGGAAAATCAGTAATTTTGAAACATATAATTCGTTTATTAGAAGCCGATAATGGGCTAATCACTTATGATGGGAAAGATATCAGTAACTTTTCTGGAGTAGAATTGGAAAAATATCGCGCTGATTTTGGATATCTCTTCCAGAGCGGTGCTCTTATTGCGTGGTTAACAGTAGGAGAAAATGTGGCATTACCATTAATAGAGAAGACAAAAATGAGCATTTCACAGATAAATAAAAGAGTTTCTGATGTTTTAAATCTCGTTGAACTAACAGGTTGTGAAGACAAAATGCCAGATGAATTATCAGGAGGCATGTTAAAAAGGGCCGCTTTAGCAAGAGCTATTATTAATAATCCCAAAGTTATCCTTTTAGATGAACCTACGTCTGGATTAGACCCTATAATGTCCAGAAAAATAGATAATCTTATAAAGAGGTTACATTCTATTTCTGATATTACGATAGTCATGGTAACTCATGATTTAATCAGCGCATTTTCTGTGTCTGACAGAATAACAATGATAACAGATGGAGCCATTAGGTTTCATGGTACTGTTAAAGATTTTTGTGAAAGCCGTGATGAATATGTTATGGAGTTTATAAAATCCCAAACACCACGGCATATGGATAATACAATAAATAAGGAGCAATAATATGAGCAAAAAAAACGTTTCTTTTATAAGTTTGGAATTTATGGTTGGTTTATTCTTTATTGGAGCAATAATAATATTCATTTATTTGACTGTGATAGTTAATGGTAAAGATGTATTTTTTTCAAAGGATAAAACTATTATAAATGTTCACTTTTCATCAGTTGAAACATTAAATAAAAATGACAAGGTTTATTGTATGGGTGTTAATGTTGGTAGGGTAAAGGATTTTGATTTTTCTGAAGATGGAAATGATATTATTGTTAAGATTAACCTTGAAAAACCAATTATATTTAGAGAAGGTTATCTGATAGAGATACGCAATCTTTCACTTTTAGGCGGTAAGTATGTTCACATTTATCCGGGAAGCCCTTCTGGGAAAAAAATTTCTGAAGGTACAATCCTTCGAGGCAAATCTCCTGTAGACATTATTCAAGAAGCCTCAAATTTGATTGAACGTTTAAGGGAAGATGAAACATTATTCCGTACAAAGTTCCTTGAAGGAGAATTCGTTGAAAATTTAAAATCTGCTTCTCAAAACCTGAATAAAATTTTGGATACGGTAAATAATGGGGAAGGTTCTTTCGCTAAAATTCTCAAAGACCCTTCTTTCTATGAAGAAGCAAAGAAAACTTTTTCACAAGTTGAAAATGCAGCTAATGAACTAAAAATATTGCTTACTGATACTCGTGAAGGTAAGGGAACTATCGGGAAACTGTTTACAGATGAAAAAATATATGAAGATTTTAAAGCGACAGTAGAAGACATAAGAAAATTTTCTGCTAATTTAGGTGAAGGAAAAGGTTCACTCGGAAAAATATCTTCAGATGATGGAATGCTCTATAATCAACTCTCTGAAGCTGTAGAGTCTTTAAATAAAGTTGCCGTAAAACTGTCAGAAGGACAAGGCACAATTGGAAAATTGCTAAATGATGATACTTTATATTTTGAAACAAAAACAGCTATAAATCAATTGCGTGGTGCTGTTGAAGATTTTAGAGAACAGGCTCCTATAGCAACGTTAGGAAGTATGTTACTTGGAGCTTTATAGAAGGGAAAATCCCGAAAAATGAGACAATTTTGCCACATATGTAAAAAACAGGTTGACCTGAAAGCTGACAGTGTGACAGGTGCTATGAGATGTGTTTTCTGTGATACTGTCCTTTTTACTCCTGATTATGCGAAACTTGATTTTGGCACAATTATCAATGGTTTTTTGATAGAAAGCAAAATAGGTCAGGGGGGAATGGGGGTTGTATATAAAGCGAAACAATTGAATCTGGAACGTTATGTAGCCTTGAAGGTTTTAGCGGAACATCTTGCAAGTGATCAGGAGTTTGTGGAGCGATTTTTTAAAGAAGCACGAGCTGCGGCAAATCTTAATCATCCGAATATAGTTCAGGTTTATGATGCTGGAAGCACTATTGATGGAATATACTATTTTGCAATGGAACTTATAGAAGGTGAAACGCTCGAAGCAAGATTATTAAGGGATGGTTTCCTCCCGGCTAAAGAAGGTCTTGATATTGCTGTTAAAATCGCAAGAGCTCTCGAATATGCGTGGGAAAGACAGAAACTTACTCACGGAGATATAAAGCCAGATAATATAATAATTAATAGTAGTGGAGGGGTAAAACTTGCTGATCTTGGTTTAGCAAAGAATATTCATGATGAAAAATCTACACGTGATGGGGGGATTATGGCAACACCTCTCTATGCACCGCCAGAGGTTATAGCAGGAGAGTTTCATAAAATTAATTTCAAGTCAGATATGTATTCTTACGGAGCAACATTGTACCATATGTTTGCTGGAGTTCCTCCATTTTATGCTGATAATCCTGAACTCGTACTTAGAATGCACGTTACCGATAAACATATTCCTCTTAAATTAAAAAATAAAGAAATTAATCCAATTATATCTGATATAATAGATAAACTTTTATTGAAAAATCCTGAAGAACGACCCAGTAGCTGGACAGAAGTTGCTTCCTCTCTTGAAAAAATAAAAGATGTTGAAAGAAAAGTCTTCCATATTCCCACTCATATACCAGAAAAAGATTTTATTGAAATTGCAGAAGGTTCATCAGACGAAGGATTTAAATTATACCATCTGATTTCAGCATTGATCGTTGTTTTATTGATTCTTTCTGCCTTGACAACTATTATATATTTAAAGGCATCTAAGCCAGAACGGAAAGAAACAGAAAAAATCCCTTCTACTAATAACTCTGAAGAAATGAAAAAAGAATGGGAACTGATAAAAACGCGAGTAAATGCTATGCCTTCTCAGGATGCTATAGGGCTGGTTGAGCGATTTATGGAAAAATATCAAGGGATGTTGCCGGGAGATACAGCTGCTTTTTATGAAAATCTCAAGAAGAAAGCGCTGAAAGAAATCTCTGAGGAGGAACGTAGAACTAAAATGCAAAAAGTCTTCTCCACTCAGATAGAAGAAATTATCAAAGAATTGTCAGCCGCTAATTTAAGCAATATGAATTTTCTTGATCTTAATTTCCATTCAAAAAGAATAGAAACATTATTGTCTGTTATTTCTTCAAAAAATATTAATCTTCAAATTGAGCAGGAAAAAAGGGAGAAACTTAATTCTATTTATCTTAAATTGACTCAACAAATAATGGCATTAAGAAAAATTGAAGAAGATTCTTTTAGAAAAAAATTAGAAGAAGAGCGACTTAAACAATTGGAACAGCAACGTATCCAAAAAGAAAAAGCTGAAAAAGCTCGAGCCCAAAAACTTGCATCTAATATCGCCATAGATTCTTACTACATTGCAATATCAGATAGTCTTGATCCTGTAAAAATGAACACCTCTCTTTCTGAATTAATAAAGAATAATAAAGACATTTTACCTCAGCAGATACAACGCAATATTGAGTTCATAAGAAGCAATTATATCTTTGCTCCAGATGCGATAATAGCTCAATTACAGAAAGTTGAGAATTCATTGAAAAACAAGTATTTGCCTATTTCCGGTATTGGTCAGGAATATAAGTTGGAGGAAATTTCAGATAAAGGCATTAAATTCCAGAGGTATATTGATAAAGTAAAGATGGGTAAACTTATTCAGTGGCAACAGCTTTCTCAGGAAGATATAAAAACTATCATTGAAAATGCGATTTTATCAAATGAATCTTATTCTCTCGAACTCTCTGACCTGTCTAAATTTGCCTCTTATCTTGTTCTAAACTGTCAGTTTGACAGTTTGCGAAAGTTATTAAATAAAATTCTACCAGAAAAAAACCCTCAAAAAACAGGTTGGTTGAATTTTCTGTCAGATATTGAATATGCAAGAACTGAAAAAGACGCTATACTCAAAATGGTATTGGTAAGAGAGAATATTGCTTCTAAAAATATGCTTATTGCAGCAGAAAATTTGTCAGAGATGCTCTACCTCTATTCAAATACAGATACATATAAAAGATATGATTCTGAAATTCAATTATTAGTTCCTGATCTACTTATCTATACCCAGATGATTCATTGTGCAATTTTTCTCAATCTTGCTAAGAAATTTTTAAATGAAAATAGAATAGATGCTGCAATTCAATGTATTTATACTGCAAAAGCAAGAACGTTAAAAGCTACAGATAAAGAATTATTTAATAATCTGATAGCCAAAGAGGAAAATAAGATTATTTCTTCTATCCCAAAATCAATAGAAGTACCGAAAGTGTTTGCACCATTTTATTATTGGGAAAGAGAAAAATTCTTTGATACAATAACCTTTTTTAATACTCTAAATGATAGACCGGAGTTCAAACGTACCATAAATCAAATACCAGAGATCCAACCTCTAATCGAAGCATCTGTAAATCTTAGTACCGGTAACTGGGGAGGGGTAAAGTTAGAAAATAATTCCCCAAATATTTTGTCCGAAATACAGGGTCCTGCATCTTATATTATACCTTCTCTACTCTTTTCATCGTATTTATATTTTGAAAGAATGAGTTCTAATCTTCCTCGTCCTGAATATCATCAACTTTTTCAACAAACTTTGGCCAGGTTTACTAAGTCGAAAATAGGTTTTCCACTTACAACTCATTTATTTTCAGAGTATCTTATTTTTTCCGGGCGTTTTCAGAGAGTAGTTGAAAATTTGTCATCATATGATTTAAAAAATATCGAAAATGACTTTGACGCAATACTGCCATTTCTTAATATTTATTGCAAGATAAATTTAGCTCAAATACCTGCGGATTTAGAAAAAGATATTATATTGTTGCTCAGTATTCTTGAGAATTCAAAACCAACAAAAGGAGATGCTATCTGGTTAAAATATTCAATGAAAATTCTTGCAGGAAACAACCTTTCAAAAGAAGAAGTTGATGAACTTTCTAATACGACGCCACATAATTTTGATCTCTCTTTTAGAATTATGATAAGTTCACTCGCAATAAGAATAGCTAATTCAGGAACCCCAGAATTTTTCAAACAGATATGCAACATCATGACCGCTAAAATGTCAGGAATGACAGCTCATTTCATTACTTTCAGAAATTTAGCGTATTTAAGACTTGCAACAAATTCCAATACTTTTGAAGGCTTTCGAGAAGAATTAGAACGTCTTCTCTTCACACCTCAGGTAGCCTCAATACCAATCTACCCTGAGCTGACTATTTTCGAACTTATTACAGCCACAGCTACAGGAAAAATTCGAGAAAAAGAATTAAAAGAACTCCTGGCAAGAAGATTGTCGGAGACTTCAATGACCTCTCCTGCAGAGATAAAATATTCATCAATCATATCAGATTCCGAAAAGTACTCTACTTTTATTTCAGATTGTATTGCGAAGGAGCAAGTTAATACAGCTTTTTCCGCTTCAATAGCTTTTATGATGAGTTCTGCAGGAAAAAAAGAAATTGTTAGAAATATCTATAAAGAAATGCAGAATCACATTGCATTCCTATCTGTTGAACAAAAGTTACTTTTGAATGCTGTTGCTAAATTAGCTGAGAAATAATTAGAAAATGTATTTTTCCAATCTAAGCATTATATTTTAACAACTTAAAATCAAATTTGATTAATTTTGACGCAAAATGTGAAAGTAGTGATCATTCTGCTCTTATCCAGGTAATCATTTCTCCTGCTTTCCTGTTTCCCCAAAAAGCATAAGGAATGGCCATGACTTTTCTTTTCTCTAAGGTGGAAGGCTCTTTAGAATATAATTTATTTTTCCATTTTTTTTCAGAACGTTTTATCGAATTAGCAAAAATAGCAATAAAATTTCCAATTTTCTTATCTCTTATTTTCTTTGCGGTAAATTGCGATTTTCGCAATAAACATATATCATTTAAATTTTTGCCATTATCAATTTCCTCAAGACAGTAGATAAAAGGACCTCTTTTAATAGCAATTTTGCCGCAATTTTGCCTTGCTGCTGGATGTGCTTCTAATTGTATTATTGGCATTTCGATAGATAATTCAATATTGTCCCCCTTTTTCCATTGCTTTGAGATTTTTATATAGCCAGGAACTTCTTTGCTTTCTAATATCTTTGCTTTTTTCCCATTAATTTTTATGGAAAATTTTCCTGCCCAATCGGGGATTCTCAGATAAAATTTAAAATACAGTTCTGTTTCTGGTATTATTTGTATAAGGATCCTGCCTTCCCATGGCATTTTTGTCTTCTGAATTATTTGAATTGTTTTTTCTGCAAGTTTAAACATTAACTCACTATCCGTATAAATATGTAAAAAAAGAGCATCTTTAGATAGTGAGTAAATATAAGAAGGTAGACTTGCATAAAGACGTGCAATATTAGGAGGACAACATGCACACGAGAACCAATCTGATCTCTGGTAATGAAAATTCTCTCCACAATATTGACCATTTCCATTGAAGCCAGGATGAACAGCAAGAGGATTTCCGTAGAGGAATCTTTTTCCATCGATAGAAACACCACTTGCTATGCCATTGTATAACGCTAACTCCATTATATTGCTATACTTTGAGTCAAGAGATGCATTAAACATTCTATATGCCCATAGAAAAAGACCTATGGATGCGCATGTCTCAAGATATGCACTTTCATTAGGCAAATCATAATCAGTTGTAAATCCCTCATTTGCATGTGTTTGACCTATTCCACCCGTTACGTGCATTTTTTTAGTTACCAGGTCGTTCCATAAAATCTTGCACGCATTAAGCAATTGTTTATCATCTGTTTCAACAGCTAGATCCGTCATTGCACAATATAAGTACATTGCTCTTACTGCATGCCCAACAACTTTCTTTTGTTGTCTGACGGGTAAATGAGCTTGACAATACTCATAACTATTTGCCCAAAATTTTTTTGGATCTTCACCTCTATCTTTAGCTTCAATATCGAAATAATATGGAAGAGAACCTCTTTCATCTACAAAATATTTTGCTAGATTAAGGTACTTTTTATTATTTGTTACACGAAATAATTTTATTAAAGCTAATTCTATTTCTTCATGGCCACAATAACCTCTTCTCTTAACTTCTTCTCTTCCAAATTGACTTGCAATATGATCTGCAAATTTTTCAACAATTCTAAGAAATTTGACTTTTCCTGTTGCATAAAAATATGCCACTGCTCCTTCGATTAGATGTCCTGCACAATAAAGCTCGTGATTATCTCTGAGATTTTTCCATCGTCCTTCAATATCACATGATTGAAAGTAACTATTAAAATATCCATCAGGCATCTGAGCTTTATCTATCAATTCAATTATATAGTCGATTTTTTCTTCTATACTGTTATCAGGATAATTTACGAGAGAATAAGCTGCGGCTTCGATCCATTTTCCAATATCTGAATCCCAGAAAATATGTGGTTTATTTTGCATTCCTTCTTTCCATTTGAGTTTTAATGCATCTATTCTTCCTGTTTCAAGACATTGTTTATATTGAATGGGTAAGGTATTTTTCTGATTAATATCCATTTTCTGTTTCCAAAAACCATCAGTTACCTTTACATCTCTTAAGAATGGTTGATATAATCTATTTTTCATTTGTTTATATTCTCCTTATTTATATGTAAAACTAAATTTTCTCAACATATAATTTACTCCATTCACGAATGGCATTTTCCATGGCTGTGAGATTTTCGTCTGGAACACCAAGTATTTTTTCGGGCATTGGTAAATATCCACCATTGTGCCAAAAAATTTCTAATTTTGTAAAGACTTCTTTACGAACTTCTTCTGGAGAACCAAATGGTAAGATATTTTGTCCATCTATTGCTCCGGCAACAACAAGCCTGTGACGACATATTCTTTCTGCAGCAATTAAATCATTTGCGGTTGTCTGAAGAGGGTTGAGAATTTTTACACCAATTTCAATTAAATCTTCCAGTATCGGCATTACATGTCCACAAGAATGATGACTAATAACAATGCTATCTCCGAGTTCTGTTTTATAAAAATCATATATATTTTTTAATCGTGGTTTAAAATATTTTCTCCACATTTCTGGAGAGATAACGAGTCTATCCTGCATTCCATAGTCATCAGAAGTATTAATATGATCTGGTTTTAATTTTACATATTCCTCAGCAATACCGAGCTCAAAATCAAAGATAATATCAAGCAAATTATTAGCAATATCTTCGTTAGCTGCCAATAAATAAAGAAATTCTTCAGCCCCTAGAATGTTAAATGCTTTCTCATATAGAAAATAAGGATGATTTACAGATATGAAAAATTTTTCTCTATCAATTTTTTCGTAATCTTTTTGAAGTTTTTCTCTGATAAAAGAAGAATGTGGATCTGGTTTGCGAATTTTGCAAATTTTTTCATAAGAATCAACAGCAGGATAAACAGGGAAAATCTCTCCATCTTCATCATGCCATGTTACTCCCCATATACCCTTCCAATCTTTACAATCAGACAATCGTAAATCACTCGGCCATGCTCCAAAATAACTTATTCCTTTTGATGGAGGTGGGTAACAAACATGGTCCGGAAAATCCCACTCTATCACACGTCTAAAATTTTCTTTTTCACTATACATAATTTAGATAGAATCATATATAAGTTTAAATTCTACTTACTTAATTCTACAATTCAAGGAAAAAATTTTTAAAATTAATATTTGAAAATACTTTTTAGGGTAATATTTTAATCATTGATTAAAAAAAATTTATCTATGGAGAAAAGCTATGCCGGGGAATGAACCTATACAATCATTAATAAAAGGAATCGATGTTTTTTTACATATTCTACAATGCCCAGAAGGACAAAGACTTAAAGATATTTCTAATAAGATGAGAATTAACCCCACTACTATTCATAATCTTATAAAATCACTTAGTCTAAAGGGATTTGTTGAAAAAAGTAATAATGGTTATTTCAAAGTAGGAAATGCTTTTAAAGAGATTGCAAAACAATATATAGTTTCTGATTTTTATTATAGAATAGAGACAGAAATGAGGGATATTATTCCGCAATTTAAAAATGCTATATTAACGTATAGTGAAGCAATAAATTCGGAAATTAGTGTAGTTTTAAGGTTAACTTCAGAGATGCCCAATATTATTCAACGTCCAATTTTTCAAAAATTTAATCCATATTATAATGTTTCAGGATTAATACATCTTGCATTTGGGGAAGACGAAACAACAGCATTGCTTAAGTTTGCTCACCCATTTTTAGAAGAGGGATTGAAATATTGGAAAAATGAAAAGGTATTAAATAATTATTTAAGAAAAGTTAAAAAGCTAGGATACGCGAAAAGCCTTTTTACAGAAAAAAACGTATTAAGGGTTGCTGTTCCTATTTTTTCTGCTAATGATCAGTTTAGAGGATGCCTAGGACTTTCAATTAGGTTGCCTTCTGAGAAAAATCTTAACCATCTAGAAGAAAAATACTTACAGATACTTATAAATTCTTCAAAAAAAATCAAAGAGGAGTGCAATAAAAATGAAAAATAAGAGAACAAAAATTGAGCATGAATTTGGCCAAAATGATTTAAATAACCCCAAAATGGCATCCAAACTTATAAAAAAGCAAGCTCTTGCATTAGGTGCAGATGCTGTGGGAATTGGGAATATTGAAAGATGGAAAGGTGCTCCTATACAAATGGATCCACTTCAGATAATGCCAGAATGTAAATCAATAATAGGAATGATTTTTAGAGTTATGAGAGGAAGTTTACGAGGAATTGAAGAAGGTACTTATTTCAGTAACTATTCTTCAATGGGATATGGAGGACTTACTTATCTTTATATTCCATTAATAGTTATCAATCTTAGCAAGTTTATTGAAGACCGTGGATATGAAGCAATCCCGATGGGCCATCAAAGTGATTGGCGGGCTATTGATAATTTAGGATATATAAAGAAAAATTACTCCCGTCCTGTAGCTTTAGGAAGAGCTTTTCCTGATGTTATGATTCACCTTAGAATCGCTGCTTATTTATGTGGTCTTGGAGAAATTGGATTTAGCAAAATGTTTTTATCTCCTCAATTTGGCCCAAGAAACCGTATCGGAATAGTTTTAACCGATTTAAAACTAGAGCCAGATCCTATTTATAATGGGCCTAAATTATGTAATAAATGTATGGCTTGTGTGAAAGAATGTCCTGGTGGTTGTATAAGAAAGGATAAAGTTGTGAAAATTAAATTGTTGGGAAAAGAAATTGAATGGTCCGATATTGATATGAACAAATGTGATGAAACATTTAAAGGAGGAAAAATGGTTGATTATGAACTTTCTGAAACAGAAAGATATATGGAAAATAATCCTTATTATAAACGTGGGTGGTGGACACCTTTTTATCGAAAACCTAATAATCTTTATAATACAGGGCAGGCTGTTTGTGGAGCGGCAGGTTGTACACGAGCATGTATGATATCACTTGAATCGAGAGGAGTCCTAAAAAACAAATTTCATGAAAAATTTCGAAGACGCAAAAAATGGAAAGTTGAATGGGAAAACTCCATTTATACTAATGCCCAACAATCTGTTTCTAATAATGAAGACAAACATGAATCTGATTAAGAAATTATTTTAAATTTTGTTGTTATAATATGAGGAGACAACAAAAGTTTGCTATTGGTTATCAGGAACCTTTAAATGGTGAAGATTTTATTTCAATAGTTAATGATTATAAAGAGAATATCTCAGAAGTATATTTTGCATGGCCTGGAATGCCATCTGGAAGGCCTTCTTTAAAAAATAATACCAGTTCCAAAGTTAATCATATAGAGAAACTCCTATATAATATTTCTGAAATTCAAAAATTAGGAGTTAAACTAAATATACTTTTCAATGCTACCTGTTATGGTAGTAAATCACTTAGTGAAGAATTTAAGAAAGAAATTTTGAGAATAACAGAAAAAGTCATTTCTTATATAGGAACTTTGGATATTATGACAACTTCTTCTATTGCTATAGCATGGGTATTTAAAAAATATTTTCCAAAGGTGGAAGTCAGAGCTTCCATAAATATGAAAATAGGATTTCCAGAATCAATGTCCTATATTTCGGATCTTTTTGATTCTTTTCACCTTCAAAGAGACTTCCAGCGAGACATTGCATATGTTAAAGAGGTAAAAAAATGGTGTAAATCTCAAAAAAAGAAACTTTGTATTCTCGTAAATAGTGGTTGTTTATATTCTTGTCCAGCCCAACTTTTTCATGACAATATTGTGGCCCATAGTATTGAGATTTCATCTAAAAAAGTCATTGATGGATTTTTGCCAGATATCTGTTGGTGTTTGTATAAAAAACAGAAAGAACGTTCTAAAATACTAAAATCAACCTGGATACGGCCTGAAGATATTAATAATTATTATGGCTTAGTGGATGTTATAAAACTTGCCACACGTATTCATTCAAATCCAAGATTAGTTATCAATGCATATAGTAATGGTTATTATGAAGGAAATCTTCTTGACCTTTTTGAACCTACTTTTTCACTTCTCTTTTTACCTGAAATTATTTCAAACAGTAAGTTTCCAATAGGATGGTTTAAAAAAACATCTACATGTAAACATAAATGTTATAAATGCAATTACTGTGATAAACTTTTTCCAAAATTATTAGAAAAAATCCAATAACTCAAAACCACTACGTAGTTAACCTAAAAAATGCATTTAGGTTAAAAAATTTTGTTTAAAATTTGCCACAAGGTTAATAGTGCTCCTTGCTTCCTCGTGGTGACAGGTTTTTGGATATGGGTTGTGGGGATATGGAAAAGAAATAATGTGTATGAGCTATGGCGTGAAATTGCTTCCGCAGAGTTCATCAATGCTGACAAGTTTTTCTGGAACAAGGTGGACTCTTTTGAGGTCACCGAGACTCTTGGTATAAAGTTGCGAAGCATAGCATAGCAGGGCAAATAGTTTAATAAGAGGGGATAAAAAAGGACAAGTTGAGATTTGAGTCGAGTGTCATCATCCATTATTGTCGGCAGGAAGGAACTGTGAGAGTATATAGGGTCTGTTTAGCAGACCCTAATTAGACTTTACTGAAAAATTCAAAAATATTATATAATTATTTTACAAGTAAGTATTTATGTAGTATAGTGTTCTCAAAAAAATGGTTTAAATTGCAAGGAATATCAGGAAGTCCCTTCAAAAACCTTGCAGTTGAGCCGTCAAATTGGAGGACATTTAGATGTATAGAAAAAAGGATAGGCATACCGGAGAGCTATTCCAGGATATTTTTCCTTTTGGTGGCGGTCTGGATCCGGATAACAGGTGGATGAAGATGTCCGGCATTGTTCCGTGGGATGAGCTTGAATACGTGTCGAAGCCAGAGAATTTTTCAGAACATATAGAGGGGATATGCAGAAAAACTTTTCTCCCAAAAACTCAAAGATCTTTTTTTCAATAGGCCTTAAGATATTAGTTGAAAATTTTGTTAACGTTTCATAGTGAATAGTGATAGATAGAAATCCTTATTCCAGGATATCTTTATTTCAATTTTCTATGAACTTCTGGATTGATATTCAAAATGGCTTTTAGTTCAAGCATGGGTGATTTCTTGACCTCCCTTTTTTTGATACTCAGTTTTTCCTGCAAATTCTCCTTCTACAACGCTCACAATATACTTTTTCATAGTTCTTTTTGCATTTTCTCTTATTATCTGAATGTTTATTGAATTATAAATCTGAATATGAAGGAAAGAAGATATAATTATTTAAATTAATAATTTTTCCTTCTACTGCCCAATCAATGCCTAATTCACTAAACAACATTTCCTTTTCGAAAGATCTTGTAATTATTTTTTCAATATTATTAATAAAAATATGACTAATGCCATTTTGAGATTTTCTTGATATGAATTGACGTGGAATCTGAATTATTTTTGATGACTCATGAGCAGCATTTGCGCAGATAGTTTGAATCTTAGCAATATCCAAAGTGCAAATAAATACAGTTTGATCATAGATTCGTTTTATCAGACTTTCTATCATATATCTACGAGTATTTTCAAACGAAGGATTAAATAAAACAGTTCTCTTTCCATCTATTTCTATTTGAGTTTCTGTTATTCGCCATATTATTTTTCCTTTATTTCCAATAATATGAATTTCTGGATCTATCTTTTCTAAACAAGCATGTGTTGCAAAAAAATAAATAGGCAAATCTTTTTTCGTTATAATTCTCATACAAACTGTATCAGGAGATTCTATATTATTAGCTCTATAAGTTTCGGCTTGAACAGATTTAATTTCTGCTGAAGATAAAATGTTTTCACCAGCAAAAAAACAAATTTGGTTTAACTGATGAGAAAGGGCATTATTGAAAGGGGAGTCTAAAACCCACTGCTCATTAAGCTTCAATTTTCCAGCCCAATTATTTCTTTTATAATAAGATTCTGTTCGTGGCCACATGGCAAAACATTTTATTGTTTTTATATTACCAATTTTCCCATCTAATATGAGATTTTTTATTTTTAAAAATTCAGGATTGTAAGTATGTTGAAAACCAACAGCGACAAATCGTTCTGCAGTAGATTGAACTTTTTCCATTTCCAAGACATCTTGTATGGTAGGAGCTGCGGGTTTTTCTACAAAGACATTAGTGTTTGAACGTAATGCCTGTATCGTCATCTCCTTATGTAAATGAATTCCTGTTGGAATAAAACAGATATCAATTTTTCCTTTATTTTCCGTAAGCATTTCATTGTAATTTGTATATAATTTACATTGAATAGCTCTAAGTTCATTACATTTTTTTTCTTCCTCCTTCTGATTTATAACAGTAGCAGAAATAAGATTTAATACCTTTTTTTTGTGATAATACATTAAATCCATGTAATGATATGTCCCAAAACCGGATATTCCAATTATTGCAACATTTTTCATAAGCTGTAAATACCTTTTTTCATATGGAAGTAATAATTATTTCTCTAAAATTGAGGTTTGAGAAATACATTTCTTATTAGAATAGGCGTTTTTAATTTTTCAAATGTTCTTATGTAAAATCCAGAAAATGAAGAAAATTCATTATTTTTATCCACAAGAAAATCAACTAAAGGAATTTGGAGAAATTGCCATTCTGAAGTGTCTTTCAAAGATAATGGAATTTCATTTGTCTCTATTGTATTGTCTAAGGTTAAGGCCCTTATTTTTAAATCTTTACGTCCTTGGAAATTATCAACTTTCATCTCTATTTGAAGTACCCATTTTACCTTTATACGAGATATTAAATCAACTACAGCATCCTCTCTCTTTGTTTGATAACTTGCCCCTCCTGCTCCATTTGAAACAATTGCCAAAAAAACTTCATTATTTTCTTTGTATAGTTTCATGTTGGCATCCTTCCATCCTGATAAATACCAACCTGAGTTTTTTTCTCCTTTAAAAACAGGAATTGGGGTAGCAGGTAATTTCTGAGGATTTATATTAATTAAAGGTTGCTTTGAACGGGCAAAATCAAGTAAATTTTCCTTCTTCCAACCAGAATAATACCCTTTCTTTGAACCAAATTCAATACTGTCAAAAGCATCTCCAATATCAAAAAATTCCCTACATTTTTCAGGGTTTGAATATCCTATGTTTTCACCTTTTCGAGATCCTGAAAGCCATATAATAGAATTAATATTATCTACTCGTGTAATAATGTCTTTTTGTTTATCAGAAAGAGTGACAATGCAATCTTCAATTTGTATCTTCATTTCTTTTTCCTTCTCTGGAGTAACATGCCAATCATTAAAGAAGATGGAATAAGTGTTATGTACAAAACTACATTTATACGCGAATACTTTACCCGTTGTCCATAATCCACATTCTTCACTATTCCCACCACGCTTGAAGGCATAAGCTCCAAGACAACGAATCATTACAGTACCAGGATCATTACTCCAAAAACGAAAGTTTTTCTTATTACGTAAGGAAATGCAACCAATTAATAAGGGATTAATAGTCTTTAAATCCCATCCTCCATCAGTGTTATCAAAAGCACTACAGCCAATAAACGTAATATTGTATGAGTTACGTTCTGCGCAAAACCCATCTGCATTCCAGTAACCTTCACCAGCATCCCAATAGTTATTACGTGCATCACAATTGATAAAAGTTATATCATGATCATAAACCCCTTCTTTACCTCCTTGTAAAGAAAAACCCATTTGGAAAGGTTCTGTAGCCCATTCTTTACCTCCTGAATTAGCAAAACAGTTTTCAAGTACAATATTATAACAGCCATCCTTAAAACGAAAACCACGCTTAACATAGTTTTCTATACGGCAGTTGCGAATAACAATATCATGAGAGCCAATTTCTGGCCTCATTACTTCTGCTCCTCCCGTTATTATAATTCCTTCTCTCATTTCTCTCATGTTTATATTTTCAAGTTGCCCAAAAGAAGAATTACCTTCAACTTCAATACCAACTTTGCATTTTTCTATATTTATGTTTTCTATTACCCACCATGTAGAATTTTTCTTAATTTTAAAAACAGAAAACCCTTTTTCTTTATCGGTTTTATTCCAAGAGCCAATAAATGTTGGATATTTTCCTCCTCTTGGGACCCCACAGATTCTGAGGATTTCTTCCTTATTTCTACCATTAGAGTTTATGATTAGCTGTTGAGCAGGATAATCTCCACCTTCTATATAGAGAGTATCTCCGGCTGACATGGAATCCCAAACTTTCTGCCAATTTTCTACTTCATTAAAAGCAATAGCATTATCCCAGTTTGAACCATCCTTGTTCCCTGCTCCAACTAGATTTACGTATATGTTATCTGCCCATACAATGGTAAATGTTAGAAAAAAAACAATAATTAAAAATTGTTTAAGAAAGAAATTCATTTAAATTCTCCTTATTTTATTTATGGAACAAACCATCTACATGCATCATGTGGTCTACTAATTTTAATACCATCATCTGTTATAAAATTAAAACCTTCAATATGTCCATCAAGACATACAGTATTAAGTCTGCCTTTAAAAACCTTACTAATATGTCTATATATGTATATTTGCCGCCACCTATTTGGAAATAGATAAAAACTACTTCCCTCTCCCCAATGAGCGCCTGTATCTCCAATCCAAACAGTACGTTCAGGTTTACGACTTCTGAAAGGAAATCCACTTACTTGATAATTCATACCATACCAATAAATATTTTCACTTGAAGCTGTTGCTATAGGACACCGTACTGCTTCAGGTAATTTCCAATTTGTACCTCCTCGTGAGTTAAGATATTCATTGATAAGTCCTGTCCATCTCTTTTCATATGGGGCATACCAAATTCCAGTATTAGTTGGATCATATCCTAATGGTGGAGGTATATAATTATAGTCGGTTGCATAATTAGTAGCTGCAATCCCTATTTGTTTCAAATTATTACTACAAACAGTTAATTTAACAAGCTCTTTTACTCGTAGAAGTGATGGGAGTAATATTGATATTAATATTGCAATAATTGCAATAACGATCAAAAGTTCAATAAGGGTGAACTCAAAGACAGTTCTTGTTATTTTATTCATACATACCTCCGGAGTTAATTTCAGATTCGACATAATCACAACCACAAGAGCGTCTCTTAACAAGTTCCGGTATAATGATGCGATTTGAAACAGCATTGTATTTTTTATCCCTTTGATATTCTAATAGTTCCATCAAATTCCACGCTAACGCTTTTAATGATTCTTTTACCGAAGTCATGGGCAATGGCATATGAGGTCTCAACCATGGAAAATCTGAGTAGCTTATTACAGAAACATCATCTGGAACTCTCAGTCCAGTCTTTGTTAAAGCCCTAATTACACCAATTGTTGATTCGGCGCTACCTACAATTAAACCATCAAAATTAATTTTTTCTGACAAGGCGTTCATGCATGTTTGAAACCCTCTTTCTATATCTCGATATACTATCTCTCTTTCCAGTAAAGGATTATATTCAAGTCCAAAATCTGCAATTGCTCTCCTATATCCTTCTATTTGCATTAAAGACATAGAAAAGTTTTTCATTGGACCTGTAAAAATTGCTATTTTTTTTCGCCCATGTTGTACTAAATGTTTTACTGCTTCATAAACTCCAATTCGGTGATCACTTTCAACAAATGGAATTTGTGGAGCATTTTCCAAGCGGCCCAATGAAACACATGGAATCCCAAATTCAAGAATTAAACGGAGGGAATTTCCTAACGTCAAAGGCTGTGAAAGAATTAAACCACCTGCAAAATCTGGAATATTATTCTCATCAATTAATTCGTCAAGTGATTTATCCATGGGCAATGGCGTTAATACTATACTTTGATTTTTGCGTGCAATAAGAGGAGTAATTTCTTTTAATAAGAAAGAAAAAAATAAATCTTCCTTTTCTTCAAGATGGACTAAGGCGTGGACAAAATGTATTATTCGCGATGAAATACCTCTAGGAGATGGTGACTTTTCCTTTTTTACAAAGGTCCCTCTTGTTCCTCTTCGTTCAATAAGTTTCATACTTTCGAGTTTTTCAAGAGCTAATCTCACAGTTGCTCTTGAAACATTATTCATGGAACAAAGATCACGTTCTGATGGGATCATCGAGCCAGCAGGATAAATGCCTTTGTTGATATCATCAGTTAATTTTGCAATAATACTGCTAACTTTAGAATTTTTCATTTTTAGCCTTTTTTATCTCATTATACCAATTGGAATATAATATACCAATTGGTAATGTCAAATAAAAAAATAAAAAAAAATAATTTTTTTAGAATTATCCTATAAAATCAAGTGGATTTTATCTTTAACTTAGAAACAATAGATGGGGGGAGTTTATTCTATTATTGCTTCAACTCTGAATTTTTTATCATTTGTATTAATTATATCAAGAGAGATAAGGTTTCCATCAATTTTTTTCCCATTTACAGTGAGTTCTTTTATACCTTTTGACAAACCGTTAGGGTTTTTTACGTGAATATAAAATATTTTATTTCTAAATGTTCTTGTAATTTTGAACGATTTCCATTTTTTTGGAATACATGGGTCAATTCTTAGTCCATTAAATTCAGGTCTTATTCCAAGTATGTATTGAGACGCAGCTACAAAAGACCACGATGCAGTGCCTGTTAAGAATGAATTTTTTGCTTCTCCAGGTGTCATTGCATCTCTACCTGCTGTCATTTGACTGTATACGTAAGGTTCACAACGATAGGTGTCGATTTTTTTTTCTTTTGCAGATGGGCAGACACTCATATAGTATTCGAATGCAAGATCTCCGCGCCCAACAATTGTTTCTGCAATTTGAATCCACGTATTATTATGTGTGAATATTCCAGCATTTTCTTTATATCCTGGAGGATAAGAACTTATTTCACCGAGTTCTAAATGGTATGTAGAATAAGCAGGTTGTTGTAATATAATACCGTCTTCTGTTGCAAGATATTTTTTTACCGAATCAAGAGCTTTTTTAGCTAAACCTTCCTCGATTCCGACTCCACCAAGAACTGCCCACCCCTGACTTTCTATAAAAATTTTGCCTTCTTTGCATTTTTTTGAACCTACTGGATTTCCATATGCGTCAAATGCTCTTATAAACCATTGTCCATCCCAGGCATGTTTTTTCATAATTTCACGCATATTTTTGCCTTCTTCTGAAATTGCAGAAGCTTCTTTTTCCATTCCGAGGATATGGTAGATTTCGGACATTTTTGAAGAAGCGAAACAGAAGAGCCCTGCGATCATTACGGATTCTGCGATTTTCGCAGCATCTCCTCCAATATCTCCTGCGAGTTGAAAACTTTCCCCTGGAGTTTTAGAGAAACAGTTGAGATTGAGGCAGTCGTTCCAATCGGCGTGTCCTATAAGTGGAAGACCGTGAGGTCCTCTATTATTAAGGGTATATTTCATAGAAATTTCAAGATGATCAAGAAGAGTTGCTTCATCCTTATTATTTTTATCTGCAAAACCTATTTTTTCCCTTAGTATAGAGATATCTCCAGTTTCATTTATATAAGCTGAAACTGAAAGGATAAGCCAGAGGGGATCATCATTAAAGCCACTTCCCATCATAGAATTGCCTTTTTTAGTAAGAGGCTGAAATTGATGATAGCAAGTGCCATCTGATAATTGAGTGGCAGCGAGATCAAGTATTCTCTCTCTGCATCTTTCTGGTTGAATGTGAACAACTCCAAGTATATCCTGATTACTATCTCTATATCCCATTCCTCTTCCTATCCCGGATTCGTATAGTGAAGCAGATCTTGACATATTGAGTGTGGTCATACATTGATACTGGTTCCAGATATTCACCATTCGGTTCATATTTTTTTCCGGGATTTCAGCTTGATATATTGAAAGTAGTTCATTCCAATAGTCTTTTAGTTGTGTAAAAGCAGAATCGACGGCCTTTGAATTTGCGAATTTTGCAGCTATTTTCTTAAATCCGCTTTTATTTATAGAGCCATCTTTATTGAATTTCTTATTTTCAGGGTTTTCCTCATATCCAAGTATAAAATGAAAGCGCTTCTTTTCTTTTGATTTAAGTTTTATCTTTGTTTGAATAGCTGCTATAGGGGCCCAGCCGAGGGATTTTTTGCTCGTAGATTTTCCGTTTAAAACAGCCTCTGGCGTGTCATATCCATTGTGTACTCCAACAAAGTTATCTCTTGAAGTATCCCATGCATATGTTTTTGAGCCAAAGATGGCAAAATACGCATAATGATTTCTTCTCTCTCGATATTCTGTTTTGTGGAATATTACACCAGGTTCAACTTCTGTTTCTCCAATGGAAAAATTTCTCTGAAAATTAGTCATATCGTCCATAGCATCCCATAAACACCACTCGACGAATCCCCATAAATCAATATTTTTATCTTTAGTTGCTTTATTTTCTATTTCTATATCCCATATTTCCAGATTATGATCAAGAGGAACAAAATACTTTACCGACACGCTGAGATTGTTCTTTTCTCCTGATATAATTGAGTACCCTAAACCGTGCCTGCATTGGTATTTATCGAGCTCAGTTCTTGTTGGTTTCCAACCTGGATTCCAGATATCCTTTCCATCTTTTACGTAGATATATCGGCCATTTGAATCAAGCGGAACATTGTTGTAGCGATAACGAGTAATTCTCCGAAGTCTTGCATCTTTGTAAAAAGAATATCCTCCAGCGGTATTTGTTATGATTCCAAAATAGTCCTGACAACCGATATA
>Ga0116166_1001449_pt1 | contig 21390 bp, 15 predicted proteins | sample AD_JPNMR2_MetaG_FD_89884 | JGI IMG/M metagenome (GOLD analysis project Ga0116166, IMG submission 89884) | Active sludge microbial communities of municipal wastewater-treating anaerobic digesters from Japan - AD_JPNMR2_MetaG | ecosystem: Engineered > Bioreactor > Anaerobic > Digestate | place...
AAAAGAGAAGGAAAAATCTATCATGATTCCCCAGGCCTTTCCGGAAGAGCAATTGAACCGGTTTTTTGATAAACATCTTCAGGAACAATCCGGCGAATCCACCGGAATCCCGGCTCCGGAATTGCAGAGTCCTGACGTCCCGTCCCGGACGGAACCAGACTCTCCGAAATCCACTCCGGCTAAGCGGGCCGGCGCGAACGCGCGAAATCCCCGGGACAGCAAGGCTGTCCCCTCCCGGGCGTTTTAAACCATCATGCCACGGAAATTCACCGTCCCCCTAATCTTGATGCTCATCTGGCTGGTCATCCTGGGATGGCAAGTGATCGACCATCACCGGTTCAAAGACAATGCCCGCACCGCCTTGTTGAACCGCGCCCGCGACATCACCAATTCCCTCGCCACGGTGATCCGCTCGATGCGCCGCTTTGGGGGGGTGATCTCCAAAAACCGGTTGGAACAGGCGCTCCAGGACCTCAGCCGCCAAGAAGACTTGCGTTCCATCGCCTTGCTCAACGCCTTGGGGGAAGTGGTGACCTCCGCCGGGGAGACCACGCAGATTGATATTGAGGATCTCCCCCATACCGGTGAACGGTGGGGCCGGGAGACGGTCACGTTCGTCAACCTGGTCGATTTGGGGGTGGATCCCGAAGAACCACACACCGGCGAGCCCCGGACGCTGATCCTGCCCTTGCCCGAACCCCGCCGGGACGACCGGGACACTCCTCCCCCTCCTCCCGGCCAGGGGCCTCCGCCTCCGTTTTCTGACGGCCCTCCCCCTCCGGACTTCATGAACCGCAGTCCGGACTCGGCCACGGACGCCCTGAATTCGGCCACTCCATCGGAACTCATGGCCCAGAGCCGGGACCGGCGCGGCGGCGACCGCTTCCGGAGGCCGCCTTGGTTTGGCCGTCCCGTGTGGATGGACGAAAGCCAATACCAATCGCTGTTGGAAAAGCAGGGATTGCATGGTTTCGTTCTGGTTCTGTCCACCCAGGCCTACAATGCCTCCTTGTCCAAGGATCTCTGGATGCGGTCCACCATCGCCGGTTTCTCCCTTCTGGCCATGGTGGGAATCGGCGTGGCGTGGCGGAATCAGATCAAAACCGGCGAATTGCAGTTGCGGCTGGTCCGCGCCAGTGAAATGAATGCCAATTTGCGGGAAATGAACATCGCCGCAGCGGGCCTGGCACATGAAACACGCAATCCGCTAAACATTGTCCGCGGCCTGGCGCAGATGATCGCCAAACAGCCCGGCATCCCGGAGGAAACCCGGGAGCGTTCGGTCAAGATCACGGAAGAAGTTGACCGGGTCACCGCGCAACTGAATGAATTCATCGACTATTCCAAGCCCCGGGAACCCAAACCTGCGCCTGTAGCGGTGCACGCGGTGATCCAGGACGTTGAACGCGCACTGCGGACTGATTTGGAAGACAATGCCATTCAATTCCATCTGAGCGGACCGGAGTTGACCGTGGACGCGGACGAGTCGCTCCTGCGCCAAGTGGTATTCAATCTGCTGATCAACGCCATCCAATCCGTCCCTCCCGGCGGCCGGGTCGAAATTACCACCGGCCGCTCTTCTCCTACCGAAGGATATCTGGATATCCGGGATAACGGCCCCGGTGTGCCGGAGGAAAATCGGGATATAATTTTTCAGCCGTATTTCACCACCCATTCGAAGGGCACCGGGCTGGGGCTGGCCGTGGTGCGCCAGATCGTGATGTCGCACGGATGGACGGTGGAATACGTTTCCCCGCCGGACGGCGGAGCGCTTTTCCACATCGGCGGCATGCGGATCCTTTGAAAAGTGGCGGTCTATGTCGAATCAAGCGCGTCAGGACAACCGGTCCCAATTCACGATACTTGTCGTGGATGATGATCCCAACCAGCGAAGTCTTTTGGAATCCTTTCTGACCGGGCAGGGCTTCACGGTGACCGTCGCTGCTTCCGGTGAACAGGCCCTGGAGATTCTGGGTGCCCAGGATGTCCATTTGATGATTACCGATGTGCGAATGCCCGGTGTCTCCGGGCTGGTATTGCTGAAAGAGTCCCGCAAAAGGAGGCCCAGTCTGCCTATCTTGTTGATCACCGCCTATCCCGACGTGCGCGACGCGGTTCATGCCATGCGGGATGGGGCCATCAATTACTTAGAAAAACCGGTGGACCTTGATGAGCTGCTCGATTCGGTGTTGGACGCCCTGGGCATCCAAGATGTATCCTCCCCGGCGCTTCCCGGCCGGTTGTCCTTGCCGGAGGGGATCATCGCGCAAAGCCCCCTCATGCGCGAGATCTTCCACGAAGCCGCCCTGGTGGCCCCCACGGACAGCCGGGTGTTGATCACGGGGGAAAGCGGTGTGGGGAAGGAAGTGTTGGCCGATGTGATTCACGCCTGGAGTCCCCGCCGCGATTATCCTCTGATCAAGGTGAATTGCGCTTCGATTCCCGATAGTCTCTTGGAAAGCGAATTGTTCGGCCACGAAAAAGGGGCCTTCACCGGTGCGCTCAGCCAGCGCATCGGACGTTTCGAGGAAGCGGACAAAGGGACCATTCTGCTGGATGAGATCGCGGAAATGTCGCCTTCTTTACAGGCGAAACTGCTGCGGGTCACCCAGGATGGTTCTTTCGAACGCGTCGGCTCCAACATGCCGCGGATCACCCACGCGCGCATTCTGGCTTCCACCAACCGCAACCTGGAAGAAGAAGTAGAAAAAGGGAATTTTCGGGAAGATCTTTTTTTCCGGTTAAATGTTATGGAAATTTATATTCCTCCCTTGCGGGAACGGCGTGAGGACATTGTGCCTCTCGCGAAGCGTTTTGCCGAACGGTTTTCGCAGGGGAATCCCCGGCTCTCGGCTGCCCTCATCCGCTGCTTGGAGCAATACGACTGGCCCGGGAATGTCCGGGAACTGCAGAACGCGATGGAGCGGGCCGTCCTGGTGGCGCGGGGAGAACTGATCATTCCCGAACACCTGCCCAAGCGCATTCAGAAAGCAGTCATCGGGAATCCCGCCGCCGGCGATTTCCCCGCTGGACGGCGGATGGAAGAAATCGAACGGGACGCCATTTTGGAAACCTTGCAGCGCTGCCAGTACAACCGCACAGAAACCGCCAAGGCCCTGGGCATCAGCCGCCGCGCCCTGACCTACAAGTTGCAACGCTACGCTGAACAAGGATATCCCATTGATCCGGAGTGAATCCTGACACTCCTTATCCATCATCCCCTAAAAAATCGTACCGCCTGGTCCCAGCCAGGCAATGACACCCCGGCTTACCAATCCGTTGGTGACCGAATAGTAATTGACATACGACGCGTGCGCCAAACTCCAGTCCAAGGCGGGCCCGGGGCTGCGCACGGTGTACTTGTACGATTTCCCGTACACTTCCATGGTGTGGCCGGAGCGGCTGACATCATCGTACACATACCCGCCGTCCCAGATATCTCCCAGGTCCGCCCGGATCCGCTGCGGAGTGCTGGTTTGAAACGGATCGATGGGCACGGAGGTGATATACGCGATCGGGGTGGTCAACACGTGAAAACGGTAGGTGTGTTTTTGCCACCATTTGGTCCCGTTCCAAAATCCCGATCCACCTGGATAGGTGTTGTTGTCGAGCGCGTACATTTCAATGGCGTTCCCCAGGGAGCGGAGATCGGCATACACCCGGCTGATCTTGGCTCTCACCTGGGCGTTCAGGAAGTTGGGAACAGCGATGGCCGCCAGAATGCCGATTATCGCAACCACAATCAGCAATTCGATCAAGGTAAATCCATAGGATTTTTGGTTCATATGATAAATCCTGCCTAACCGGCGTTCCATCCGCCGCGCCGTGTTTTCAAGGGGCCAATCCCCTCCCTCCGGACCGGGAACGGGAGCCGGACAATCCCCCTTGGCCGACGAGGGGTCAATGAAGAGACCAATCCGTTACATTCACCACTTCATCAAAAGTATCCGAGAAGAGAAGGTTCCCGGCGCCATCGCGGATTTCCACGTTATCATAGGCCGCCATCTCTCCCGGGACCGTGCTGGCCGCTAAACCGGCGAAACCATTGAGCCGGTTTGGCGGAATGGGACGGGCATCCCAGGGAGTCATTTCGAACGCCTCTTCCGGTTTGCCTTTCGGCATGAAGGTCCCACTGACCACCGTGCCGTCCGAACGGAATTCGAAGGTATACCACACCCCGGGATCCCAAGGAATAATGTTATCGTCGAGATTGGCCCAGGCCTGAAAATCATCCAAAAATTCGACGGTATCGATATTTTCGTGGAACAACATGTTAAGGCCCCGGGCTTCTCCCGGCCCCCGCGCGGGATCCGGCTGCCGCCCGCCGCCCCGGCCCGCGGGTTGAATATGCAATGCCACGCCGGACCGGCTGTAGTCATTGGGGTGGGTGGTGTCATGATCGTTGTGCCAGGAGAGCATCCGGACATCGGCCTTGATCGACGCCCCGCCCATGATTTCGGTATGGAACCAAATCTTCTTGGGATCCAGCCGGCTGGTTCCGATCCCATATAAGACCCCGCCGTTGACGATCCAGTATCCGCCCTCGCCCGACATCCACTCCGGTCTCAAACCCACCGTTTGAGGCGCGGGCTCCAACTCGCCTTCAAAATCGTCAAAGAACACCGAGGTTTCACCCACAAATACCTCAAAATTGTCAAAACTCGCCACGTACCCTTGTACGTTGCTCCCCGTGATTCCGGCGAATCCCGTGGGCCGTCCCGTGAACGTCCAAGGCTTGAGCGTGATGACGTCACCCCCTTCCGGCCCGGCATCCCGCCGATAAACCCGGCCCGAGGCGGTTTGAACCGCGACGCTCAATTCAAAGGTGTACCATGTACCCACCAGCCACGGGTACGTGTCGTCATCGGTATTCGCCCATGCCACCAAATCATTTAAATATTCCACGTTGCTGAGATTTTGGTGAAAAAGCAGATTGATGGCCCGGTCCTGGGTGTCGCTGCCGCTGGTCCCCCGGGTTTGCAGCCGGGCCGCGACGCCGCCACGGGAGAAATCGTTTTCATCCAGCCAAGTATCCATCCGCACATCGCATTTCACCGTGTAATCGGGCCCGAAATCCTGGTTGACCCACGCGTGCAAAGGATCCTGCGTCCCATCAATATTGGCCACGGTCAATACCCGGTTGCCAAGTAAATCATTGCCGAAATAAGCCGTTTCTTCTACGACAACGTAAATCCCGGTTCCGGTGACCCATTGCGGACCCAGGTGATAATGCGGTTGAGTGAATCCCGAGGGAACAAAGATCACGGCCGGCCAACACAATACACACAATACAAATCCCCAGACATGTCGTTTCATCTTGACATCCTTCCTGGCATCCGCCTTTTGTTCATGAATTTCAACCATCCACGCTTACTGTTTTCGCTTCTCCAGTTTGCGCCATTAGGCAATTCGCCCTTCGGGAGCCATTCAACGGATGTTCTGCCGGATATGCACCCTCACCTCCCTTCTTGGTGTTACCCCTCCTCGAACCACCACCTGTCCGCGGACGAGCTTCCACTCCGGAACTGGATTTTGCCGGTAAATCCTGCGATGCGGCTGTAATGCTGTGCAAAAAACAGCAATAGAAACAAAAAAGTGATCGAAATAGCATGCTCATCAACTGGAAGCGATTGACAAAAAAAATGTATCATGCGAAAGAAATCCCTGTCTAGCCGGGATTTTAAAAAAGGCGGGATTATTTCAATCAGGCGCCATAAAGGTTGTTCAGCATGCGGGGTGGGTATGGCATGTGGAATAGTCGGCTATCCTCGTTATACGGAGGCGGAGGTGAAAGGAACTCTCAACTCCGCCTCCGCCATTTAGAATTCCGGCAAAGACGATCCCCTTAACTCCAGACCCTTCGATCTTTTTGTTTGTGTTCCTCGAGCCAATCCAACATCTCCGGGACACGCGCCGTGGCCAAAGCGATACACTTGTCCGCGCCGCCGTAGTAGAGCCAGACCTCGTCTCCTTCGGCCACCCAACCACAGGGAAAGACCACTTTGTCCACGTCGCCGAAGACTTCATATTCTTCTTCCGGCGCGAAAATCCATTCGTCGGACCGGGCCAGCAGCCGGGTGGGATCCTCCAAATCCAGCAACGCCAGCCCCAGCCGGTAGATGCAGCCACTGGCCGTGCCGCGCACGCCGTGATAGAGCACCAGCCACCCCTTTTCCGTACGCAACGGCGGGGGGGATAGGCCGATCTTGTTGGCGTCCCACCACCCTCCCTGCCGCGCCGGAATGAGAATCTGGTGATCGCCCCAATGCTTCATGTCGGGACTGAACGAAATCCAAATATGGGCCCCCATACCGGCAAATCCAGGCACCGGCCGGTGGAGCATGGCCCACCGGCCGTGGAACTGGACCGGAAACAGCGCCGCGTCCTTGTCTTCCGGCGGCATGACCACCCCCTTGCGCTCGAATGTCTGGAAATCCCTCGTGGTGGCCAGAGAAACCAGGGGACCGCCCCGTGAATAGGCCGTATAGACCACAGCCCATAAATCCAATGAGTCGATTCGTGTAACCCGGGGGTCTTCGATCCCCCAGATCTCTTCCGGATGCTTTTCCGGTTCGGGGAGCAAGGTGGGTGAGGGATCGATCCGCCAGCCGGTCACCCCGTCGGGGCTGCGGGCCGTGGTGAGATGGGAAATCCCCCGGCGGTCTTCCACGCGCATCAACAGGAGGATTTCACCATTCACGCGGGCCGCCGCGGCGTTGAAGACCGAATTGGCCTGATATGGAATATCCTTGGTTTGAATAATGGGATTCGCCGGATGCCGGGTGAATAATTCCTTGAATCGCGCGTCTCCCATCGTTTCAGTATATCCTCCTTTCCTGAATCATCAGAATTCCAAATCCAAAACCACCGGCTTGCCGGTCTGGACGGCGTGCCGGGCCAGTTGATAGGCTTCGTTGTACTGCCGGGCGACGATTTCCCAGCTCACCACATGGTCGAGATACCGCTTCAGATTCTCCCCCAGCTGCAGACGCAATCCCTCATCCACCGCCAGTTGGATCACTTTCTGCCGCAGCATTTCCTTGGTGGTGAACAAGAGGCCGCCCTCGCTTTCCAGAGTCTGAGCGGTTAATCCCTCCATCGGCGCGGTGGTGATGTACGGTTTGTTCAACGCGATGATGCGCGCCAACGTCCCGGATTGAGTCTCATCGGTCGAAGGCAACACGATGAAATCGCAGATGGCCATCATTTTGTAATAGGCGTCCCCCCGCGGGATGAACTCATGGTAATGGGCCAGTCCTTTGCCAGCCAGGATTTGAACCTCGTTTTTCCATATTTCATAGTCCCGCCGGTGGTGGGGATCGCGCATCGCGCCCGCGGCCAACAAATCCCAATCCTGCCCCGTGCGTTGCCAGATTTCGTCGTGGATGCTCTCCCACATCGATAGCAGGATATCCCACCGCTTGTTGGATTGAATCCACCCGATCATGCCCACCACATGGTTGGCCAATCCAATGTCATCCAGGCCGAACTCCCTCCGCAAAGCCGGTATTTCATGGACACCCCACCGCTTGTCGGGCCGGGCGCCGTGGGGCACCACCATGATGTTGCGCGGAGTCGGCCAACCTTTGCCTTGGAAAGTCCAATCCAGCCGCCATTTCTGATAGTGGCATTTGAACAACACCACATGGCTTCGCTGGCATAGTTTGTAGATAAAATCCGCTTCCGCGTCCCGCAGACGGCCGTGGACGGTATGCGGCTCCACGACGAGGGGGACGTTGGCGGCCGCTTCCAACAGGTCGAGAAATCCATCGTTGCCGTCTCCCACGCCCCGGGGATCCCGGTATTCATAGAGGCCGTATTCATGTTCGATGTGCACGGCATAGGGATCGAGTTTTTCAATCTGCCGGGCGACCGGCCGCCACCAATCGGGCCGCGACAGGTCGATGATCGGATACACCCCTTCGCCCGCCCCATCCGTATGGCTGATGACCAGGACTTCGCGCTCCGGATTGGCTTTTTGAATGAATTCGCGCGCTTCTTCACAAAAGGTGGCAATGCCGCACAACCGGGGAGGATAGGAACTGACCATGACTATGGGATTACCGGCCATGGATCATTGCCTCCTGGGAAGCCTGGGTTTCGGTTTCTTCCGCCGTGTCCATCGACAATTGACGGCCGCGGAGTTGGTTGACATGCAGCAGGGAGAGGAAACAGACGAGGGTCGATTCCGCGCCCTGGTTGCGGTTGGGACCGTCCGCCTGCAACCCATCACAACAACCACCGGTTTTGTGATCGTAAAGCATGGCCTTCAGATCGTTCCGCCCCAGGAACCACTCCAAGCAGCGTTGGGCTTGGGAGATCCATTTTGAATCGCGGGTGGTTTCATAGGCTTCCCGGCAGGCTTCGATCATGCTCAAGGCCTCGATGGGTTGTTGATCGAACCGCGCTTTTTCCCCGCCCCGGGGATACCAGCCCTTGTTGCCTACGGGCACAAAATGCCCTTTCGGATCGGTCTGAATCTCCATGAGCCATTCCAGGCTGCGTAAACCCGCCTGTTGCATCTCCGCGTCGCCCAGCGCCCGGCCGGAGAGGAGAAGCGCCTGCGAGATTTTGCCATTGGCAAAGGTGAGGATGTTTTCAATCCAGGGCCAATCCTCACTGGCTTGCTCCCGGTAGAGCCGCATCAACTGGCCGGCCAACCGTTCCCGGAGCCGCCGTACTTCGCTGTGGCCGCCAAACCGGCTCAAAAAAGCGTGAATGCCCACCAAGGCAAACGCCCAGGCCCGGGGAGAGCGAAAATCCCACAAGGCGAGAAACGCCTTTTCGAACAATTCCTGGGCCGCCGCCCGGAGATCGTTCGTTTCGGCCAGCGCGACGGCTTCTCCCAATCCCCACACCGCCCGTCCATGGCTGTCTTCCGACCCCACCTCCTCCAGCCAATGCCGGTCATACCCCATGAAATTCCGGAAGCGGCCGTTCTCCTCATTGAAGGCGTGATGCAGAAAACTCAGGTATGTGCAGGCGAGATTGGTGATAGTCTCGCCGTCGGCGATCATCTCCTGGGCCATCATCACCGCAATCAGCGCCCGGGCGTTGTCATCTGTGCAATAACCGTGATCCCGGTCCGGCACGATGTATTTGGCATGCTGGAGAATGCCCACGTCGTCCGTGAGCCGGATGATATGATCCAGTTTGGGTTGCGGGGCTTCGCGGATGTCCGTTCCCATGGTCCGGGCACGGAAAACCGGCCGGGGAACACTTTCTCTTTCCCGCTTCACTTCGCCGAACACGTCGAGGTACTGCCGCGCCACCTCTTTCCATATCATCCCGCGGCAGTAAGTATAGGCCCGTTTCCGCATGGCGTGACGTTCCACTTCCTGGGTGAAGAGATCGATTACTTGTTCAGCCAACGCGCCGGCATCTTCAAAGGGTACGAGCCGTCCGCGCCCCTCCGCCAGCATCTCTTCCGCGTACCAGTATGGTGTGGAGATCACCGCTTTGCCGCTGCCCAAGGCGTAGGCCAGCGTCCCCGAGGTGATTTGCTCCCGGTTCCGGTAGGGAGTGACGTATATATCGGCCGCCCCCAAAAATTCACATAATTCTTTCAAGTCCACGAACCGGTTATGAAAAATCAGATGATCGCTAACTCCCAATTCCCGGGCCCGGCGTTGCAAGGAGAGGCGGTAGGCTTCCCCTTGGTCCCGTTTCACATGGGGATGGGTAGCGCCCAGCACGATATAAACGGCTTCGGGATGGTGTTGGATCACCGCCGGCAAGGCGTCGATCATGGTTTCGATCCCCTTGCCGGGCGAAAGCAAACCGAAAGTCAAAATCACCTTGCGCCCCTCGACACCATACTGATCTTTGTAGAAATTGGGATCGACAAACGGCACGTCGGGGATTCCGTGCGGGATCATGGTGATCCGCTCCGCCGCCACGCCATAGATTTCCATTAGGATTTGCTTCGCCCGCTGACTCATGACGACCAGCCGGTCGGATAATTTGGCGATCCGTTTGATCATGGCCCGCTGCCCGGGATCGGGTTCCTGAAGCACGGTATGCAGGGTGGTTACCAGGGGCATGCGCAGATTGCTTAACAGATCCAATACATGGGCCCCGTATTCCCCGCCGAAAATACCAAATTCATGTTGCAAACAGACCACTTCCACGCGGTTCATGTTCAAGAAATCCGCCGCCAACCGGTAGTCCACCAGCAACCGTTGATTCACCTCGAAACGGACCTGTGGCGGATACCGGTATCCTTCGGGGACATCATTCATCACAACCGCCCAACATTCGCCCTCGGGATTTTCCTTGGCCAGGGCGGTCACTAAGTCTGTGGTGAAGGTGGCGATGCCACACCGGCGGGGTAGATAATTGCCGATCAAAGCGATTTTGTGCGGGTGTGCCTGATACGATCCTGATTGCAGCATCTTTTCCCTCCTCTAACAATTCTTTCCGGTGATGGCGGCCGGTTTTCCGTGTCTTGGGGCAGCGTGCCCGGGACAGAAACGGTTGAAAAGAATCCAGGGTCACCGTAGGGGCCACCCTCGAGATGTTTTACCTTCGAAAATGCTTTTTACAAGGCTTTTTCAAGCATGGGCATCATGCCGGCCGGAATTCTCAAAAGCCGGTCCTTGGGCATCCGAAAGTCGGCTCGTTAATCTGCGTACACTTCAAGTTAATGGGAAACGGCCACCCCCGGTCCTCCCCTTGCTCAAACCTCGAGTTGCGGATAAAAAAGGCAACGGAAGCGATGCGGCGCGGGACCCCTTTGTAAGGAGATGTGTTAGCCCATGATCCGATCCTGGGTCAAACGCGAAAGCGAGTACATTGCCCATTACCCGGTGTTCACCCTGCGCCGGGACATCTGTGTCTCGCCCCGCACCGGCGTGGATATCCCGGCTTATGTGCTGGAAACCCGGGACTGGGTGGTGGTCGTGCCCATTACCCCGGAAGGGGAGGTGATTTTCGTCCGCCAATACCGTTTCGCATCCGAGGAAATCACCTGGGAAATTCCTGGCGGCCTCTCGGACGCCTCCGACGCTTCCATGACCGCCGCCGCCCTGCGGGAATTGCGCGAGGAAACCGGCTACGACAGCAACCAGATCATTTTGTTGGGTACCTGCCGGCCCAATCCGGCGATTCTCAACAACACCTGCTACCTGTTCGCTGCCCTGAATGTGGTCCGCCGGCACGATCAACATCTCGACGCGGGGGAAGACATCCAGGTGGAACGTATCCCGCTGGATCGGATCTCCGATTTGATTCTGAATGGGACCATCAACCATTCCCTGGTCTTGAACGCGTTCCACCTGCTGGATCTCCAACGCCGGAATCACCGAATTCAGATTGGATAACAACGGAACTCATGCCGCATTTTGACAAGCATTTCACCCTGGCCGAAGCCTCCCGTCTTTTGCCGCGCCTGCGTGAAATTTTCCACCAAATCCAAGGCCTGATCGATGAGGCCCGGCCAGAACCCATTACCCCTTTCCCGGACCCCGGGCATCGGTTTGTGGGGCGCCTCAATGGCCGGGCGCATAAACGCCCTCCCCTCTCCCGCGAGGAGATCACCCGCCGGATCAACGATCTCGTCACGGAAATCACCGATCAGGGAATCGTCATTCAGGACATCACTCGGGGGCTGATCGATTTTCCTGCTTTTATTAACGGAGAAGAGGTCTTTTTATGTTATGAATTGAGCGACGGGGACCGCATTCAATATTATCATGCCATCAATGCGGGATACGCCGGCCGCCAGCTGCTCCCCCATGGCCTGGAATGAAAACCACGGCCTATCGAGGGAGAATCTTCTCCCAGCCTTATCCGCCAGGGCTTGTTCAGATATCCTGCCATTGTATCCTTACTCCCGGGGCGGCATCCGTCCGATGACCATTCTAGAAGGGCGTTTCTTACCAAATCCATGAATGTATTTGAAGCCTTGATCCTCGGAATCCTCCAGGGATTCACGGAGTTTCTCCCCATTTCCAGTTCCGGACACCTGGTGTTGGCCGAAACTTATTTGAATTTCCAACCCTCCCGTTTTCTATTCTTTGATATCCTCCTCCATGCCGCCAGCCTGACCGCCGTGTGCGTCTTCTACCGGAAACGGTTGGTGGAGCTGATTCATGTGTTGTTCACGTGGTTTTCGCCGGAAATCTCGTCTCCCGACCGGGATTATGATAAGCAATTGATTGGGGCCATTCTCATCAGCACGGCCGTGACTGGCGCGATCGGGCTGGGATTGAAAGATCAATTCGAGGGCGTCCGCGACCACCTGAAAATCGTGGGATTCGCGTTTTTGCTCACCGGCGGATTGCTCACCGCAACCCGCTGGGCGGCGTCCACAGCGCAGGGAAATCCTTCCCATTTTCCTTTGCCCATGTGGTGGTTCGCTGTGATCCTGGGCGCGGCACAAGGGCTCGCCATCTTGCCCGGCGTCTCCCGTTCCGGCGCTACCATCAGTATCGCGCTGCTGTTGGGTATGGCCCGGGTGTTGGCCGTGGAATACTCGTTTTTGATGTGCATTCCAGCCATCATCGGCGCGTGCCTGCTCGAATTTCGCGACGCGGAAATCACCGTGGGGTGGGACGTGGCCTTGGCCGGATTTCTGGGATCCCTTCTCGCCAGTGTCATATTCCTCTGGCTGCTGGTGTGGATCGTGCGGAAAGGCCATTTTCACCAGTTTGCGTATTACGTGATTCCCCTGGGGCTGTACTTGATCGTCTTTACCTGAGACGGCCGGGCCCCTCCGGCGCAGCCATGGCATCATGAACTACAAAACCAAACTCTACTGGACCATTGCCTTCGCCGCGTTGCTTTACCTGGCATGGTGCCTGTGGACCGGGTGGGAATCCATCCTCCAGGCATTTGCCGTCTTCCGCTGGTGGATTTTGCCCGTTTGTTTGGCGCTGGCCTTCCTGAACTACATCATTCGCTCGTTCAAGTGGCAGTACTACCTGAAAATCCTGGAGATCCACCTCCCCTTCCGGATTTCCTTCCAGGTATTCTTGGCTGGATTGGTCATGTCGGCCACGCCGGGCAAGATCGGCGAAGTCTTTAAGTCGTATTTGGTCAAGGAGATCAACGGCACGCCGATGAGCCGCTCCGCTCCCATCATCGTCGCCGAGCGCTTCACCGACTTCATCGCCTTTGTCCTCATGGCTCTCCTGGGCGTCACCCTCTTGCCCAACGGCGGATTGGTGTTTTCAGTCTCGATCGGGATTATCGTTTTGTTCCTGGTGCTGATCTCCTGGAAGCCGGCCGCCGGGGCGCTGATCGGCCTTCTGGCCCGCGTTCCCTGGGTGAAACGCCACCTCGAAAAAGTACGCGCCGCCTACGAAAGTACTTATCGGCTCATCGCCCCCTGGCCGCTCTGTTGGGCCACCAGTGTGAGTCTCATCTCCTGGTTTTTCGAAGGAGTTTCATTTTTCTTGATTCTATGGGGATTCGGACATACGCTCCCCCTCACCTCCGTGGTCTTCATTTACGCCTTCTCCACCATTGTCGGCGCGTTGTTCATGACTCCCGGCGGCATTGGCCCCACCGAAGGCGCCATGGGCGGCATGCTGATCCTGCTGTATCAAATCCCCGCCGGGATTGCCGCGTCCGCCACACTGATCGTCCGCATTTGCACCCTCTGGTACGCGGTCGCCGTTGGGATGGCGGTGCTTACGATCTGCGCGTCCAACTTCACCCGCGATCCCTTGGCCGCCATTTCCCTCGATCCGGAATCTCCCGAACCGGCTCCCTCCCCTGAACAAGTTCCCTGATCAGGGTGCCGGGGGAGGATTCGGGGACCCCATCGGCTCTCCCAGCCGGTTGCCCTTCTCCTCCAGCGTTTCCAGGCGCGCCGGCAGCGGGCGTTGATCGAGTTTTTCCTCTATGTTCAGCAGGCGGTATCGCAGGCGGTAATTCTGATGGGCGCGCGAGCGATGAGGATCTCTTCGCGCAGCTCATCGCGTTCGTCCCTGGCCGCCCTCCTCTACTAGTCGCGCCACCGGCCCCCTAGTTCAAAAAAAATACTGAGCAATGCATCCCCCCCGGTAGAGCCCCCCCGCCAAATCCATAGGCTTGACAAAGAAGCGTTTGAAGATACAGTATTACGATATAAATTTACGTAATATCACTGAATGCCCATGACTATTGGCCCCACTGTATCTTTTACATTGATTGAGTTGTTGATCATGGTCGCGGTCATTGGAGTTCTCGCAGCCGTTGCGGTGCCGAATTTCGTGAATGCCCACATGCGCGCACTCGTGACCCGCGCGGTGGTAGACATGAAAAGTTGCGCAATGGCCATCGAACACTATGAGATCGATCATAGCAAATATCCCTTTTACAATAATCCGCTGGATGAAGTGAGCGCCATTCTGGGAGCGGTTGTGACCTATCTACCGGTTAACCTTACGACTCCGGTTTCTTATATGGCTCAATTGCCGCACGATCCATTTCCGGCCGGATATCTTTCCGGCAGTCAAATGGCGGCTGCGGCCAAACCGTACAAATACATCCATGGGTATGATCAGGTTTATAAAAATCAACAATTCATAGGCGCGCATGTTCAAATCCATTTTGAAAACAGCCTGGGCGCCAAACGGCCGGTCCTTTGGCAGGTGTGGTCCCTGGGGCCGGACCGGATTGTGGCGCACGACGGGATTGCGTACGACTTGAGCAACGGCCTTATGAGCTATGGGGATATCTCCCGCTTTGGGCCATAAAGAAACAGAAACGGAGTAAACAGCTCATGCCGGGACCGGCAAATGCGATCAAACGGGCGGTGGCGGCCTTTGTCCTGGTGGGTTTGCAACTCTATGCCCTCCCGGATGTGCAGGGGCATTCGGTCTGGAAACAGCGGAATGAACCAGGCCCTTGGACGATTTGTCTTTATCACTGCGACGAAGAAGAACTGTCGGATGGGGACGAACTACTCAACGCCGGATGGAACCAACAGCTCCATTTACAAATTCAAGCCCTGAGTCCTTCCTCGTTGGTGAGCACGCAGAATGTAAAACACAGTTTTCTGGAAAGGGCCATCGTTGCATACGATCCTCTCGCGTGTGTCAGCCGGGCCGCCATCCTTCATCCCACCGAAGACTTGTCGATCGAAGTCTGGCTGAAATTTGTCGATTATGGCGCGGATTTGCAAATCGGATTTCTCGAGGGCGTGTCCTTGCACGTCCGGATTGGGGGTAAGGGGGATCGGTTTCAACTCCTCGGAAGCAAGTCATTTGAAGAAGATGGCAAATACAGCGCTCCAGGTTTTCTTAATTTTCCGCCGGTTGGGGATTGGCACCATCTTGGTGTAACGATCCATGCGCCGCTGGTTGAAACGATCAATGACCATACATGCCGCTATCAAAAGGGATGTTATGCTCAATTCTTTTACGACAGCCATATCGTAGGTTTTACCGGCACAACCAAAGTCGATTTGGAAGGCTTCACTTTTCGTGCTGACTCCCCCGTCACAATTCACGTGTACAGCGGCGCCATGGCTTTTGATGAAATCATGATAAGCGATGTGGATTGGAGTAATCCGGTTGGTCATGGCGGAACCGGCCATGGCGGAACGGCCGTCGGTCACGCGTTCGAAGACGGAAGGCAACCCGCATCATCCATTTCTGATTGGTCATTATTTTGAGGATGGGATATTCCCAGCCCGGTATCATATCCAGAAAAAGGAGTCCGAAAATGAAAAGGGAGTTCGCTTGTGTCATCCTGATGTTGGTCATGTCCCCCGCTGCGTTCAGTCATTTCCCCATCCTGATTCACGATGCCCCGTTCGCGGAAGTGAATCAGGCTGTTAAGTTCATGTTCGCTGTTGGACATCCCTATGAGCAAGAATACACCGATCCCCCCAAGCCGGAAAAGGTAACCGCCTTTGGGCCCAATGGTCAGAGCACCGATCTCACAGCAAGCCTGACTGCCGGGCAATATACAGTTGACACCCTGACCGCCAAGGTTTGGGAATTTACTTATAAACCAGAGGCCCCCGGAGATTGCATTGTCGCATTAAATACTGCACCGGAGATTGGCTTAAATAACATGTTGAATCAGGAATTTCTAAAGGTCTGTCTCCATGTGGAAGAACAAGGGGGATGGGATACCCGTACCGGCCAGCCCCTGGAAATTGTTCCTTTGACTCGTCCCTATGGATTGGAAGAAGGATATGTCTTTACCGGGCAATTACTGAAAGGAAACGAACCATTGGCGGGCGTGAGCGTGGAGATTGAGCAATTCATGACCCAGGTTCCCGCCGCGGAAGACCTCCCGCCAGAACCCTTGATCACAAAAGTCGTAAAGACAGATCCTAACGGGGTGTTCACTTATACGCTTCCCCATCCAGGATGGTGGATCATTGCCGCGTATGTTGAGAATGCAGGTGAAATCCAGAAAGATGGGAGAACTTACACGCTCAGCGGTTTGGCCGCACTCTGGATTCATGTGGAAAAAACTTTCGAACAAAAGTTCACTTCCCGGATTTATATTTGGCAGAAACATAATTGATCATGGAGGATGAATTGATTGCCTGTCATGCCCCTCTTCACCCGATCACTGAGACAGGATGAATGACGTCTTTCCAGGGGTCCTCTCCCCCCCCGGGCGGTGAATTTGCGATTCCGAATTCAATCCGGTTCGTATGTTTTCTCATGATACTTTTCGAATAGTTTCCGGGCGATTTTCACGGTGTCACCGCGGGGGACGGCGGGATAGGCTTCGGTTTGATGAGTCCATTGTTCTTCTAACTGCTGCAAATCCGCGTTTAATGAGGCTTCATCCAGCGGTTTATCTTCCTCCAAGGATTGGCGTAACCGGTCGAAGAACAACTGCCAGCGGGGTAGATAAAACCCGGACAGCAGGCCGGACCATTCCCGCCCGGCGTAATCGTGCAGGCTGGATTGCCGGCCGCCCCACAGGGTGAGGACATTGCGGGCGTTCCATTCGAAGCGGCGCCTGTCCAGATCGTTCGTTCCCCAGCGCTTGGCGTCCTCCAACCACGCGCCGAGCAGGAATTCAGGCCGGGAAGCCAGCAGTCCGTCCAGATCCTGGATCAGTTCCACCCATGCGCGGGATGCGGCCCCCAAGGTTTTAGCATCCTTGGCCTGGTAGGCCGCCAGGATTTTCGCGTGCAGGTTCCGGCTGAGGTTGGCGAGCGCCTGCCGGGTAACATTCGCCAAATCGTAGCGGTAGGTGTCGATATTACCCAATGCATCGGCACATTGGAGCAATTGGTCCCAGGCTTTTTCGAACGTTGCCCGGTCGTACGGCCAATCCGGGTTCGACTCCCTGCCGGGGCTGGGGCGGGTGATCAGGAGAGAGTTGCCAAATGTCCCGCTATAGGCAGTTTTCAATAACAAGGGCCATGCTTCCCGGGCTTCGGGAACCGGGCGGCCGTAGCGGCGAATCGCGTATTGGCTGATCCACTCATCCAGGTTGACCGGCCCGGAGCGCCAGATCATTTCGGACATCAGATCGAAGACCACGGGATTGTAATCCAACCCCTCGTGGATGATCCCGATGCCTGACAACCTTCCGCGTTGGGGATCATTCATCGCGGCCCAGAGATCGCCGTTGATCTTGGCCAGCGGGCCGCTCAGGCGGACGGTGTTGCCGAAACTGGGCAGAATGCACCATATCCAGGGCTTGCCGTAAAAGGCTTCCGTCTTGTTCCAGACCGGCGCGACATCGCAAAAAAGGTCGAGCAGGATCATGCGGTCATTGGGCACGCCGCCCAGAAACGCCCGGGATTGCGGAGGCTGCCAGAACTTGGCGTTGTTGTAGAAGATCCATCCTTGCATGACCCATAAGGCTTGCGGATCGGCGGCGGTCATGGTTTCGGACAGCGCGCGGCCCATGTCGCGCAGGAAAGCGGGATCGTTACTGGGCGGCGACATTTCGATGAAGGTGTCCGCCGCGTAGAGATGATCGGTCCCCAGTTCCTTCGTCTGGATGTCCAGGTAGAGTTTTCCCACGTGTTGAAAAAGCGGGTCCAGGGGATCCACGAAGAAGGTTTCCCACTCGATCCAGCGGATTTTGTGCAATTTGGCACCGGGGAATTTCTCTTGGATTGCCGGGGGGACATGGCCGGTGAAGCCTTGCAGCACCGGGGTCATGCCCAGTTCCCGTTCACGCGCCAGGATCTTCTTCTGCAAATCCAGGTGCGCGTCGATCCAGCCTTGGGGCAGGGGGCCGCCCCAACCGTCCAGGCATCCCATCCAGCCGAAGGGCAGATAAGGCGGCCCGGCCAGAAAATCGGTGACAGCCTTTTCAGTTAGGCCCAGTTCACGCAAGACTTTCTGCCAGATGGCTTCCTGCCCGGTCACCGCCAGGGGCATGTTGTATCCGTTCAGCGCCAGCCAGTCGATCATCCGTTCCCACTGGGCCCAGTCCCACCAGGGCAGGGAATAGCCGAAGCAGCAATAGTTGAAAAAGTAGCGGTATTGGTGCGGTGTGATCCGGCGGATTTTGGTCTCCACCCCGGGCATCGGATCGGGCAGGCTGATTTGCGTGCCGTTCCAGGTCACGTCGGCATGGCCGTGGTATTTCAGATACCAGTTCAGGGCGGAGCACATCGCCACGCCATTATTCCCGCGCAATACGATCCGGCCGTCCCGGCTTTCGATCTCGAATGCGTCCCGCCCGTTGTCCGGAGGAATCATTTCAAACACGAATTGTCCGGTTTTGTCCGGGAGGAGCCGTGTGAGGACGCCCTGGGCGGCTTGAATGGCAGATACACCAGCGGACACGAAGTCGGCCGTGTGTCCAGGAAAGGTTATACCCGAAATCCACCATGCGGTGAGGAGGAAGTAAACATGCCGAATGGGACGATGCGGACTGGTCATGACCGTTCTCCGTGATCGAGGAAGATGGTTTATGATACGAAATCAAAAGCGACCAAGGAATGGAAGTTACGGGGGACAATGGCTTTGCTGGATGGCGCGTTTCTTCCCTTTTTCCCACCGCGCCCAATCATAGGGCCGCCGAGCACCCGCCCAGGATTTCAATCCTGGGCCACTTGGGTGTGATCCGGGCATCCATGGCCACCCCTCTGGCTTCCTCCCGTTGGGCTGGCGTGATATCTTGGCGGAGTTTTGGATGGATTTAACACGGAACAAGGGGAGAAGACGATGCGTATTGAAAACCGGGTATTGATTGTCGGAATTTTGTTTGCGCTGGCGTTGATGCCGTTTTCAGGGCAGGGCGAAGAAAGCCGGACGAAAGCGTGGGAAGGAACAATCACCATTCCTACTTATCCTTGGGGACCGGATGACATCAATCCCAAGTTTTTCGCTCTGGAAAACTCGATCATCTACCCTTACACGATGCAGGATTATCTCTCCACCAAGAAGGTAGACCGAACCTACCGGGCGCTTTTCCTGGAAAACGAATATCTCCGCGTTACTTGCCTGCCGGAACTGGCCGGGCGGATTCATTCGGTGTTCGATAAAACCACGAACCACGAAATGTTCCACACCAATTCGGTGATCAAGCCGGGGCTGATCGCCATGCGCGGCGCGTGGATCTCAGGCGGAATCGAGTGGAACACCGGACCGCATGGCCATACCGTGACCTGCGTCACTCCGGTGGATGTACTGATCCAGGAACACACGGATGGCGCGGCTTCACTCGTCATCGGCAACATCGAACAGATTTTCCGCACCCGATGGATCGTGCGGCTGACATTACATCCCGGCCGGGCGTACTTGGATGAGCAGATCCGGTTGTACAATCCGCGGGATGGCGTGCATCCCTATTATTTTTGGAACTGCACGGCATTCTACTGCCTGCCGGGAACCCGGTTTATCTACCCCATGACCCTCGGAACCGATCACGCGGGGACCAGTTTTTATTCCTGGCCGATCGATAACGGCAAAGACTTGACATGGTTGAAAAACTATGACCGGCCCAGCTCGGTCTTCGCGTATAATTGCGTCTTCGATTTCTTCGGCGCGTACGATGTGGACCTGGACCGGGGGATCGTGCAATATGCCAATCACAATCTGCTGATCGGCAAGAAGGCCTGGACGTGGGGGCAGTCGGGCGATGGGATTGTCAGCCAGAAGGCCCTGCATGAGGGAAACGAGCAGTATATCGAGGTGCAAAGCGGTCCGCTGCTGACCCAGGCGGATTATGGCTTGCTCCGGCCCCGGGAAGCCGTGGCCTGGCGGGAATGGTGGTATCCGGTGCATGGTTTGGGCGATGGATTCGAATACGCCACGCGGGATGTGGCGTTTCAAACCAGCCGGAAACCGGGCGAGTGGGAACTGCGGATGATGGCCACCCGCGAAATCCCCCACGCCGAGGTGCGCCTGGTTCAAGGCGAGCACAAATTATTGAAAAAAGCCGTTTCGCTTTCCCCCCGGGAAGCCACTGTGGTCACCTTGCCCGATCCTCCCGAGGGCGCCATCGAGATCACCTTATTGGAAAATGCCAATCCGATTGCGGCTTACACCTCGCCTTTGCCCATTCCCAAGGTGACTCCCCCCGATCCCCACTGGTTGCAGGTCAAACCGGAAAACCAGCTCACGGCGGAGGAAAAATACCTCAAGGGATTGTTGTTCGATAAACAGACGAACCGGCCGGCAGCGCGGGAGTGGTACACCAAAGCGTTGGCCGAAGATCCGCAATTCGTTCCCGCCCTCAAGGGCTTGGCGGTGCTCGACTTTGAAGCGGCGAAGTATACTGACGCTGCCTCGAACCTTGAAAAGGCCTTGGCCCGGGATCCCGACGACGGGATGGCCTGGTATTACCTGGGGGCGGCGCGGTTGAAACTCGCCCAATGGGAAGAAGCCCGGCATTGTGGATACCAAGCGGTCCGGAAACTCGCCACCGCGGCGCAGGGGTATGACCTGGTGGGCCGCGCCAGCATGAACCTCGGTGACCCCCAATTCGCGGTCCAGGCGTTTCAACAGGCGGCGGCGTTGAATCCCGAAGACTTGAAGGCCTTTGATCACCTGATCCTGGCCATGTACGCCGCCGGAATGCATGAAGAGGCTTACGATCTGGCACGGAAAACCATGGAAGCCGATCCGTTGAATCTGATCCCCCGCGCCGTCATGGCTTTGCGGGACGAGACGGCCATGAGGAACTTCGCGGAACAAGCTAGAAGTTTCGTGGGCGAGTATGATTTCGAGATCATGGAAACTTGTTTTGCCTTCACGGAACTGGGGATGATCCGCGAGGCGGCGCAGATTTTGCGCGGCGCGTATCTGATGGCAATTCCGGAACGACAGCAGACACCCCTCCCGCTTTATTTGGCCGCCCGTCTGGAGGCCGCTCTGGGAAATGATTCGGCGGCGTTACAATATCTAAAGCAAGCGTCCAGGAAGTCCAGCGATTACGTTTTCCCTGCCCATACGGAAATGATCGACGCCATGGGGCTGGATGTCTTGGGATATGCCATCCAGAAAAATCCCAAAGACGCCA
>Ga0116166_1001457_pt1 | contig 21322 bp, 15 predicted proteins | sample AD_JPNMR2_MetaG_FD_89884 | JGI IMG/M metagenome (GOLD analysis project Ga0116166, IMG submission 89884) | Active sludge microbial communities of municipal wastewater-treating anaerobic digesters from Japan - AD_JPNMR2_MetaG | ecosystem: Engineered > Bioreactor > Anaerobic > Digestate | place...
ATCGACTCCGTTCGTGCGCGCGGGGATGAGCCGGTCGTGGCAGCTCCCAGCGCCGCCACCACGCCCGGCGATACCGCGGCTTTGGTCCAGGCGCTTGCTGAGATGCGCCGCGCGCTGGCCGGATTCCCGATGGGTACGCTCACCCCCGAGGCCGCGCGTAACCTGGAGAGCGAACTAGATTCGCTCATTCAGGCGGCTGATCTCCTCCGCCGGCGTGTTGCCCCCACCTCGCGAGAGGGATAGCGCGCCGGCAGCGGATGCTGCTTGAAGCCTCCTTGCCTGTCACCTCATTTGCCCCCGGCCGGCCCATGCGCCGGCTTTGCTCTTCAGTCCTCAGGTTGAGTAGGCATGGCCATGCCCCTCTGTCTCCCTGACCGTGCCATCGGGACGTCCGGAAGATAGCGGCTGACTTCAATGCCGTAGTGGTGGCACACCCATCGAACCCAGGCGCTTGCGAGCAGACGTAGCCGCCGCGTTCCCCGAAGGATCTCCTGTAGCAGTGCGATACGGCAACTGGCGCACGGCATCTGCTTGCGACCTTCTCCCTGTGAAGTGATCCGGGTCTTCCGGTGGAGTGCCGATCGCGGTGTGAGATGCAGGGATGCAGGAGACGCTTCTTCTAGAGCTCCGGCGGATTTGGGCGATCTACGCGCTCACCGCCGGGTCTGGAACACGGGGGCAGGGAGAGAGGGATTCGTTTGTCGTCCCAGCGCCGGGTGCCGCAGGATGCATCGGCTCCTTTGGCCAGGCGTGTCTTTGCAGCCGGCATCCTCTGCTGATGGAACACGCGGCATCGTATACGCTGAATCCGAAAGCGTACGCATAGGGCTTAGCGTGCGCGCGTGCGCGTCGCGTGGGGCAGGAAGCTGGATCGTGGGTCAACGAGTGCATTCTATAGCGTCGTACTGCCTCGTGAGGGGTACGGAGCGGCGGGGAGAGGGGCGTGCGGGCGTGATTCGGGCCCGTTCCACGTGAAACGAGCGCGTTTTTGGAGCTCTAAGGGCGTCAGAAAGGCCTGTGAGGGGTGAAACCTGCCTGAAAGAGGGGCTTTTTGGGGCAATCGGGCGGACGAGGGGGCCTGACTGGGGCTTTGGAAAACGAGGGACGCCCGAAAAACGGGCCAGAAGAGGGGGCTTTCGAGGGTCCGGAGGGAGGCCAAGCGCCGGCTGCGTATCCATGGAGCCGGTGTCGAGGTGATCTCCTCGGGGGCGCAATGGCGATCGGGGGGTTCGTGCGGCCAGAGGCTGTGTCAGAAGTGTCCTGAAAAGCGATCATCACATGACAGCGGGGCAACGCGGGCTTTCTCCGAGACAGGGTGCCACAGGCCGGAGCAAGAGGAGTCCGCCGAATGGCAAACAGTAGTGTGCCAGTGGCGCGCGGCAACGCGGGCCTGATACATCGCGCATAAGAAGCGCGCGCGCGACGGGATCCTGGGAGATGGAATGGCTCGGGATGGGAGAAGCCGGTGGGGAGAAGAGTCGGGATCAGGGCAGTGGGTGGAGTGACCGCCAGGGGGAGAGGGGGACGCCCGCACAGCGATGGGTGAACCCGGGTTCACCCATCGCCCGCGATCGCTGCGCACACTTAGAGTGCGCATCCGCGGAAGGTGTCATGGACCAACAATCGCTGTCGCCTGGCCCATTCGCGACTACCAGTCATCGGCACCCGCGAGGCTTGCGATCACACGAACGGGCAAGAATCAAGGATGCTACTTTCCACATTCCGGATTGGTGCAGCGAAACTGCGCGCGCCAACTCGGCTCGCCGGGTACCGCACGTACGACCTCCATCTGCTGTCCACACCGGGAGCAATAACGCGTGGGGACCTCGACCTGCCGGCGGCCACCACCGCCATGCCGTGATCGTTGTCGAGAACCCGCACCTGGTTTTGCCGCTTTACGCATACCACACTCCCTTCTCTCTCTCACCTGCACGGCCCATGCCCGATCGCCTTGCGCGGAACGGGAAGCGAACGTGCGGATCGGGTTCCGAGGGCTGTGCCAGGCCATCACGTCAATGCGGTCGGGGCACGATGCCCCAGCCATTGGCCAGGCGGTATTGACCAGGTTCGTCACTCCGTCACGAACCTCCTGTGTGAGGTCAGAAGAACCCTGCAGGCGAGATGAGCGATGCCATGCAAGGGGGCAGTGGGTGGTGCTGTCGCGTGACCCGAAGAGAAAACGCATTGGGCCGGTGCTGTCCGGATGACAGTGGGAACGGCGTGCATGCCACCCTTCCAGGCGCTGCACACAGAAATGCGGCATCGCTACAGGATGCGACGGTCTGAAGCGATTGCCGCCGAGGGTTTCCGCCAGTCGCCCGGTACCGCGATATGCAGATCCAGGCCGCGCCCCGGGTCATTGGCAGCCTGGCGCGACGCAGACGGGGGAACATGGGCGTCTGCGGCAGGGAATCAAGAAATACTCAGCGCGTGTGCCGGGGGATGAGCCTGGTCGAAGGCCGGCGCATTTAAGGTGGTGTTAAGGTGCGGCTAAGCTTCTATTAATGTCGGCGTGGTATGATGAAACACGGGCGAACGACGCCTCTGGCGAGGCCGGGCAGAGAGCGGGGCTCTTTACGGTTGCGGACCACTCGCCTCGAGGGAGAAGAGCGTCCTGAATAGGAGCCGTGATGGACCGGTGCGGCGCGCTTATGCTGAGGCCGCCTCTTATGGCGGGGTGCTACCGTCCGGCCAGAGCGGTGGCAGTGACTTCGATTGCGGTCACAGCGCTCCCTCTATCGGCGTCTCGCCTCGACCAGGCGAGGGTGCAGGCAGGCTCCTCCGGCGTCTCGCCTCGACTAGGCGAGGGTGCAGGCAGGCCCCTCCGGCGGATCGTCTCGACCCAGGTCCCGGATGTATCGTCCAGGAGCCAAAAGGGTGCCCCGTGTGTCCTGTCTAAGGTGAGACTCGGGATAACCACGGTTACCTCCCTGACCCGAGCGCACGCTCGCAGTGCGCATCTGTGGTGAAGGACCACCTATGGAAGCCACGATGACAGAACCCAGACCGATCTTCCAGCGCCCCAACGAGACCCGCGCTTTGCAGGGCGAGGTCAAGATTGGCGTGCGCGGGCTGAATCTTTTCTACGGAAGGTTTCATGCTCTGAAAGGAGTCACCCTCGATATCCGCGAAAAGGCGATCACCGCCTTGATCGGACCATCGGGATGTGGAAAGTCAACGTTTCTGCGGACTCTCAACCGCATGAACGACCTCATCACCAATGTTCAGGTTCAGGGCAAAGTGGAGATTGACGGGGAGGATATCTACGGGCCAAAGATGGACGTTGTCGACCTGCGAAAGCGTGTCGGCATGGTGTTTCAGCGTCCGAACCCGTTCCCCATGTCGATCTTCGACAACGTCGCGTATGGTCCGCGAACCCACGGGGTTCGTGATAAGCATCGCCTCGCGGAGATCGTCGAGACAAGCCTGGTGCGCGCTGCTCTCTGGGATGAGGTCAAGGACAAGCTTCGCGAGTCGGCGCTCGCGCTGTCCCTGGGGCAGCAACAGCGGCTCTGCATCGCGCGTGTTCTTGCGGTCGACTCGGAGGTCGTCCTCATGGATGAGCCGTGCTCGGCTCTCGACCCGATCTCGACGCTGCATGTCGAGGAGTTGATGCGGAGCCTCCGTGAAAACTACACCATCGTCATCGTCACGCACAACATGCAGCAAGCGGCTCGCGTTTCGGATGAAACTGGGTTCTTTTTGAATGGGGAGATGATCGAGTTCGGGCCGTCCTTTGAGATCTTCACCACTCCGCGTGACAAGCGCACGGAGGATTATGTGACAGGTCGGTTTGGGTAAACTGCGACACGCATTCCGCTGGACGAGGAGGGGCTTGGCATGCAGCCTGAAGTAGCGCGTGGTGTGCGGCGGACCTTCGAGGATCACCTCAGCGATCTCCTCGATAACGTCCTCCGCATGGGCGCAGCAGTCGAAGAGATGGTGGCGCGTGCCGTCGAGGCACTGCGCCATGGTGATGTCACTGCGGGCGAGAAGCTGGATCAATTCGATGACGTCGTAGACGAGTACAACCTGAACATTGAGAACGAGTGCCTCCAGCTGATCGCTTTGCAGCAGCCGATGGCGCGAGACCTTCGCACGATTGCCGCGACCCTTAAAATCATCACCGACATTGAGCGCGTTGGTGACTATGCGGTGGACGTGGCGAAGACGGCAGCAAAGCTCGCGGAGCGCCCGCTCTTCAAACCCCTGGTCGATATCCCGCGTATGGGCCAGCTTGTCCAGGAGATGCTCCGCGATGTCCTCGAGAGCTTTGTCAATCGTGACATCGAGCGGATCCGCGGCGTCATTCAGGTCGATGATGCCGTTGATGCCCTCAACCGTCAGCTCCACGACGAGCTGATCGGCTATATAGAGAAAGACCCAAGCATTGCTCACCAGGCGGTGTGGCTCATCCTCGTCGCGCGCTACCTGGAGCGCATGGCCGATCACATCACCAATATTGGCGAGCGTGTCCACTATATGGAAACCGGCGAGCTGAAAGAGCTCCATAAGTAGCACGCCGTTCCCTTCCGGCGGCGGCAGTCCCTGCGCTTCCTGACTGCCGCCGCTTTCGCATGACTCCTCCTTGTCGCCCGCGCCTGTACGCCGTTCTCGCTCTGCCCCTCCTCATGGGCCATCCCTTCTCCTTCCACGGATGCGCTTGCACAACGACCGCTTGAAGGGGAAGCGGCAGGAGTCCAGCGGAAGGGGGGCGAATAGGCGATAGAGAGAGGCCCGGGCGCGTCACTTCTCCTGTTCTGCCCCGCGCCTGAGGCCATCAGCTGAGGTGAGCCAGGAGGATGCACTATGAAATATGCCGCCGGCGTTGATGGCGGTTCCAGCGCCATCAAGGCGGTCCTCGTCCATGAGGACGGGGCGGTGGAGACCGTTGCTCTCTTGCCTGTTGGCAGCCGACCGCTGCATACTGCCAGGGAAGTTCTGCAAGCCCTACGCGACCGCGTTTCGTCGTCCAAGATCCGTCTGGGAGTCACGGGTACTGCTGGGCGCGCGCTCTGCCAGGCCCTGGGCATCGAAGCGCTCGACGATTCGGTCACTCTCGCTGCAGCCTGCAGCGCCCGCTATCCGGCTGTGCGTTCCATCGTCGAGATGGGGATGGAATCGCAACGGTTCCTGACCCTGGCGCCCGATGAGCTGACGGGCAGACTCCGCATTGAGGAGAGTAACCTCGGCCACAAATGCGCGGCTGGTTCCGGCTCCTTCCTGGAGCATATGCGCAAGCGCCTCAACTATGGCTCCATCGAGGAGTTCGCGCAGGTCGCGGCCGAGACCGAGCCGCCCGCAACTCTCTCTGGGCGCTGTAGCGTCTTTACCGAGTCCGACATCGTCCACCTCTATCAGAAGGGAACTCCGCGCGAGCGCATCGCTGCGGGAATCCACCAGGCGATCTGCCGAAACTATCGCGCGGCCATGGTCAAGGGCATCGCGATTCGGCCCAAAGTCGCCGTCGTCGGTGGCGTCGCCCTCAACCCAGCCGTCATCAAGTACCTTCGGATTGAACTCGGAGTGGAAGAGGACGCGCTCTTCGTTCCGGAGGATGCGCGCTACCTGAACGCAATCGGCGCGGCGCTGCGCGCGGACGCCATCGTCGATCTGGACGAGGCGTGCCGGCTTCTGGATGCCCGGCTGGCCCAGCCGATCTCCTATCCCGTCGCACCCCGTCTGACGCTCGAGCGATCGGAGATCCTTCAGCCGCCCGCCCAGCAGCTTCCGGCGTGCGAGATCCCGCTGGCGGCTCTGGGCGTCGATATCGGCTCCGTGAGTACCAAGGCGGCGCTCATTACCCGGATCGATGGGCAGACACACGTGCTTGCCGCCTACTACCGGCGCACCAATGGCGACCCGCTCGCCGCAGTGCGCGACACCCTTGCCCAGATCCAGGCGCAGGTCCGCGAGCGTGGCTATTCCATCGGGCGCGTCGTTGCGGCCACCACCGGTTCTGGCCGCTACCTCACCGCTGATTACATTGGCGCCGAGCTGATCAAGAATGAGATCACAGCGCAGGCACATGGTGCTCTCGCGTTCATCCCGGATGTCGACTCCGTCTTCGAGATTGGCGGGCAGGACTCCAAGTATATCCGCTTTGAGAATGGAGTTATCGTTGACTTCGAGATGAATAGGGCGTGCGCCGCGGGCACGGGCGCCTTTCTGGAGAAGCAGGCAGCCAACCTCGGCATTCCCCTGGAGGAGTTTGGCAGCCGCGCCCTCGCCGGCAAGAACCCGCCGGAGTTGGACTGGCAATGTACCGTTTTCTCGGAGTCGGCCGCGCATCACTACCGGCAGAATAACGTGCCGGTCGAGGATCTCGCTGCCGCTATCTGCCTGGCTTCGGTGCGCAACTACCTCAACAAGAACGTCGGCAATCGCCCCATCGGCAAGGTAGTGGCTTTCCAGGGCGCCGTCGCCTTCAACCGCGGCATGGTGGCCGCTTACGAGACGATGCTCGGCCGGCGCGTTGTCGTTCCGCCCTACCCGCACCTCACGGGCGCAATCGGCGCCGCGTGCATCGCCTACCAGGAAGCGCCCGCGGAGGGCACTTTCCGCGGTTTCGAGGCCGTGGTCGATGCGCGCTATACCGTCTCTTCCTTTGAATGCCGGAGCTGCGCCAATCGTTGTGACGTCAACACCTTCCAGATGGAGGGAGGCCAGAAGTACTTCTACAACGACCGGTGCGAGAAGTATAGCGGCCAGCAGAAGCGCCAGCTCCATTCACAGCTGCCCGATCTCTTTGCCGAGCGCGAGGAGATGCTCTTCAACACCTACACGGGCAAGGCGCCAAAAGGCGCGCCCCGGGTCGGCATCCCTCGCGGGGGGATGTTCAACGAGTACTTCCCCTTCTACCAGGCGTTCTTCACCGAGCTGGGCTTCGAGGTCGTGCCTTCCGATGCGACCAACAAGCAGATCATCCGTGATGGCGTGCAGTGCGTCGCCGCCGAGCCCTGCTTCCCGATGAAGGTCGCGCATGGGCACGTGGTGGACCTCCTGAAGAAGGGGGTGGACTATCTCTTCCTGCCGGCGGTGCTGCGTGCCGAGTACCTTGATGAGGAGTTCTGCGAGAGTCAGACATGCCCCTATATCCAGGTGCTCCCGGAGTTCATCGATGCGGCCCTGCAGCTGGGCAAAGCCGAACCCCAGGTACTCACCCCGCGGCTTTACTTTGACCGGGGTCGTCGCCACCTGCTACGCGCTCTTGGGGGGATGATCCGCCAGATGCAGCAGCCGTCGTCCGAGTATGCCAGGCGCGATGGCCAGGTGCCACGGGAGCGGGGTTCGGAGAGGACCAGGCCGGCTCCGCCACTGCCACCCATCTCAGCGGGCGATATACGCCGCGCCCTTGATACGGCTCTGGATACGCTCTCTCGCTTCCGGCGGCGTGTCGCCGCGCGCGGCGAGGAGATCCTCCGGTCACTCCCGGCTGATGCGACGGCCTTTGTCGTGTTGGGCCGGCCCTACACGCTCCACGATCCCGCCGTCAATATGCACATCGGCAAGAAGATCCAGGATCTGGGCATCCTGGCGATCCCCCAGGACTTCCTGCCGTTGCCGCAAGCGAAGGCGGCTGATGCGTGGGAAGGCCTCTACTCGCGCCAGATCCAGAACCGGATCGCTGCCGCGCGCATCATCCGGAAGGATCCTCGACTGCGTGCCGTCGTCCTGACCTACTTCGGCTGCGGCCCCGATTCCTTCGGCAACCAGTTCCTGCGCGACGAGCTCAACGAGCCGTGCTACGTCATGCAGCTGGATGAGCACACGGCGGATGCGGGCGTGATCACTCGCATCGAGGCCTTTGCCGATACCGTGCGTGCGCCGCGTACTCCCGAGCCGTTCGTTCCTTTCACCACCGATTCGATCCATCCGAACTCGCTGGAGGGGAGAACGCTCTGGATTCCGGACGCCTGCGCTGCCGCGCGAGTGCTCGCTGCCACCTTCCGCGCCTATGGCATCGATGCACGCGTGCTCCCGCGCTCGCCCGATCCGGCCCTCAACCTGGCGCGCGCAGCGATCCCCGAGGATGTGTGCGTGCCGGCGCTATACACCACCGAGGATATCCTTTACCGCATTCGCCAGCCGGATTTCAAGCCGGAGCAAGAGGCCTTCTTCCAGGGCAATGCCGCGGGCCCATGCCGCTACGGCATGTACTCTCTGCTCCAGCGCCGTATCCTCGATAAGGAGAATCTCCCCCAGGTGGATATCGCGACCGTGGGGGCGCGCTATGTCGGTGGCGGCCTAAGCACCTCCTCCTCGCTGGTGGCGTGGGATAGCCTGGTGACGCATGACTTGTTGGAGAAGATGCTCCTGCGCACCCGCCCCTACGAGAAGAACCCTGGCGAGGCAGACGCCCTCTTCAACCGGCTACTCGAAGAGCTGTGCGCTGAGATCAAGCCGCATCGCGATCTGGTCGAGAGCCTCACAGGGAAGCTTTCCATCCTCTCGGGGCGGCACCTGAAGCGCTTCCGGGATCTCCTCCGGCGCGCGCAGGAAGAGTTTGCCCGAATCCCGCGCCGTGAGGAAGAGCGGCCCTTGGTCGGTGTCATTGGCGAGTTCTATGTCCGTCTGCACGACCGCTCCAACCAGGATCTCATCCGTCGGCTGGAGCGGGGAGGGGTGGAGGTGTGGTTGGCGCCGCTCACCGAGTTCCTCGGCTATGCCAATCGCATCAAGCACGAGCTCGCGGGCGATGAATACCGCGATACCCGCAGCGGCGATGCGTTCCGGCGTTGGGCGCTCTGCGGCCTTCAGGATTGGCTCGCTGTGCATGATGAGCACCTCCTCTGGGAAGCGGCGCTTCCCTATCTGGAGGGCTACGACGAGATGACCCCCGGCACACTGATCGATCGTGGCGAGGAGTTCATCCACCGCTCCTTTGGCGGCGAGGCGATCTGTAGCATGGGGAAGGCGGTGGATTTCGTCCACCGCGGCGCTGATGGCATTGTCAGCGCGATCCCGTTCAACTGCATGCCGGGCATCAGCGTTCAGGCCATCTCCCGCGCTTTGCGCCGGCGCTATGGCGGCATTCCCTTCCTCACTCTCGACTACGACGGATTCGCCGATAGCGGGCGCGAAAGCCGCCTGGCTAGCTTCCTTGCCCTGGTGAAAGAGCGCCGGGCGGCCCGCAACGGCCAGAAGTGCCATTCGCGCGTCTAGAAAAGCGGCGCGGCGGGGACGTCTCCCACGGGAGGTGCCCCCGCCGCCACGGCTCTTATCCTAACCCTCTCACCTAAGAGCATCCGGGCGCCGGTGCTTAGAGGCGCCCCGCAACCTCCTCGTGAAGCAGGTTCCGGAACTGATCGGAACGCACCAGGAGCGCCCTCGCGTGTGGAGAGGAGCCATCGTTCGAGAGACGCGCCTGCCGATTGGGGAGCCATAGCTCTTCTAGAAGTCGGAGAGCTCTGGTCAGACAGGGATCATAGCTATCCTCAAGGAGAAACGCGATCACTCCGAGTAGACCATACTCCCATGCCACTGGCCCCAGCGCGCGTTCTTCGGCGATCCACTCCACCAGCTGGCGGTTGCGCGCCTGGCGTTGCGCTGCCACCTCGCGCCCTGAAGGAGTGAGCAGGCTCTCTAGAAACGAATCCTTGCTATTGACCCAGCGCTCGACGACCTCGATGTAAGCGCCAGGATCCACGCAGCCCGTCTGCTGGAGCATCCGGCCGGCGTGAATCTGGATGTTGCGATAGAAGGCGACCAGGCCGAGATTGGCATCGATCAGGTCGGCGTCGCTGAGCACGCGTGCCTCGGGAGCCCGGTAGAGGGCCTCACGCTCCTCCGGAGAGGCAGTCTGCGGGGCCACATGCGCCCGGATGACGGCGGCGACGGAAGCGGCAAACTCCGGAGAGAAGCCCTCCTCGGTCAGGAGATGCTCGGCAAGCACGGCGCCGGAATAGTGGTGGGGCTGGCCGGCGAGACCCAGCGCGTCGTAGAGCCGCGTCACGCGGTTCTCGCGCGTCGGCTGGAGCGTCTCCGTCATCCAGTAGCCGTTTTTGTCGACCAGTCGCTTGCCATCCGGGCCCATGATGACGTTGCCGTCATACCGCTTAGTGATATCATGGAGCGTGGCAGCGAAGGCGACGACATCCGGGTCGGCACCTTCGTGCTTCCCCAGCTCTAGAGCCAGGGCACGCACGCGCAGCGTGTGATTCAGGTAGTAGTGCCTCCAGGACCAGCCGATGCGCACCTGATCCCAGAGAAGAAACGTCTCTTCCACCAGCGACTGGAGCTTTGACAGCCGCGCCTCGATTGACATCTTCTCTCCCATTCACCGTTCTGGCGCGGATTTCGCGCCGGAAAAGGATTCGCCGCGAGGGGCGTTCGGGCCTTCTCGCTCCGCAGGCAGACGGTGTCGGGGGCTGGTAGGAGTTCGGGCGGCTGCTACCGAACCGCGTAGTGGACACCGGCGCTTGCCGGTGCGAGCGTTGTCACCCAGCCTTCCACGAGGAGATAAGTGCCATGCCTACTGCGAGGGAAAACTGTCCAAACTACGAGATCAACACGCAGATGTGCCCCTGCACGAATACGACATGCGCAAACCATGGCATCTGCTGCGAATGCTTGCAAAGGCACGCCGGCAACAAGAGTCTGGTCTCCTGCATGCGGGGGGCAAAGCGCGCTCCAGAGACGATGGCGCTCTCCCTCCAGGCAGTGAAATGCACCACCAACCTTTCGCGCAACCTCGACTTCTGTATCTGCACCTACGAACCGTGCGGCAATAAGGGCACGTGCTGCAGCTGCGTGCGTAACCATTTCAACACGCAGGGCACCGGGCGCGTCGCCTGCATGAGAGCCTTGTGAGGCGGGGGCCCGGGGGACCAATCCTTGGAATCGCCACTGATCCAGAAATGCGAGTAGGCGCGGGCATCGTTTGGATTCCCGCGTGTCTGGCAATAGGTCTCCATCAGGGGCAACAGCCTCGGGATGCGTGGAAAGGACGCGCCGGGCCTGGATGGTTCTTGGCGTGTATCCAGAAGGCCCCGGGGCGCGCCTCCTGGTGGAGGTTGACCGATGGAGAAGCGCGAAGAGCCGCGAGAGCGAGAGAAGGCGTGGCGACCGGAGAAGCCGGTAGGCGGAGGGCCGGAGAGCCCCGGGGGAGATACCGAACCGTCGAACTGGCCGGGAGAGACGCGCGAGCGCGGGATGCGGCCCCCCGATCCGCAACCGATTCTTCCCAACGAGCCGGATGAACGCTGAAAGTGGCTTCCTGCCTCATTCCATTTGACAAACCACGCAGCCCGCCGTATAATCGCCTTTGAGGAAGGGAGCTGCTGTGGCTGAACAGTTCGCCGTGACGGCGGGGAATGAGGAGTATCTGGAGTGGATCTACCGGCTTTCGAAGGAGAAGAGCACGGTCAATCCGCTGGACCTTGCACGGACCCTGAAGGTCTCCCCGGCCTCGGTGACGGCGATGCTCAAGCGCCTGTCGGCAGCAAGCCTGATCGAATATCAGCCTTACCAGGGGATTACCCTCACCGAGCGCGGCCGTGAGATAGCGATGCGCATGGTCCGGCGTCATGCCCTCCTCGAGCGGCTGATGACCGATATCCTTGGTCTTCCCTGGGAGAAGGCGGATGAGCTCGCCTGCCAACTCGAGCACTACGTTGACGAGGAGGTGGACGAGCGGCTGGCCACGCTCTTGGGCAATCCCACCACCTGCCCGCATGGCCGGCAGATCGACCTGGAAAGCCCGGATCACACCTGCCCCCTCACGGAGGTCTCGCTGGGCGAAGAGGTCGAGATCGCCTACGTCAGCGACGAGCGGAGCGATCTTCTAGGCTATCTCGCCACGCTCGGGCTGCGCCCCGGGGTGCGCGTGCGCCTCACGCACCAGGCTCCCTTCAACGGGCCGCTCACCTTGCGCGTCGGCGAGGTTTCACATGCCGTCGGCCGAGAGGCTGCCGAGAAGGTGCGCGTTCACCTCTTGCCAACTACTGCGGACGAGCCGGCATCCTCCTCCGAGTGAGGGCGCGCCGGTACGTCACTCCCGATTCTCGGTGAGGGAGCGAGGCGATGGAGCGTATTCCCGTCATCATGATCCGCGCGGACCTGGAGGGCCTGCCCTCCTTCCCGCTTCCCGCCGGCTATCGGATCCGGTGCTACCGGCAGGGCGAAGAGTCCCACTGGGCTGAAGTGGAGAGCGCGGCGGGCGAGTTCCAGAGTTCCGAGCGGGCGCTTGCGCGCTTTCTGGAGGAGTTCGGCGGGGCTCTCGCGGAGATGGAAGAGCGCTGCTTCTTCCTGGAGACGGACGCCGGGCGCGTCATCGGTACCGCGACGGCGTGGTACCATCCCAACTTCCGCGGCGCGCGCTATGGCCGGCTGCACTGGGTCGCGGTCCACCCCGAGTTTCAGGGCAGGAAGCTCGCGAAACCTCTGGTCGGCGCGGCGATGCACCGCCTGGCGGAGCTGCACACCCGGGCCTATCTCACCACGCAGACAACCAGCTGGAAAGCCGTGAAGATCTACCTCGACTTCGGCTTCGTGCCCCTGATGGAGACGCCACGCTGCGAGGAAGCTTGGCGGCTCCTCGCCGAGATTACCGGCCACCCCGCGCTGACCCAGTTCCGTGGTAGGTGAACGGGGCGCAGGTCATTCTCTCGCCGCGCTCTCCTGATACTGCTCCCGGTATCTCCCTGGTGGCACGCCCATCTCGCGCGTGAAGACGCGTGAGAAATAGTGGACGTCGTCATACCCGACGGCGTTCGCGATCGCCTCCACGGTGTCCCCTGTCTCGCGGAGCAGCCGCCTTGCCTCGGCCAGGCGCAGCTCTCTCAGGAAGCGGACAAAGCCGATGCCACGCTCCCGCTTGAAAATCACGCTGAAGTAGGCAGGACTCAGGCGCACGTGTCGGGCGACCTCGGGCAGCGTCAGACTGCGCCGGAAGTTCCGCTGGATATACTCCACCGCCTGTCGAACGGCTCGGGCGGCGCTTTGCCCCGGAGCCGTAGGGGCAAGGAGCAGGGCATCCAGCAGCCGGCGCATGGCCCCTCCCAGATCGTCTTCCGTGCAGGCGACGATCTCGCCCGCCGCGCGTAACACCGCCGCATCGGCGCGTTCCGCCGGAACTCCCCCTTGCACCGCCGCGTCAGCGAGATCGAGCGCCAGTCGAAGCGCGCGCCGGCGCGTGTGCGCCCGGCTCTCTCCACTGCGAGCGCATATCTCCTGGTCGATGCGGGATGCCAGGGCACGCGCTCTCTCGTGCTCTCCCCGACGCAACGCGCTGAGGAGCCCCTCCCATGAGGAAGCCGATACCTCCTCTCGCGAACTCCTGGCATCAAGCACGTGTGCCCATCCCTCCAGTGCCTTTCGTGGGAGTTCCGAATTCACGAGCACGTGGATGCCTGGGCCGCCCGCTTTTCCCCGACTTCTCCTTGTCTCCACTCCGCCGGCGCCGGGGAGAGGAGTTGCGAGCGAATGGAAGCGAGATGCTCAGAGTGGATCTGGTCGCGCGCTGCTCCCACCGCCCACGGATCTAGGGGGAACGGCACGGGATGTGGGGAGGGGAGACGGGAGAGCGCATCGGCCAACCTCCCTGCCAGGCCCTGTACTCATGCAATCGTGAACGATGACTCCTCTTTCACCGTAGCATAGCGGCCGGGGGGATGTCAAGGCGTGCGCAGCGGCTCTGGGATTCCGAGATAAGGAGAAGGCTGCCCGCACGCGCGGAGCTCGAAGCTCCGCGCTGCTTTCCGGCAAAGCCCTCTCGGGGCTTCTCCTCCCAGCCAGCGCCGTTTTGAGACATCTGGGAGTATCCCCAACCCAGCCCGGCAGGGCTTCGCTCGCAAGCAGCGCGGTGATTTATCGCCGCGCGCCGGCTTGCACGCTGCATCCGTTGCTTCGGATTCCTTATCTCGGAATCCCAGCAGCGGCTATAGAAATGAGCGGAAAGCGCCGAAGGGGGGGATAAGGCCCGTGGGTTGGCAGGGAGATAGCGATGAGAGCTGAACAGCGAATGCGCCTTCGCGCGGCGCTCTTCCCGGCGGTTGCGCGTGTGCGCTTACAGATGCGCCCGCTGCGCCGCCAGGCAGAGGAGCTTGCGGCGTTGGTCCGAAGCACTGACTACAGGAGCATTGACCTCGACGATCTGACCGCGCGAGTACGTCACTTCCACGCGAGCGTTCGGGAGTTCAGCGATACCGCGCTCCCGGCGATGGATGAGGCGCTGGAGGATGTTCGCGCCATACTCCAGGAAGAATCCCCTGAAAGGGCGCCGTGCCAGGCGCCTTCTGATTCCCCCATGCCTTGAGCGGGCACGAGGGTGTGCGCGGGCGTTTGCGCCCGCGCCTGTCGGCCCGGCAAAACGTCGCGTGGGCATAAGCATCCGCGCCCCATTGGCACGTGCGTGGTACCCGCGCGTCCATGCATCCCCAGGTGACCCCTCGAAAAGGGGACTAGGGCGTGCTTATCGAACGGCTTGTCCAGCTGAGGCATGAGTTAACGCTCGCTCGTGCCTCGGGCGCATGCAAGCCGGAGAAGCTCCGAATGGCCCGGCTCGCCCCCCTACGTGCGCATCCTCCAGAGGGGAACGACTGATGAACTGCGAACGCTTCTTTCTCGGCCGCGAGGAGCCCTACCTCCACCGGGTGGTGCGCTTGCTGTGGGACCAGTATGCCCGCGCTGGCTTCTGGGACCTGAGCGGGCTCGTTGTCGCCGTGCCGGGTGGCCGCGCTGGCCGGCGCCTGGCGGAACTGCTGACCGAAGCGGCTGCCCGCAATGGGGAGGGGCACACAGCGCTCCTTCTCCCGCGAATTGTGACCGCCGGCGACCTCCCCGAGGAGCTCTATTCCTGCCAGGAGCCCGTGGCCGATGGTCTCACCGCGCTTCTGGCGCTGGCCGCCGCGCTGCGCGGCTTGGGCCGCGAGCGCCTGGCCCCCCTCGTTCCCCGGCCCCCGGAATCCGACAGCCTCCTCGATTGGGTGTCACTCGCGCGCGAGGTGGAACGCCTGCGCACGGATCTGGCGAGTGAGGGCCTGCGCGTGACGGATGCCGCTCGCCGGTGCGCCGCTCTTCCCGGGTTCCATGATGGCGCGCGTTGGGAGGTTCTTTCCGCCGTGGAAGAGGCCTACCGCGATCTCCTGGCCGGACAAGGCTGGATTGACCGGCATGAAGCACGTTTCTGGGCGCTTGAGCAGGAAAGCCTGGAGCCTTCTGGCCCGGTCCTGCTCGTCGCCACGGTGGACCTGCCTCAGATCACGCGCCAGATCCTCTCGCGCAGTGGGGCTACCGTGACGGCGCTTATTCCAGCGTCCCCAGAGGAAGCCGATGGCTTCGATGAGCTCGGGTGTCTCGTGGCGGACTACTGGATCGACCGGCACGTGATGATTCCAGACAGTGCGCTGCGGATCGTCGACCGGCCGGTGGATCAGTCCCTCGCGCTTCTTGATGCCCTGGCCGAACTCGAAGGCACGCGTACCCCGGATGAGATCACCGTGGGCGTGGGTGATGAAAAGCTCGCGCCTGCCCTGGAGCGCGCGCTGCGCCTGAGCGGCGTGCCCGTGCGCTCCATTTTCGGCCGTCCCCTCACATCGACGCGCCCGGCTCTGCTCCTGGGCGCATTGCGCGATTACCTAGCCTCCCGCCGGACCGAGGACTTTGCCGCGCTCTTGCGCCATCCGGATCTGGAAGCCTATCTCTACCGGTGCGCTAAGGAGGACGATAGCCGCATCGATCTCTGGCGGGCTCCCGACCGCTTTGATGCCTACGTCTCGGAGCATCTGCCCCTCCATCTGGATCCCGCCCGTGAGGATCTCCCTGGCGAGATCGCCACTCTCTGCCGGTGGATCGGAGAGCTGGCGGCGGAACTACTCTCGGAACCGTGTCCCCTTTCGGAGTGGTCCCCGCGCTTGCTTCAGGTGCTTCGGGATGTCTATGCGCCGCTGTTGCTCGATCCGGGTGACGCGACAGACCGTCAACTCCTTCGTGCGCTGCGCGCGCTGGTGGAACAGCTGGAAAACCAGAGCCGGCTGCCCGCGGAGGGGCCTTTGGCCGCCCGTGTCTCCTTCTCGGAGGCGATCTCCTTCACCCTCGGGCAGCTCTCGGGAGCCGTGCTTCCACAGGAGAGCGATCAACCCGCCGTCGAGCTGCTCGGCTGGTTGGAATTGGCGCTCGATGATGCCCCCGTCCTGATCGTCACGGGCGTGAACGAGGGTGCCATTCCTGCCAGCGTTCAAGTGGATCCCTTCCTCCCGGATAGCCTCCGGCGCTCCCTGGGACTGGTGGATAACCGTCACCGCTACGCGCGCGACCTGCTGCTGATGACGGTCATACTCCAGACGCGCCCCCAGGTGACGCTGATCGCGGGCCGTCGGGACGCGGATGGCGACCCGCTCACCCCGAGCCGGCTCCTCTTCGCCTGCGATGAGGAGACACTGGTACACCGCACGCGCGCATTCCTGGGAGTGGGGGAGACTGGCGAGCCGGCGCGCGCGCTTCTTCCGGCTGTAAAGAAGAGCCGCTTCTGGGCGCCTCGCCCAAAGCCGGCCCCAGAGCCGCTGGGCGAATTGGCCGTGACGGCGTTTGCCGCCTATCTCTCGTGCCCCTATCGCTTCTACCTTTCTCGCATCCTGAAGCTGCGCGATGCCGCCGATGAAGCCGAGGAGATGGACGCGCTCCTCTTCGGCAGCCTCGTTCATGACACGCTCCGGGCACTGGCGACTGGAACGGCGCGCGATTCGACCGATCCCTCAGAGATCGCCGCGTTCCTCGAAGCGGATCTGGAGAGGCGCATCTGCGAGCAGTTTGGGGGAGAGCCGGCGCCTGCCATCCGTCTGCAACAGGGACAGGCCTTGCGCCGCCTCCAGGAGTTCGCCTATTGGCAGGCGCGGCACGCCAGGGAGGGGTGGCGTATCCGGGCCGACCTCGCCGAGTGCGAGTTGACCGCGCCGCTGGATGTGGATGGTGAGACATTCCTCCTCAAGGGCCGGATCGACCGCGTAGACGAGCATCCCGACGGGAGCTTCCTTCTCCTCGACTACAAGACCGGCGATACCGCGCGCACGCCGGAAGAGACGCATGGAGTCCGCGGGGATGGGGAAGGCGAATGGACCGACCTCCAGCTCCCGCTTTACCGCCTGCTCGCCGCCAGTATGGGCGTGGCCGGCAACCGCGTCTCCCTTGGGTATATTAACCTGTCCAAGGAGACTGAGAAAGATACATTGGCGCTTGCCTCCTGGGACGAGGCCTGTCTTTCGGGCGCAATCGAGACCGCTCGCGAGGTGATCCGCCGCATTCGCAGGCAGGAGTTCTGGCCGCCAGGGGCCGCATCTTCCTATGGCGATGCCTTCTCCGGGATCTGCTTCGACAACTGTCCCAATCGGGCCGAGCTGCTGCAGAACGAGCCGCCCGTGAATGCTGAGAGGAGAGACGGATGAATACCCTCATCCGTGCTTCGGCCGGTTCGGGAAAAACTTACGCCCTGACCACACGCTATCTGCGCCTCCTTCGCGCGGGCGCATCGCCCCAGACGATTCTGGCGACGACCTTCACGCGCAAGGCCGCGGGGGAGATCCTGGAGCGTGTCCTCAAGCGTCTGGCCGATGCCGCTGCGGAGGAGAAAGCGCTCACCGACCTGCGCGTGGCCCTCGATAGCCCCGAGCTCAGTGCCGTGGAATGCCGGCGGCTTCTGCTGCACCTCTGCCGCAACCTCCACCGCGTTTCCATCTCGACACTGGATAGCTTTTTCCACCGGCTCTGCCGCGCCTTTCAGCTGGAGCTGGGCATTCCATCGGGAGTCACCCCGGTGGAGCAGGGCAGCCTCGCTGATGCCCTCTTGCGCCGCGATGCCCTTCGCGCTACCCTCACCGGCAACGACCTCGAAACGATGCGCGATATCCTCAACCGCTTGCTTCAGGGGAAAGCGGCGCGCTCGGTCGTTGGGGTGATGAGCGACGTGGCCTCGCAGCTCTACGAGCTGTATCGCGAAGCCCCCGCCGAGGCGTGGCAACGCCTCCACGTGCCCCCTATGCCCTCGCCAGCGGAGCTCGACGCGGCGCTCGCCTTCCTCGGGGCTGCCGCGTCGAAGGCAAAGAGCAAGTCGATGGCCCGCGCGATCGAGGAGGATCTTGCCCGGGCACGCGCGGCAAAGTGGGCCGAGTTTCTCGACCGCGGCCTCGCCGCCAAGTTGGTGAAGGGCGAGACCACCTACAGCCGGCAGCCCATCGATCCAGAGGTGGCCGATGCGTATGAGATACTTTTCCAGGCGGCGAAGGCCACGCTGCTTGGCGAGTTGAGGGCGCGGACCGAGGCGACCTACCACCTTCTGAGTCACTTCGCCAGCCATTACGACGAGCTGCGCCAGCGCCGCGGCTTGATGCTCTTCTCTGATGCCCCCCGTGCCCTCGTTGGGATAGCCAGCGGGTGCTCTCCAGAAGAAATCGCCTACCGCCTTGATGCCGGCGTAGAGCACCTGCTCCTGGATGAGTTTCAGGATACCAGCCCGGAGCAGTGGGCGATTCTCCGACCTTTCGCTCAGGCATGCACCGCGAGCGAGTCGCGCTCCTTCTTCTGCGTTGGCGACGTCAAGCAGGCAATTTACGGCTGGCGGGGCGGCAGCGCCGAGATCTTCGGGCGCATGGAACAGGACCTGGCCGGGCTCATGGCCGAGAGCCTCGATGTCAGCTACCGCTCGTCGCAGGTTGTCCTCGACGCGGTGAACGCCGTCTTCACGGGGATCGCGAACAACCCAGCGCTCCAGGAGTACCCCAAGGTCGCTGCCACCTGGGGGGCCGGCTACAACGCCCACAAAGCGCACCGCGACCTCCCCGGCTGGGTGGAGCTGGTGACCTTCCCTGCGGCGTCGGACACGCCTGAAGAAGGTGATGGCGAGGGAGAAGCCACCGATCCGCTGGATTACGTTGCCCGGCGCGTGCGCGAGGTGCACGCGGCCGCGCCCCAGGCCGAGATTGGCATCCTGATGCGCACGAACGCCGCGGTGCACGCCATGCTCGATGCGCTGAGGCGCGAGGGGGTGGATGCCAGCGGCGAGGGCCCCGGACGCGTGGATGACGATCCCGCTGTGGAGCTGATTCTATCGGCGATGACTCTGGCCGATCACCCCGGGCATTCCGCCGCCGCGTTCCATGTGGCCCATTCTCCCCTGGCGGCCGCGCTTGACGCGCCCGCCGATCTCCACGTGGATGCCCCGTGCGCCGCCCGCATCGCCCGCGCCATCCGGCGCCGCCTGCTGGTGGACGGCTACGGCCGCGTCGTCGCCGATTGGGCGCGCGTCCTGGCCGAGGCGGAATACCTCGACCGGCGGAATACGCGACGGCTCCTGCAACTCATCGAGATGGCAGATGCGTTCGATGCCGAAGCGAGCCTGCGCCCCGGCGAGTTCGTCCAGTATGTGCGCAAGACCAGCATCGAAGACGCGGCCACCTCGCAGGTGCGCGTGATGACGATCCACCGCTCGAAAGGCTTGGAGTTCGATGCCGTTTTTCTCCCGGAGCTGCACAAGCGGATCGTCGGTCAGACGCCGCTGGTGGTGATCGACCGCCCATCGCCTACCGAGCCGATCCGGGGCGTCTATCGCTATCCAGATAAGTTCCACCAACTGCTGCTTCCAGAGCTGGCTGATGTCGTTGCCGCGCATCGATCGCGCGAGGTCAGCGAAAGCCTCTGCGTTCTCTACGTGGCAATGACGCGCGCCCGCCATGCCCTCTATCTGACGGTTCCGCCGTTGAAGCCGCTGAAGAGTGGCAAGCCGGCGTCCCCCGGGCTCTCGCACGCGGCGATCCTCCGCTATGCCCTCGTGCCCGACGGGCGACCGGAGGGGCCGGCGGGGGGCGAGACGCTCTATGCCCAGGGAGATCCTCACTGGTATACCGGTCTTTCGGCACGCGAGGAGGCCGCACGTGAGGCTGCCGCCCATCACGCGCCGGTGCGCTTGAAACCGGTTTCGGGCCGGCCCACGCGCAACTACCCGCGAGTTACGCCGAGCTCGCTTGGCAAAGATCAGCGCGTGCCCGTGGAGGTGCTCTTCGGTTCCCCCGCGCGCGGTGGCCAAGGCGCCCTGGATTCACTGGAGGGCGCCCGCTATGGCACGCGTCTACACCGCCTCCTCGCTCTCGTCTCCTGGTCCGACGAACCGCTGCCGGACGACGAGACGCTCCTGCGCGAGCTCCGCCATGCCCTCCCGGATGACACCGAGGCGCAGCGCCGCCGTGTCCTGGAGCAGTTCCACCGTCTCCTTGCCCAGCCGGAAGTGCGCGGCGCGCTGGCGCGTCCCAAGGAAGCGAGCGAGGTGCGCCTCTGGCGGGAGACGCCCTTCAGCGTGCTCCTCGACGATGGAATCGTGGAGGGCCGTTTCGACCGCGTCGTGGTCTACCGCGATGCCGAGGGCCTCCTCCGGGCGGACCTCCTCGACTATAAGAGCGATACCCTCTCATCCACTTCCCTGGAGGCGGCCGCGGAGGCCCACCGCCCCCAGGTGGCGGCCTACGCTCGAGCGTTGCAGAAGATGCTTGGGATTCCATCCACGCAGGTGCGTGCCGGGCTCCTCTTCACCGCGGCTGGCCTGTGCCGCGAGGTCCGCGTGGGGTAGGGGGGCCCAGAGGCACGGAGAACCCGGAATCCTGCCCACAGAAACATGGAAAATTCCCTCCTTGACAGAGCGCCGCGGATCGTGCTAGACTCTCGTTAACAAGATTGGGCCGCAGGCAAGCGGCTGGAGACACCCATCGCCTTTAAGTCGGTCCCGTGAGGCCGACAAGGTCGGATGGTGAGCACTCATACCTGGGAGCCTCCATGCGCCAGAAGGCGAGGAGGCTCCCTTTCTTATGTACCGGGTCCCCGTGTAGGGGCCTGAGGAGATGGCGTGGCAGCAACACATGGCACGCGCGTGATGGATGAGCAGGATATCCGCCGGGCGCTCACCCGCATCGCGCACGAGATCATCGAGAAGAACCGCGGCGCCGAACACATTGCCCTCGTCGGCATCCGCACCAAGGGCGCGCCCCTCGCTGCGCGCCTGGCCGGATTGATCCAGCGCATCGAGGGCGTTCCTGTTCCTGCCGGTGCGCTGGATGTCGCCACGCACCGTGATGACGACCGGCGCGCCGCCACCGACACTTCCAGTATCCAGTTCGACATCACCGGCCGGGTCATCGTCCTGGTCGATGAGGTCTTCTACACCGGCCGCACCACGCGTGCTGCTCTCGATGCCCTGATGGAGCGCGGCCGACCTGCTGCGGTCCAGCTGGCCGTCCTGGTCGACCGCGGGCACCGCGAGTTGCCGATCCGTCCGGATTACGTGGGCAAGAATCTGCCCACCGCCCGCCGGGAATATGTGCGCGTGATGCTGCGCGAGTTGAAC
>Ga0116166_1001478_pt1 | contig 21119 bp, 21 predicted proteins | sample AD_JPNMR2_MetaG_FD_89884 | JGI IMG/M metagenome (GOLD analysis project Ga0116166, IMG submission 89884) | Active sludge microbial communities of municipal wastewater-treating anaerobic digesters from Japan - AD_JPNMR2_MetaG | ecosystem: Engineered > Bioreactor > Anaerobic > Digestate | place...
CTGGCCTTCGCCGGCCCCAAGGCCGGCTCGACGGCCATGCTGGAGCCCCCTCTCGGAGGGGGCGCGGGGGAGCCGCATCAATGCGCCTTGGCGCAAAGCGGCCGAAGGCCGCTTTGCGCCGACAGGCGCCGCTTGCCTGGTCCGGTGGGGCGCGAGCCCGCCTCAGTTCGGCGTCAGCATCAGCAGCACCGGCGAGCCGGTGGGGCGCAGCGTGCCGGCATCGAACAGGCCGGTCAGCAGCGCCAGCAATACGCCCACGCCCATGCCGTAACCCGGGCAGGCGTGGCGGCCGTGGATCGGGCTGGCCGGGTCGCGGCTGCCGCCGAAGGCCAGCTCGTCGTAGTGCTCGCGCGGCCCGGGCAGATCGGCCAGCGCCGAGCGCACGCCCAGCACCACGCGGCGCGCCGGGTCGTGCACCGGCGCACCGCTTTGCACCGGGCAGCGCCACAACATCTCGGGCACGGGATGCTCCTGCATCGTGTCGAGCAGCCGGCGGCGCAGCGCGCCGCGCGAGCGCTCGTAGGCGGCGTCGGCGCCGGTGCAGGCCGGCGCCTCGGCCGGCGCCTCGACCAGCGCCTGCTGGTGCTGCCACAGCGTGCCGCCTTCGATCCAGCTGCGCATGGTGCGCAGGAAGTTGCCGTGCACGGTCGGCGGAAAACCCAGCAGCATGCCGGCGATGCTGTCGGCCACCACATCGTCGGCCACCCCGGCGGCACGCAGCTTCGGCACGATCTGCTGCGTCAGGCTGCCCTGCGCGCCGGCCGCGATCATCTTCGCCACCGCCTCTCGCACGCGCGGGCCTTCACGCTGCGCGCGCCGCACGACGGACTCGCTGGGGTGCGGCGCGAAGATGGTGCGCGACGAACTCATGATGCTGCCCGGGCAGCGCGGCAGATCGCTCGGCGGGCTCGCATGCTCGGTCCAGCCGCCGGCGCGCATCCAGCGCGGCGCGGCACCGCTGTCGGGCAGGCCGAACCACAGGCTGCACAGTTGCGCCAGCAGCTGTTCACTCAAGCTGACCAGGTCGATGGCCGCGCGCGGCGGCGCCGACGGCAGGTAACCCGGGCGCGGCTGCACCAGCCGCGCCATGCCGGAGACGATCCTGCGCACGATGGGCAGCGCGGTGTCGAAGGCGGCGTGCTCGCCGACGGCGTCGATCAGCGGGTTCATCAGCGGCGCCACCGCCTGGTAGGCGGGCGTGTACGCGTCCTGTCCCAGGTAGTTCAGCCCGATCGTCGCCGCCATGCGCGCGCCGTAGCCGCTGACCGACAGCGTGCGCCCGTCGTCGCGCAGCGCGCGGGTCACGCCGTCGAAGCCGCCGACCAGCGTGCCGTAGCCCTGCGCGTGCAGCGTCTGGCCGGGCTCGCGCCGGATCGCCGCCCACAGCGCCGGTGCGCGGTATTCGGTGTCCTCGATCCAGCGGCGGCATTGTTCGAAGGGCGTGGGCTCGGCCGGCGCGGGTGCGGGCGCGGGCAGCGGCGGCGCCGATGCGGCCACCGCGTCCAGCGCGCGCAGCGCCGCACGGCTGGGCACGAACAGGTACAGGCCCCACTGCAGTTCGACCAGCGGCTTGTCGCCCAGCGTCACGCGCCGCAGCGCGCCGCTGTCGTCGAAGCAGCGGAACACCCGCGGCAGGTCTTCGGGCGCCGGCACGCCGAGCAAGGGGTCGGCCAGCGCCGACGACAGGCCGCTGCTGTTGCCGCCGGACATCCAGCCCTGGATGGTTTCGAACTGCTCGGCGATGCTGGCGCAGTAGGCCATGAACAGCACGCCGCGCGGCGTCTGCAGTTCGCCTTCGTCGGCCGCCGGCCCCCACGACATGCCGCGGCGCAGGATGCGCGGCGTGTAGGCGCGGCCGTCGCGCGGGTTGCCGCGCCGCACGTGCGATTGCAGCGGGCAGCGCCGGCCTGCGGGGTCGGCGCCGTAGTCGAAGCCGTTGTCGCCGGCGCTGCCGCCGGCCACCAGCGGCGTGCCGTCGACGCGGCGGCCCATCATCTTCTCCTTCACCGCCTGCGCGTCGGCCACGCCGTGCAGCGCTTCGTCCAGATGGTCCAGCCGCTGCTGCAGCTTGCGCACCACCAGGAAGCTGCCATGGTCGAGCAGCTCGTCGGCCTGCGCCGGCAGCGGCGCATCGCCGCGCTGGTTGCGAAAGCCCAGCAGCAGTTCGCCCGGCGGCACCTCGTCGGTGGCGCTGGGTGCAGCGTGCGGTATCGGCTGGCTCAGGCCGTCGGCGAAGCCGAAGTGCTCGCGCGCCGGGCTGCCGTCGGCCGCCTGGCGGCTGCGCGTGGCTTGCAGCGCCAGCAGCTTGAGCCCGCTGCCCGGCGCGGCGAGGGCCTCGGCGCGCGCCAGCAACTGCGGATGCAGCGCGGACGAGGGGTTGGCCGCGTCGTGCAGCCGCAGCAGCAGCACCACGTGCACCACGCCAAGGTCGATGCGCGGGCGCGAGCCGGGCGCGGCGCCGTGGCGCAACGGGCGCAGCCAGTGGTTCGGGTGGTTGGCGCGCACGTCGCCCAGCAGCCCGCAGCGCGCTTCCATGCCTTCGGCGAACTCCGGCGGCAACGGGTCGAGGCGGTGCGCCGGCAGGCCCAGCGCCTGCAGCCCCGGCCAGGTGATCGCCACCAGATGGCGGATCGCGCCGGCGTGCGCGGGCGCGCCGCACAGCGGTTCGAGTGAGGCGATCAGCGCGCGTGCCTGCGCCGCGTCGCGCACGCCGTACATCGCCAGCGCGCCGTGGCTGGTGCGGTCGGCGCGGTTCAGCATCGAGTCCTGCAGCAGCGAAGGGTCGAAGCGCAGCCGTTCGGGGGCGGTGGGCCGGGGCGCCGTGTCCGTCGCCAGCCAGGCCAGCTCGTCGGCCAGCGACGCCGCGATGTCCTTCAGCAGCGGCTGCAGCGCAGCCGACGGCGGCGCGGCCTGCAGCTCGCCCCACAGCGCGCGGAACTCACCCAGCGCCAGTTGCGCGAAGCGGCGCAGCACCAGCCCATCGCCGCCTTCTTCGGCACCGCCGCCATCGCTGCCGCTATCGCCGCCGCCGCCGTCACTGCCGCCGGCAAACAGCGGCAGCAGCCGGTACAGGCCCTTCAGCGTGCGCAGCGGCAGGGCGATGCGGTTGAGCGTGTCGGCCAGCACGGTTTGGCGGCCGTCGCGCAACCGCTGGGCCAGCGCGTCGATGTGCGTGGCCGCGGCGGCGATGTCGGCCGCGGCCGCCGGCGTCGTGCGCCGCTGCGCGCGCTCGAGCAATGCGCCGTAGTGCGCATCGCCGGGCGTGGCGGCGCTGTCGTTGTAGTAGATGCCGGCGCTCAACTCGTTGGCGCGCACCCAGCGGCAGTAGTCGTCGAAGCTGGCGCGCGACGCGCCCGGGTAGCCTTCGCAGTGGCAGAACAGCGCGTCCAGGAACGGCCCGATGTCGCGGTAGATCACGCGCATGTACGGCTCCCAGCCGCCGTCGAAGCTGACGTTCAGCGACAGGTGGAAGGGGCCGGGTTCCTTCAGCTCGTCGAGCCGGCGCAGCGGCGGCCAGATCGCGTAGCGGAAGTTCTGGATCACGCCGAAGCGGCCGATGGTGTCGGGGAAGGCCGGCGCCACCAGCTCCGATTCGCGCAGGTTGCGGCGCGATGCATGCAGCGCGTCGAGCAGCCGCTGCAGCCGCTCGACGTAGGTGATCGTTTCCTGCGCGTCGGCGAAGCCGGGCTTGACCGGCGCAAGCACCGCCAGGTTGGTGCTGCTGCCCAGCTGGATGCTGCAAACGGCTGCGCGCATCTCGATTCCCCCCTCAGGCCGGCCGGCCTGCCCGCGGCGATGCTAGTGGGCTTCGCGTGTGCCGTCGTCCCCAAGTCTGACGAAGCGCGGGGCGGGGGCGGTCGGGCGGGGCATACCGCGCGCCACGGGCCGCGCCGCGCTTGGGCGCGCGCTGGGCGCAGCCCGGCCCGGCGCGGCGCTCAGACGGCCGCCAAGGCCTGATCGAGGTCGGCGGTCAGGTCGGCGATGTGCTCGATGCCCACCGACAGCCGCACCGTGTCCTCGCCGACGCCGGCCTTGGCGAGTTCGGCCGGCGACAGCTGGCGGTGCGTGGTCGAGGCCGGGTGCGTGGCCAGCGAGCGCGTGTCGCCGATGTTCACCAGCCGCAGGAACAGCTGCAGCGCATCCAGGAAGCGCGCGCCGGCTTCGCGGCCGGCGCCGGGCGCGCTCTTCAAGCCGAAGGTCATCAGCCCGGAAGCCTTGCCCGACAGGTACTTGCCGACCAGCGCATGGTCCGGGTGCCCGCTCAAGCCGGCGTAGTTGACCCACGCCACCTTCGGGTGCTGCTGCAGGTGTTGGGCGATGGCCAGCGTGTTGTCGCAAATGCGGTCGACGCGCAGCCCCAGCGTCTCGATGCCTTGCAGGATCTGGAAGGCATTGAACGGCGACAGCGCGGCGCCGGTATTGCGCAGCGGCACGACGCGCGCGCGGCCGATGTACGCGGCCGCGCCCAGTGCTTCGGTGTAGACCACGCCGTGGTAGCTGGGGTCGGGCTCGTTCAGCCGCTTGAAGCGCTGCTTGTGCTGCGCCCACGGGAACTTGCCGCTGTCGACGATGGCGCCACCCAGGCTGTTGCCGTGGCCGCCCAGGTACTTGGTCAGCGCGTGCACCACGATGTCGGCGCCGTGCTCGAAGGGCCGGCACAGGTAGGGCGTGGCCACCGTGTTGTCGACGATCAGCGGCACGCCCTTGCGGTGCGCGATCTCAGCGATGCGGGCGAGGTCGGTGACGTTGCCCTGCGGGTTGCCCAGCGATTCGACGAACACGGCCTTGGTGCGCTCGTCGATCAGCGGCTCGAACTCCTCGGGCTTGCGGTAGTCGGCAAAGCGCGCGTTGATGCCGTACTGCGGCAGCGTGTGTGCGAACAGGTTGTAGGTGCCGCCGTACAGCGCGCTGCTGGCCACGATGTTGTCGCCGGCTTCGCTGATGGTGAGGATCGAATAGGTCACCGCCGCCTGCCCCGAAGCCACCGCCAATGCGGCGATGCCGCCTTCGAGCGCCGCGACGCGCTGCTCGAGCACGTCGTTGGTCGGGTTCATGATGCGCGTGTAGATGTTGCCCGGCACCTTCAGATCGAACAGGTCGGCGCCGTGCTGCGCGCTGTCGAAGGCGTAGGCCACCGTCTGGTAGATCGGCACCGCCACCGACCGCGTCACCGGGTCGGGCTTGTAGCCGGCGTGCACGGCCAGGGTTTCGAAACGCTGCTTGGGCTGGGTCATCGGGCGGCTCCGCGCGGGTGAAGGGTGGGGGAAGAGGCGCGAGCGTAGCAGCCGCGCCAGGCCGGCCGCCGGCCGCCGGCGGCCGGCGTGTTCGACCGGATCTACAGCCGCAAGCGGCGCCCGCTCAAGGCTGAGCCTTGCCGAACAGCAATCCCAAGCGGCCCGCGGCGACGACGGCTTGCGTCCGCGTCGTGACATGCAACGCGCGCAGCACCGCGCTGACGTGCGTCTTGACGGTGTTCTCCGTCATACCCAGCGCGCGGGCGATGGATTTGATCGACTTGCCCTGCAGCACCTGCTGCAGCACGTCGATCTGCCGCGGGGTCAGGCCGAGGTCGCGAGTCGTCACTGGCTGATGGCCCGCCGCCTTCGGTGCGCTGGCGTGCACCGGTGCGATGGGGCCGCCGCTGGCGCCGGTTGCGAGCAGCGCCGCCGGCGGCAGATAGACGCCGCCCGCGAGCACCACGCTCAACGCAGCGAACATGACTTCCGAGGTGGAAGACTTCGGAATGAATCCCATGGCGCCCGCCGCGATCGCGGCCAGCACGGTGTCCCGGTCGTCGAGCGACGACAGCGCCACGACCGGAAGGCCTTCGCGATCGGCGTGCAGCTTCGTCAGCGCTTGCATCCCCGGCTGATCGGGCAAGGCCATGTCGAGCAGCACGAGGTCCAGGTCCGGATGCTGCGCGACCGCGGACAGCGCCTGCACCACGTTGCCCGCATGCACGATGTCGAGCTGGGCGTCGATCTGCCGCAGCAGCAGCGCCAGGCCCTGGCGAAACAGGGCGTGATCATCGGCCAGCAGCAGCTTCAAGCAGATACCTCCAGTGCAGCGCGCGCATGGCCGCAACGGTATACGCCATCGCCGCTGCACTGGCCTCGTCGAAACGCTTCACCCGCACGGGTGACGACACCAATCCATGTGCCGCCTACGCTTTGTGAAAGCGGTCGAGGTGAACGCCTTCGGCGCCACCTTCACTTCGACGTTGGGCGTTGCGGCAGCGCCCCTTGTCTGCCACCACTGCAAGCTGGAGGACTCTATGAAGGATCGCATGCTCGTAATCGGATTGTTGCTTGGCCTACCGTTGTCTGCGGTAGCCGTCGACTACGTGACAGGTGCCAACACGACCATCAAATGTGAAGTGGACAACTGTGGCAAAGAGGTGCTCGTGTTTTAGTACAGGTCAGGCCCGGAGGCTGTGGCGGAGATAAGGAGACCGGGATCACAAAGTGTGTTGAGGCAGGTGCGAAGCCCGTTGTGGTTGTTCCAGCTGTTGCGATTGCCGGAGGAGCGCACGGCAGTCGCTGCAACGTGGCGGTCTGCGTCAAGTAGCGGCCCGGTCATACCGCTTGGCATCGTCGCGGCGACGCCGAACCCGTCACTCAGTTCCAGTACCCGGCACCGAGCCCGGGCTTCGAGAGGAGAAAGCGATGGCACGCGCAATACGAGACTGTCTGAAGTTCGTCATGTTCTTGCTCTTGTGCGCCAGCGTGTCGCTGGTACATGCAGTCGCAGTGCCGCTTGAAGACCGCGGCAATACGACCTATGACCCCAACAGCGGACTCGAATGGCTCGACCTGACCCTGACCGATGGGCAATCACCGAACGCGGTCCTCGGCGGATTCGGCGGAAACGTCACGGTCGATGGATTTCGCATCGCTACTCGAGCAGAGGTCTTCCAGCTTTTTCTCGATGGCGGAATCACGGCCATCGACGCCACGCCGCGCGCGACCGACTACACGGCCGCGCAGATTCTGGTTGGCCTGCTCGGCGCCACGTTTGCGGGGTCACAGCCGGCTTCGCAAGGCTGGTCCATCTCTTCGTCTGCTTTCTACGCCGAGCCGTTTGTTCAGTTTGACCCTGGCACGCTGACGGGTAGGGCCTACCCGGGCGCGGGAGGATTCAATGAATTTTCCGCATTCAACGATGTCGGGGTCTTCCTTGTTCGCGAGGCCAGCGTTCCGGAACCCGGCTCGCTCGCCCTGGTCGGCTTGGGCCTCGCGGCGCTCTTCGCCCGTTTGCGCAAGCACGCCGCTGATGCCGGAATCAGTCATGCGTAAGACCCTGACCCATTGGATCGCCCCTTTACTGCTGGCTGCCGCAGTCCAGGCGCAGGCTCAGATTGCCCAGAAGGTCGTCGACATCCCGACCCGGCCGGGCGTCACGCAGCGCATGCTGGTGCTGTCGCCGCTGGACCCGAAGGCGGCGGTCGTGCTGCTGGCCGGTGGTCACGGCGTCCTGCAGATCTTCCCGAATGGCAAGCTCGAGTGGGGCGACGGCAACTTCCTCGTCCGCACGCGCCAGCAGTTCGCGGACCAGGGGCTTTTCGTTGCCGTGGTCGACGCGCCGTCCGACCGGCAATCGCCGCCGTTCCTGGGCGGCTTCCGCCAGAAGCCCGAGCATGCCAAGGATCTGGCGGCGGTGATCGCCTGGGTGCGTGAACAGGCCAAGGTTCCGGTGTGGCTGGTCGGCACCAGCCGCGGCACCCAGTCGGCCACGTTCGCTGCCACCGAACTTCCGGCCCCGCAGGGGCCGGACGGCATCGTGTTGAGTTCGGCCATCCTCGTCGACGACAAGGGGCGTCCGGTGCCGGCGATGCCGCTGGGCAAGCTGCGCATTCCCGTGCTCGTCGTGCATCATGAACAGGACGGGTGCAGCCACTGCCCCTTCAGCTAGGTTCCGGCGCTGATGGCGAAGCTCACCAACGCCCCGCGCAAGCAGTTGCTGGCGTTCCAGGGTGGCGACAACCGCGGTGATCCCTGCGAGGCCATGGCGTACCACGGCTTCAACGGGATCGAGCGCGAGGTCGTCGCGCAGACCGCGGCCTGGATCGTCGCCAGGTAAGCGCCGAACCGAGGCCGATCAGGATCCCGCAACGGCGACAGCAGGATCAGTTCGCTTGGGCAGTGACGTGCAGGCTCAATCCGGCATGGCGCTGCAGGTGGCTGATGACGGCGAACAGGTTGCGCGCCTGCGGGTTGCCGGTCGGGCCGAACATGCGGATCAGGCTCTTCGGCGACGAGCCGGTCTCGACGCCGAGCTGATCGAAGCCGACGGTCGCCTTGATGTAGTCGCGCAGGATCGCCTTGCCGGTGTCGACGTCGCCGGCCAGCAGGGTCTCGATGCCTTCCTCGAGCAGGGCATCGCGGAATTTCGGGTCGGCCCGGACGCGCGCCAGCACCGTTTCCTTGAAGTCTCGTGTCAGAGCCATGGTTCACCTCGCCGCTCGTTTACGCCGCTTGTAGGCCGTCCAGCGGGCCTGCGCGGCCTCGATGTCGCGCTGCTGCCGCTTCTTCGTCCCGCCGGCCAACAGGATGAACAGCACGTCGCCGTCGCGGCCGAAGTACACCCGGTAGCCCGGCCCGAAATCCAGCCGGTACTCCAGCACCCCCTCCCCGACGCCTTTGACGTTGGAGATGTTCCCCTGCTCGATGCGCGCCAGCACGACGGTGACCTTGGCCGCCGCAACGGCATCGAGGCCGGCGAACCAATCCGCGAAGGGACTGGTGCCGTCTTCGTCGAGGTACTCGCGGACATTCAGCATGGGAATTGGTAGCACATATGTTACCTCTGAGCGAGTCAAAACGTCGCGCCACGACGCGCAGGATCAGCCATCGGCAGGCCGCGACGCCGAGGCAGGATCATCGGTCGGTCCGCATCGAGTCCAGGTCACCTTCCCATGTGATGTTGCCGCGCAGTTCCCGCGCCTTCTGCTGCGCAGCGACGGCCGCGTCGCGCCGGGCGCACAGCTCGCCCGCGAGCGCGCGCAGCCGCTGCACGTCGATCGGCTTGTGCATCACCTGCACCTGCTCGGGCAGTCCGCGCAGACTCGCGCCGACCGACAGGTCGCCGGTCACGACGATGGCCGGCACCGTTTCCGCCGCGGCGCGGCGGATCGCCTCGATCGCCATCAGCCCGGTGCGCCCTTCGCGCAGGCGGTAGTCGGTGATGATCAGATCGGGGCCGCGCAGGTGTTCGGCGAGCTGTTCGAGCGCCGAGCGCTCCGACTCCGCCGCTATGACCTGCGCGCCCCAGCCGCGCAGCAGGCGCGCCAGCGCCGCGGTGCTCTGCGCTTCATCGTCGATGACGACGACGAAGGCGGCTGCCAGATCGGCGCCGGCCGCGGTGTCCGCGGTGGCTGCCGCCGCGGGCAGCAACGCCGCCTCGGCCTCCGGCGCGAACGGCACGACGACGCCGAACATCGACCCCTTGCCCGGCCATGACTTCACTTGCAGTTGATGCCCGAGCAGCTCGACCGAGCGCTTGACGATCGCCAGCCCGAGCCCCAGGCCCTTGCTGCGGTCGCGTTCCGGATTGCGCAGCTGGAAGAACTCCTCGAAGACCTGGTCCAGATGCTGCGCAGCGATGCCGTGGCCGGTGTCCCACACCTGGATGGCGACGCCTGCGCCGCGCCGCCGGCAGCCGACCAGCACCGTGCCGCGGTCGGTGTAGCGGATCGCATTGGCCACCAGGTTGCCGAGCGCGCGCTCGAGCAGCGCGGGGTCGGATCGCAGCACGCCGCGCGAGCGCGGCACGCGCAGCCGCAGCCCCTTCGCCGCGGCCTGCGGCGCATAACAAAGCTCGACCAGCCGCAGCAGCTCGTCGACGGCAAAGGCGCGCGGCAGCGCGCGCACGGTGCCGGCGTCGAGTTGCGAGATGTCGAGCAAGCCGCCGAACAGCTTCTCCATCGCCCGCACCGACGCGTGGATGCCGTCGACGATCTCGCGCACTTCGGGAAAGCGGATGCGCTCGCGCAGCAGCCCGACCAGCAGCGCGATGGTGTGCATCGGCTGGCGCAGATCGTGGCTGGCGGCGGCGAGAAAGCGCGTCTTGGCGGCGTTGGCGCGCTCCGCGTCGTCCTTGCGCTGCGCCAGCTCGGCGGTGCGCGAGCGCACCTGCGTCTCGAGCCCGGCGTAGGACGTCTGCAGCGCCTCGGCCATGCGGTTGAAGCGCAGCGCCAGGTCGCCGAGCTCGTCCTTCGCACCGGCCGGGATGCGGTGCGCCAGATCGCCGCTGCCGATGCGCTCGGCACCGTCGCGCAGCCGCGTGATGCGGCGCACGGCCCGCCGCGCCAGCCACAGGCTGGCGCCAACGCCCAGCGACACGCAGGCCACCAGCAGCAGCGCGCTGCGCCACAGCGACGCGAAGACCGGTGCCAGCGCTTCGCTGCGCGCCTGCTCGGCGATCAGCTGCCAGCCGGGAACCGACAGCGGCACCGAGCTCGAGACCGTGCGGCGCCCGCCGCCATCGATGTCCGACACCAGCGCACGCGAAGGCGTGCCGCCGGCGCTGATCGCCGCGGCCACGTGCCGCGAGTCCGACAGGTCGCTGCGCGCCAGCACCCGGTTCAGGTCGGGACGCGCGATCAACCGGCCCTGGCTGTCGACGATGTACTGGAACCCGGTGGCGCCAATGCGCTGACCGCCGATCGCCGCATGCACGGGCTTCAGACTGAGGTCGACCGCGATCACATCGCCGCGCCGGCTGCGCACGGCGAGCGTCGTCATCGGCTCGGATCCGCGGTGGAAATGCACCGGTCCGAACAGCGGCTGGCCCGGCCGCGGCGGTGCATAGCGCTGATCGTGCGACCAATCGATGCCGCTGCCGAACTCGTCGCTGGCGAAGCGGCCGAGATGCGTCTGTTCGCGGCCTGCAGCGTCGATGTGGCGCGCATCGATGACGGCGGGCGCGAGCTTCATCAGCCGGTACAGCTCGATGCGGATCGCCTCGGCGGACGTGGCGTGGCCGCTGTCGATCAGCCGCACGACCGATTGCACCTGGCCGGCCACCGCGTCGGCAAAGCGATCGATGCGCGCGGCGGCGCGGGTGGCTTCGGCCGACAGGCGGCTCGCCGTCGCATCGATGCTTTGCTGATAGACCAGAAAGGCCTGCAGCGCACCGCCCGCCAGCACGGCCAGCGCCACCACCGCACTGATGGCGATGGCATAGGCGCGAAACAGGCCCCGCGGCAGCGTTGTCATGTCGGCAGCGTCGTCATCGCGCTGGCCCGTCGATCAGCTCCGCCGCACGCGTGAGGATGTCGGCCGGAAGATTCACCTTCAGCGCGCGCGCCGCCTTCATGTTGATGACCAGTTCGGCGTCGCGCATCTCCTCGACCGGCAGGTCCTGCGGCCGACGTCCCTCGAGGACTTCGTGCACATAGCGCGCGCCCTTGCGGCAGATGGATTCTTGCGGGCCGAGGCCATAGCTCATCAGTCCACCGTTCTCGACAAAGCCATGATGATGCGAGATGGCAGGAAGCCCGAGCCGGATCGCCGCCCGCGCATGCGCCGGCATGTGCGGCCCGAGGTCCGGATTGATCACGACGGCGCCAACGCCGCGTGCGGCCAGTGCGTCCCACGCCGCATCGATGCCGCAGGCATCCTCGATCCATGCCTGCTCGAGTTCGCGTCCCTGCCGCTTGACGAGCGCGGCGCCGGCAGGGTCGATGGAATGAACGGGGTTGCGCGAGTTCAGGATCACCCCGATGCGCTTGGCGTTCGGAAACGCCTGCAGCAGGATGTCGAAGGTCTTCATGCCGTGCTCGGAGACGCCGAACGACTGGCCGGTGACGTTGCCGCCGGGCCGGTCGAGCGTCGCGATCAGGCCGGCCGTCTGCATGCCTCCGGCGCTCAAGACGACGATCGGCAGCTCGCGCGTGGCCTGCTGCAAGGCCACCGTCGACGGCAAGCCCGAGGTCGCCAGCACGTCGGGGTGCAACGCCACGAGCTCGGCCGCCCGCGGCGCCAGCAGCTCCGGTTTGCCTCCCGCATAACGGACCTCGAAACGGAAGGTGCGGCCCTCGACCCAACCCGCCTGTGCCAGTCCTTTCCTCAGCCCGTCGAGACAAGGTTTGGGCGCATCGGGCGTGACGTAGGAAAGGCAGCCGACGATCCGCTCGCGACTCGCTGCCTGCGCGTGAACGTCCAAGCTTGCAATCGAAGCCAATGCCAGCAGCAGGTGCAGCGAAGCAGCGGCTGAAGTGTGCAAGGACATTTCCAAGCTCCTGCCGTCGAGACTGTTCGAGTCCCGACTCTACGCAGGCGGCGCGGTTCAGGCGAGATTTGCATAAGCAAACGCGATTTGCTTCGTTTCGCTTCGCGGGGGCGCTGCCTACGATGCGCGCGTTCCTGTTCACCTGCCCTGCCATGAAGCCACTGAACCTCGTCCCCGGCCGCCGCGCCTTGCTGCTGGCCGCCTTGCTCGGCAGTGCCGGAGCGCCGCTGCTGGCCCAGGCCCAGAGCGCCACGCTGCTGAACGTCAGCTACGACGTGGCGCGCGAGTTCTACAAGGACTACAACAAGGCCTACCTCGACCACCTGAAGCAAAGCGGCGCCGAGGCCATCGCCATCAAGCAAAGCCACGGCGGCTCGAGCAAGCAGATCCGCGCGGTGATCGACGGCCTGGAAGCCGACGTGGTGACGATGAACCAGGCGCTGGACATCGACATGCTGGCCCTGCGCAGCGGCATGGTGCCCACCGACTGGGCCAAGCGTTTCCCCGACAACGCGGCGCCCACCACCTCGGTGACGGTGCTGCTGGTGCGCAAGGGCAACCCCAAGGGCATCAAGGACTGGGCCGACGTGGCCAAGCCGGGCACCTCGGTGGTCATCCCCAACCCCAAGCTCCCCGGCAACGGCCGCTACAGCTACATCGCCGCCTACGGCGCGGTGCTCAAGGCCGGCGGCACGCCGGCGCAGGCGCGCGAGCGCGTGCAGAAACTCTTCGCCAACGTGCCGGTGTTCGACGGCGGCGGCCGTGCGGCGACCACCACCTTCATCCAGCGCAACATCGGCGACGCGCTGGCCACCTTCGAAAGCGAGGTCGACCTGATCCGCGAGGAATTCGGCGACGTCTTCGACGTGGTCTACCCGAGCTGGACCGTACTGGCCGAAAACCCGGTGAGCGTGGTCGACAAGGTGGTCGACAAACACGGCACGCGCAAGCAGTCCGAGGCGTATCTGAAGTGGCTGTGGTCGCGCGAGGCGCAGGAGATCGCCGCGCAGCACGGGCTGCGCCCGCGCGATGCGGCGGTGCTGGCCAGGCACGCCAAGACCTTCCCGAAGGTCAACACCTTCACCGTCGAAGAGGTCTTCGGCAGCTGGCTGAAGGCGCAGAAGGAGCACTTCGACGACGGCGCGCTGTACGACCAGATCCTCGCCGCCAACCGCAAGTAGCCGGACGCACCTGCCGTGATCCTGTCGCGCACCCTGCTGCGGCGGCACAGCGTGCTGCCCGGCTTCGACCTGAGCCTGGGCTTCGCGCTGCTGTACCTGGGGCTGATCGTGCTGATGCCACTGTCGGCCGCCTTCCTGAAGACCTTCACCATGACGTGGCCGGCGTTCTGGGAAGCGGTGAGCTCGCCGCGGGTCGTCGCCTCGTACCGGCTGACCTTCGGTGCCTCGTTCGCCGCGGCGCTGCTCAACGCGGTCTTCGGCCTGGTCGTCGCCTGGGTCCTGGTGCGCTACGAGTTCCCGTTCAAGCGGCTGATCGACGCGCTGGTCGACCTGCCCTTCGCCTTGCCCACCGCGGTGGCGGGCATCGCGCTGACCGCGATCTATGCGCAAAACGGCCTGGTCGGCCAGTGGCTGCCGTTCAAGGTGAGCTTCACGCCGCTGGGCGTGTTCGTCGCGCTGGTGTTCATCGGCGTGCCCTTCGTGGTGCGCACGGTGCAGCCGGTGCTGGAAGACGTGAACCGCGAGCTCGAAGAAGCCGCGGCCACGCTGGGCGCGAGCCGATGGCAGACCTTCACCAAGGTGATCCTGCCGATCGTGCTGCCGGCGCTGCTCACCGGCTTTGCGCTGGCCTTCGCGCGCGCTTTGGGTGAATACGGCAGCGTGATCTTCATCGCCGGAAATTTGCCGATGGTCAGCGAGATCACGCCGCTGCTGATCATCACCAAGCTCGAGCAGTACGACGTCGCCGGCGCCACCGCGATCGCGGTGGTGATGCTGGTGATCTCCTTCGTGCTGCTGCTGCTGATCAACAGCTTGCAGACCTGGTCGCGCAAACGCCAGGGCGGGCTATGAACACCTTGGCTGCGCCCGCTGTTTCCCCCGCCCCCGCCGCCACTGCGGCCCCGACGCCGCGCGTCGCACCGCGCGCATTGCGCGCGGCCACGGCGGAAGCGCGCTGGGTGCGCTGGGTGCTGACCGCCGCGGCGCTGGGCTTCCTGACGCTGTTCCTGTTCGTACCGCTGGCGAGCGTGTTCGCCGCGGCCTTCGACAAGGGCTGGCAGGTGTACCTGGAAGCCATCACCGAGCCCGACGCACGCTCGGCGATCGGGCTGACGCTGCTGGCCGCCGGCATCAGCGTGCCGCTGAACCTGGTGTTCGGCGTCAGCGCGGCCTGGGCCATCGCCAAGTTCGACTTCCGCGGCAAGAACCTGCTGCTGACGCTGATCGACCTGCCCTTCAGTGTCTCCCCGGTCATCGCCGGCCTGATCTACCTGCTGGTGTTCGGGCTGCAGGGCTGGTTCGGCCCCTGGCTGGCGGCGCACGACATCAAGATCATCTTCGCCGTTCCCGGCATCGTGCTGGCCACGCTGTTCATCACCTTTCCCTTCGTCGCGCGCGAGCTGATCCCGCTGATGCAGGCGCAAGGCGTGGAGCAGGAAGAAGCCGCGCGCGTGCTCGGCGCCAGCGGCTGGCAGGTGTTCTGGCGCGTCACGCTGCCCAACGTCAAGTGGGCGCTGCTGTACGGCGTGATCCTGTGCAACGCCCGCGCGATGGGCGAGTTCGGCGCGGTCAGCGTGGTGTCGGGCCACATCCGCGGCCAGACCAACACCATGCCGCTGCACATCGAGATTCTCTACAACGAATACCAGTTCGCCGCGGCCTTCGCGGTGGCCTCGCTGCTGGCGCTGCTGGCGCTGGTGACGCTGGGGCTGAAGTACTTCGTCGAGCAGCGCGTCAAGCACCAACGGCGCGCGCTCGGCGAGCGCGGTGAATGACTTTGGAATTCGACGAATGAGCATCGAGATCCGCAACCTGAACAAGCGCTTCGGCGCCACCGTCGTCTGCGACAACCTGAACCTGGACATCCCGGCCGGCGAGCTGGTGGCGCTGCTCGGGCCTTCGGGCTCGGGCAAGACCACGCTGCTGCGCATCATCGCCGGGCTCGAAGTGCCCGACAGCGGCAGCGTGCGCTTCCACGGCGAGGACGCGACCGCGCGCACGGTACGCGAGCGCAACGTCGGCTTCGTGTTCCAGCACTACGCCCTCTTCGGCCACATGACGATCTTCGAGAACGTCGCCTTCGGGCTGCGCGTGCGGCCCAAAGCGCGCCGGCCGTCCGACGCGCAGATCGAGTCTAAGGTGATGGCGCTGCTCAAGCTGGTGCAGCTCGACTGGGTGGCGCAGCGCTACCCGCACCAGCTGTCGGGCGGGCAGCGCCAGCGCATCGCGCTGGCGCGCGCCTTGGCGGTGGAACCGAAGGTGCTGCTGCTCGACGAGCCCTTCGGCGCCCTGGACGCCAAGGTGCGCAAGGAGCTGCGCCGCTGGCTGCGCCGGCTGCACGACGAGATGCACGTCACCAGCGTGTTCGTCACGCACGACCAGGACGAGGCGATGGAAGTGGCCGACCGCATCGTGGTCATGAACCACGGCCGCATCGAACAGCAGGGCACGCCCGACGAGGTCTACGACCACCCGGCCAGCCCCTTCGTGCTGCAGTTCCTGGGCGACGTCAACCTGTTCCACGGCCGGCTCGGCGACGCCGCGCATGCGCCGGGCGGTGTGGCGTGCGAGGTCGACACGGTGTACGTGCGCCCGCACGAGCTGGACATCGTCGCCGAGCCGCACGCCGGCACCTTGGCGGTGACGCTGTCGCAGGTGCTGACGGTGGGCGCGCACACGCGCATCGAGTTCAAGCGCGACGACGACGGCAGCTACGTCGACGTCGAGATGCCGCGCAGCGAGTTCACGGTGCTGCGTGCGCGCCTGGACCTGCGCAGCGGCAGCCGCGTGCACCTGCGCGCGCGGCGCGTCACGCGCTTTGCCGACGGCGCGGCGCAGCCGCCCTTGGCCGATCCGGCGGCGATGATCTGAAGCGCGCCGCCGTGGCGGGGGACCGCGGCCCGTGGCCCCGGCGGGCGCCTTGCCGCCGCCGGGCGTTTGCGCGAGACTGGCCGTGCGGCGCCGGGCGGGAGCGGCTCCCGCGCCGGCGCTGCGCACACTGCAGGAGGGGCGCACGATGGGCAACGAACAGGCGGTACCCGAGACCCGGGGTGTGACGGTGGAGCTGCTGTCGTCGCTGGACCTCGGCCCCGAGATCGAGGGCATGGCCGGGCGCCGGCTGCGCATGCGGCGGGTGACGATCGAGCCCGGCGGCGTCTTCGGCCCGCTGCACAGCCACGCGGATCGGCCCGGCACCGTCTACATCCTGCAAGGCACCATCACCGACCACCGCAACGGCGTTGCCACCGACTACGGCCCGGGCCTGGGCTGGCCCGAGGACAGGCACACCACGCACTGGCTGGAAAACCGTGGCACGGTGGCGGCGGTGGAGATTTCGGTCGACATCGTGCGGCACGAATAGCCGCGGGCCCGGCCGCAGCGCGGCAGTGCGCCGCAGCCCGCGCGGCGCCGCCCGGCTGGCCCATACGCCATGAAGGTCTTCGTTTCCTACCAGCGTGCCGACACGCTGTTTGCCGCGCACGCGCTGGGCTACGCATTGCGCTGCGGCGCCCACGAGGCCTTCGTCGATACCGGCAGCATCGGCAGCGGCGCGCTGTATCGCCAGGCCATCGCGGGCGCGGTGTCGGGCAGCCAGCTGATGTTCGCGCTGATCGGCCCGGGCTTCGACGCGCAGCGGCTGCACGAGCCGGCCAACGTCGTCGCCTACGAATGGCAGCGCGCGCGCTTCCACGGCGCCACGGTGGCACCGGTGCTGGTGGATGGCGGCGTGATGCCGGCCGACGAACAACTTCCGGCCGCGTTGCGCTGGATCACGCGGCGCAACGCGCTGGTGCTGCGCCGCGCTTCGCTCAGCGCCGACATCGACGCCTGCGTGGCGGCGGTGCCGGCGCTGGCCAGCACGCCGCGGCCGGCGGCGCGGGTGTTGTGGGTCGACGACCGGCCGGCCAACAACGAAGCCGAGCGCAAGTGGCTGCGCCCGCACGGCATCGTCTTCGACAACGTGGTGTCCACCGGCGAGGCGCTGGAACAGCTGGTGGCGCAGAGCTACGACCTGGTGATCACCGACCTGGGCCGCCGCGGCTCGTCGGATCGCTCGGCCACCGCCGGTGCGGCCTTTCTGGAACAGGCCGCGCTGCGCGGCGGCCCGCCGGTGCTCGTCTACGCGGGCAGCTGGGCGGTGGCACAGCGTGAAACGCTGGTGCGGCGCGGTGCGCTCGAGGTGATGGCCAGCCGCGAGCAGTTGTACGCGAGCGTGCTCGGGGTGCTGGGCCGCGCGGCGCCGGCCGCCGGGGATCTGGGCCGGTAGTTCCATCGGCAGTGGGCCCGCCCGTCGGGCCGGCCGTCGCGCCAGGCGAGCGTGCTGCGGGCCGGCACGGGCGTGGCGGCCGGCTTCAGCGTCAGCCGGCCGCGTTGCCGTCGGCCGGCGCGGCGAGCCGGCTGGCCGCGTCGGTCAGCAGCGAGCGCAGCCAGCGGTGCGAGGGCTGTTGCTGCGAACGCTCGTGCCACAGCTGATAAAAGCGCATGCGCGGGAATTCGATCGGCAGCGGCAGCACCGCCAGCGGCAGGCTGCGCGCGAAGTGCAGCGCGAAGTGCCGCGCGGTCGTGAACAGCAGGTCGCTGTCGACCAGCAGGTACGGCGCCACCTCGAAATAGGGCACGACCACGCGTGCGTCGCGCGACAGCCGCCGCGCCGCGAGGAAGGTCTCGACCACGCCGCGCTGCTGCCGCGAATACGGCGCCGGCACGACATGCGCCGCGGCCAGGTAGCTGTCCAGCGTCAGGCCGCGCTCGACCAGCGGGTTGTGGCGGCTCGCCAGGCACACCAGTTCGTCTTCGAGCAGCAGCGACAGGTGCAGCCGCTGCGGCGGCTGCGGCCAGTTGCCGATCACGATGTCCAGATGGCCGTCGGCCAGCGCCTGCTCGTAGTCGTAGTCGGCCGCCAGCGGGTGCACTTCGAGCCGCGCGCGCGGCGCCTCGCGGCGCACGCGCTCGACCACGCCGCCGAGGAAACCCATCGCCAGGTAGTCGGGCGAGGCGACATGGAAGGTCTGCGTGCTGTGCGCGGGCTCGAAGCGCGCCGGCCCGGCGCGCATCGCGTCGATCTGCGCCAGTGCGGCCAGCGCATGCTCGCGCAGCTGCAGCGCGCGCTCGGTCGGCACCATGCCGCTGCGCTCGCGCACCAGCAGCGCGTCGTTGCACAGCTCGCGCAGCTTGCGCAGCGCGGTGCTGACCGCCGGCTGCGTCTGGTTCAGCCGGGCCGCGGTGCGCGACACGCTGCGCTCGGCAACGAGCGTGACCAGCACGCGCAGCAGCTGGACGTCCAGGGCGGAGTGGGGGTGCTTCATCGCGGCCGCGGGTCCGGGCCGCGAAGCCTACACCGACCACTATGCGAATTTGCAGATATCGCAGATTCCGCGATCGGCGCGCACGGCGCCGCCGCTTCGTCATGATCGCGCACCACGCCGCACCCAAGAACGGCCGCCCGCGAACCAGCCCGCCAAAGCGGGCCCCTACCGAACCGGAGGCAACCATGACCCAGCCCACCGCGGCTGCCGCGCCCAGGAGCGGCGCAGCGCACACCGAGCTCGAACAGACCTACAAGAAGATCCTGTTCCGCCTGATCCCCTTCCTGATGGCGCTGTGGATCCTGGCCTGGATCGACCGCGTCAACATCGGCTTCGTCAAGCTGACGATGCTCGACGACCTGAAGTGGAGCGAGGCGATCTACGGCCTGGGCGCCGGCATCTTCTTCCTCGGCTACTTCTTCTTCGAGGTGCCGAGCAACCTGCTGCTGCAGAAGATCGGCGCGAAGAAGACGATCATGCGCATCACCATCGGCTGGGGCCTGACCAGCATCGCGATGATGTTCGTGACGACGCCGCAGATGTTCTATTTCCTGCGCTTCCTGCTCGGCGTGTTCGAAGCCGGCTTCTACCCCGGGATCATCCTGTACCTGACCTACTGGTTCCCGAACGACCGGCGCGCCAAGGCCTTCGGCATGTTCATGTCGGCCTCGGCGCTGGCGGGCGTGATCGGCGGGCCGCTGGCCGGCTGGATCATGACCAGCTTCAACGGCCTCAACGGCTGGTCGGGCTGGCAGTGGGTGTTCCTGCTCGAAGGCATCCCGTCGGTGATCGCCGGTGTCGTCACCTTCTTCTACCTGACCGACAAGCCCGAACAGGCCAAGTGGCTGACGGCGCGCGAGCGCCAGCTGGTGCACGACGACCTCGAGCGCGACCACAAGGCGCTGGGCGACCGCGAGCACAGCATGCTGAAGTCGCTGCGCGACAGCAAGATCTGGATCCTGATCGCGATCTACTTCTGCATCATCGCCGCCAACTCGTCGCTGACCTTCTACGGCCCGACGCTGGTCAAGGAAGTCGGCTTCACCAACCCGCTGGCGGTTGGCTGGATCATGGCCTTCGCCTACCTGTGCGGCGCGGCCGGCATGATCTACAACGGCTTCCGCTCCGACAAGCACCAGGAGTCGCGCTGGCACTGCGGCCTGGCCGCCGCGCTCGGCGCCGCATCGCTGCTGGTGATCGCGCTGTCGCTTGGCCACAGTGCGCTGGCGGTGCTGGTGGGGCTGACGCTGGCCATCGTCGGCACGATGAGCGCGATTCCGGTGTTCTGGCAGATGCCCAACCGCTTCCTGTCGGGCACGGCCGCAGCCGGCGGCGTGGCGCTGATCAACTCGGTCGCCAACCTGGCGGGCTTCGGTGCGCCTTTCATGCTGGGCATGATCAAGACCAACACCGGCAGCCTGTCGCCGGGGCTGTTCGTCGTGGCCGCGGTCGAGATCTGCGCGACGCTGCTGATCCTGGCGCTGATCCCGCGCTTCAACAAGACGGTCGGCGGCGCAGCGGCGCTGGCGCACTGAGATCCGAGTGGACAACCGAGTGGAGAACCGAGTGGAGAACGAATTGGACACCCCCCTCGCCCTGCAGGACCTGGACGCGCTGAATGCGATGGACCAGGACGAGTTTGTCGCCGCGGTCGGCGCGACCTTCGAGCATTCGCCGTGGGTCGCCGAGCAGGCCTGGGCGCAGCGCCCCTTCGCCAGCGCAGACGCGCTGCACGCCGCGATGCTCGGCGTCGTGCGGCGCGCGCCGCAGGCGGTGCAGATCGACTTCCTGTGCGCGCACCCCGAGCTCGCCGGCCGCGAAGCCCGCGCCGGCACGATGACGCAGGATTCGGTGCACGAGCAGCGCAGCGCCGGGCTCGATGCATTGACGCCCGGCGAGATGGCCGAGATGAAGCGGCTGAACGCCGAGTACCGCCAGCGCCACGGTTTCCCGTTCATCATCGCCGTGCGCCGCCACAGCCGCGAGCAGATCTTCGCCGAGCTGCGCCGCCGCGTTGCGCAGGATTCGGGCAGCGAGTTCGCCGCGGCGCTCGAGCAGATCGGCCATATCACCCGGCTGCGCCTGCGCACGCTGTTGGCCGCGAACTGAAGGGGCGCACACGATGAACAGGATTTCGCTCGAACGCCGCGGCATGCTGGCGTCGACGCTGGCGATCGGCGGGTCGGCGCTGGCCGGCCGCGCGGCGGCGGCCGATGCACCCACTGCTGCGGCAAGCGCCCCGGCGGCGCTGACCGTGGCGCCGACTTCGCAGGCCGGGCTCAGAGCCTGTGAAGCATTCGGTCGGCGCCGCCGAGCGAACGAGTGCGTCCGATGATGAGCGTGGTTGACGCTGGGCGCGGCGACGAGCGGCAAGGGGCCTGAGCGGCAGCCGCGCAGAGGC